>Ga0066256_1000345_pt1 | contig 158524 bp, 151 predicted proteins | sample ThiBio_1000_biof_FD_87107 | JGI IMG/M metagenome (GOLD analysis project Ga0066256, IMG submission 87107) | Wastewater bioreactor microbial communities from Cape Town, South Africa - Thiocy_expt_1000_biof (version 2) | ecosystem: Engineered > Bioreactor > Thiocyanate-remediating >...
ACGGGCGGCCGCAAGGCCGCACTACTTAACTAAACGAGCGACCGAACGGCCGCCCGTCCTCCCGACCTCTCATCAGAGGTCAGTTCTTTGACAATGGCCAGACGGCTTTAGCCGGGCGTGGCAACCATAAAGCACGAGCCTTGGCCAGCCGTCTGGCCGTTCCTCGGGGCCTCCGCCAGCGACGAGCGTTAGCGAAGGAGCTTAAGGGCGGGGCAAGGAATTCCCAGGGCCGAAAGGCAGCGTGGCAACGGTGAAGTGTGGCATCCCCGGGCCTCCGCAGGTCTCTTCTCTGGAATACAACTAAAAAGTGTATTTGATTGAAATACTCTCTTGAAAATTGAGTTGTAATCTGCCACAGCTATGATAATATTCCTATGGTAAGTACGCAATGGTCTCGTTGAAACCCATCCGCTACACGGTCCACGCCGAAACTGTCATTCGAGAGCGAGGGCTGAGCAAGATGTGGATTGAACTGGCGGTTCGTAGTCCATCTTGGGTTGAAGCAGATAGGTCTCAGCCAGATGTCGAACGCCGTTTTAGAACGGTGGAAGAACGTGAAGGACGGGTCCTGCGTGTTGCCGTGGTGGAAACGCCAGAGGAAATACGTATAGTGTCGGCGTTCCTTGATCGCCGGGCGAGAAGGCTCCAATGACGCCAAAATTTGAATATGATCCCGAAGCCAATGCGGCCTATATCCGCTTTTCCTCAGAAGACATTCTCGAAAGCGAGGAGGTTTCTGAGGGCATAGTTCTGGATTTCGACAAGGAAGGCCGCATGGTCGGCATGGAAGTTCAGGCGGCCCGACAGAAATTGCATCCAGCGATGATCGGGCAGGCAGCTTAGTTTCACTCGGTCGCCGATTTGGCCGGGTTGCCGTATTGTGGCGGCTGATTCCAACGGATCATTGACCCTTTGGCCCTGTCATGCCAAAGCCCCCGCATCGAAGCCACCCACACTTTCGGGTGGTGTCTGCGGAGAATTCTAAATGACGGACCGGATCGAGATCGCCGGGTTGCGCATTGCGCGCCCCTTGCATGACTTTGTTGTCGGCGAGGCGCTGAAAGGCAGCGGCATCGAGGCGGAGAAATTCTGGGCCGGCCTTTCTGAAATACTCCACGATCTCGCGCCGAAGAACCGGGCGCTGCTCGCCAAACGCGACGACCTGCAGGCACAGATCGACCAGTGGTATCGCAACAATGGCGCGCCGAACGACATGGAAGCCTACAAGGCCTTCCTGCGCGAAATCGGCTACCTCGTGCCGGAAGGCCCGGCCTTTTCGGTCACCACCGAAAACGTCGATCCCGAGATCGCCGTGGTCGCCGGTCCGCAACTCGTCGTGCCGGTCATGAACGCGCGCTATGCGCTGAACGCCGCCAACGCCCGCTGGGGCTCGCTCTACGATGCGCTCTACGGCACCGACGCCATTTCCGACGACGGCGGCGCGGCCAAGGGCAAGGGCTATAACCCCAAGCGCGGCGCCAAGGTCATCGCCTGGGCGCGCGCCTTCCTCGACGAGGTCGCCCCGCTGGTGTCCGGCTCGTGGAAGGACGTGGCGGAACTCGCCGTTTCCGGCGGTCGTCTCAAGGTTTCGCTCGAGGCCGGGCCGACGGCGCTGAAGGAGGCCGCGCGCTTTGCCGGCTGGCGCGGCGAGGCGAGCAATCCAGCCGCCGTGCTGCTGACCAAGAACGGCCTGCATGTCGAGATCGTCATCGACCGCAACAGCGTCATCGGCAGGGCCGACAAGGCCGGCATTTCCGATGTCGTGGTCGAGTCGGCACTCACCACCATCCAGGATTGCGAGGATTCGGTCGCCGCCGTCGATGCAGACGACAAGATCGCGGTCTACACGAATTGGCTCGGCCTGATGCGCGGCGACCTCTCGGAAGAGATCGCCAAGGGCGGAAAGTCCTTCACCCGCCGCCTTGCCGCCGACCGCACCTATACCGCGCCGAACGGCAGCGAACTGGTGCTTCCCGGCCGCGCTTTGATGCTGGTGCGCAATGTCGGCCACCTGATGACCAATCCGGCCATTCTGCTCTCCGATGGTTCGGAAGTTCCGGAAGGCATCATGGATGCGGCGATCACAGCGCTCATCGCCTTGAACGACATCGGCCCGGACGGCCGCCGCGCCAACTCGCGAAAAGGCTCGATGTATGTCGTCAAGCCGAAGATGCACGGACCCGAGGAAGTCGCCTTCGCCGTCGAGATATTCGACCGCGCCGAGGCCCTCGTCGGGCTTGCGAAAAACACCATCAAGATGGGCATCATGGACGAGGAGCGGCGCACCACCGTCAACCTCAAAGAATGCATCCGCGCGGCCTCGGCGCGCGTCGCCTTCATCAATACCGGCTTCCTCGACCGCACCGGCGACGAGATCCACACCTCGATGGAAGCCGGCCCGATGATCCGCAAGGGCGACATGAAGCAGGCCGCGTGGATCGGCGCCTACGAGAACTGGAACGTTGATACCGGGCTGGAATGCGGCCTTGTCGGCCATGCCCAGATCGGCAAGGGCATGTGGGCGATGCCGGACCTCATGGCGGCAATGCTGGAACAGAAGATCGGCCACCCCAAGGCAGGCGCCAACACCGCTTGGGTGCCGTCGCCGACCGCTGCCACGCTGCACGCCACGCATTATTTCCGCGTCGATGTCCACGCCGTGCAGGACACGCTGAAAAGCCGTCCCAAGGCCAAGCTCGACGACATCCTGTCGGTGCCTGTCGCCACGCGGCCCAACTGGACCCCGGACGACATCCAGCGCGAGCTGGACAACAATGCACAAGGCATCCTCGGCTATGTCGTGCGCTGGATCGACCAGGGCGTCGGTTGCTCCAAGGTGCCCGACATCAACGACGTCGCGCTGATGGAAGACCGCGCTACCTTGCGCATTTCCTCGCAGCACATGGCCAACTGGCTGCGCCACGATGTCTGCACCAAGATCCAGGTCATGGATTCGCTCCAGCGCATGGCCGTCATCGTCGATCACCAGAATGTCGGCGATCCGCTCTACAAGGCGATGGCTGCCGATTTCGACACATCGATCGCCTTCCAGGCTGCTTGCGATCTGGTGTTCAAGGGCACCGTGCAGCCGAGCGGCTACACCGAGCCGATCCTCCACGCCCGTCGTCTGGAACTGAAGGCCGGGCAGAACGGGGCGAATACCTAGCCGTATGATCGTCCTTGCCATCGATTGCTCCGCCAGTCTCTGCGCCGCCTGTGTCTATGATGCGGCGTCTGGGCAAGAGCTTGGCCGTCAGGTGCTCGACCTCGGCAAGGGACACGCCGAGCATCTGATGTCGGTGATCGCCGAGGCACTGGAAAAATCCGGCAAGGTCTACGCCGACCTCAATCGGATTGCCGTCTCAGTAGGGCCGGGGTCTTTCACCGGCGTCCGCGTCGGTGTCTCCGCGGCGCGTGGCTTGGCACTGGCACTAAAAATTCCCGCCGTCGGCGTTACCACACTTGAGGCGCTGGCCGCCGAAACTGCCATCAAATTCCCAAGTCGCACAGTGCTTGCTGCCCTCGATGCCGGGCGTGGTGAAATCCACGCCGCGCTGTATGATGATAAGATGCAGCTTCGATTTGGGCCCGCTGTGACGACGCTGGAAGATATCACCGAAATGGCAGTCAGTTCGCAGGCGGTTCTGAGCGGCACGGCAGCCGGTCTCGTCGCAGGTGCAGCCGGTAAATCTTTCGACCTTGGTCCGCTTGGGGCAACAGCCGATATCGCCACTTACGCTCGTCTCGGCGCGACCAAGGAGCCGGCCGAAAAGCCAGCGCCGGTCTATCTGCGCGAAGCTGACGCGAAGCCGCAGGCAGGCTTTGTGTTGCCGAGGGCGAGCCCTTGATGATCGCCGGGAACAGGCGCTGATGCGGATTCCGTTCCTGACGCCCCGTCGGCGCGACTACGTCCTTGAGCCGCTTTCAACGACCGATAGCGGCGCGCTGTCCATGTTGCATCAGGAGGACTTCGTGCGGCCATGGTCCGATGCGGAGTTCGCAACATTGCTGGAGCAGGATACTGTCTTTGGCTATGCCGCGCGCGAGGTCGGGCAGGGCGGGCGCTCGCCGGTCGGTTTCGTATTGGCCAGGCTTGCCGCCGGCGAGGGCGAAATCCTCACCGTAGCAGTTGCCCGCTCACATCGAAGGCAGGGCATCGGCTGGCAGTTGATGGATGCCGTATTGCGAGAACTGCATTCCGAGCGTGCCGAGGCTCTGTTTCTCGAAGTCGATGAAACCAATGCCGCGGCAATAGCACTCTACCGGCGACTGGGGTTCGGCGAAGTCGGCAAGCGGCCGAACTACTACCGCTCTCCCGAGCATGGCCCAACTGGCGCACTGGTCATGCGCCGCGATCTTCGCTGAAGAAAGGCCATAGGCTCGACGATGGCTAAGATCAGGACTTTTCTGGCGCTGGTGTTCATCGCGATAACCACGCTGCTGCTGGTACCGCTGCAACTCATATCGATGAAGATCGGCTTGTGGCGCGAGACCGTCATCCTGAGAATCTGGCATAAAGCGGTCCTTAAAACGCTCGGCATCCGTGTCCATGTCACCGGCTCGTTGTCGACCGAGCGGCCGTTGCTCGTGGCCGCCAATCACGTGTCATGGACTGATATCGCCGTGCTCGGCTCCATGTCGGATGTCCGTTTCATCGCCAAGGCCGACATGGCGGGCTGGCCGTTGATCGGCTTTTTGTCGAAGCTGCAGCGCACTGTATTCATCGAGCGTGAGCGCAAGCGCAAGTCTGGCGATCAAGCCAGTGAGATCGCGGGTCGGCTTGCCAATGGCGATGCCATGGTGCTGTTTGCCGAAGGAACGACTGGCGACGGCAATATGGTGCTGCCTTTCAAGAGCACGTTGTTCGGTGCCGCTGCGATGGCGATCTCGGGCGGCGGGGCGGACGAGGTTTTCGTTCAGCCGGTTGCGATAGCCTATACGCGTTTGCATGGCCTGCCGCTCGGCCGTCGGCACAGGTCTCATGCCGCTTGGATTGGTGATCAGGATCTGGTGCCGCACGTCAAGGACCTGCTGGCAGAGGGCGCGTTGGATGTAGAGGTTCATTTCGGCGAACCGGTTGCATTTTCATCCGCGTCGAACCGCAAGCAGGCCGCGCGCACTATGGAGGAGCAAGTCAATATAATGCTCCAGCAGGCTCTGCGTTCACCTCGCGCCAGCCGACCCAGTGTCGCGGCTCGGTCAAAGGCATAGAATCGGCTGTTTTTTGCTGCCGAAAAACGTTAGAAGCCGCCCCATGGAACTGGAAACCACAATCATCGACGAAGACCGCGCAGCGCTGGAAGGTGCGTCTGGCGCGCCGAAGAAGGTCTTCGTGAAGACCTATGGCTGCCAGATGAACGTGTACGACTCCCAGCGTATGACCGACGCGCTTGCGGCTGACGGCTATGTTTCGACTGAAGCCATGGACGATGCCGATCTGGTCCTTCTGAACACGTGCCATATCCGCGAAAAAGCGGCCGACAAGGTCTACTCGGTGCTTGGTCGTCTTCGCGATCTGAAGTCGGAAAGGGCGGACGCCGGACGTGACCTTACGATCGGCGTTGCAGGCTGCGTCGCCCAGGCCGAGGGTGGCGAAATCCTGCGGCGCTCGCCTTCTGTCGATCTGGTCGTCGGCCCCCAGACCTACCACCGTTTGCCCGAGATGCTTGCTAAGGTTCGAAACGGCGAAAAGGTCGTCGAAACCGAATACGCGATCGAGGACAAATTCGAACATTTGCCTCAGCCGAGGCGCGCCGAGGTCATCAAGCGCGGCGTCACCGCCTTCCTGACCGTGCAGGAAGGCTGCGACAAATTCTGCACGTTCTGCGTTGTGCCCTATACGCGGGGTTCGGAAGTCTCGCGTCCGGTCAGACAGATCGTGGCCGAGGCCGAGCGGCTTGCTGAGGCCGGCGTGCGCGAAGTGACGCTGCTGGGTCAAAACGTCAACGCCTGGCATGGCGAAGGGCCAGATGGCAGCGAGTGGGGTCTTGGCCGGCTTCTTCACAGGCTTGCAGAAATCAAAGGTCTTGCCCGCCTTCGCTACACGACCAGCCACCCGCGCGACATGGATGAAGACCTCATCGCTGCGCATCGTGATCTGGATGCGCTGATGCCGTATCTGCATCTCCCTGTGCAGTCAGGTTCGGACCGCATTTTGAAGGCGATGAACCGTCGCCACAAGGCGAGCGACTATCTGCGGCTGATCGAACGTGTTCGCGGCGCACGCGCCGATATTGCCATGTCAGGTGACTTTATCGTCGGCTTCCCGGGTGAGACCGAGGCGGATTTCGAGGCGACGATGCAAATCGTTCGAGAGGTCGGCTACGCCTCCGCCTTTTCGTTCAAATACTCGCCGCGCCCTGGAACGCCCGGCGCGGAAATGGACGGACACCTCCCCGAAGAAGTCAAGGACGAGCGGTTGCAGCGCCTGCAGGCGTTGTTGACCGAACAACAGCAGGACTTCACGCGAGGCATGGTTGGGCGCACAATGGCCACCTTGATCGAGAAGGCTGGCCGTCAGGCCGGGCAGAAGGTTGGGCGGTCGCCGTGGCTGCAGCCGGTTATTATTGATGAAATGGCCGCGGAAATCGGTGACATTATTGACGTGCGAATCACGAAGACTGGCTACAATAGCCTGTTCGCCGAGCCGGCCTGACGGGCCCCGGCAGATGAGGAGAGACGGTTGAGCGCTGCCGATCTGAAGAACGTGTCCTCCAAGCTGGAAACGGGGGCATCGGACATGGCGCACATCGTTCTGACCTTCGACAATAACAAGCTTGCGAGCGCCCTTTACGGTCAGTTCGATGAGAATTTGGCGCGGCTTGAGCAGAAGCTCGGCGTCGATATCCGTTCGCGCGGCAACCAACTTACCATCAAGGGTTCGTCGTCATCCGCGGAACAGGCTCGCAGAGCGCTCGACAGCCTCTACGACATTCTGCAGAAGGGCATCGATATCGGCCAATCCGACGTCGACGGCGCAGTGCGTATGGCGGTCGCTGCCGATGACCAACTCACGCTGCCGACATTGGAGCGCAAGGGCAAAGTGTCAGCCGCACAGATTTCTACCCGCAAGAAGACTATCTACGCCCGCTCGCTCAATCAGGATGCCTATATGCGGGCGCTTGAGCGCTCGGAACTGGTGTTCGGCATCGGCCCCGCTGGCACCGGCAAGACCTATCTGGCGGTCGCGCACGCCGCCATGCTGCTTGAACGCGGCATGGTTGAGCGCATCATCCTGTCCCGGCCAGCCGTGGAGGCTGGAGAGCGGCTGGGTTTCCTCCCCGGCGACATGAAGGAAAAGGTCGACCCCTATCTGCGTCCGCTCTACGACGCCCTCTACGATATGATGCCGGGCGACAAGGTTGAACGCGCCATCGCCGCCGGAATCATCGAGATCGCACCGCTTGCCTTCATGCGCGGCCGCACGCTGGCGCACGCAGCCGTCATTCTCGATGAGGCGCAAAACACCACGCAGATGCAGATGAAGATGTTTCTGACGCGTCTGGGTGAGAATTCACGCATGATCGTCACCGGCGACCCGACCCAGATCGACCTGCCGCAGAACACGCGCTCCGGCCTCGTCGAAGCGTTGCGGGTTCTGGATGGGGTTCCGGGCATTATCACTGTGCGCTTCAATGACGTCGATGTCGTGCGTCATCCGCTGGTTGGCGAGATCGTCAGGGCCTACGACCGCGACGGCAAGGTCTCGCGCGGCCTTGGCGTGGAAGGCTGATCGCGGCTCCAGATGCCTAGTGGCACACCACCGACCGCCAAGATGCTATCGCATCCTCTCGACATCGATCTTCTGGTCGAGGCCGGTCATTGGCCTGACGAGAAAGAACTGACGCAACTTGCCGAACGTGCTGCAGGCGCGGCCTTCGCCGAGATCGGTTCTGAATGGTCTGGCCAAAGCGAACTGAGCATCGTTTTTTCCGATGATGCCCACATCCGTGAACTGAACGCGGGCTGGCGAGGAAAGGACAAGCCGACCAACGTGTTGTCTTTTCCTGCTTTTCCAATTTCCGGCGGCGGCTCGTTGCCGCCTATGCTCGGCGATATAATTCTTGCCGCCGAAACGGTTTCGCGCGAGGCGGAACTGGAACAAAAGCCGCTCGAAAACCATATTAGCCATCTCGTTATCCATGGCCTCCTTCATCTTTTAGGCTATGATCACGAGACCGACGCCGAGGCCGAAGAAATGGAAGCAGCCGAGTGTGCAGCGCTGGCAAGGCTTGCCATTCCCGATCCCTATGCGTAACTACAGGTACCAATTGACCGGACGACGATGAACGACACACCACAGACCGCCGCCCACCCAGACGACGGCAGTGCGGGCAAGCCCCACGAAAATGCGGACGAGGACCCTAGTCCTAGTACCAGGTCCGGCAGTGTGTCGCTTGACGCCGCGCCTGCTGGGCCATCCGTATTCGAACGGCTGATCGGGCTATTCAGGCATCGCAACGGCACAACGCTCCGTGAGGATATCGCGGATGCTCTTGCCGAAACCGCAAGCGGGGCGGGTTCCTTCTCCCCCGGCGAAAGGGCGATGCTCAACAACATCCTGCGCCTGCGCGAGGTGCGCGTCGAGGACGTGATGGTGCCGCGCGCCGACATTGAGGCGGTGGAAGTGACCACAACGCTTGGCGACCTGCTCTCCGTGTTCGAGCAGTCGGGCCATTCGCGTATGCCCGTCTATGCCGAAACGCTCGACGATCCGCGGGGCATGGTCCATATCCGCGACGTGTTGGCGCACATAACTCGCAGCGCGCGTGGCAAGAAGCGTCGCACGACCCGCAAGCAGCCGACCGGCGCGGAGCTCGATCTCGCTCAAGTCGATCTTACCCGAACCATCGGCGATCTCGGCCTCATGCGGCCTGTTCTGTTCGTGCCGCCGTCAATGCTCGCCTCGGACCTGATGGGGCGGATGCAGACGGCACGTACCCAGATGGCGCTGGTGATCGACGAATATGGCGGCACGGACGGTCTAGCTTCGCTGGAAGATATCGTCGAGATGGTCGTCGGCGACATTGAAGACGAGCACGACGACGAGGAACCGATGGTTACCAAGGCCGGCGATGGCGTGTTCATCGTCGACGGCAAGGCCGAGATCGACGAGGTCGCCGCAATGATCGGAGAGGGATTCGCTGCCGGTGAGCATGGCGAGTCTGTCGATACCATCGGCGGCATGATCTTCAATACGCTGGGACGCGTACCGGCGCGTGGAGAGGTTGTGCAGGCGATCCCAGGATTTGAATTCCATGTGCTCGACGCCGATCCACGTCGCGTCAAGCGGGTGCGTATCGTGCAGATTCTCAAGGGGGATCGGCGCAAGCGTGCCGCTCGTGCCGAGCAGGCCTGATTTTTGTTGGCCAAACCGGCGTTGGAGTGAGGCCAACAGCCTGATAAATCTTCTCCCCGTGATTCGCGCGAATCGGAAGATTTCATGGAGCGCCTGGCGGGCCGTATAATTCTGCTTTGGGGATGGCGCCGTGCCTTTGTGGCGTTCCTCGCCGGCGCATTCGCTGTTCTGGGGCAGGCGCCCTACGATTTCTTCGCCGCCTGTTTCGTTTCCTTTCCAATCCTGGTCCTGCTGATAGACGGCGCCACCGGCGATGCGTCGGCCGGGCGGATTCGACGCCTACGTCCCGCTTTTGCCGTCGGCTGGTGGTTCGGATTCGGCTATTTCCTGGCTGGGCTCTGGTGGATTGGCGCGGCTCTTCTCGTCGAAGCCGAGAGCTTTGCCTGGGCGCTTCCATTTGCTTTTATCGGCGTTCCCTTGGTGCTCGCCTGCTTTTATGGGGGCGCAACTGCGGTTGCACGGCTGCTCTGGAGCAGCAACATCGGGCGCATTGCGGCTCTCGCATTCGGTTTCGCGCTCGCGGAATGGCTGCGCGGTTTTATCTTCACCGGCTTTCCCTGGAACGCGGTAGGCTATGCGGCGATGCCGGTGCCTCTACTCATGCAAAGCGTGTCCGTGGTCGGCATGAACGGCATGAATGCGCTGGCAGTGTTCGTTTTTGCGCTGCCGGCCCTGCTGGCCAACCGTCAGAATCTTCGCCTTGGGCTCGTCTTGTTCGCAGGCCTTATCATTGCTGATGTGGGGTTTGGTTATTTCCGGCTTACCAAGCCGGCGCCCGACGCGATGCAGACTCTTGACGTCCGCATTGTTCAGCCCGCTGTCGATCTAAGCGAGAAGTGGGACAAGGCTGTGCGCGATCGCATCTTCGCCTCGCTGCTGGAGCAGTCAGTCAAGCCGCCTCAGCCGGGGCATAGCAAGCCTAAGCTGATCATCTGGCCCGAAACCGCGGTGCCCTTCCTGTTTAACGAGCGGCCAGACGCATTTTCAGCGCTTGCTCAAATGCTGGACGATGGCCAGATGCTGCTGGCAGGTATCGTGCGTGATGAAGCGGCTGTCGCTGGCGCCTCGGATGATCGCTATTATAACTCGGTAGCGGCGATCAATGATCGTGGCGAGATCGTCGACGCGGTGGACAAGGTCCATCTGGTTCCGTTCGGAGAGTACATTCCGTTCGCCGAACTGTTCAGCCGCATCGGTCTGGAGCAGATCGTTGCCGGGCCGATGAATTTCGCGGCAGGAAACGAGCGCCATGCCATCGCGCTGCCCGGCGGCATGATGGCGCTGCCCTTCATTTGCTACGAAGTCATTTTCTCCGACCTGGTAGCAGTTGACGCTACGTCATCTGAGCTTATTGTGAACGTAACCAACGACGCATGGTTTGGAAATACACCGGGCCCTTACCAGCATTTCAGGCAGGCTCAGGTGCGCGCGGCCGAGAACGGGCTTCCTTTGTTAAGAGCGGCTAACACAGGGATTTCCGCGGTCGTGGATCAAAGGGGGAGAATTGTCGACGCTTTGGCGATCGGCGCGAAGGGGGAGATCGACGTTCAGCTACCGGTCTATCGGCTGGAGACGGTTTCGGTCGGCCAGCGACGCATTAACGGATTGCTGACGGTGCTGCTGTTTGCTGCCGCTTCTCTTGTTGTGAACGTAAGACAAAGGCTACGGGCGAATTGACAGCCTATATATTAGAAATCCATATAGTAGCGGCCTGACAATTTTCGGTGTGCATTGGCAAGTTTCATTGGGGTCGCTTCGGCCGGACGCATTCAGGCATAAAAACAGAACAATGCCGGAAAAATTCGGCGAGGAAAAAATGGTAGAAGAAAACAAAAAGAAACCAAACCCAATCGACATTCATGTAGGCGGCCGTATTCGGCTGCGTCGAAATATGCTTGGAATGAGCCAGGAAAAACTGGGCGAAAACCTGGGAATTACGTTTCAGCAAATTCAGAAGTACGAGAAGGGTACGAACCGTGTCGGCGCTAGCCGGTTGCAGGCGATCGCATCGATACTGGAAGTTCCGCCTGCCTTCTTTTTCGAGGATGCCCCCGGTCAAGAGCCTTCCGCGGGACGAGGCTTCGCTGAAGATTCGTCGATGAATTCTGTGATGGAGTTCTGTTCCAGCACGGAAGGCCTGCAGCTCAACCGCGCGTTTGTGAAAATCACTGACACCAAGGTGCGTCGCCGAATCCTTGATCTGGTGAAATCGCTTTCCCAGGACGACTTCGATTAGGGAATCTCCTTGCAGGACTTTGTGCCGTCGATGGTGGTATTCCGTTGATGGCATATTGCTTGACGAGTCATAGCGCGCCCCGCTAACAGGTGTCGCGCTTTTTGGCGCGCATGATATTTTCGAGAGGGGACACCCCGTGAGCCGTCAGAACTACTTCTTCACCTCTGAATCGGTGTCAGAGGGCCATCCCGACAAGGTCTGTGACCGCATTTCCGATGAGATCGTCGATCTCGTTTATCGCGAAGCAAAAAAGACGGGCATGGACCCCTGGAAGGTACGCGTCGCCTGCGAGACGCTTGCCACCACCAACCGCGTGGTGATTGCCGGTGAGGTGCGTGTTCCCGAGACGCTGCTGAAGAAGGACAAGTCGGGCAACATCGTTAAGGATGCCTCCGGCCACGCGCTTATCAATCCTGCCAAGTTCAAGTCGGTCGCTCGCAAGGCGATCCGCGAGATCGGGTACGAACAGAGCGGCTTCCATTGGAAGACCGCAAAGATCGACGTGCTCCTGCACGGCCAGTCTCCGGATATCGGCCAGGGTGTCGATAACGCGGCAGATCGACAGGGCGAAGAGGGAGCCGGCGACCAGGGCATCATGTTCGGCTATGCCTGCCGCGAGACGCCAGATCTTATGCCTGCGCCGATCTACTACAGCCACAAGATCCTTGAATTGCTTGCGTCCGCGCGCCACGAAGGCAAGGGCGAGGTCGGCAAACTCGGCCCGGACGCCAAGAGCCAGGTTACAGTTCGGTATGCGGATGGCAAGGCAGCCGAAGCCACCCAGATCGTGCTTTCTACCCAGCATCTCGATGGTAGCTGGGATTCGAACAAGGTGCGCAAGGTCGTTGAGCCCTATGTCCGTGAGGCGCTCGGCGATCTGAAGATCGCCGACAATTGCAATTGGTATATCAACCCCACCGGCAAGTTCGTCATCGGCGGACCTGACGGCGATGCTGGCTTGACCGGACGCAAGATTATCGTCGACACCTATGGCGGTGCTGCTCCGCACGGCGGCGGCGCGTTCTCGGGCAAGGACACGACCAAGGTCGACCGGTCCGCTGCCTATGCGGCGAGGTATCTGGCCAAGAATGTGGTTGCCGCCAAGCTGGCGGATCGCTGCACGATTCAGCTGTCATACGCTATCGGCGTGGCCCAGCCGTTGTCGGTCTACGTTGATCTGCACGGTACGGGCAAAGTTGACGAGGCGGTGTTGGAAAACGCATTGCGTCAGGTCATGGACCTTTCGCCGTCGGGCATTCGCCGGCATCTCGATCTCAACAAGCCAATTTACGCGAAGACGACGGCCTACGGCCATTTTGGTCGTAAACCTGGCCGCGACGGATCTTTCTCGTGGGAGAAGACCGATCTCGCCAAGGCACTCAAGGAAGCTATCGCCGCTTGAATGCGGTAGGGCGCGCTGTGACCTCCGAAGAAAGACCCACACGCGCCAGCGAGGCCTTCTTCGGTCGCCGCCGCGGCAAGACCATTCGCCCGGCCCAGTCGGTAGCGCTCGAAAGCGGCCTGGCGCGCTACGGGCTCGATTTGTCGACCGCAGCGCCTGCTGATCTGCGCCGCCTGTTCAAGACGCCAGTTGGCGGCGTGCGGCTGGAGATCGGCTTCGGCGGCGGCGAGCACCTATTCCATCGGGCATCGTCTGCGCCGGATAGCGGCTTCATCGGGGCTGAGCCGTTCGTCAACGGTATGGCGAAGATGATGATGGCTCTGGAACGAGAGCCGCTCGAAAACGTACGGCTGTTCGATGAGGATGCCACCCGGTTGTTGGACTGGCTGCCGGCTGATTCGCTTGACGGCATTGACCTGCTTTACCCGGACCCATGGCCGAAGAAGAAGCATTGGAAGCGGCGATTCGTCAGTAAGGTAAATCTGGACCGCTTTGCGCGGGTTCTAAGGTCGGGTGCACAATTCCGGTTTGCTTCCGACATTGACACCTATGTCAACTGGACGCTCCTGCATTGCCGTGCTCATGCTGCATTCCAGTGGCAGGCTGGCCATGCCGGTGATTGGCATCGACCGTACGACGGCTGGCCCGGCACTCGATACGAAGCCAAGGCGATCCGCGAGGGAAGGCCGCCAGCCTATCTCACCTTCGTTCGAATGTGAGTTATCGCCCTGCCGGGTTCCGGCGGGGCGGCATCACATCAATAGTAGCGGATCTTGTCGAAAACGCGCGGATCGATGCCGAGATCGGCAAGGTGCTGGGCGCGCGGCTTGCGACCGGCTTCGACTGCTCGCGACACGGCGACGGCGCTGCCGAACGTGATGAACAGGTCTCCGATTGCCGCCAATGCGTTGCGCTTGGTCATGATCGTGTCTCTTTCCGGTGCTCCGCGCGCCGTCCATGTTGCATTGCAATACAAATAGGATGCGGCGGAAAAACCGGAATACCCGTTTATACATATGCGCCCTGCGCTGGGCGCATCGCTGCCAAATTTTCTGCCCAACCCGGCGCGTTGCGGTCTTCGGCCTTGAAACGCTGCGGCGGATCGTTTATATCGCGATCAAATTCTTGGTCGGTATGACGAAGAGTGGGTCCACCCGGTCCCGCTCTTTTTTGTTACCTGCCGGGGCAAATCGATAGGATCGAATGACAGTGACGGCAGGCGAGGCGAGTGGCGACGACCGCATCATCCGTGAAAGCGGAATTGATGCGCGTATTGCCATGATCATCCAGCCGGTGTTGCGCGGCATTGGCTTTCGGCTGGTTCGGGTAAGGCTGTCGGGCCAAAGTGGCCTGACGCTTCAGATCATGGCCGAGCGTGACGATGGCACCATGACGGTCGAGGACTGCGAGGAAGTCAGTCGCGCGATTTCGCCCGCGCTTGACGTGGAAGACCCGATCGAAAAGGCGTATCATCTTGAAGTGTCGTCGCCTGGCATCGATCGTCCGCTGGTTCGCAAGTCGGATTTCACAACCTGGCTTGGTCACCAGGTGAAGATGGAAACCACCACCCTCGTCACCGACCGCAAGCGCTTCAAGGGCAAGATCGCCGAGGCTGACCAGGAGGGTATCCTGATCCAGCGCGACCAGGCAGCCTATGGCGAGACACCGACCGTGCGCGTTCCCTACGAGGCAATTGCCGAGGCGCGCCTCATTTTGACGGACGACCTGATCCGCGATGCGCTGTCGAAGGACAATCGCGCACGCAAGGAAGCCAAGAAACGCCACGCCGAGCATGATGATGCGCCCGAAGGTACGGACGACGACAACGAACAGGAAGATTGATTGAGCTGCCGCGATGGATTGCGGCAAGGTTCAGGGAGAAAGACATGGTTGTAAGCGCCAACAGACTTGAACTGCTGCAGATCGCCGATGCGGTTGCGCGTGAAAAGTCGATCGACAAGCAGATCGTCATCGATGCGATGGCCGACGCCATCCAGAAGGCTGCTCGCTCGCGCTATGGCCAGGAGACCAATATCCGCGCAGACATCAATCCGCAGACCGGAGAGATGAAGCTTCAGCGCCTGATGGAGGTCGTCGAGAAGGTCGAAGACTACGCGACCCAGATCGCACTGGTTTCGGCGCGCGAGCGTAATCCCGACGCTCAACTCGGCGACTTCATTGCAGAGCAGCTTCCGCCGATGGATTTCGGCCGTATCGCGGCTCAGTCGGCGAAACAGGTCATTGTGCAGAAGGTGCGTGAAGCCGAGCGTGATCGCCAGTATGACGAATACAAGGACCGTATTGGCGAGATCGTCAACGGCACCGTCAAGCGCGTCGAATACGGCAATGTCATCGTGGATCTCGGCCGTGGCGAGGCGATCATTCGCCGCGACGAACTCATTCCGCGTGAGAACTACAAATACGGCGACCGCGTGCGCGCCTATGTCTATGACGTGCGCCGCGAGCAGCGTGGCCCGCAGATATTCCTATCGCGCACCCATCCCCAATTCATGGCCAAGCTGTTCACGATGGAAGTGCCTGAAATCTATGACGGCATCATCGAGATCAAGTCAGTAGCGCGCGATCCCGGCTCCCGTGCGAAGATCGCGGTCATTTCGCGCGACTCGTCCATCGATCCTGTCGGCGCCTGCGTTGGTATGCGCGGCTCGCGCGTTCAGGCCGTTGTCGGCGAGTTGCAGGGCGAGAAGATCGATATCATTCCGTGGTCGCCATCAGCGGCATCCTTCATCGTGAATGCATTGCAGCCGGCAGAAGTTGCCAAGGTCGTGCTTGATGAGGATGCGGAACGCATCGAGGTCGTGGTGCCGGACGATCAGCTTTCGCTGGCTATCGGCCGTCGCGGTCAAAACGTGCGCCTTGCTTCGCAGTTGACTGGTTGGGATATCGATATCCTGACCGAGCAGGAAGAAAGCGAGCGCCGTCAGAAGGAATTCGTCGAACGCTCCGGCCTGTTCATGGAAGCCCTCGACGTTGACGAGATGGTTGGCCAGGTGCTGGCTTCGGAAGGTTTCACAAGCGTCGAGGAAGTTGCCTATGTCGACGCCGACGAGATTTCCTCGATCGACGGGTTTGACGAGGATACCGCCAGCGAAATCCAGACCCGCGCTCGCGAGTATCTGGAAAAGATCGAGGCCGAGCAGGACACCAAGCGCAAGCAGCTCGGCGTTCTGGATGAGTTGCGTGATATCTCCGGTATCACGACGGCCATGATGGTGACGCTTGGCGAGGATGGCGTGAAGTCGATCGAGGACTTCGCAGGCTATGCTGCCGATGACCTGACCGGCTGGAAAGAGCGCAAGGACGGTGAGACCAAGGTCTATCCGGGTGTGCTGGCCAATCACGGCATTACCCGCGCCGACGCAGAGCAGATGGTTTTGGCAGCGCGCCTCAAGGCCGGTTGGATTTCCGAAGAGGAAGCCCAGGCTGAGGCAGCCGATGCCGAAGCTGCCGGTGCGTGACGTGAGCCGGACCGGAGCAACCTTTGGCCGAGATGAACGATCGCACCTGCATCGTCACCAGAAAGACCGCCGACACGGATGATCTGATCCGTTTCGTCGTCGGTCCGGACTCGGCCGTCGTTCCGGATATCAAGAGAAGCCTGCCCGGCCGTGGTTGTTGGGTCACCGCCGACCGCCTACATATAGACAAGGCGGCGGCGAAGGGTTTGTTTTCTCGCGCCTTCAAAACCAAGGTTGCCGTGCCGCCTGAGCTTGGCAGCATGGTGGAGAGCCTGCTCGAAAAGTCTGCCTTGGGCATGCTTGGCCTTACCCGCAAGGCCGGCTCAATTGTTCTCGGTGCCACAAAGGTCGAGACCGCCGTGCGCAACGGGACGGCCCTGTTCGTCATCCACGCTGTCGAGGCTTCGCCCGATGGCGTGCGCAAGATCAGCCAGGCTCGCCGCGCAACGGTTCATCTCGGTGGCCCTGCGATCCAAGCCTACAAACTTTTCTCCGAGGCCGAATTGGGTTTGGCATTGGGGGGCACAAATGTGATACATGCTGCCGTTCTCGCGGGAGACGCGGGCAAGGCGGCTCAGAAGCGCATGGTTGCGCTCGACCGTTACCGGGGCGGTACCCCGGACGATCTGGCGATGCTTGCGGCCGTCGCTGGCGAAGATGACGCCGCAGAGGATATGGAATGAGCGATACGAAATCGGGTGACGACAAGACGTTGAGCGTGACACCGAAGAAGACCTTGACGCTGAAGCGGCCGGGCCTGGAGCAGGGCACGGTGCGCCAGAATTTCTCGCATGGCCGCAGCAAGTCTGTTGTCGTCGAGACCAAGAAGCGCAAGTTCAACATACCCGGCGAGAAGCCGGAGCAGCCGCCCGTTTCCGTGTTCACGCCGAAGCCGACGCCACCTGCGCCCGCGCCTGTTCCGACCCCCGCGCCTACGCCCGCACCCGTTGTAGCCGAAGCGCCGAAAGCGCCGGCGCCAGTGCCGCCCCCGGAGCGTCTGGTTCTGAACGAACTGTCGCGTGGCGAGATGGAAGCTCGCCGTCGTGCATTGGAGGGTTCCAAGGCACGCGAGGCTGAAGATCGCCAGCGCGCGTCCGATGACGCCAAGCGCCGTGCCGAAGAAGAAGAGCGCCGTCGTCGCGAACGCGACGATTCAGCTCGTCGTCAGGCCGAGGAAGAGGCCCGTCTGCTGACCGAAGCCGAAGCCCGTCGCCGGGCCGAGGAGGAGGCTCGCCGCCGCGCGCCGCAAACGGCCGACATGGCTGCAGCCGACGACGACGACGTCAAGCCGAAGCGCCCTGCCGCTGCCGGTGCGCCGGTGCGCCGCCTGGTCACGCCTGAAGTGGCTCGCCCGGCTAAGCCGACGAAGGGCGAGGAAGACCGCCGGAGAGGCAAACTCACGCTGAATTCGGCGCTGTCGGACGAGGATGCGAGGGCTCGTTCGCTTTCGTCGATGCGTCGCCGGCAGGAGAAGTTCAAGCGCGCGATGCACAACGAGCCGCGCGAAAAGGTTATGCGTGAAGTGATCATTCCCGAGACCATCACTATCCAGGAACTCGCGCAGCGCATGTCCGAACGGGCCGTCGACGTGGTCAAGTTCTTCATGAAGCAGGGTCAGATCATGAAGCCGGGCGACGTCATTGACGCCGACACGGCCGAATTGGTTGCGACCGAATTTGGTCACACCGTGCGCCGCGTCGCGGAATCCGACATTGAAGAAGGCCTTTTCAACATCGCCGACAATGCCGAGGATCTGGTCTCGCGCCCGCCTGTGGTGACGATCATGGGTCACGTCGACCACGGCAAGACCTCGCTGCTTGATGCAATCCGGCAGGCCAACGTGCAGTCAGGTGAAGCCGGCGGCATCACGCAGCACATTGGTGCCTATCAGGTGGAGAAGAACGGTCAGAAGATCACCTTCATCGACACCCCCGGCCACGCGGCCTTTACCGCAATGCGTGCACGTGGTGCGCAGGCTACCGACATTGCCATCCTGGTCGTTGCAGCAGACGACAGCGTCATGCCTCAGACGATTGAATCGATCAGCCACGCCAAGGCGGCTGGTGTTCCGATCATCGTGGCGATCAACAAGGTCGACAAGCACGAAGCCGATCCGCAGAAGGTACGCACCCAGCTTCTCCAGCACGAGGTGTTCGTCGAATCGATGGGCGGTGAAGTGCTCGACGTCGAAGTGTCTGCCAAGACCGGCAGCGGCATCGACAAGCTGCTCGAGGCCATCCTGCTGCAGGCAGAAATCCTCGACCTCAAGGCAAATCCGGATCGTACCTCCGAAGGTGTCGTCATCGAGGCGCAACTCGACAAGGGCCGTGGCCCCGTGGCAACCGTTCTGGTGCAGACCGGTACGCTCATGCCGGGCGATATCATCGTCGCCGGCAACGAATGGGGCCGTGTCCGCGCGTTGGTCAACGACCGCGGCGACCATGTCATGGAGGCACCGCCGGCGATGCCCGTGGAAGTGCTGGGCCTTCAGGGCACGCCGCACGCGGGCGACCGTTTTGCCGTCGTCAACAACGAAGCCCGGGCTCGCGAGATCACCGAGTATCGTCAGCGCAAGGCGCGCGACAAGGCAGTTGCAAAGCATGCCGGCCAGCGCGGTTCGCTCGAACAGATGATGTCGCAATTGCAGACAAGCGGCTTGAAGGAATTTCCGCTGGTCATCAAGGGCGACGTGCAGGGCTCGATCGAAGCCATCGACGCGGCTCTGGACAAGCTCGGCACCGACGAAGTGCGCGCCCGCATCGTGCATTCGGGTGCAGGCGCAATCACCGAGAGCGACGTCATTTTGGCCCAGACTTCCGGTGCCGTGATCCTCGGCTTCAACGTGCGCGCCAATGCGCAGGCGAGGGCGGCGGCAGAAGCTGCCGGCATCGAGATCCGCTACTACAACATCATTTACAGCCTTGTGGATGACATCAAGGATGCGATGTCTGGCCTGTTGTCGCCGGAACGCCGCGAGACGTTCATCGGCAATGCGGAAATCCTCGAGGTGTTCAACATCACCAAGGTCGGCAAGATCGCCGGCTGCCGTGTCACCGAAGGCAAGGTCGAGCGTGGTGCGGGCGTTCGCCTGATCCGCGACGATGTCGTCATCCACGAAGGCACGCTGAAGACGTTGAAGCGCTTCAAGGACGAGGTTTCGGAAGTTCCGGTTGGTCAGGAATGCGGCATGGCGTTCCAGAACTACGAGAACATTCAGGCCGGCGATGTCATCGAGTGCTTCCGCGTCGAGATGGTAGCGCGCAGGCTCTAGTCTGCCGGCAGGACCAAGGTTTGAACGAATGGCGGCCTTTGGCCGCCGTTCGTCTACATAAGGCGAGGTGCGGTCCAATCCCGGCTTCGCGTTTTCAGGATTGAAGAAATGTCCCATTCCAGCAAGCCCGGCCCATCGCAGCGCATGTTGCGTGTCGGCGAACAGGTGCGCCATGCGCTCGCCGAAATGCTCCAGCGCGGCGAAATCCGCGACGACCTGATCGAGACGACGGTCGTCTCGGTTTCGGAAGTGCGCATGTCGCCTGATCTCAAGATCGCGACTGCCTTCGTCGCGCCGCTTGGCGCCAAGGACGACGACGCGGTCGTCGCGGCGCTGAACCGCAATGCCCGTTTCATTCGCGGGCGTATGTCGCCGGCGCTGAGGCAGATGAAGTACATGCCGGAATTCCGCTTCCGGCTCGATACCAGCTACGACAATTTCCAGAAGATCAATGAGCTTCTCCATTCACCGGAAGTGGCGCGCGATCTCGGTCACGACGACGAGGGTGAGAAATAGTGGGGCGTCGAGGCAAGAAGAAAGGCCGGCCGGTTTCCGGCTGGGTCGTGCTGGACAAGCCTGTCGGCATGGGTTCGACGGATGCCGTTTCCAAGGTGAAGTGGCTGTTCCAGGCCGAAAAGGCCGGCCATGCCGGCACGCTCGATCCGCTCGCCTCCGGCATGTTGCCGATTGCGCTCGGCGAGGCGACCAAGACCGTCCCCTACGTGCAGGATGGGGCGAAGATTTATCGCTTCACCGTTGCTTGGGGCGACGAGCGCTCGACGGACGATCTTGAGGGTCCGGTCACCAAAAGTTCGGACAAGCGACCGGCAGAGGCCGAGGTTCGCGCGCTGCTGCCGAAATACACCGGCGTCATCATGCAGACGCCGCCGCAGTTTTCGGCCATCAAGATCGCCGGCGAGCGGGCTTACGATCTCGCCCGTGAAGGCGAGACGGTGGACATCCCGCCGCGTGAGATCGAAATCGGCCGTCTCGACATCGTCGAGCACAAGGATGGCGGCACGCTGTTTGAGATCGAATGCGGCAAGGGCACCTATGTGCGTTCGCTGGCCCGCGACATGGGGCGCGATCTCGGTTGTTTCGGCCATATCGCCGATCTGCGCCGCATGGAGGTCGATCCTTTCACGGCAGACGATTTCGTCACCATTGCCGAACTTGAGGCCGCCCGCTTCGGCGACCAGCCTCAGGCAGGGGAAGAGGCGGCCGAGGCCCCGCTGGATTTTTCCGCCATCGACGCGCTTCTGGTCGACACGGTTGCGGCGCTGGATTGCCTGCCGCAAGTGGCGATCAGCGACGATGCAGCGACCAAGATCAGGCTTGGCAATCCGGTCGTCATCCGTGGCCGCGATGCGCCGGTGGAGGCCGAGGAAGCGTGCGCGACCGCACGCGGAAGGCTTGTTGCCATCGGCGCCATCGAGCAGGGGATGTTCAAGCCGAAGCGGGTTTTTGCCGGGTAAGCCGGGTTGCGCGCGCCAAGGGTCGGTCTCGCCATGACGAAGACGGAAACCACTGTGAAGAAAGCCCGCTCCCGGCGCAGACGCTCGCCGGTCGGTGCTTCGCCTGGAACATTGATCGCCGATCCGGCAGCGCAACGGTCGGAATTGACGCTGACCCTGATCTCGCCGGACAAGCACAAGACGATTCCCAACGCCAGCATTGACGACCTGTTGAAGCACTGCGACCGGTGGCCCATGGTCTGGCTCGATTGCAGCGGCCTCGCCAATATCGAGCTCATCGAGGAAATCGGACGTATTTTCGGCCTGCATCCGTTGGCGCTCGAGGACGTCGTCAACACCGGCCAACGGCCGAAGGTGGACTTCTTCGAGGACCATGCCTTCGTTGCGGTCAGCATGATCGACGACGCCGCCTCGCACCGCTACGAACAGATTTCGGTGTTCTTCGGCGAGAAGTTCGTCATCACCTTCCAGGAACGTGCCGGCGACCCGTTCGACCCGGTGCGCAAGCGCATTGCGGCGCCCTTGCCGAACCGGCTGCGCCAGCGCAGCGCCGATTACCTTGCCTATGCGCTGATCGATGCCGTTGTCGACAGCTACTTCGCTCCGGTCGAGGCGGCCAGCGATGTCGTCGAGCACATCGAAGACGCCATGCTGAAATCGCCGCAGAAGCAGCAGATGCAGTCGCTGCACGCGTTGCGGCGCAACACCAATGGACTGAAGAGCGTGCTGTGGCCGCTGCGCGATGCGCTGGCGACGCTGATCCGCAACGACGTGCCGTATGTGAAGGCCGAGACCAAGGTGTTTTTGAACGACACGCTCGATCATTGCATCCGCCTGATCGAACTGGTCGAGACGCAGCGCGACGCGATGACCGGCCTGATTGAAATGCATTTGTCGCTCAGCCAGGCTCGCACCAACGATGTCATCAGCCTTTTGACCATCGTCTCGGCGATTTTCATTCCGTTGACCTTTCTGGTCGGCGTCTGGGGCATGAACTTCGACCCGGATACCTCGCCGTGGAACATGCCCGAACTGCGCGCCTATTATGGCTATCCGGCAGCACTCCTGTTCATGGTGACGGTTGCAGTCAGCCTGTTCGTCTACTTCAAATGGAAGAAGTGGCTGTAGGCCGCGGGCCTTCTGCATCGTTGGCTCACTGCCGGTTTGTCACGGAATGGATCCCGGACAGCATCGCCATCGCTTTGCTCGGCTCGCTTCCGGGATGACGCGGGCATTTTGCGCTTCGTCATCCTCGGGCAAGCCTGAAGCATAGCGAAAGGCGCGACCCGAGGATCCATTCCGTGAGGATTGGGGGTGTAGGGCGGCTCAGAATGAAGGGCTTTCTTTTGCGCCTTTGCACGCTGCAACCTCGTAACGGCATGGATCCTAGGGTCTTCGCAACGGCCTTCGGCCTGCTCCGCCCTAGGATGACGAAGAGATGGGTATGCTTATTCATTGCCACGCTGCCTTTCGGCCCTGGCCATTGTCAAAGAACGGACCTCTGATGAGGTCGGGAAGACGGGCGGCCGTTCGGTCGCTCGTTTAGATAGTTGGTGCGGCCTTGCGGCCGCCCGTCCGGTGTCTGTCATCCGGTCGACCGGTCCCAAGATCGTCCGATGGGTCTCACCCTGTCGCGACGATCAGGCGAAATGCGCCTCCTGCCGCCACGGGTTGTCTTTCCTTTGTCATGGAAAGCCCGCCGCAGGACGCCGGCCTGTCGGATGCCCTCGGGTCCATTGGCGCCGAACCAATGGGGGGAGGTCACCGCCGCCCTAACCGTTGCCCGGTGCGCAGCCGGTTCCCGCAAGAGCGATGGGGCAGAGTATGGGGGAAGGTTGAGAGGGCGTGGATAAGTGGGGTGAAAGAATTTTCGGGAACTGAGTGGGATCAAGGGGTTGGTATGGGGTGTGGATAGAAAGTTGGGTGGGTTGATCCACGTCTGGCAAGATCGGCGCTGCCCCTCACCTGCCTGCCGGCATCCTCTCCCCGTGAACGGGGAGAGGAGGACGTCAGCGTTTACGCTCAAATACCCCTCATCCGACCTCGCTTCGCTCGGCCACCTTCTCCCACAAGGGGCGAAGGGGAGGCTCGCGCAACCGTTCTTGCAAATCGCAAATGTAGAAAATTGGCTGTAGCGGTGAGGCCAACCTGCCTTCGCCCCTTGTGGGAGAAGGTGGCCGAGCGAAGCGAGGTCGGATGAGGGGTAACGAAGCGGGGCGACATTGGCCTTCCGGCCCGCAAGGCCGCCATGCGAAATGGCGCTGGCTTTTTGCCGGCAATTGCACTATATGCGCCGCAGCATCGCGCCGGAAAGCGCGGTCATGAGTGGCCTTTGCTGGACGACATCCCGGCTCCAGGCGTCCCGTTTCCTCAAACATACAAAGGAAAAACACGATGTCGATCACTGCCGAACGCAAGCAAGAATTGATGGCCGAGTTTGCCACTGCCAAGGGTGACACTGGTTCCCCGGAAGTGCAGGTCGCCATCCTCTCCGAGCGTATCAAGAACCTTACCGAGCACTTCAAGGGTCACAAGAAGGACAACCACTCCCGTCGTGGCCTGCTCGCACTCGTCTCCCAGCGCCGCAGCCTGCTTGACTATCTCAAGCGTAAGGATGATGCGCGCTACCAGACGCTGATCGAGAAACTCGAACTGCGTCGCTGACGAAACTATCGGCGGGATCTCGAAAGAGAGCCCGCCGCTTGCATATTCGGGCCTGTTAGAAATTGCAGGCTCAACCGGTTTCGACGCAGGAAAGGGCCACGTCGGAGCCGCCCATGGACGGTCATGGGGCAGGATTGCAGGTTGCTTGCCCCGGCGTGCGCCGGATTTCACAAGCTCCCCGTTGTCTTGCCCGTGGCTGCCCGAGAGAAGCCAGGAAAGCATAGTCGCGCACGTAAACTCTGCGCGGCCTTTCCGCATATGAAGGACAAGACATGTTCAACCACCACAAAGTCGAAATCGAATGGGGCGGCCGTCCGCTCATCCTGGAAACCGGCAAGATTGCCCGCCAGGCCGACGGCGCTGTTCTCGCCACCTACGGCGAAACCATGGTTCTGGCCACCGTTGTCTCGGCCAAGGAGCCGAAGCCGGGCTTCGATTTCTTCCCGCTGACCGTCAACTACCAGGAAAAGACCTACGCAGCCGGCAAGATCCCCGGCGGCTATTTCAAGCGCGAAGGCCGTCCGAGCGAAAAGGAAACGCTGGTTTCGCGCCTGATCGACCGCCCGATCCGTCCGCTTTTCGCCGATGGCTACAAGAACGACACGCAGGTTGTCGTCACCGTTGTGCAGCACGATCTTGAGAACGATCCGGACATCCTGTCGATCGTCGCCACCTCCGCCGCCCTGACCTTGTCGGGCGTTCCGTTCATGGGCCCGATCGGCGGCGCCCGTGTCGGCTACATCAACGGCGAGTATGTGCTGAACCCGCACCTCGACGAGATGCCGGAATCCAAGCTCGACCTGGTTGTCGCCGGTACTGCCGACGCCGTGCTGATGGTCGAATCGGAAGCCAAGGAACTCGACGAAAAGACCATGCTCGACGCGGTCATGTTCGGCCATCGCTCGTTCCAGCCGGTCATCGAGGCAATCATCAAGCTGGCCGAAGTGGCAGCCAAGGACCCGCGCGACTTCACCTCGCCGGATTATTCCGCGCTCGAGGCAGAGATGCTGAAGATCGGCGAAGCCGAGCTGCGCGAAGCCTACAAGATCACCGACAAGCAGTCGCGTTATGCCGCTGTCGACGCGGTGAAGTCCAAGGTCAAGGCGGCGTTCACGCCGGCCGAAGGCGAGGACGCCAAGTATTCTTCCGAGCAGGTTGCGGCCGTGTTCAAGGAATTGCAGGCCAAGATCGTTCGCTGGAACATTCTCGACACCGGCTCGCGCATTGACGGCCGCGACCTCAAGACGGTCCGCAAGATCGTTTCCGATGTTGGCGTGCTGCCGCGCACCCACGGTTCGGCGCTGTTCACCCGCGGCGAGACGCAGGCGCTGGTTGTCGCAACGCTGGGCACCGGCGAAGACGAGCAGTATGTCGACTCGCTGACCGGCATGTACAAGGAGAAGTTCCTTCTCCACTACAACTTCCCTCCCTACTCGGTTGGTGAGACCGGCCGCATGGGTTCGCCGGGCCGCCGCGAAATCGGCCACGGCAAGCTGGCCTGGCGCGCCATTCGCCCGATGCTGCCGAGCGTCGAGCAGTTCCCCTACACGCTGCGCGTTGTCTCGGAGATCACCGAGTCCAACGGCTCGTCCTCGATGGCAACCGTTTGCGGCACCTCGCTGGCGCTGATGGATGCGGGCGTGCCGCTGGCAAAGCCCGTTGCCGGTATCGCCATGGGCCTGATCAAGGAAGGCGAGCGCTTCGCCGTTCTCTCCGACATCCTGGGTGATGAAGATCACCTCGGCGACATGGACTTCAAGGTGGCCGGCACCACCGGCGGCATCACCTCGCTGCAGATGGACATCAAGATCGAGGGCATCACCGAAGAGATCATGAAGGTGGCGCTCGAGCAGGCCAAGGGTGGGCGCGAGCACATTCTGGGCGAGATGGCCAAGGCGCTTTCCGGCGCCCGCTCCGAGCTTGGCGAGTTTGCGCCGCGCATCGAGGTCATGCACATCCCGACCGACAAGATCCGCGACGTGATCGGCTCCGGCGGCAAGGTCATCCGCGAGATCGTGGAAAAGACCGGCGCCAAGATCAACATCGAGGACGACGGCACGGTGAAGATCGCGTCTTCGAACGCCAAGGAAATCGAGGCGGCCAAGAAGTGGATCCACACCATCGTGGCTGAGCCGGAAGTGGGCGAGATCTACGAAGGCACGGTCGTCAAGACCGCTGACTTCGGCGCATTCGTCAATTTCTTCGGCCCGCGCGACGGCCTGGTTCACATCTCGCAGCTCGCCAGCGAGCGTGTCCAGAAGACCACCGACGTGGTCAAGGAAGGCGACAAGGTCTGGGTCAAGCTGATGGGCTTCGACGAGCGCGGCAAGGTTCGCCTTTCCATGAAGGTTGTCGATCAGGCGACCGGCAAGGAAATCGTTCGCGAGAAGAAGGCCGACGGCGAAGAAGACGCCGCCTGATAGGCTTGGAATGAATGACAAAGCGGGCGCGCCGGAAGGTTGCGCCCGTTTTCTTTTGGGCACCTGCTCAATGGTTCGGGTAAGGTTTCTGCATGGCATCTGAAGCGCTGAAGACGCTGTTTTATCCGTTCGAGACGGATGCGCTGGCACCGTCTGCGAGGGACGCCCGCGTGCTATTTCTGGGTGCCGAGCCGGGGTTTCGGCTGCCGGCAGGGTTCGAGGCGGAGTTGCACTGCGTGCAGGGGATGCGACCGTATTTTCGGGCGCTCGAAGCGGCGGGGCAAAAGGTTGCGTGTCGGGTCGGGGGCGAAGGCTACAGCGCGGCGCTGGTGCTTGCCGGGCGGCATCGCGGCCAGAACGAACTGTGGATCGCGGAAGCACTGGAAAAGGTTGCGCCGGGCGGCTTGATCGTCGTCGCCGGCTCCAAGGACGACGGCATCGCCTCGCTGCGCAAGCGCATTGGGACGCTGGTGACGCTGGAAGATGCGCTTCCGAAATATCATGGGCTGGCGTTCTGGTTTCGCTGCCCGGCCGAAAAAGACGCAGCGCAGAAGTTGCGCGCGGCCAATGCGCCGGTGCTGGTCGATGGCCGCTTTCACACCGCGCCCGGCATGTTTTCGCATGAGAAGATCGATGCAGGCTCAAGGCTGCTGGTCGACAACCTGCCAGCGGATGTTGCGGGCCGCGTTGCCGATTTCTGCGCCGGCTGGGGCTATGTTGCCGCCGAGGTCGCGGCGCGGTCGAAGAGCCTGAAGGCGCTTGACCTTTACGAGGCGGATTTCGAGGCGATCGAGGCGGCGAAGCAGAATGTGCGCGCCGAGTGCGAGGTGCGCTTCTTCTGGCAGGACCTGATCGCCGAGCCGGTTGAGGGGCGCTACGACTGGATCGTCATGAACCCGCCATTCCATCAGGGCAGGGCGGCGGAGCCGGATATCGGCGTTGCGCTGATCAAGGCTGCGGCGAAGGCGCTGAAATCCGGCGGAAGGCTGGCGCTGGTGGCGAACCGGCAATTGCCCTATGAGGCGACGCTTGCCGCCTCCTTCTCGACCGCAGGCGAACTTGCCCGCGACAACCGCTTCAAGGTGTTGCTGGCGCGGAGGTAGGCGGCCGGATTATTCCTTGCCGTTATCCATGCGCTTCAACTCTTCCAGCGTCGGCATCGAGACGATGTGATAGCCGGAATCGACGTAGTGGATTTCGCCGGTGACGCCGGACGACAGGTCCGACAACAGGTAGAGCGCCGAGTTGCCGACCTCGTCGAGCGAGATGTTGCGGCGAAGAGGCGAATTGCGCTGCTGGTAGCTGAACATGTGGCGCGCATCCGAGATGCCGGCGCCTGCAAGGGTGCGAACCGGTCCGGCCGAAATGCCGTTCACGCGAATGCCGCGCGGGCCGTAGTCGTTGGCGAGATAGCGCACGCTGGCTTCGAGGCCGGCCTTGGCGACGCCCATGACGTTGTAGTTCGGCATGACGCGCACCGAACCGGCATAGGTCAGCGTGATCATCGAGCCGCCTTCGCCCATGAGGCGGGCGGCGTTGCGGGCGATTTCGGTGAAGGAATAGCAGGAGATGACCATCGTGCGGATGAAGTTGTCGCGCGTGGTGTCGGCGTAAGCGCCCTTCAACTCGTTCTTGTCGGAAAAGCCGATGGCGTGGACGACGAAGTCGAGCCCGCCCCACGCCTTTTCCAGCTCGTCGAAAGTGGCCGCGACCGAGGCGCCGTCCTCGACATCGCACGGTACGACGAGCTTTGCGCCTAGCTGTTCGGCGAGTGGCTTGACGCGGCGGCCGAAGGCTTCGCCCTGATAGGTGAAGGCAAGGTCCGCGCCTTGCTCGGCAAGCTTCTGGGCGATGCCCCAAGCGATAGAATGGTCATTGGCCACCCCCATGACAAGCCCGCGCTTGCCTTTCATCAATCCGTTCATGGCCGTGACCTCTATGCCGAATAGCGCTGGAAAACCAACGTGGCGTTGGTGCCGCCGAAGCCGAATGAGTTCGACAGCACAGTATCTATTTTGGCGTTGTCGATGCGTTTGCGCACGATCGGCATGCCTTCGAATTCCGGATCGAGTTCCTCGATATGGGCGCTTTCGCCGATGAAGCCGCCCTGCATCATCAGGATCGAATAGATCGATTCCTGCACGCCGGCGGCACCGAGCGAATGGCCGGTGAGGGACTTGGTGGAGGTGATGTTGGGCAGCTTGTCGCCGAACACTTCGCGGATCGCACCCATTTCCTTGGAATCGCCAACAGGCGTCGAAGTGCCGTGGGTGTTGATGTAGTCGACCGAGCCGGAAACTGTGGAAAGCGCCTGGCGCATGCAGCGGATCGCGCCCTCGCCGGACGGGGCGACCATGTCGTAGCCGTCGGAGGTCGCGCCATAGCCGACGACTTCTGCGTAGATCTTAGCGCCGCGCGCCTTGGCATGTTCCAGTTCTTCAAGGACCAGCACGCCCGCACCGCCGGCGATGACGAAACCGTCGCGGTTGACGTCATAGGCGCGCGAGGCGCTGGAGGCCTTGTCGTTGTATTTGGAGGACATTGCGCCCATGGCGTCGAACAGGTCCGACATGGTCCAGTCGAGGTCTTCGTGGCCGCCTGCGAACACCATGTCCTGCTTGCCCCACTGGATCAGTTCGTAGGCGTTGCCGATGCAATGCGCCGAGGTCGAGCAGGCCGAGGAAATCGAATAGTTGACGCCGTGGACCTTGAACCAAGTGGCAAGCGTTGCCGAAGCGGTGGAGGACATGGCCTTCGGCACGGCGAACGGGCCGATGCGCTTGGGGCTGTTGTTCTTTAGCGTGATTTCGGCGGCTTCCACGATGGTGCGGGTGGAAGGACCGCCCGAACCCATGATGATGCCGGTGCGCTCGTTGGTGATGTCGCCTTCGCCGAGACCGGCATCGACGATTGCCTGATCCATGGCGACGTGGTTCCACGCAGCACCTTGCGACAGGAACCGCAGCGCGCGGCGGTCGATCAATGGTGTGGGGTCGAGAGTCGGCGCGCCCCAGACCTGGCAGCGAAACCCATGTTCGGCAAAGGAGTCCGAGAAGCTGATGCCGGATTTCGCGTCATGCAGCGAAGCCTGCACTTCATTGGCATTGTTGCCGATCGACGACACGATACCGAGACCCGTTACGACGACTCGTCTCATGGGCGGTTCCTTCCAGTTTGTCCGGCGCCGGTCAGGCGGCCGATCCCTGCTTCGACAGGCCGACCTTCAGGTCGGTCGCCTTGTAGATAGGTTCGCCATCGGCCTTGAGCCAGCCATCGGCAATGCCGAGCACGAGCCGGCCACGCATGACGCGCTTGAAATCGATGCCGTATTCGACCTTCTTGACCGAAGGCGTGACCATGCCCTTGAACTTCACTTCGCCGGTGGAGAGAGCCATGCCCTTGCCTACCTCGCCGAGCCAGCCAAGGAAAAAGCCGGTCAATTGCCACATGGCATCAAGGCCAAGGCAGCCGGGCATGATCGGGTTGCCGATGAAATGGCAAGGGAAGAACCAGAGGTCCGGCTTGATGTCGAACTCGGCGCGGATGAAGCCCTTGTCGAACTCGCCGCCGGTCTCGCTGATTTCGGTGATGCGGTCGAACATCAGCATCGGCGGCGCTGGCAATTGCGCATTTCCCGGACCGAACAACTCGCCGCGTGCGCAGGCGAGCAATTCCTCGTAGCCGTAACTGGATTTCGCTGCCGCCATCAACACATCCCCGTTCAAGTCGGGCGGTCGGGCCACCCTTTTGTTGTTGTGTAGTAGCACAGTCCGTTTCAGCCCGGAAACCTGCACTGATCTAGCGATGTGGCTCTAACGCGCTGTTTTAGCCGGGTCAATGCGCGCTATTGATCGCTTTCAGGCGACAGAATATATCTCCTCTGATAGCTTGGTTTGCATTGGTGTCCATTTTTCGCCCATAAGGGCGTGTTTGGGTCGTTGAAACGGAATGTTGCGAACGGATGAACTCGGTGGGGCAAAGCGAAAGGCACGCTGTGGATAAGCGGGTTCGAGATGCCGGTCTAAGGCCGACTCGCCAGCGCGTTGCACTGGCCGACCTGCTGTTTGCCAAGGGCGACCGCCATTTGTCGGCTGAGGAACTGCACGAGGAAGCGCTGGCGGCGGGCGTGCCAGTATCGCTGGCAACCGTCTACAATGCGCTTCACCAGTTTACCGAAGCCGGGATGTTGCGCATCCTGGCTGTCGAAGGGTCAAAGACCTATTTCGACACCAACACCTCGGATCACCACCATTTCTATGTCGAAGGCGAAAACCGCATTTTCGATATCGAGAGCGGGCCGGTGAGCGTGGTCAACCTGCCGGAACCGCCGGACGGCATGGAAATCGCCAACGTCGATGTCGTCGTCAGGCTGCGTCCCAAGAAATAACAAGTGAAGCTAGCCGCCAAATGGCAACGGCGCTGCTCAGGATTGAGGGTATCGCGCTGTTTGTTGCGGCGGTGGCCGGCTATTGGCTTTCAGGCGCGAGCTGGTGGCTGTTTGCCTTGCTGATCCTTGCCCCCGATTTGTCGATGCTAGGCTATCTGAGAGGACCGCGCGTCGGCGCGTACGCCTACAACTGCTTCCACATCACTTTGTGGCCGCTGGTTCTGCTGGTCGGCGGACATCTCGCAGGCAGCGCGCTTTGCGTCAGTATCGGGCTGGTATGGCTTGCCCACATCGGCATCGATCGGGCGCTGGGTTATGGATTGAAACTGCCGACGGATTTTCGCGACACGCATCTGGGCCGAATCGGTCGTGATTGAAATAGAGACGGGAAAGCCTCTGCTCGCTCAGTCTTTCACTTTTTCGCCGGGATAGGCGCCCCAGACCTGCGACTGGCTGATCCAGCCGGTCTGGCCGCCAAGGGTCATCTCGCACCACTGGCCGTCGCAGGACTTGATCGAGCCGATCACGCCGGGCTCGACCATTGCCACGACGCCGGCATCTTCGCGGGGTGCGTCGTGGACGTTGATCTGCGTGCCCTTGCCGCGCTGCCATGGCGCGACGATTGCCGTGCGCTTGCCCGACAGCAAGGACTGGTTGATCCAGCCCTCCGAACCCTCGGCATCGCGCACGCGCCGCCAGGTATCGTATTCCTGGATGATTTCCATCGGCAGGCCGGATTTGGTGTACATCCAGTCGACCGAATAGTTGACGCCGGGGCCGACGCGGGAATTGACGCGCGCCGACTTCAGGCTGACGAATCGGGGCAATGGCAAGCCGCTTGGTCCCAACCGCACATTCTGTGCGTTCGTCGCCGCCGACTGTGCAGACGCTGGCAGGGCGGCAAAACTGCTCCCCACGATCAATGCACTCAAGGCCAGGCGAAGCGACACGAGACCAGACACTTTCGTTCCCTTGCAATGGGTGAGGGTTCGTAACCCTGCTGCCCCTTTTTCTTTGTCTTCCACGGCACCACTTGATACATGAGGCAATCGGGCCGCGACCGGTTTGCAGTTTCGCCCGTCTTGGTTAAAGAGGTCTCAACGTATCCGGGATCGAGGGAAATATGGCCGGCAAGAAGAAGCCTCTCGTCGTGATCACGCGTAAGCTGCCCGACCCGGTGGAGACGCGCATGCGCGAGCTTTTCGACGCGCGCCTCAATGTCGAGGACAGGCCGATGACGCAGCCCGAGCTTGTGGCGGCGGTCAAGGAGGCCGATGTGCTGGTGCCGACGGTCACCGATACGATCGACGCGGCCGTGATCGCGCAGGCGGGCGAGAACCTCAAGCTCATCGCGAATTTCGGCAATGGCGTCGAGAAGATCGACGTTGCCGCAGCGACCGCCAGGGGGATAACCGTCACCAATACGCCGGGCGTGCTGACGGAAGACACTGCCGACATGACCATGGCGCTTATCCTCGCCGTACCGAGGCGGCTGACCGAAGGCGCAAACATCTTGCCGGACGGCAAGAAATGGGCCGGCTGGTCGCCGACATGGATGCTGGGCCGCCGCATATGGGGCAAGCGCCTGGGCATCGTTGGCATGGGCCGCATCGGCACCGCGGTTGCGCGGCGCGCCAAGGCTTTCGGCCTCTCCATCCACTACCACAACCGCCACCGCGTTTTGCAGGCGGTGGAGGATGAACTGGAGGCGACCTACTGGGAAAGCCTCGACCAGATGCTGGCCCGCATGGACATCATCTCGGTCAACTGCCCCTCGACGCCGGCGACCTTCCATCTTCTGTCGGCCAGGCGGCTGGCGCTGATGCAGCCCAACGCCTATCTGGTCAACACCGCGCGCGGCGACCTGATCGACGAGGAATCGCTGGTGAAGCTGATCGATGGCGGCAAGATCGCCGGTGCGGGCCTCGACGTCTACGAAAACGAGCCGGCGCTCAATCCGAAGCTGCTCAAGCTCTCGGCTAAGGGCAAGGTGGTGCTGCTGCCGCATATGGGCTCGGCCACGCTGGAAGGCCGCATCGACATGGGCGAGAAGGTGATCATCAACATCCGCACCTTCTGCGACGGCCACCGTCCGCCGGACCGCGTGCTGCCTTTGCGGACGTAAGCCGTTTCGGGCTATTAAACGACGCTGATTTCACCGTTGGCCGCGACCTGAACGTTGCGGCCCTCGTATTTTTCGAAGGCGCTTCGGTCGAGCCGGATTGCGACGGGGCCTTGCCACGCCATTTCGCGCGCCACAATGAGGCCGAGCAGCAGGATGGCGTCCGGTTCGTGCAGGACGAGCGCGGCGGGCGCGTGGCCGTTGTGGACCAGTTCCAAAAGCACGGCGGAAGCCGATGACGAGCCGATGGTTCCGGGCAGGAACAGGATACGGCCCGCAATGCACTGGCCGTGCTGGGGGTGGCGCACGTCGGCGATGCGGCCTGACTTGGGATCGACGCCGCCCCAGAAGCTGATTGGTTGGGTGAGGATCAGTGCCTCGCCTTTGCCACCGCTGCCCTTAACAAGAATTTCAGCCGGTTGGTTCATGTGGCGCTTGCCGCGAAGACGGGTCTGCCAGCGACGGCGCTTTCCACGCAATCGGCCAGTGAGCCGTAGAGCACCGCATAGCCGGTGTTGCCGGGCGCATAATGGGCGAACTTGCCGGAGTTGGTCATGAGGACGCCGTTGGGCAGTTCGTTGAGGATCGGCGTCACCACCACGCAGGTGTCGGCGACAACGACGACCCCGCAGGCTTCCAGTGCCTTCCTGCGGGCCGTCTTGTCGAGTTCGCTGACGACGTGACGCCCGGTGCAGGCGTGGATCGGAACGGCGAGACGCCGACCGGCAATCAGGCGTTCCAGCCGCTCGAACTCGCCCAGCGACAGATGCGGACTGCCGATGGCGACCGCGTCGATGGCGTCGACGTGCTCGGCCGTGGAAAGCCCGCGCTGTGCGGCGGCGACCATCTGCGGGGTAACGGTGATCGTGCGTTCGGGCGCGAGGTGGCCGAGGGCCGTCTGTACATCCGGCGCTTCGGGCGTAACGCCGGCAATGTGGAACAGGCCGACCGCACCGGAGGAAGCGGCGGCCGCGCCGAAGGCCTTCAGCGCGTCTTCACCCGGGTGCGTGGCGATGCCGGCGACGACGCCGATGGTGGTGCCGGTCTCGCGGCCATAGAGGCTGCCGAGGACAGGCCAGGCGATTTCCGAGGCGAGGAAGGCAGGGGGCAGGGCGGAGACATCGAAGACAAGCCGGGCGCGCCGGTTTTCCGGCTGGTGCAGGCCATAGTCGGGCGCGCGCCCAGCGATGGCGCAGGCGATGTCGAGGAAATCGCCGTAGCGGTTGGTGCGCGCGCCGAGCACGGAGTTGCAGAAGACGACGGCGTTGGACTCGCCCCAGGCGACATCGCTGCCGAAGGCGGGCCGGTGGCCGGCCTGGTAGGGCGCGCAGGTCCAGCTCTGCTCGCAGCCGAGCTTGCGGTAGGCTTCCATCATCCGCCGCGCCATGCCGCGCTGCGGTTCTTCCAGCCTGACGCGCGAGCAGCCCACGAGGTCGAGCGCGCCGACATTGAGCGTGGAGCGAATGGCGACTTTCGCGCTTCCCTCCACCAGTTTCTCGGCAAACAAGGTGCCGGAATCGCCGTGATAGAGCGCGCCGTCGATATGCGCGGACGCGATCGGGATGAGGCGCGGCGCGGCAAGCAGGCGAGCACTTTCGGCAACGATGCGCATGGCGGCGGCAGCGCCTTCGCCCCGGTCGCCTGAGGCAATCGCGCGTTCCTCTGCGGTGAGCGCGAGGGCCATGTCAGCGCCTCTTGTAGCGGATGGTGTCGAAGCGCGCGGCCAGCGCATCGTAGAGCAGAAGGCGGCCGACAAGCGGCTCGCCGATGCCGGTGATGAGCTTGATCGCCTCCATCGCCTGCAGCGTGCCGATGACGCCGGTGAGCGCGCCGACCACGCCGGCAGCCGCGCAGGACGGCACGAGGCCGGGCGGCGGCGGTTCCGGGAACAGGTCGCGGTAGGACGGGTTTTGCGTGCCGTCGGCTGCCGTCTCGAATGGCTTCAGCACGGTAACCGAGCCGTCGAAGCGCCCGACAGCGGCGTGGACCAGCGGGCGCTTTGCCTGCTCGCAGGCGTCGGCAACCGCATAGCGGGTATCGAAATTGTCCGAGCCGTCGATGACGAGGTCGTATTGCGCGACAAGGGCAGGGGCGTTTTCGGCGGTAAGGCGGAACGTATGCAGTTCCACGGCAACGGATGGGTTGATGCGGGCAATGCTTGTCCTGGCGCTTTCGCCCTTCGGAACGCCGAGCGACGCCGTGTCATGGATCACCTGCCGTTGCAGGTTCGAGAGCGAGACTGTGTCGTCGTCGATGATGCCGAGCGTGCCGACGCCGGCGGCGGCGAGATACTCCAGCACCGGCGCGCCGAGACCGCCTGCGCCGATGACCAGCACGCGCGCCGCTTTCAGCTTGCGCTGGCCCGCGCCGCCGATCTCGGGCAGCACGATGTGGCGCGCATAGCGCTCCAGTTCTTCATCGGTGAGTGGCTGTGAAGTCATGGCCAGACCATAGCCGGGCGGGCAGGGGTTGTCAGGCGCTATCGGTGGGACCAGCCGTGCCGTGATCGACGGTGAGGAACTGCGCCCTGCCTTCAAGGCTAGAGAAAAGGGCGGCGTCGGTGCCGGTCATGAAGGCTTGGCAGTTGAGGTCTTCGAGGATTGAAAACAGGGCGGCGCGGCGACCGGCATCGAGATGCGCGGCGATTTCGTCGAGGAGCAGGATCGGCGTCATGCCCGATATCTCGGCGGTCAGGCGCGCATGCGACAACACGATGCCGACAAGCAGCGCCTTTTGTTCGCCTGTGGAGCAGAGGTCGGCGGGCATCGCCTTGGGGCGGTGGCGAACGACGAGGTCGGAACGGTGAGGGCCGGTCAGCGTGCGGCCCGCTGCGCGGTCGCGCTCGCGGCCGGTTGCCAAGGCATGCCTGAACTCTTCCTCGACGTCGACGGCGGGCAGACTGCCGACCCGGCTTTCGAGGTCGCCGTCAAGCGCGATGTCGGCTTGCGGAAACGGTCCTTCGCCGGGCAGGCGCTCGATCATTGCCGCCAGAAGTCGCACCAGTTCGGCGCGCGCGGCGGCAATCGCCACGCCGGTTTCCGCCATCTGCGTTTCAATGGCCTCGAACCATGCGCCGTCGCGGGAGTTGTCGGCGAGCAGGCGGTTGCGCCCGCGCATCGCCTTTTCATAGTCGAGCGCGCGCTGGCCATGGCTGGCATCGATTGCCAGCACCATGCGGTCGAGGAAGCGGCGGCGGTCGCCAGCGGGTCCGGTGAAGAGCGAGTCCATCGCGGGCGTCAGCCAGACGACGCGCAGCCACTCAAGCAGGTCGTCTGCGGACCGCGTCGGCGCACCGTTGATGCGCACGCGCCGCCCTGTTTCGCCGGCATCTGCGCCCGCAAAGCCGGTGCCGATGTCGGCAGCGCCGTTCGGGCCGTCGAGCTTGGCATGGAGGGCAAAGCCTCCGTCGCCGCCTTCGCGCGCGACTTCGCCATAGGGAGCGCGGCGCAGCCCGCGACCAGGGGTGAACAGGGAGATGGCTTCGAGGAGGTTGGTCTTGCCCGCGCCGTTGTCGCCGGTCAGCACTACGGCACCCGGCTTCAGATCAAGCGAGAGGGCTGCGTAGTTGCGGAAATTGGTGAGCGTGATCCGGCTGATATGGGTAATGAGCGCCATTGGCCCGGTGCCTTATGACGCGATCCTCTGCCCTTTGGGACAGAGGCAGGCGACGTGACGTAAAGGGGTAGGAAACCGAATTCTCACACCCGCATCGGCATCAACACGTAGAGCGTGTTCTGGTCGTTGGTGTCGCGGATCAGCGTCGGCGAACCGGCGTCGGCAAGCATGAATTCGGCGTCGCCGCTGCTAAGCTGGGCCGCCACGTCGAGCAGGTACCGCGCGTTGAAGCCGATCTCGATGGGGTCGGACGAGTAGTCGGCGGCCAGTTCTTCCGTGGCGCTGCCGGAATCGGGATTGTTGACCGCAAGCGTCAACTGGCCCTCGGCAATCGAGAGCTTTACGGCCCGCCCACGCTCCGAAGAGATGGTGGAGACGCGATCGACTGCGGCGGCGAAGGTCTGCCGGTCGATGGTGAGCTTCTTGTCATTGCCGGTTGGAATGACGCGCTGATAGTCGGGGAAGGTGCCGTCGATCAGCTTGGAAGTGAGAACGACGCTGCCGACGGTGAAGCGGATCTTGGTATCGGACAGTTCCGTGGTGACGGCCACGTCCGGGTCATCGACCAGTTTCTGCAATTCGCTGACGGTCTTGCGCGGAATGATGATGCCGGGCATGCCCTCGGAGCCTGCGGGAGCGTCGATTTCAGCCCGCGCCAATCGGTGGCCGTCGGTGGCGACCGAGCGCAGCTTCAGCTTGCCGCCAACTTCATGGGCATGCAGGAAGATGCCGTTGAGATAGTAGCGCGTTTCCTCGGTCGAGATGGCGAACTGCGTCTTGTCGACAAGGCCCTTGAGCGCCGTTGAATCGAGCCGGAAGATATGCGGGAACGAACCGGCAGAAAGCTCGGGGAAATCCGACTGCGGCAGGCACTGCAGGCGGAAGCTCGAGCGTCCGGACGTGACGGTCATAGCGTTGCCGTCTTCGTCGGTCTTCAGCATCACCTCCGCGCCTTCGGCAAGCTTGCGCACAATGTCATAGAGCAGGTGCGCCGGCACGGTCGTGGCGCCGGGGCGCTCCACCTTGGCAGGCGTTGCTTCGGTGATCTCGAGATCGAGATCGGTCGCCTTCATCTCCAGGCTGGCGCCTTCCGCATTCAACAGCACGTTGGAAAGGATCGGAATTGTATTGCGCCGCTCGACCACGCGGTGAACGTGGTTAAGGGACTTGAGAAGGTTCGACCGTTCCAGAATTACACGCATGATGAAACAGGCTCACTTGAAGGAAAGGGCAGGTGTCCGAATCGGCAACCTGCCTCAGTCTGAACTGGCATAGAATTTCGTCAAACTGACAGGAAAAAGCCCCCGAACGCAAGCCCGCGCGCTGCAATCGGAGGCTTTGTGGATAACGCCAAAGCCTCGATGACGGGCTGGCCTAGGCCTGATCGTTGATCAGCCTTCTCAGCAGTTCCAGTTCCTGCGCCAGCGTGTTGTCTGCGCCCGACAGGTCCTCGATCTTGCGCACCGCATGGAGGACTGTGGTGTGGTCGCGGCCGCCGAAGCGCCGGCCGATTTCGGGCAGGGAACGCGGCGTCATGACCTTGGACAGATACATGGCGACCTGGCGCGGCTTGACGATGGTGCGGGTGCGCCGGTTGGAAAGAAGTTCCGTCTTGGACACATTGTAGTGGCGCGCGACGATGCGCTGGATGTCTTCAATGCGCACGCGCTTCGGTTCGCCGGTGCGATAGATATGGCCGAGGATCTCGTCGATACGGTCGATGGTGATCTGCGGCTCGAAGGATTGCCGGAAGAGGAGCTGGTTGAAGGCGCCTTCCAGTTCGCGGCCACTGCCCGTGACGGTGCGCGCGACGTGTTCCAATATGTCTTCCGAAATCGCCAGCGAGGAATCCTCGGCCTTGGCCGAGGCAAGCCGCAACTTGAGCATGGCGAGCCGCATGGAAAAGTCGGGTGCCGACATTTCGAGCGCGACGCCGCCGTTGAGACGCGAACGCACGCGGGGCTCCAGCGATTCCAGTTCGGATGGCGGCCGGTCGGCGGCGACGACCACCTGCTTGGCGCTGTCCAAAAGCATGTTGATCAGGTGGCAGAACTCATGCTGGATCGACTTGCCCTGCAGGAACTGCATGTCGTCGATGATCAAAAGGTCGATGTCGCGCAACTGCTCTTTCAACGTCAGCGCATTGTTGTCGCGGATGGCGGTGGCAAAGCGCCACATGAAGTATTCCGCCGTCAGATAGACAACGCGCGACCGTGGGTTCTGGCGCAGCGATTCCGCCGCGATTGCCTGCAGGAGGTGAGTCTTGCCGAGGCCGACTGTGGCATGGAGGAAAAGCGGGTTGAAGCGCACGGCGCTCGACTGCGATTCCGCCACCGCGCGAGCCGCAGCGAATGCCACGCGGTTCGACGGGCCTTCGATGAAGGAAGAAAACGTATAGCGCGGATCGAGCGGCGAACCGAGCACGCTTTGGCGGAACTCCGGCTCCGCTGCTCCATTCCGGTTTGCGGGAGCGCGTTCCGGCTTGCCGGCATTCATTGTGCCGGCCGAGAGCACGGTCTGGGTCTGCCGGGTCATCGTCTTGCGCTGTGGTGCATTTTCGCTCTCGCCGCTGCGCGTATGGCGCGTGGCGGTGCGGACAATGATTTCCACCTTGATGACGTCCGGGTCTTCTTCCTTCCAAAGCTCGACGATCTGGTCGAGGTAGTGGCCGTTGATCCAGGAACGCAGGAATGCGGTCGGAACGGAAATGCGCACAACGCCCTTCGAAGCTTCCGCCAGCTTCATGCGGCCAAACCAGCTTGAATAAACCTCGGTTCCGAGGCGTGCCTTCAACTGAGCCTTGATGCGCTCGAACCTATGATCCACTGCTGCGGAAATCGTCAGGTCGTTTTCTTTGATCAAATCCCCCGAAAGAGGGAGGTCGCTGCCAATCTCCCTGTCGATGCCGCTTTGCATTCGCTACCCCTGTCCTATGCCATGCTGCCATGATCGCGGTTGCCCGCGCCATGTCGCCTCGTTCTGTTTCGCCATATAGCCGCCGCTGGCCAAAGGCGTCCGCCTGTTGTTCGGCTCTTGCGAGCTCTTGGTCGTGGGCCCGGCGATACAAGGCAACACGAAACCGTCCGGCAGTCCGCCGGCGCGGCTTCAACACCAAGTTCGCAAAAACCCCGTTCCCCTTACCCGTACCGAAAGGACAAACCCAACCTTCCGCGGAATAACCTCCGCGGCCTCAAATGTTTCCATTTTTGGTTAGGTCGAGGGCCGTGCGGCCCATCCCTTTCGATGGAGGGACACTACCGAAATCGTTGTGGAAAGGGCAAGGCCGCGTCTAACTCATTTTTAACGAATCTGGTTACCGGAAGACCACCAAGTAGCACCACGACAGAGGGCCTGTTCGTGAAAGCTGTTGTGATTCAATCTCTTTCCTTGGGGGCGGCTGAAAGGCTAGCTGGCGAGACATTTTTTTTAATATTTTGCTTGACATGCGATTGTCCCCCATCCGCCACACCCAATATGAACAAGCTGTGGATGACCTTCATTAAGTAGCTGAAATTAAAGGTCTTTTTTTGACAGATTGTATGTTAGAAATCGCTTTAACGCGCACAACATATTGAATATGCCGGCAAAATTTGGGGGCTTCCAAAACTGCCGTTACGACGCCTTTGAGACGGTCATTCGGGATTTATGTCGGCAAACGGAAAAACCCGATGCGAAGGCACCGGGTTCTTAAAAAAAATCAAACTTTTTAAATATCGAAGATCAGGCCGAGAGTGTCTTCAGGCGCTGTGCGAGGCGCGAAACCTTGCGCGATGCGGTGTTCTTGTGGACCACGCCCTTGGTGGCGGCGCGCATCAATTCCGGCTCTGCGTGCTTGAAGGCAGCTGCGGCGGCATCCTTGTCGCCGGCGGCCAATGCTTCCTCGACCTGACGGACGTAGGAGCGAACGCGCGAGCGACGGTTTTTGTTGACCGCGGCGCGGCGAGCTATCTTGCGCGTTGCCTTTTTGGCCGAGGAGGTGTTGGCCATGATGCCTCTCTTCTGATCTCAACGGTGAGCGCTAGCGGCGTTCCGCGAGGCGCAAAAAACAAACGGGCAGCCATGGGCCGCCTCAGTTGGTGCGGCTTATAGTGCAGCTTTTCCGACCCGTCAATGTTGGCCCGGGCTCTTTTTGACGATATCGGCACGCCGCGCGCATTTAGCGGTTCTTGAAGTCCGGCTTACGTTTTTCCGCGAACGCCGCCATGCCTTCCTTCTGGTCTTCGAGCGCGAACATGGAGTGGAATACGCGCCGTTCGAACCGCAGCCCCTCGGCAAGCGTGACCTCGTAGGACCGATTGACGGCTTCCTTGGTCATGATGACCGCCGGCAAGGAGAAATCGGCGATCTTTGCCGCTGCCTTCAAGGCTTCCTCGACCAAGTCGCTGGCCGGCACAACGCGCGAGACCAAACCTGAGCGCTCGGCTTCGGCCGCATCCATCATGCGGCCGGTCAGGCACATGTCCATTGCCTTCGACTTGCCGACGAAGCGTGTGAGGCGCTGCGACCCGCCCATGCCGGGCATGACGCCCAAAGTGATTTCCGGCTGGCCGAATTTGGCGCTGTCGGCGGCGATGATGAAGTCGCACATCATGGCGAGTTCGCAGCCGCCGCCGAGCGCATAGCCGGCGACCGCCGCGATCATCGGCTTGCGGGTGCGCGTGAATTCCTCCCAGCCGGAGAAGAAATCCTCCAGATAGGCTTCGACATAGCTCTTCGACTGCATTTCCTTGATGTCGGCACCGGCGGCGAAGGCCTTTTCGGAACCGGTGATGACGATGGAACCGACGGAAGCGTCGGCATCGAAGGCCTTGGTGGCGGCAAGGAGTTCGGCCAGAACCTGCGAGTTGAGCGCATTGAGCGCCTTCGGCCTGTTCAAAGTGATCAGCCCGACCTTGCCGCGTTTTTCGGCGATGATGTTTTCGTAGGTCACGGCGATGTCTCCCGATGTGATGGTATGGCCGCCTGTAGCTTACTCCTGGCAAGCCCGGCAATAGAAGGTGGAACGGCCGCTTTGTACGATTCGCTCGACATGGCCGGTGCAGCCCGGCGTCGGGCAGGCAACGCCTTCGCGGTCGTAGACTGCAAACGAGTGCTGGAAATAGCCGAGCGAGCCGTCCGTATGCATATAGTCGCGCAACGACGAGCCGCCTGCGGCAATCGCATCGGCGATGACGGAGCGGATGGCCTCGGCAAGTCGCTCGCTTTGCGCCTTGGCCTTTTTGCCGCTCGTGGCGATTGTTCCTGCCGCCCGCAATGGGGAGAGACGCGCGCGCCACAGCGCCTCGGAGACATAGATATTGCCGAGGCCGGCAATCAGGCGCTGGTCGAGCAGGGCCGCCTTGAGCGGCGTCCTGCGATCTTTCAGCAGGGAGGAAAGCAGCGGACCGTCGAGCGTGTTGCCCGTGGGTTCCACGCCGAGGCCGGAAAGCATCGGATGCTCGTCGGGCACCGTTTCGCTGAACAGCATGAAGCCGAACCGGCGCGGGTCGTTGAAGACCACGCGGTGTGCGCCTTGCGCGGAGGCGAGGTTGAAGACGACGTGATCGTGGGCGGCGTCCTTGGACCGCTCATAGTGGAAGATGCCGGGCGTGGCGCTCTCCTCGCCAGCCTCGATGCGGAACGATCCGGTCATGCCGAGATGGCAGATCAGGGTCGGTCCGCCGTCGGTGTGCATGGTGAGATATTTGGCGCGACGTCCAAGCGCGGTGATGGTGCTGCCCGTCAACCGCTCCGTGAACCTTTCCGGGAAGGGAAAGCGCAGATCCGGCCGCCGGGCTTCGACGCTGACGATGCGCGCGCCTTCCATGACCGGCTGCAACCCACGCCTGACGGTTTCGACTTCCGGAAGTTCAGGCATGTTTGATCACCGGACCGCCGAGCGCCGCATAAAACGATGTGCCGTGCGGACCTGCTGGCAGGCGAAGATGTTCCGCCACCGTTTCACCGATATCGGCAAAGGTCGGCCTGAGGCCGATCGCACCGCCGGCCATGCCGGGCGCTATGCCGATGACGGGAATGCGCTCGCGCGTGTGATCGGTACCGCGCCAGGTCGGGTCGTTGCCGTGGTCGGCGGTCAAAATGAAAAGATCGCCGGGTTTGAGGCGGGCGAGCGCCTCCGGGATGCGCTTGTCGAATGCCTCGAGCGCCGCCGCATAGCCTGCGACGTCGCGCCGATGGCCGAATTCGGTGTCGAAGTCGACGAAATTGGCAAAGACGAGATCGCCGTCACCGGCGTCGTCGATTGCGCCAAGAGCCTTGTCGAACATCGCCATGTTGCCGACGCCCTTGCGGACTTCCGAAATGCCGCGATGGGCGAAGATGTCGCCGATCTTGCCGATGGCGATGACGCGGCTGCCGCGCGCGACAAGACGGTCGAGGAGCGTCGGTTCGGGCGGCGGAACGGCATAGTCGCGGCGGTTTGGCGTGCGCTTGAAGGTGGCTTTGGTCTCGCCGAGGAAGGGTCGTGCGATGACCCGGCCAATATTGAGCGGATCGCACAGCTTGCGCACGGTTTCGCAGAACTCGTAAAGGCGCTCCAGGCCGAAATGGGTTTCGTGCGCGGCGATCTGGAGAACGGAATCCACCGAGGTGTAGCAGATCGGCTTGCCGGTCCGGATGTGTTCTTCGCCGAAATCCTCGATGACCGTTATGCCGGAGGCATGGCAATTGGCGAGGATGCCGGGCACGTGGCCCTGCTTGATCATGGCGTCTGTCAGCGAAGATGGAAAGGCCGGCACGGTGTCCGGGAAATAGCCCCAGTCGAAGCGGACTGGCAGTGCGGCGATCTCCCAATGGCCCGATGGCGTGTCCTTGCCGCTCGATACTTCCTGGGCCGCACCCTGGAAGGAAGATGCCAGGGGCATAGTACCCGGCTGGCCTTGTAAGGAGAATCCGGACGCGATGCGCGCAGCCACGCCGAGCCCCAGGCTCATCATGTTGGGCAGCCTAAGCGGCCCTTCACGCAAGCCGGCACGATCAACTTTGCCAGCCGCACAGGCTTCGGCGATGTGGCCGAAGGTGTCGGAGCCGGCATCGCCATAGCGGTCGGCATCCGCAGCTCCGCCGATGCCGAATGAATCGAGTACGAAAATGAATGCGCGCGCCATTCAAGCCTTGCCAAACTGTAGCGTCGGCTAGGGAAGGCGTCACCGCTTCCGATTTTGCCTGGCGCGATCGAATGAAACGGCGCTGCGGCAGGAAAGATCGCAGCGCTGTTTCTTTGTCACCCAGACATAGGCATCAGCCTGACCCTTGGCAATTCGCAAGTGAGTGTATCGTTGCGAAAGCTGATCAGCAGTTGGAGCAGGCGATTTCCTGCAGGACGCGGGGCCGCAGATAGTAGACTTCGTTCATCGGCGTGTTGTTGAACATGCCGGCAAGTCCCGTCGCCTGATTGCCGCTGATCGACCACGCGATGATCGGATTGTAGGTCAGCTGGCTCTCGACCCTGATGAGGAACGTTCCCGCGACCTTCAGCGTTGGCGGCACAGTGGTCGGAAAATTCTTCGTGTAGGGCACCGTGAATTTGTCGCCTACGCCCTGATAGGACCAGACCACCGTGGGATTTGCGCCCGCATCGTTCGATATCCTGATGCCGGTGACCTTGATAGTCGGAACGGAGCGGTTGTAGGGGCGCATCACCGACGTGCCGATTTTGATGATGTCTTGAAGCACGGTGGTGGAAACCTGGTCCTGCTGGGCGACGAGGTCGGCGACCATGCTGCCCAGCCGGCTGACTTTCTTGCTGGTTTCGATCGCCTGGACCGCTTCGACGGTGATAAAATACATGATCAGCAGGATCGGCGCGATGAATGCGAACTCGACTGCCGCGACCGCCCTGCGGTCCCGCCCGAAACTGACCAGCCGCGACAGCAAGCCGCTTATTGGTCGATGTGCCCCCGCACCCAGCATTTTATTGTCCCTTTGCCCACTGATACGCGGATTGTTGTCAATAAGGCTCATTCTGCCAGGTCATGGTGGCGAAATGCAGCGTCGTCCCGTCACTCATGTTGGAGATATACTTGCTCATGAAGTCGGTTATGACCGGCCACTTGTAGAAGACGCGGAGCATGTTCTTCGTTCCCGCGTCGCCCAGTTGCGTGGTGAAGCCTGTGGTTCCGCCCGCATACATCAGGGTGACCTGGTTGGACCCCTTGTCGATCGTGAAGGTGTGCTTTGTTCCTTCGTTGAAACTTGTCAGCGTGCGCAAATCGATTTTCAGGCCGGGGCAGCCGCTCGTGACAATGATCTCAAGGCGGCCGCAGACGAGTTTGCGAAGATCGGCTTCGCTGATGGTCCGGATCTGTCCCGTTCGCATCTGGCGGGCGATGTCGTCGGTGGCATTGGCCAGTACTTCCTGACCGGCGAACGAGATGCAGGTTTCGAGAACCGCGAACACCAGCATGGAGAACGGAATGGCGAGCATCGTGAATTCGACGGCGACACTGCCTTCGCGGTCCCGGCGAAACCTGGTCAGAAGACCGCTTCGCCTGGTTCTGCCGCGGCTGCCCACAATGCTGGAGACGCTACCCATGTCCGTTGTGCCTCGACCCTTTACGGTTCGGGCAAACCTTATATGAGAGCCGTTGAAGTCCGGTTTGAATGACCGCTAAATTGCGGTGAGGGCGCTTAACCTTCCAGTAACCGTGCCGGACGCGGTTCCTAGCACCTTACTGGTTGTTCATCTCGGCTTCGGACACCCGCTCTGCGTCGCTCTTGAACGAGCTCTCGCAATAGGGTGAACACGACATTGTCTGGACCTGGGCGCGGCGATAGATGCGCACGGTGGCCGCAGTCTGGCGCACGACGGTAACCTGCTCGTCGATGATCGGGTTTCCGTCCTTGTCCATGATGACAAGATTGGTAACGCCGAAGCCCCTGCCGGTCAGGACTACAGTAGAGGCATCCTGCACCGAAGCATCGGCAATCGCGGGATTGCCGACCACGATTGTGTCGGCGGCGCGTGCCAGCTTGACGATCTTGGCCTGGTTCATGGTGACTTCGATACCGGTAGCCATTGCGGCAGAGGGGGCATAGGCCGCTCCGACCACGAGTGCCGCCGCAAGAAAAATAGATTTCGACATGGCCATCACCTGATCTCCGGACCCGCGAGTGTTCAACGGAATATGAACGGGATTGGTGAACCAACGGTTAAGCGGCACAATTGGAGCCACGGCCGGCAGCGTATTCACATGTGGTCATCCGCCATTTTCAGCATTCTGCTCATCGATCCTTAACGCAGCAAAGCTATGAGTCTTGGCATTGTTGGTCGAATTCTCGTGTGGGACCCATGCTCGAGGCACTGATCTTTGTGGTTTTCCCGTTCTGCATGGTGTTTGCCGCCGTGTCGGACATGTTGTCCATGACAATCGCAAATCGAGTGTCGCTGCTCTTGCTCGGCACCTTCGTAGTGATCGCCCCATTGACCGGCATGGCCTGGACCGACTTCGGCTGGCATCTTGCGGCTGGTGCAATGATGCTGACCGTAACCTTCGCGCTCTTCGCGCTGGGCGGCATGGGCGGCGGCGACGCAAAGCTCATGGCCGCGACAGCGGTGTGGATGGGCCTGGACATGGCGCTTGTGCAATACCTTGTTACCGCTGCCGTGATTGGCGGGCTGCTGACGCTTGCAATTTTGACGTTTCGCAGCTCGATGCTGGCGCCGATTACCAAGGCCAATATGTTCTTGCGCCACTTCGCGGATGACAAGACCGGCGTTCCTTATGGAATCGCGCTTGGCGTTGGCGGCCTGATCGTTTATCCGCAAACGCCCCTTATGATCTGGGCGCTCGAACGGCTCGCGGCCTGATATTTCCACGCAATTCGCATCTGGAGCTTGTTAGGAGGCAGCAGCGGGCCGCGCCGACGCATGTTCGCTACAATTTATATAAACGTTAAATTAATCACATTCGTAAGCATTGCATTAACCATAATTTGACGATTGCGGCTGCAATGTCTCGCCTGGCTGAATGGATTGCCAAGGGCGAGGTTCAAACAGATGCCTGCATCCCGATTGATAATTCTGGGCGTGGCCGCAGTCGCGGCGGGCGGCGCGGGTTTTGTCGCCAAGAACATGGTGGCGCCTCCGCCGGCACAGGTCGCTGTTAGCCCCGGCCCGCAGTCTCCCTCCGTTCCAGTACAGGAAGTGGCAGTCCTGTCGGGAGACGTCGCGATGGGAAGCCCGCTTGGCGACAACATAAAATGGGCGGCGTGGCCTTCCGGCACGATCGACCCCAATTTCATTACGAAAGCCAATGAACCCGACGCGATCGAAAAGCTGAAAGGCTCGGTCGCGCGCATGTCGATGTATAGCGGCGAACCGCTGAGGCGGATCAAGCTCATCGACGAGGGTCAAAGTTTCATGTCGTCCATGCTGCCCTCGGGCGCGCGCGCCGTGGCGACATCGATTGCAGCAGACACTTCCGCCGGCGGCTTCATCCTGCCGAACGATTTCGTCGACGTCATCATGACCCGCCGGGCAGACGCCGCCGGCGGGGGCACTGGTTTCAGCACCGAAACCATCTTGAAGAACATTCGCGTGCTGGCAATCGATCAGACCATCCAGGAAGACGAGGAAGGCAAGAAGACCAGGGTCGGCCAGACGGCAACCCTGGAGCTTACGCCTGAACAGGCCGAGATCATCACCGTGGCGCAGCAAATGGCTGACAGGCTGACGCTGGCGCTGCGATCCATCAAGGACACGCAGGAGACGAACCTGGATCAGGCCGACTATCTCGTGAACGGCGCAGGTCGCCGCGGCACGGTGCGGCTGATCAGATCAGGCGAAATTTCCGAAGTGGGGGCAAGGAAATGATGTCATATCGCAAACTGCCGGCCACGCTCGCCGCAACATTGGCTCTGATGTTCATCGGAGCGGGCACGCTTCCGATAACCGATGCGAACGCGGCGGGAGGCACCCGGGTTGGCGCCACGTCCGCGAACCAGCGCGTCAAGCTGGGGCTCAACAAGTCCGTCGTCATCGACCTGCCAAGCGACGCCTACGATATCCTGGTGGCCAATCCTTCCGTTGCCGATGCAGTAACCCGCACTTCGCGGCGCATCTACCTGTTCGGCAAGGCGGTCGGTGAAACCAACATCTTCGTGTTTGGGCCGAACGGCGAACAGATCGTGAGCCTCGACCTCGCTGTCGAGCGCGACGTTGCCGGCCTCGAAGATTATCTCGAACGCTTTATCCCGGGTTCGGACATCAAGGTCGAACTGCTGAACGACAACGTCGTCCTGACCGGAACGGTCGAGACGCCATTGGACGCCAAGCGTGCAAGCCAGCTTGCGCAGGCTTTCGTCAAGGGCGGTGAAGCAACGACCGGCCAGTATTCCCAGACGGCTGCCGGCGGGTCCGCCAACGGCGGCGTCGATATCGACAATCCAGACTCCGAACGTCAGGTAAGCGCCATCATCAACATGCTCCAGATCATGGGCGAAGACCAGGTCACGCTAAAGGTGACGGTCGCCGAAGTCAGCCGCTCCGTCATGAAGCAGCTCGGTGTCAACATGATCGGCAACGGCGGCAGCAATGGCATCATGTGGAGCGCGCTGAGCCAGACCTATCCGGGCCTTGGCAAGGTTCTTTCCGACTCGAACCTGACAGTCGGCAACTCGGACCTGCGCGCCTACTTCAACGCGATGGAACAATCGGGCGTGATGAAGACGCTGGCCGAGCCGACATTGACGGCGATCTCGGGCGAGAAGGCCACCTTCAAGGTTGGCGGCGAATACAACATTCTGAGCCAGGCCAGCAACCAGCAGAACGACGACGGCACGTCCGAGCGTTCCTATACGCACAGGACGGTCGAATACGGCATCGGTCTCGAATTCCAGCCGGTGGTTCTTTCGGCCGGGCGCATCAGCCTGAAGGTCAGGACGTCTGTCTCCGAGCCGACGACCGAAGCGTCGATCTCCATGCATGACTCGAACATCATCTCGATCCGCAAGCGACTGGCCGACACCACTGTCGAGTTGCCGTCAGGCGGCTCCATGATGATCGCGGGTCTCGTTCGCGACGATATCCGCCAGGCGGTCAACGGGATGCCGGGCCTCACCAAGATCCCGGTACTGGGCACCTTGTTCCGCAGCCGGGATTTCGTCCGCAACGAATCCGAACTGGTCATCATCATCACACCTTATCTGGCTCGCCCGGTCGCTCGAAACGACCTTGCCAAGCCCGATGACAACTTCAATGCCGCAAGCGACGGCGCCGGGATGTTCCTCGGCCGCGTCAACCGGGTTTACGGCACCATGCAGACGGATAGGCCCGCAGGACGCTACCACGGCGTTGTTGGCTTCATCTACAAATGAGCGGGGAAACGGGCATGTCTAAGACAGGTTTCCAGATGGGGACGACTGCTTCGGCTAAGCGGTCAACCGGTATGATCAGGTTCAAGACGGCGCTGCCAGCCCTGGTTGTCATCGCTACCGCCTTGCTGGCGGGATGCGCACACCGTGACAGCGTGGTCGTCGGTGCAATCCCCGACGACTACCGCACCAATCATCCGATCATGATTTCGGAAAAGGACCAGAAGCTCGACCTGCCGGTGGCCGCCTCGGCCAAGGGCATGACCCAGTCGCAGCGCCAGGTTCTGCTGGGTTTCTATGACGGCTACGACATGAGCGCCGCGCCCGTGCTGACGATTGCTGTGCCGTCCGGCTCGGCCAACGAACTGGCCGCCAGATCGGCAGCCCGCGATTTCGCGAAGCTCGCGACCGCAAATGGCGTACGCCGTGATCGCATCGCGATGGTGTCATACCAGGCTACGTCGATAGAGACGTCGGCGCCGGTAAGGCTGGTCTACACCTCGATCCGCGCGCACACCGACAAGTGCGGACGCTGGCCGGAAGACATTACGGAAACGACCGAGAATAAGCATTACGCCAATTTCGGTTGCTCCTACCAGAACAACCTAGCCGCGCAGATCGCAAATCCTGCCGATCTTCTCGGTCCGCGCAAGCGTACGACGATCGATGCGGAGAACCGCAGCGAGGTCATCGACGCCTACCGCAAGCGGGGCATCCCGGACGAATTCATCCGTACTTCCGAAGTCGACTACTAGGCCGCGCGAAGTCAAGGAAAGAGCACGATCATGAGCAATCTTGCCTATGAGCCAACGGACGACGCAGGCGAGCTCGCGCAGCGCGAAATCTCCGCGCTGCAGGCGCTGCGGCCGATACCGCGCATCTCCATACAGGCGTTCTGCGATACCGACGGCGTTGCCAACCCGATTGAGCGTGCGGCTGAAGATCGCCGCATGGCAAAGGCTCATGTGAAGGTTCACATGGGCGGCATCACGACGGCGATCGAATTCTACCAGACCGCGCCGACGCCAAACCTGATCATGCTGGAATCGCGCAGCGAACCCAAACAGCTGCTTGAGCAACTGGCACAGCTATCTGAATACTGCGACCCCAGCACGAAGGTCGTCGTGATCGGGCACTACAACGACGTCGGCCTTTATCGCGAACTGATCCGCAACGGCATATCGGAATATGTCATCGCGCCCGTGTCGATGGCCGATATCGTCAGCGTCGTCTCGACGATCTTCGTCGATCCGGAGGCCGAGCCCATTGGCCGCTCCATCGCTTTTGTCGGCGCCAAGGGCGGCGTGGGGTCTTCCACCGTTGCACACAACGTTGCCTGGGCCGTCTCGTCCCTGTTCAAGTCCGAGGTGGTGGTCGCCGATCTGGACCTCGCCTTCGGCACAGCCAATATCAACTTCGACCAGGATCCGGCCCAGGGTATCGCGGAAGCCGTTTTCTCGCCGGAACGGATCGACGAGGTTTACCTCGATCGCCTGCTTGCGCAGTGCGCGGAACACCTGTCGCTTCTGGCGGCGCCATCGACGCTCGAGCGGGTCTACGACTTCGATGCCGATGCCTTCTCGCAGATCATCGATACGGCACAGCGCACCGCGCCGATCCTGGTGCTCGACGTTCCGCACATCTGGAGCGGCTGGAGCAAGACCACGCTGATGAAGGCGGATGAGGTTGTCATCACCGCGACGCCTGAACTGGCCAACCTTCGCAACACCAAGAACCTGATGGACATGCTGAAACGGCTGCGCCCGAACGATGCGCCGCCAAAGCTGATCATCAACCAGGCCGGCGTTCCGAAAAGACCGGAAATTACGGCACAGGATTTCGCCGAACCCCTCGGCATCACGCCGATGGCGGTCATCCCCTTCGAGCCGCAACTGTTCGGCAACGCTGCCAACAACGGGCGCATGCTTGGCGAGATGGACATGAAGAGCCCGATCGTCGCCACGATCAACGAGATCGCGCATGTGCTGACCGGGCGTAGCGAGATCAAGGTCAAGAAAAGAGCCGGGCTTGGCAACATTCTGGGCAAGTTGAAACGCGGCAAGTAACGGTCGCTGGGCGGGACGGGTAGTCGATCATGTTTGGCAAAAGAGGCAACGACGATGCCAGCAGGCCGGTGACACCCCGGCCGGCCCCCGCATCTGCGCCGCAGAAGACGAGTGATGGGGCGGCCGCCTTGGTCGCAGCCAAGCCTATGGAGGCGAGCGCGCAGGCAACGCCGCGGCGCGCAATCGAAGCGCCGCCGATGGCTCCGGAGCCAAGATCGGCACAGCGCGAGCGCAACGAAAGCTACTACGATACGAAGAGCCAGGTCTTTGCCGCGCTCATCGACACCATCGACCTGTCGCAGCTCGCCAAGCTCGATCCCGAAAGCGCTCGCGAGGAAATTCGCGATATCGTCAACGACATCATCGCGATCAAGAATTTCGCGATGTCGATCGCCGAGCAGGAAGAACTGCTCGAAGATATCTGCAACGACGTGCTGGGTTACGGCCCGCTCGAGCCGCTTCTGGCGCGCGACGACATCGCCGATATCATGGTCAACGGCTCGCGCAACGTCTACATCGAAGTCAACGGCAAGGTCGAGCAGACCGGCATCCGCTTTCGCGACAACCAGCAGCTCCTCAACATCTGCCAGCGCATCGTCAGCCAGGTCGGCCGCCGCGTCGATGAATCGTCGCCGATCTGCGACGCGCGTCTTCCAGATGGTTCGCGCGTCAACGTCATTGCGCCGCCGCTGGCCATTGATGGCACCGCGCTCACCATTCGTAAGTTCAAGAAGGACAAGCTGACGCTCGACCAACTGGTCAAGTTCGGCGCCATCTCGCCTCAGGGCGCGGAAGTGCTGAAGATCATTGGCCGCGTACGCTGCAATGTCGTCATCTCGGGCGGCACCGGTTCCGGCAAGACGACGCTGCTCAACTGCCTGACCAACTATGTCGACCGCGATGAGCGCGTCATCACCTGCGAAGACTCGGCCGAACTGCAACTACAGCAGCCGCACGTCGTGCGCCTCGAAACACGCCCGCCCAATCTCGAAGGCGAGGGCGAGGTGACGATGCGCGATCTGGTCAAGAACTGCCTGCGTATGCGTCCCGAGCGGATCATCGTCGGCGAAGTGCGCGGACCGGAAGTGTTCGATCTTCTGCAGGCGATGAACACCGGCCACGACGGCTCGATGGGTACCATCCACTCCAACAGTCCGCGCGAATGCCTGAATCGTATGGAATCGATGATCGCCATGGGCGGTTTCTCGCTGCCGCAGAAAACGGTGCGCGAGATCATTGTCGGTTCGATCGACGTTATCGTGCAGGCGGCGCGCCTGCGTGACGGTTCGCGCCGCATTACCCACATCACCGAGGTGATCGGCCTCGAAGGCGACGTCATCATCACCCAGGACCTGGTCGTCTACAATATCAAGGGCGAGGACGCGAGCGGACGCCTGGTCGGCGAGCATGTGTCGACGGGTATCGGCCGACCTCACTTCTGGGATCGCGCCCGCTACTACGGCGAGGAGCAGCGCCTCGCCAACGCTCTTGAAGCGATGGAGAAGCGCGCTGACTGAACGAACCCGGCAGCTGGGGCCTGACATTCATGTTCGGAATTGACAGTACAGTATTGGCATTCGTGTTGCTTGCCGGCCTTAGCGCCGGCGCCGTCGCGTATGCGTTTCTGTTCAGCAGGATCAGCGACGAGAAGAACGTCGGCAAACGCCTGCAGTCGATCAAGGCGGCAGAGACGGACCGGGCGGTCGTCAAGGCTTCGCGCGACCGGGTTGCCGAGGCTGCACGACGGCGCAAGTCCGTGCAGGACTCGCTGAAGGAACTGGATGACAAGCAGCGCGCCCAGAATGTCAACGTCAAGAAGCCGCCCCTGAAGGTGCAGATCCGCCAGGCCGGCATGAATGTCACGATCGAGCGCTTTTATCTCTATTCGGTTGTGTGCGGTCTTATCATGACCTTGCTCGCCTTCATGGCCGGGCTGCCGCTGATCGTTTTGCCGGGTGTTCTGATCGTCAGTGCCTTCGGCCTGCCGCGCTGGTTCGTTTCGCTGCGGCGCGGCCGGCGCGTGAAGGCTTTTCTCAAGGAGTTTCCAAACGCGCTCGACGTCATTGTTCGCGCAGTCAAGTCGGGCTTGCCGCTAAACGACGGAATTCGTCTGATTGCCAACGAATCGCCCGAGCCGGTAAGAACCGAGTTCCGTCGCATCGTCGATTCCCAGCAGATGGGGCTTTCGATACCCGAAGCGACGTTGCGCATGCCGGAAACAATGCCCTGCACAGAGGCAAGCTTCTTCGGCATTGTCATCCAGATCCAGTCGCAGGCCGGTGGCAACCTCTCGGAAGCATTGGGCAATCTTTCGCGCGTTTTGCGCGACCGCAAAAAGATGAAGGCGAAGGTTCAGGCGCTTTCGATGGAAGCCAAGGCATCGGCCGCGATCATCGGCGCGTTGCCGTTCATCGTCGGCCTTCTCGTTTACCTGAGCAGCCCGACCTACATCATGCCGCTGTTCACGACCAGCACGGGGCATCTCATTCTCGGTGTTTCGGCATTCTGGATGTCGATCGGCATATTCGTGATGCGCAAGATGATGAACTTCGAAGTCTAGGGTCAGGACCTGACCCTGGCATATTGAGCCAATCGATGAGCAGGCACCCATGACCGACCAAGTCATCAAGACCCTAACCGATCCGACCTTCCTGATCGCGCTGCTCGTTGGTATCGCCGTATTTGCGACCGTTTTCACGTTGCTTCCGGCTTTCGGCGGCAATCAACTAAAGGCGCGCATGAAATCCGTTGCGCTAGAGCGCGATGAACTGCGCGCCAAGCAGCGCGCGTGGCTGGCCGCAAATGCCGAGAAGCGCACCAGAGGCGGCGGCCTGCGCGAAGAGCAGTCCGTCGGCATGCGCAACATCGTCGAGAGGCTCGACCTGCGACGCCTGCTGGCCGACGAAGGCACGATGCGCCAACTTAGGGTGGCGGGTTTCCGCGGCCAGAATCCGTTGACCAAATTCCTATTCTTTCGCCTTGTGCTTCCGTTCGTGGGCTTGGCATTGGCCGTATTGATCATCTTTGGCCTCGGCTACCTGGCTGAAAAGCCGATGATGATAAAAATATTGGTTTGCGTCGTCTCCGCCTATGCCGGTTTCTATGCACCGATCCTCTATGTCTCCAACCGGGCAAGCAAACGCAGGCAGTCGATCCAGATGGCTTGGCCGGATGCGCTCGACCTCATGCTTATCTGCGTGGAATCCGGCATGTCGGTAGAGGCCGCGATGCGCAAGGTTGCCGATGAGATCGGCGCCCAGTCCGTCGAGCTTGCCGAGGAATTCGTGCTGACCAATGCCGAGCTGTCATTTTTGCAGGAACGTCGCCAGGCTTATGAAAATCTTGCGACCCGCACCGGCCTGGACTCGGTCAAGTCGGTGGCGCAGGCGCTTATCCAGGCGGAACGCTACGGTACGCCGGTGGCACATGCCTTGCGCGTGCTTGCCAGTGAAAGCCGCGACATGCGGTTGAACGAGGCCGAGAAGAAGGCTGCAGCCCTTCCGCCCAAGCTCACCGTGCCGATGATCCTGTTCTTCCTGCCGGTGCTGTTTGCCATCATCCTTGGCCCGGCCGGCATCCAGATCAGCCAGCGCGGCATCTTCGGCGATCAGCAGAACACCTCGTCGGACACCAACACTCCGCAATAACGAAAGACCTCTCGGCGCATAGCAAAAGGCCGTTCCGTGGTTAAATCCGGAACGGCCTTTTGCTTTGCTGGAAGTTCCCCTGCGGGGGATCGAAAGGTCAGTTGGTGGTTGGCTTTTCGCCGTCCTGCGCCTTCAACTGGCTCCAGGCATTCTGTTGCGAAAGCATCGAGCGCAGGTAGGTCACGTTGGCTTGCGCCTGGTCGGGCGCCAGTTCTTGCGATGCAATCTGCTCCGCCTCTTCGAAGCGGCCCTGCAAACCGACGACCAGCGCCAGGTTCTGGCGCACCCGGCTGTCCGAATTTGGCTGCTGGGTTGCGGTGCGCAGATAGGTCTCGGCGGTCTTGAGGTCTCCGCTCAGCACATAGGACATGCCGAGATTGGACAGGACCGAAGGTTCGTTCGGCTTGAGGTCGAGTGCCTTGCGATAGATCTGGCGCGCATCTTCCTTCTGACCGATCTGGTCGAGGATGGCGCCTTCGGCCGACATCAGCCTCCAGTCTGGATACTCCGGTGTCTGTGCCCGGCGCACCGCGTCGAGTGCCGGCTCAAGCTGGCCGTTGGCGGCTAATGCCTTGCCGTAGGCGGCCAGAACATCCCGATCCTTCGGATAGGCGATGGCAAGCTTGCGCATCACCGCAAGCGACTGGTCGGCGTTGCCGTCCATCTGCAGCACGGTTGCGAACTTTATCGCCGTGGATTTGTCGTTGGGATTGGCAGCGTAGGAATTTCCCAGCTTCGACGCAGCGTCGCGCAATTGGTCGGTCGACATCGTTTCGATGGGCTGGCCGCTCGATCGCGAGATCGAGCCGGTGGTCATCTTGCTTGTCGATGCACAGCCGGCAACCCCGGCCATAAGGGCAACGGCAAATGTCGTTGCAAGCAAACGCCTGTATGTCGCGGTATTCGTGCGCGTGAGCGGCATGGGAGCTAGACCTTCCGTTCGTGGCTGCGGCCATTCGAATGGCCGACTTCCCTTGGTCAGAAATATTCTGTTAACCCTAACCGTTGGTTAACAAGGCCGACTCGGGGCGCGGGTCAGAGGGGGAAAAATGGCGGTCGAGCTTGCGCCGAACAAATTTGCCAAGGCCTTGCCGGTCCATCTTGTGGCCAAGGACAGTCTGGAGACGTCGGGGCTCTCCTTATCCACCGTGGTCTGGGCCAAGGCCAACGGATTCTCGGGCGAAGCGGGCAAGGTGCTGGTGCTTCCCGGAGAAGGCGGCGGCGTCAGCGGCGCACTGTTCGGCGTCGGCAAGGGCGAGGGCTCGCTGACGATCGGCGCACTTGCAAAGACACTGCCGGAAGGCGACTGGCAATTCGCCACCGCACCCAACAATCCCGAATTGGCAGCCTTGGCGGTCGTGCTCGGCGGTTATGTTTTTACCCGTTATGGCAAGAAGCCGAGCCGAGCCGTTCGCTTCGGTCTGCCGGCCGGAGCCGACGCGGCAAAGGTGCGCCGCGTTGCCGACGGCGTTTTTCTCGCGCGCGACCTCGTCAACACGCCGACAAACGACATGGGCCCCGATGCGCTTGAGAAGGCAGTGCGCGACCTTGCGTCGGTGCATGATGCCGACGTCAGGGTGACGGCGGGCGAATACCTGCTGCGCAAGAATTTTCCGATGATCCATGCGGTTGGACGGGCTTCGACGCAGGCACCGCGCCTTATCGACATGCGCTGGGGCGCGAAGTCTGCGCCGAAGGTGACGTTGGTCGGCAAGGGCGTGTGCTTCGACACCGGCGGCCTCGACATCAAGCCGGCCGCCGGCATGCTCTTGATGAAGAAGGACATGGGCGGCGCGGCCAATGTGCTGGGGCTGGCCTCGATGATCATGGCTGCCAAGCTGAAAGTGCGCCTGCGTGTTCTTATCCCTGCCGTGGAGAATTCCATCGCCGCCAATTCATTCCGCCCCGGCGACGTGCTGACGAGCCGCAAGGGCATTACAGTGGAGGTCGGCAACACCGACGCCGAAGGCCGCCTGGTCCTTGCCGACGCGCTGTCGCTGGCCGACGAGGACGAGCCGCAGATGCTGGTCGACATGGCGACGCTGACAGGTGCTGCGCGGGTCGCGCTCGGCCCCGATCTGCCGCCATTCTACACCGACGATGACAAGCTGGCCTCGGAACTGGCGGCCGCGTCCGTGGCGGTGGAAGACCCGATGTGGCGCATGCCCCTGTGGCGACCCTATGATGCCAAGCTGTCATCGAAGATCGCCGACATGAACAATGTCACCAGCGACGGTTTTGCCGGGTCGATCACCGCAGCGCTTTTCCTCAAGCGTTTCGTCGAAAAGACCCGCGCCTGGGTGCACTTCGACATCTTCGCCTGGAACCCGGTTGACCGTCCGCATGGGCCTGCCGGCGGCGAGGCGCAAGGCATCAGGGCGCTGGAAAAGGTGATTGTCGACCGCTTTGGGTAAATTCAGGTCAGGACGGCCTGCGAAAGGTGCCGCCTCCAGACCCCGGTCTCCCATTGGAATGAAACGGAACCGAAACAATTTCCGGCGATGATGGGCGCATGGCGATTACGATGCGTCCGATCCAGGCATTGCGGCTGTGGCAGCAGGTGGCGCTGCACGCGGTGCAGGACGATGCGCCGGACCTGACCACACGCCAGATGGCGATCCTGTTCACCATCTACCTCGACGCGCCGCCGCACACGGTTCGCGGACTGGCCGCCAAGCTCAATGTCACCAAGCCGGTGATTACGCGCGCGCTGGACACGATGGGGGCAATGAAGCTGGTGTCGCGCCATCGCGACGAGAAAGACAAGCGCAACGTCCTTATTCGCCGCACGGTGGAAGGTGCGCTCTATGTCGAGCGCTTCGGCGATGATATCATCGCCAAGGCCCTTGATCTCCCCCTGTGATCATCCTTTGTGAAAGCAGATTCTCTTGACCGTTCGCGACACCCGCCTGCATGCTTTTCGCGCCGATTTGGCCGATGCCCGCCTTGAAGGCGAGGTCGTTGCCGAGCGCTTCGTGGCAGGGACGCCGGCGAGGATCGTGGTGCCCGTTGCCGATGTGCTGAAGGCGCCGCGGCCTGATTCCGGCATCAACACGCAGTTTCTTTTCGGCGACGACGTGCTTGTCTTTGAAAAGGCCGGCGGCTTTGCCTGGGTGCAGGCCGAACGCGACGGCTATGTCGGTTATGTCAGGGAAGGCGATCTAGCCGGACGCGACGGCCAGCCAACACATGTCGTATCGGTGCCACGCACTTTTCTGTATCCCGGACCGGACCTGCGCTTTCCAAGGGCCGATCAATTGTCGATGGGCTCGGCGCTGACGGTAACGGGTGCAGCCGAAACGCGCGGCACCCAATATGCGGTGCTGGCCAATGGGCAGGCGGTGATCGCCAAGCATTTGATGCCGGTGGCGGACCGCGCCGCCGACTATGTTGCGGTGGCAGAGACCTTCCTCGGCACGCCCTATCTGTGGGGCGGGGCTTCCGGCTTCGGGATCGATTGTTCCGGTCTGGTCCAGCTTTCAATGCGCATGGCGGGCCGCGACGTGCTGCGCGATTCCGACATGCAGGCTGCAGGGCTCGGCGCGCCGATTGATCCGGGTGTGGATTTTTCCGGCCTGCGGCGGGGCGATCTGGTGTTCTGGAAGGGTCACGTCGCGATCATGACCGATGGTGAAAACATGATCCACGCCAACGGTCACACCATGCTGGTGTCGCTTGAAGGCCTGCGCGACGCCATCGACCGCATCGGCTATCTTTATGGCGGGCCGACCGGGTTCAGAAGGCCCTGACGACGCGTCGGTCGATCACCGCGAAGTTGAGTGGTTTCACTTGCCGCTGCGGCGCAGGTGCTCGTCGAGGCGGGGCATGATCTCCACGAAATTGCACGGCATGTGCCGGTAGTCGAGTTGTGCTTTCAGGATGCCGTCCCACGCATCGCGGCATGCACCGGGCGAGCCGGGCAGCACGAAGACGAAGGTGGCGTTGACGACGCCGCCGGTGGCGCGAGACTGGATCGTGGACGTGCCGATCTTGTCGTAGGACAGGCGGTGGAAGACTTCCGAGAAGCCGTCCATGCGCTTTTCGAAGATCGGTTCCAGCGATTCCGGCGTGACGTCGCGGCCTGTGAATCCGGTGCCGCCGGTGGTGATGATGACGTCGATGCCGTCATCCTTCGACCACGCCAGAACCTTGTCGCGAATCTTGTCCTTGTCGTCGGTGACGATGTCTCGGGCAGCGAGGATATGGCCGGCTTCCACGACCCGATCGGCAAGCGTCTGGCCGGACTTGTCGTCGGCCAAAGTGCGGGTGTCCGAAACGGTCAGCACGGCGATGCCGACGGGAATGAACGCGCGGCCCTGGCTAGCTGACGCCATCGTTGCCCTCCCATGCGATGCTTCGTGTCGCGGCGACGAACCAGCCGGGTTGCCTGGCCCTGATGGCAACGGCGGCGCGCTTGGCGACATTGCCGGTTTCGAACAGGCCGAAACAGGTCGCACCGGAACCGGACATGCGTGAAAACCCCGAACCGGCTTTGTCCAGCGCCTTGAGGATCTCGCCAATCGCAGGCTGGATGCCGCGCGCGGTGGGTTCGAGATGGTTGTGTGTAGTCTCAAGCCAGTTGCGGAGCGAATGGAAATGAATCCTTGACGGCGGCGGCGGCAGGCCTTCGTTGTCGCGCCGTTCCAGCCTCTGGAAAATCTCGGGGGTTGATACCGCAACACCCGGATTGACCAGCACCAGTGCCAGCGCCGGGAAGCCTGATATCGGCTCGACCACATCGCCGATGCCGGTGGCAATCAACGGCTTGGCCGACAGGCACATCGGCACGTCGGCGCCCAGAGAACGGGCGATTTCGGCCAGTTCAGATTGTCCGAGCCCGCAATTCCAGATCTGGTTCAGTGCCTTGAGAACGGCAGCCGCATCGCTTGACCCACCGCCGACGCCTGAGGCGACGGGCAGGTTCTTTTCGAGGCGGATGGAGATGGGCGGCAGGTTGGACGCACTGGCCAGTCTCAACGCATCGCGGGCGCGCAGGACGAGATTGGTCTCGTCGTCAGGCAGGCCGTGGCCGAACGGGCCGGTGATCGAGAACGCGTCCGCAGCAGCCGGTTCCAGATGGAGCCGGTCGCCAAAGCGGGTGAACACGGCGAGGCTTTCAATGGTGTGATAGCCGTCGGGCCGGCGGCCGGTGACGTGCAATGCAAGGTTGACCTTGGCAGGCGCGAGCACAGCCTCGGCCAGCGGCTCAGCCGGCGTCATCATAGGCTGAAGCGCACTCAATCCTTGGACAGCCGGTATTCGCCTGTTTCAGGATCCTTGACCAGCGTGCCGTGAGCGCCGTTTGCGGCCTGCTTCTCGGCGCGGCGGATCTTTGCGGTGACGCGCTCGGCCTCCTTGACGAAGGTGCGATAGCCTACATAGGCAACGACGCCGACGATGGCGAAGAAAATGATCTGCGGCATGTCAAAACTCCTCCGGCACTATGTCGGCATGCGAGGCCGATTGGGTCGGGTAGCTTGTCATCGTAATGGTTTCCCGCGTCTTTTCAAAGGCCGAAGCGTGACCAAAGCGCGCGTTCTTGTGCCGCATCGATCAAGCCATCGGCTGCCGACGCCGCGATGTGCGCCGCGCCGATGCTCGAACCGAACGGCGAGAAGCGGGAAAGCAGGCCGCGCTGGGCGCTGATGAGCTTGAGCTGGGTCTTGGGTCCGTAGCGTTCCTTGAGCACCGAACGCATGTCGCCAAGCGCATCGACGAGGCCGAGTTCCAGGCCCTTCTTGCCGGTCCAGAACAGGCCGGTGAACATGTCGGGATCGTCCCTGAGCTTTGCGCCGCGCCTAGTGCGGACCAGATCGATGAAGGTGTCGTGGATTTCGAGTTGCAGCGCCTTCAGGCGGTCGATGTCTTCCTTCTTTTCCGGCTTGAAGGGATCGAGGACGGATTTGTTCTTGCCGGCTGTGTGGACGCGGCGCTCCACGCCGATCTTCTTCATCAGTTCTGGAAAGCCGAAAGAGGCAGAGACAACGCCGATCGAGCCTACGATGGAGGAGGGGTCGGCGATGATCTCGTCACCGGCAATCGCGATCATGTAGCCGCCGGAAGCCGCGACATCCTCGACGAACACCAGCACTTTCTTGTTCTTCTCAAGGGCGAGGTCGCGGATGCGCTTGAAGATGAGGCGCGACTGCACCGGCGAGCCGCCCGGCGAATTGATGGAGAGCGCGACGGCCGGCGCATCGAAGGCGAAGGCCTTCTCGATCAGTCCGGCGCTGGAGGCAAGCGAAAGCGAAGACCGCATCGGGCCGCCGCCCGACATGATGGCGCCGTGCAACCGCACGACTGGGATGGTGACGATGGTGGAACGCCAGGATTTCGGCAGCAGGCGATTGATGAGGCGCTTCAATGAAAAGTCTCCATGGTCCTGCGAGGCATGTAGGGATTCAGACGGCAACGGCAATGCCGTCAATCGCCGAAAAGCGACGCCAGACCGTTGTTGATCATGTCGGTATGCTGGGAAAAGCCGTCTCCAGGCGTGTCGTGCAGGACAAGGGCCGGGCAGATGGAGAGCTTGCCGCGCGCACCGCGGATGGCGCGGACGACGATGCGTATGGCGGCGGCATCGGCGCGCGGATGCACGGCGAGGATCTCGGTGTCGCCGAAACGGCCGGATAGCGCGTCGAGAATGGGGCGCAGCGATTCCGGCCGTGCGATGATGGCGATGCCGCCGCGCGGGCGCGTGACGGCTGCGGCACTTCGCACCCAGCTTTCAAACAGGCCGTCTTCCATGACATGCGCCTGACGCTTGAGATCGTCGGGCGTGGCCCGGTCCCAGGCGGCGTTGAAGGGCGGGTTCATGATGACGAAATCGAACGAATTGTCGGCAAGGCCGGCGGCATTGCGGGCGTTGCCGGCAAGCGTGACGTCGGCGCGCAGCACCGAGGCGCGGTGGCCGAGATGGGCATTGGCGGGATGGGCGAGGGTGGCGTCGGCAAAGGCGGCCATCTCGTGCGAGCGCTCGACCAGGACGGCGCTGGCGTTGGAACAGCGTGTGAGTGCGGCAAGGCCGGCAGCGCCCGCGCCTGCGCCGAAATCGGCCAGCCGTCCGGCGAAACCGGAGGGGATGGAGGCAGCGAGCATCATGGCGTCCATGCCGGCGCGGTGGCCGCTCTTGGCCGGTTGCACCAGCCAGAATCGCCCGCGATGGAAGGCATCCACGGTGTGGGCCGGCATCACGTCAAGATCGGCCTCGGTGCTCATGGTTCGCGGATTTCGTTGGCGATGCCGGCGTCGACGAGGATCTTGCGCGCGGCATCGGCCTTTTCGGCATCGACCAGGATGCGGCGCGGCAGGATGCCGAGCGAGCCGTCGAGCACGCTCATGTTCTGGTCGGCGACGAGAAAGGCAATGCCGGCGTCACGCATCAGGGACTCCACGAAGGAGATGATGACGGCGTCGTTGGTGCGGACAAGTTCAATCATGGCGCAGGTTCGCAGGTTGCCGCGCCGATGTAAACGCAAGCGGGGCCGAGCGCCAGTGCCGCGCCTCGGTCATTTCGGCTGGAAATGCGCCTTCAGCCTGTCGATGTCCGCGGCGGACCAGTCCTTGACGTCGGTGACCTCGATCCATGCGTCGATATAGTGCTGCGGCGCATAGACATGGCCGTGGCCGATGGGGGCGGTGGTGGCGGTGGCCATGTCGACCAGCAATTGCAGGAAGCTGACGACGGGATACCAGCGCAGCGACGGTGAGACATCAGGGCCGCGCGGCTCGTTCATCCATTCAGGCGCGCGATAGAGGGAGAGCGGATCGAAGAAGGTGACGGAATCGCTGGCGTACTGGAGATAGACGACGCGCATCGGTCCCCAATGCGCGCCGGGGATGGCAAGCGCGTTTTGCTGGCTGGTGAAGCGGACATAGGAGCCGTCGCGAAAGCGTGGCAGCCAGAACGGTGAGCCTTCGTTGCGGCGATTGGTGATCGAGCGCCAGATGCTGCTGGCAAATGGCGGACCGCTCAAAAGCGCGCCCTGGTAGGGATCGGCCAGAACCTCGAACAACTCGTTGGAACGCTCGGTGTTCATGGCGCCTAAGCTGAGGCCGTAGAGGTAGAGCTTCGGCCGATGGTCCTTGGGCAGCGTGGTCCAGTAGCCGTAGATTTCGTGGAAAAGCGCGCGCGAGGCTTCGCCGCCATAGCCCGGCTCGACCAGCAAAGAGAGCCAGCTTGCAAGGTAGGAATACTGGATCGCGGCGCTGGCGACATCGCCACCGTGCAGATATTCGAGCGTATCCATCGCCGCCGCATCGACCCAGCCGGTGCCGGTCGGCGTGACGATGACGAGGACGGAGCGGTCGAAACCGCCGACGCGCTTTAACTCGTCCAGCGCCAGCCGGGCGCGGGCTTCGGGCGTTTCGGCAGAATTGAGGCCGGCATAGACGCGGATCGGCTCGCGCGCTTCGTGGCCGAGGAACGCACCGATATCCTTGGCTGACGGGCCTGAGGCGATGAATTCGCGGCCCGCGCGGCCAAGGTCATTCCAGTCCAGAATCGAGGCTGCACTTCCGGTCTTGGCCGGGTCGGTCGGCTGCACCGCGTCGGTTTCGATCAATTCGTCGAAGGCGCGGTAGGAACTGTCGGCGACGTGCAGCGCGTAGCGCAGCAGCACGCCATTGGCGAGGCTGGTGAAGATGGCGAGCGCCGCAGCGACGCCGATGACGTTGGCAACGCGGCGGGGCACGTAGCGGCGCAGCCATCCGGCGATGAGGCGAAGGGTGAGCTCGAACAGGCGGGCGACGACAAGAAGCAGCGCGAAGGTGACAAGTGCGATCAGCGCAATCCTGAGCGGATAGACGCTGTCGACCGGCTCCATTCCCATCAGATCGCGGATCGAGTTCTGCCAGCCCGTGGCTTTCCACAGGAATACGAGCGCGACGAGCGCACAGATTGCCGAAGCGCCCTGCTTGATCCATGCGCCGACGTTGCCCTTGGGTTGCGGCAGTCCCAGATACGACCACAACCACGACGCAAAGACGCCGATGCCGTAGCCAGCGCCGAATGAAAAGCCGGCCAGCACACCCTGCACCAGATAGGCGCGCGGGATCAGCGAGGGGGTGAAGGAGGCAGCGAAGAACAGCGTTCCGAGAAGTAGCCCCGTCGTCGAAAACGACCGCCACAGCCGTGAAGCGAGGTTCTTGATCATGCTGCGGCTCTCGCGATCCGGGAGGGGGCTGCCATGTCACCAACCTAATGGTGCATCAGGCAAAGGGAAACCCTTGGCGCGGACGCCGCGCCAATTCGCCACTTGCCGTATTTGCGCCATCTCCCTAGAGTCTGGCGCGGTGGGTAAGCGCCGTCGCAGGCTTTTTTCGGACGGGAGTTCTGGTTGGGTATTGTTGTCAATCTCGAAGGCGGCAAGCGCGAAGCCGCTTCAATCAAGGATCTGATCGATCTGACCGCTTCGGACATGGGGCGCGTCAACGAACTGATATTGTCCAAGGCCGGCTCGGACGTGCAGATGATCCCCGAGGTTGCCAATCACCTGATTTCATCGGGCGGCAAGCGCCTGCGGCCAATGCTGACGCTGGCAGCGGCGCAGATGTTCGGCTATTCCGGCGACAGCCACATAAAGCTCGCCACCAGCGTCGAGTTCATGCACACCGCAACGCTTCTTCATGACGATGTGGTGGATGAAAGCGGCATGCGGCGCGGCAAGAAGACCGCGCGCATGATCTGGGGCAACCAGGCAAGCGTGCTGGTCGGAGACTTCCTGCTGGGGCAGGCATTCCGCATGATGGTCGATGTCGGATCGCTGGATGCGCTCGACATCCTGTCGTCGGCCGCATCGATCATCGCCGAGGGCGAGGTCATGCAACTTGCCGCTGCCAAGAACCTCGAAACCACCGAGGACGAGCATTTCGCTGTCATCAAAGCCAAGACCGCCGCGCTGTTTTCAGCCGCCGCCGAAGTCGGGCCGGTGATTGCCAATGCGTCCCGCACCGACCGCACCGCATTGCGCTCCTACGGCATGAATCTCGGCCTCGCCTTCCAGTTGATCGACGATGCGCTGGATTACGGCGGATCGAGCCAGGACCTCGGCAAGAATGTCGGCGACGATTTCCGCGAAGGCAAGGTGACGCTGCCGGTGATCCTCGCCTACCGGCGCGGTTCGGCTGCCGAGCGGGCTTTCTGGAAGAAGGCAATCGAGGACAATGTTACCGACGATGCCGGCCTGGAAAAGGCAATCGGCCTGATGGCGCGCCACGGCGCGATTGCCGACACCATCGGCAGGGCGCGCCACTTCGGCGAAATCGCCCGCGACGCGCTGGCACCGCTGGAAGCAACGCCGCAGAAATCGGCGCTGATCGATGTCATCGACTTCTGCATCAGCCGCGTGAACTAGGATCCGGCTTAGCCGACGGCCTCTTTCCAATCCTTGTGGGAATGGGAGCGGTCGGCCAGCGTTTCGATGACGCGGCAGTCGCCGACGCGCCCTTGCGCACACTCCTCGACCATTTTTTGTAGTTCCTTGCGCAACGCCTTGAGGCTGGCGATGCGCTGGTCCACTTCCTTGAGCCTTTCCTTGGCGATGTGGTCCGCTTGCGCGCAGGAATGGTCGGGCTTGTCCTGCAGCGAAAGCAGGGTGCGGATTGCATCGACCTCGAAGCCGAGTTCGCGCGCGTGCCGGATGAAGGCGAGCCGGGCCACCGCGGGCTGGCCGTAGCGGCGTTGCTGGCCCTCGGTGCGCAGCGTCTCCGGCATCAGGCCGATCTGCTCGTAGTAGCGGATCGTCGGCACCTTGACGTCCGCGCGCCGCGCCAGCTCACCAATTGAAAAGGCCATGAAAATTCCTCTTGATCCTCTAGTGACTAGAGAGATTACGGTGATTTTCAAATGGAGTCACCAAAGATGAGCGAACAGTGTTGCGGCCATGGTCACGCTGACGGGAAGGCGCCGCATTCCCACGTCCGGTCCCCCGGACATGACCATGCCCATTCGCACGAAGATGGCCATTCATGTGCGCATGATCACGGGCATTCTCATGCGGACAAGCACCCGGTTGCGGCGGATTCGGGTCACACCTGCTGCTCCGGCGGCGTGCCGGTTTTCGACGGCATGGATAGCCGCTACAAGCGCATCTTGTGGGCGGTCATCGCGATCAACGGCGCGATGTTCCTGACCGAGATGACGGCAGGCCAGCTTGCCGGCTCGCAGGCGCTGAAGGCAGACGCGCTGGACTTCCTCGCCGATACGGTGACTTACGGCCTGAGCCTCGCCGTGATCGGGGCGAGCCTGCGCACGCGGGCGACAGCCGCCCTGTTCAAGGGCCTGTCGCTCAGCCTGATGGCGGTGTGGGTGTTCGGCTCGACCGTCTACCAGACGCTGATACTCGGCGTGCCGAGTGCGCAAGTGATGGGCTTCATCGGCTTGCTTGCGCTCGCCGCCAACATCGCCTCGGTGGTGTTCCTGCTGCCCTACAAGGATGGCGACGCCAATGTTCGCTCGGTCTGGCTCTGTTCGCGCAACGATGCCATCGGCAACGTCGTGGTGATGGCGGCGGCGCTCGGCGTCTGGGGAACCTCGTCGGCGTGGCCGGACCTTGCGGTCGCAGCGATGATGGCGGGCCTTTTCCCGACGTCTTCGGGGCAGATCCTACGCCAGGCCTGGGCCGAGGATCGGGTTGAAAACCAACAGGCCGCGCTGCCCGCCGAATAAGGGCGCAACCGCCGGGGCTGGCTGTCCGCCCCGCCGGTCGCCGGACCGATCAGGCTGCGCGCTTGCCTTCCATCGGCTTCACGTTCTGGTTCATCCGGAACATGTTCATCGGATCATAGCGGCGCTTGATCTCGACCAGCCGCCTGTAATTGGCGCCATAGGCGGCTTCGACGCGATCGACTTCGTCTTCCGGCATGAAGTTGATGTAGGCGGTGCCGGCTGCGAAAGGCTTGGCCGCTTCATAGATGCCGCGTGCCCAGCCGATGCAGGTCTTGTCCATGCTGGCCTCGCGCCAGCGCGCATGGACGTTCATGACGAAATGCGAGCTTCGCTGCGGGAATGCCGTGGCATGTGGAGGCACGCGACCAGCCGCGCCGCCGACATGGCCGACGAAAATCTCGCATTCGGGACCCGGAAGCTTGCGGATGGCCGAAGACAGCACGCCCACCGCCGAATCCGGCAGTTCGATGAAGTCGTGGCTCTTCCAGTAATTGCGGGCGCCGGGCGTGAGCAGGGGGTCGAACGCCTGTTGCCAGCCGGTGAAAGGATTGGGGCCGACGACATCGACGATCGGCTTGCCGATGCCGCGCAGGCGCGCCATTGCCTTTTCGCCTTCCTTTAGGTCGCCGCCATAGCACATGGCCAGAACCACCACCTCCTTGCCGTGCCACTCCGCAGGCAGGAAGGGCAGCGGCGGCGCTTGCCGCATGACCACCCAGCAGGTGAGTTCGTCAGGGGCTTTTTCCAGGGCTGCCCGGTATTCGCGCATGACGTTTTCGACATCTGCAAACGGATGGACGACGAGGCCGGACAGGACTTGCGGGCCGAATTTATGCAGCTGGAAGTCGAAGGCCGTGACGATGCCGAAATTGCCGCCGCCGCCACGCAACGCCCAGAACAGGTCCGGATTTTCCGCAACGCTGGCGCGCACAAGCTCGCCCTTGGCCGTGACCACATCGGCGGAATGAAGGTTGTCCAGCGTGAGGCCGAACTTGCGCGTCGTCCAGCCGAAACCACCGCCAAGGGTGAGGCCGGAAATGCCGGTGGTGGAGTTGATGCCGGTTGGCACGACTAGCCCGAATGCCTGCGTTTCCTTGTCGACATCGGCAAGCGTTGCGCCGGGCTCAACGGTGGCGCGCCGGCCGGCGACGTCGACACGCACGGATTTCATCGGCGACAGGTCGATCATCATGCCGCCTTCGCAAACCGCGGTTCCGGCAATGTTGTGGCCGCCGCCGCGCACCGAGACCAGCAAGTGGTTGTCATGGGCGAAGCGGACGGCGCTGATGACGTCGGATGCGCCGATGCAGCGCACGATCAACCCCGGCTTGCGGTCGATCATGGCGTTCCAGATCGAGCGGGCCTCGTCATAGGCTGCATCTTCCTTACGCAAGAGAGTGCCGCGCAATTGCGTCGAGAGCGCTTCGAGAGCCGCGGCCTTTACGCTTGTCTTTCCGAACTCGAGGGTTGTGAGGGTCAAATCTTTCATGGGTTCCTCCCGATTTGACTGCGGAATGCCCCCCTCTTTGTTGCCCAGCGGATTGTGCGCCTATATTAGCAATCTCACAAGTAAATCACTGTGTCGCGCGGCTTGTGTGGCTCCGCGCGTAAGCCCACGAGCCGGTTCGAAATGGCGGTGGAATTGCGAGTGACCTGATTGTGACAGCTAGCGGATTGAAGCTGCACCGCAAAAAGGCCATGCTTTGCAGCGACATGAGATTTTGCGGCGGGCCCCGGCAGGTTGCCGGGGCGATTTCGTCTGAAAGGAATACGATGCGGCAAAGACGCGTTCGCTGGCTCGCGGGCCTGGCTATGATGACCGGGCTGGTGTTTCCGGGTCAGGCTGTTGTTGCCCAGGAAGCAGCAAAACCCATTGAAATAACTTCGTTTTCCGGTGCGTTCCTGGCTGCCCGCGTCGCCGAAGGCGACAACGATCTCGACAACGCGATCACCTATTACAAGCAGGCGCTGGCCTTCGCGCCGGACGACACGACGCTGCAGCAAAGCCTGATGCTGTCGCTGATCGCGCAAGGCCGTTTCGACGAATCGCTGCCCTATGCCGACAAGCTGAAAGAGGTGCCGGACGTCGAGCGCTTCTCCCGTTTGGCGCTGGCGGTCGATACATTCCGCAAGAAGGATTACGCCAAGGCCGAATATTGGCTGAAGCTGTCGCTGCAGGCCGATCTGGATCGCCTCATCGCCGGCGTGATGACTGGCTGGGCGCGTGCCGGCGCAGGTGATGGCGCTGACGCCATGGCCTATGTCGACAAGCTGCAGGGGCCGGAATGGTTCGACCTTTTCAAATCGTATCATCGCGCCCTCATCGCCGACGCCAGCGGGCTGAAGGACAAGGCGCGCGAGGCCTATGAAGCGACGGTGAAGAATTCGGCGGCGGCGGGTGCCGCGCCCGAAACATGGCTGCGCTGCGTGGAATCCTATGCCCGCTTCCTTGCCCGCAATGGCGAGAAGGACAAGGCGCTGGAAGCGCTCGACCAGGCCGAGACGTTCGTTTCCGGCAAGATCGAGATCTCGGCGCTGCGCCAGCAGATCAGCAAAGGCGACAAGATCGAGCCGCTGGTGGCCAATCCGGCCGAAGGTGCTGCCGAAATACTGATCAACCTGGCGACCGCTCTGAACCGTGGCGGCGGCGAGCCGTTTGTGCGGCTCTATCTTGAATATGCGCTGGCGCTGAAGCCGAACAGCGACACCGCTTTGGTGCAGCTTGCGGCGGTGGCCGAACAGCAGCGGGACGGCGAACGCGCGATCAGCTTCTACAAGCGCATTCCCGAGACCTCGCCGCTGAAGGAAGTGGCAGAGTTGCAGCTTGGCCTGAACCTTGCCGACCTCAACCGCAACGACGAGGCGATCGCGCATCTGAAGAAACTGGTTGAGGCGCGGCCCGACGAAATGCGCGGCTATATCGCGCTGGGCGGTGTCTACGCCTCGAAGGAGGATTTCCGAGCTGCCGCCGATCTCTACGATAAGGCGGCCGAGCGCCTGACCAACCCGCAGCCGGAGAACTGGAACATCTTCTACCAGCGCGGCATCGCCTATGAGCGGCTAAAGGATTGGCCCAAGGCCGAGCCGAGCTTCCGCAAGGCGCTGGAACTCAACCCGGACCAGCCGCAGGTGATGAACTATCTCGGCTATTCCTGGGTCGACAAGAACATGAACCTCAAGGAAGCGCTGGAGATGATCCAGAAGGCCGTCGACCTTAGGCCGAGCGATGGCTACATCGTCGATTCGCTGGGCTGGGCCTATTACAAGCTCGGCCGCTTCGAGGACGCGGTGCGCGAACTGGAGCGCGCCGTTTCGCTGAAGCCGGAAGACCCAGTGCTGAACGACCACCTTGGCGACGCCTATTGGCGCGTTGGCCGCAAGCTGGAAGCCACCTTCCAGTGGAGCTACGCCCGCGACCTGAAGCCCGATCCGGACGTGCTTGCCTCGGTGCAGGAAAAACTCGCCAAGGGCCTGCCGCCGATCGAGGCGAACACCGCACAGGACACGCCGCCCGAAAAGCCCAAGCCGGCGACAGAGCCGAAGGGCTAGGCTAGACAGCGACTGCGACGGTCCGTCGGCGCGTCAGCCGGCGGACATGATCAGCAAGGCGATGAAGGCGGGTATGGCTGCGATCGCCAGCCCGGTCGTATGTTTCTCGAGCTTTTTGTAGATGAAAGTCGACGTTGCCGCACAGACCGGCAGCGAGAGAAAGAACGTCAGCAGGACATAGTCGAAAAAGCCGCCCGACAGGAAGCCGTTGGCATTCGTCATCATGCCGACCAGCGGCAATAGGGCCAGCAACGATCCGAGCCAGTTGAGGACGTTGAGCACTGTGAAAAGAATATCGACGATTGCTTTGACCAACGGCACCCCCGGCATACGAACCGGAAAATAGTCGATATTCGTAAACGTGTGGGAAAACCGCGGTGAGGTTTGCAGCGGGTGGCCTGGGCCCTTTGCCTTGACGCCTATGGACGGGGGCACTAGGGAAGTCCGCATCCTGCCATTGCCGCCGAGGCCATTCCCGTGAGCGCCGATCTTCCCGCCCATATGCATCCCAGCCGTTCGTTCCAGGGGCTGATACTGACCCTGCACAACTACTGGGCAAACTACGGTTGTGTCGTGCTGCAACCCTACGACATGGAGGTGGGCGCGGGCACATTCCACCCCGCGACGACGCTGCGCGCTCTGGGACCGAAGGCGTGGAACGCCGCCTATGTGCAGCCGTCGCGCCGGCCCAAGGACGGGCGCTACGGCGAAAACCCGAACCGGCTGCAGCACTATTACCAGTATCAGGTGATCCTGAAGCCCAATCCGGACAATTTGCAGGAGCTTTATCTCGGCTCGCTGAACGCGATCGGCGTCGATCCGCTGCTGCATGACATCCGTTTCGTCGAAGACGACTGGGAAAGCCCGACGCTGGGCGCGTGGGGGCTGGGCTGGGAGTGCTGGTGCGACGGCATGGAAGTGTCGCAGTTTACTTATTTCCAGCAGGTGTGCGGCATCGAATGCGCGCCGGTGGCGGGTGAACTGACCTACGGGCTGGAGCGCCTCGCCATGTATGTGCAGGGCGTCGACAATGTCTACGACCTCAATTTCAACGGCCGCGAAGGTGCCGAGAAGGTGACCTATGGCGAGGTATTCCTGCAGGCCGAGCAGGAATATTCGCGCCACAATTTCGAGTTCGCGGACACCGAGCGGCTGTTTCGCCACTTTGTCGATGCGGAGAAGGAATGCCTTGCGCTGTTGGCAGCCGGTGCGCCGACCGGTGGCGGCCCGCATCGCATGGTACTGCCGGCCTATGACCAGTGCATCAAGGCATCGCATTGCTTCAACCTGCTCGATTCCCGCGGCGTCATTTCGGTGACCGAGCGGCAAAGCTACATCCTGCGCGTGCGCAACCTTGCCAAGGCCTGCGGCGAGGCGTTCCTGTTGACCGACGCCGGCGGTTTTTCCCTGGTCGGGGAGGCTGCATAAATGCCCGATCTTCTGCTTGAACTTCGCTCCGAGGAAATCCCCGCGCGCATGCAGCGCAAGGCGGCGGGCGACCTGAAGAAACTGGTGACGGACGGACTGGTAGATGCCGGCCTGACCTATGAGGCGGCGCGCGAATACTGGACGCCGCGCCGGCTGACGCTGGATATTCGCGGGCTGACCGCGCGTTCCAAGGACATTCACGAGGAGCGCAAGGGGCCGAGCACGAAGGCGCCCGAACAGGCGATTCAGGGTTTTCTACGGTCGGCCGGACTGAACTCGATTGACGAGGCGCATGTCCATACCGATCCGAAGAAGGGCGATTTCTACGTTGCCCATATCTCGAAGCCGGGTAGGGCGGCCGAAGAGATCATCGCCGATTTGATGCCGGGCATCATCAAGTCCTTCCCATGGCCGAAGTCGATGCGCTGGGGCGCGGCGTCCGGTCCGAAGGGGATGAGCTATCGCGGCGTCGAAGGGCGCGGCGGCGATGCGCTGCGCTGGGTGCGGCCGCTGCAATCGATCCTGTGTACCTTCGGCCCGGAAACGGAGGAGCCGATGGTGGTCGACTTCGAGGTCGATGGCATCCGTTCCGGCAACGTGACTTACGGCCATCGCTTCCACGCGCCAGGCGCAATCACCGCCAAGCGCTTCGATGACTATGTGACCAAGCTGGATGCTGCAAAGGTCGTGCTCGACGCCGACCGGCGCAAGGAAATCATCCTGTCGGATGCGAAGAACCTTGCCTTTGCCAATGGGCTGGACCTTGTCGAGGACGAGGGTCTGCTTGAGGAAGTGTCCGGCCTGGTCGAGTGGCCGGTGGTGTTGCTTGGCGAGTTCGAAAAGGACTTCCTCGCCATCCCGCCGGAAGTGATCCGGCTGACCATCCGCGCCAACCAGAAGTGCTTTGTCTCGCGCCCGCAGGGTGAAGGCGAGGCGCTCGCCAACCGCTTCCTGCTGGTTGCCAATATCGAGGCGAAGGACGGCGGCAAGGAGATCGCCCACGGCAACGGCAAGGTGGTGCGGGCACGGCTTTCCGATGCGGTGCATTTCTGGAAGACAGACCAAGCCAGTGTGCCCGATCTCGACCAGTTGAAGGGCTCGGCCGACAAGTTCGGGCTGGATCTTGCCAAGCCGCTCGACCAGCGCATGGCGCGGCTCGACCACTTGAATGTGACCTTCCACGCCAAGCTCGGCACGCAAGGGCAGCGGGTGGAGCGCATTCGCAGGTTGGCTGAAAGGGTGGCGATGTTGACCAGGTGCGAGTCTGCTCTGGCCGGCCGCGCGGCTGTGCTGGCCAAGGCCGACCTGACCACCGAAATCGTTGGCGAATTCCCCGAACTTCAAGGGGCGATGGGCCGCAAATACGCGCTGCTGCAGGGCGAGGATGCCTCGGTCGCGGCGGCGATCGAGGATCACTACAAGCCGCAAGGGCCTTCCGACCGTGTGCCGACCGATCCGGTTTCGGTTGCGGTGGCGCTGGCCGACAAGCTCGATACGCTGGTGGGCTTCTGGGCCATCGACGAGAAGCCGACAGGCTCCAAGGACCCGTTTGCTCTGCGCAGGGCCGCGCTCGGGGTTATCCGCATCGTTCTGGAGAGAGAGCTTAGACTGCAACTTGTCAAAATCACTAGCCTATCAGCCGTGAGTTACTTTCAGAAATTTCAGAAAGACGACTCTGGGCCTTACATAGATGCTGCAAGCAAGTTGGCTTCGGCCGGGCTCGTTGATGACTCTCTATCGAACGAGGTCTATGAGCAGCTATTGGGTTCGACCGGCCTACCTGCTTCAATAAGTGCAGCCCGTGAGATGGTAGCGGGGGTTAACTACGACCTTCTCTCCTTCTTCCACGACCGCCTGAAGGTCTATCTGCGCGATCAGGGTGCGCGTCACGATCTGATCGACGCGGTGATCACGCCAGAGTCCGACGATCTCTTGATGATCGTCCGTCGCGTCGAGGCGCTGGGCAAGTTCCTTGAGACGGACGATGGCAAGAACCTGCTGGCCGGCACCAAGCGCGCGGCCAACATCCTTGCTGCCGAGGAGAAGAAAGGCACCGCCGTTGCGGATGCCGTGCAACCTGCGCTGTTCAAGGATGACGCGGAGAAAAAGCTGTTCGACGCGGTGAATCAGGCCGAGAACAAAGCCAGCGAAGCGATTCAAAAGGAAGACTTTTCCGGCGCCATGCTGGCGCTTAGCGTTTTGCGCGAACCAGTTGATTCATTTTTTGAACAGGTGTTGGTCAACGATGACGATCTGGCGGTGCGGGCCAATCGCCTCGCATTGCTGACGCGCATCCGCGCGGCGACCGATCAGGTGGCGGATTTCTCCAAGATCGCCGGGTAAACCGGTCAGGGAGCGCTGGCGGATCAGCGCTCCAATAGGATGACCTGCACGCGGCTTGTGTAGACATCGACCTGGATCAGTGGCCGGCCATTGGTGATGGCGCGGCGTGTGGCGGCGTCCATTGCGCCGCGCTGCTCGAGCATCTTCTGGAGACGCGAACGCTGCTGTGTGGTCTTGAACCAGCGGTCGCTTTCGTCCTCGCGGTCGCCCTGCCCGAAGCGATGCCAGTTGGCGCGATCTTGCCTCACCATCTGCGCCGCGCTGTCGAGCGGATAGCCGTCGCTGGCGAAATGGTCGTCTTGCGAGATGCGGGCGATATAGCTGCCGAGAAGCGTGTCGGCCATTGCAGGCAGTGTCAAAAAGCCAAGCAAGACGGTGGCCGCAATCGGCTTCAAGATCCAGTGCATGACGTCCCCCACTCACGTTCTATCAGTTGGGGGACAGGCTGCCTCGTGCGGCAGCCGATTGCAATTCATGCAAAAGGACGTGGTTTAGCGCGCTTGCGGGGCAGGGTTGCGGTTTGCCGCCATCGGCTGCGCCGAAGTCGCCGGCGCTTCGGTAGGCGCAGTAGCGCCGCCATCAGCGGATGCCTGCTGCGGCTGTACGCTGGCCGTTGCCGGTGCGAACACGTCGCCGACAAGGCCGCCGCGGATGACCATCGGGGCGAAGTGTGCCTTGGAGGAAGTCTTCTTCGGAATAGCCGCCACCTTCTCATAGGTTACCGGCGGCCACGGCGTGCCATAGGCGACGATGGACGGGCTGATGACTTCCGGTTCGACTGCTGCCGTGGCAGGCAGTTGCTGCCAACTGCCCGGCGTCATCTGGCCAAGCGCCTGCTGGGACGGGTCGGCCGGGGTCTCGGGCTTGGCGGAATCGGTAGCCGCGACCGTGATCGGGTCGGGCGCGCCCATGACCACGATGGACGGCGTAGCGGCCGGTGCGGGCTCGCCGAAAGTGACGAATGATGAGGCTGCCGCGCTGCCCGTCATGGCTGCAAGCGAAATCATTCCAATCGTGATGATACGCAAGGACAAGAGCTTGTTCCCCCAGCTTTCACCGGCACCATAGCCAAGGAGCGTTGATATCCGCTTGTGAGCACGCTTTGCATTTTAATGAAATGGCTTTTGCCGACGACGCTTGCCGCTTCTCGCCCGCCGCTGTAGGCAGGCGCCAGAAAGGTTTGGCTCGTGGCTGAGATACTTCCTGCCGACAAGGCACTGGACCGTGCGCTGGCGCTGCTTCAGGCGGGCGAGGTCGTCGCCATACCGACCGAGACGGTCTACGGGCTGGCCGGCGACGCCACCAATGGTGAGGCTGTCGCGCGCATTTATGAAGCGAAGGGTAGGCCGCGCTTCAACCCGCTGATCGCCCATGTCTGCGAGGTGGAAATGGCCGAGCGTGTAGGCGTGTTCGATCCCTTGTCGCGCAAGCTGGCCGAACTGTTCTGGCCCGGACCATTGACCCTTGTGGTGCCGCTGAAGGCCGATGCCGGCATCCATCCGCTGGCGACAGCCGGCCTCGACACGATTGCGCTGCGCATGCCGCGCGGCTTCGGCAACAGGCTGATCGAAGCACTTGGCAGGCCGCTTTCGGCCCCCAGCGCCAACAGTTCGGGCCATATCAGCTCGACCTCGGCGGAGGCCGTGGCGGCTGACCTCGGCAAGCGCATCAAGCTGGTGGTCGATGGCGGCGCGACGCCGGTCGGCGTGGAATCGACAATCGTCAGGGTGGACGACGGCAAGCTGAAACTGTTGCGGCCGGGCGGCATCGCGGCCGAAGAGATCGAAGCCGCCATTGGCATCAAGCTGGAACGTGGCGCAAAGGGCATACAGGCGCCGGGCATGATGGCATCGCACTATGCGCCGAATGCGGCGATGCGGCTGAATGCCGTGAGCGTGGGCCAAGGCGAGGCGCTGCTCGCCTTCGGGCCGACGCGCGCCAAGGGGGCCGAGCGCGTGGCGATGATGCTCAATCTGTCGCCGACCGGCGATCTGCGCGAAGCTGCGACGAACCTGTTTTCCTTCATGCGTGAACTGGACGCCAGCGGCGCGGCCGTCATCGCCGTAGAGCCGGTGCCGGCGCAGGGTCTGGGTGAGGCGATCAACGACCGGCTGGCGCGGGCGGCTGCGCCGCGTGACATGGCCGAGGCCGGGGAATAGGTTTGCGCGCATGAACGATGCCGTCACTCAACTCGACCCCGCCCTTGTCCAGCGATTTGCAGAAATCGTTGGCGACAAATACGCGCTGCACGCACCGGACGACATCGCGCCCTATCTGATAGAGCCGCGCGGCTTGTGGCATGGCCGCAGCCAGCTCGTGCTGAGGCCGGGCAGCGTGGACGAGGTGAGCCGGATCCTCAGGCTTGCCACGGAGACGCGCACGCCTGTGGTGCCGCAAAGCGGCAATACCGGGCTGGTCGGCGCGCAGGTGCCGGACGCGAGCGGCAGGCAAGTGGTGCTGTCGCTGTCCAGGCTGAACCGCATCCGCGAGATCGATGTCCAGTCCAATACGGTGACGGCAGAGGCGGGCGTCATCTTGCAGACGCTTCAGCAGGCGGCGGATGGCGTGGAACGGCTGTTTCCGCTTTCGCTGGGCGCGCAGGGCTCATGCCAGATCGGCGGCAACCTTTCCTCCAATGCCGGCGGCACCAATGTTCTGGCTTACGGCAATGCGCGCGAACTGTGCCTTGGCGTTGAAGTGGTGCTGCCGACCGGCGAGGTGTTCGACGATCTGCGCAAGCTGAAGAAGGACAATACCGGCTACGACCTGAAGAACCTGTTCGTCGGAGCCGAAGGCACGCTGGGCGTGATTACGGCTGCCGTGCTGAAGCTGTTTCCGAAGCCGAAGGGCCGCGAGGTCGCCTTTGTCGGCCTTCAATCGGCTGAGGCAGTGCTTGCCTTGTTTGGAGCGGCGAGCGCACGTGCGGGTAGCGCGCTGACGGCGTTCGAGCTGATCGGCAAGCGCCCTTACGATTTCACGCTTGCCCATGCGACGGGCGTGGTGCGCCCGCTGGAAGGCGACTGGCCTTGGTATGTGCTGACCGAGATTTCCTCCGGACGTTCGGCGGAAGACGCGCGTGCCCTCATCGAAGACATATTGTCGGCGGCATTCGATGCGGAAATCATTGGCGATGCGGTGATAGCCTCGAGCCTTGCGCAGGCGCAGGCCTTCTGGAATTTCCGCGAACTGTTGCCGGAAGCGCAGAAGCCGGAAGGCGCGTCGATCAAGCACGACATTTCGGTGCCGATTTCCTCCATCCCGACTTTCATCGAACGGGCGGAAAAGGCGGTGGCTTCCGTCAGCCCCGGTGCGCGCATCGTCTGCTTCGGCCATATGGGCGACGGCAACCTGCATTATAATATCTCGCGCCCTGAGGGCGGCGACGACCACGTCTTCCTCGACCTCTATCACGCGATGAACAAGGCTGTGCATGACGTGGTGCGGGCGCTCGACGGATCGATCTCCGCCGAGCATGGCATCGGCCAGTTGAAGCGCGACGAGCTGATCGCGACAGCGCCGCCGATGGCGATCGACCTGATGCGGCGGGTGAAGGCTGCCTTCGATCCGGCCGGCATCATGAATCCTGGTAAGGTTATCTGATCCTTTCCAATTTGCGGGGCCGGTCGGATTCCGCTAACCATTTGGCAGATCAGCAAAATTTAACCGACTTTTTTAAGCCCGCCGGTAAGGTGCGCACGCTACCGTCTGATCCATAACGAGGCTGGAAAACGGCCCGGGGAGAACCGGAAAACCGGCTCTCAGGAGAGACAGGAAGGCACTGATGAAATCTGGACTGAAGCCAGTCTGGGCGGGACGCAACATGCGTCTCGACCCGTTCCGCTTGCCGCAAGTGGTGAGCTACGCGACCCGCGACGACAGCGGTGACGTGACCTCGACAATCGATCATCGCGGCGCCGTCATCCGCCGCACGCTCGAGATGAGCGGCCTTCCCGCGATAATCGCGCTGCCGGCCAATGCCTTCCGCGGCGTGGCTGCGCGCGCCATGGAGGACGAGGACGGAAACGTCACCGTGACGCTGGAGCTTTTGCACAACGACCCGATGCTTTCGGTGCCGCTTCTGGTGGCCGACGATCTTGACGATGTCGCAGCCGACTGGCGCGCATGGGCCGACGCCTACAGGCTGCCGATGCTGCTCATCGAAGCCGATGGCGAGGCGCGCACGCTGGAGGAATCTCTTGGCGCGGCGCTGAAGACGCTACCGCCGCAGGACCGGCGCAAGGGCCGCGTTTCCAACCAGAGGCGACCGCGCTTCCTCGCCCGCCGCCGCGCGGGAGACCTTGGCCTCAGGCTGGTGGTCGATGGCGAGGAAATCATCGCCGCCGAGTAGATTCAGGTGAGGGCGGCCTGCGAATGCCGCCTTTCTGCGCTTCCGGTGCTCATGTACCAAAACGGACACTCCGCTCCGGTTCTCGAAAGTCAACATTCTCGGCTCGCCCTGACCTGAATCTCGGGCGCTGCCCAGGCCGGGGGCGGGCTGCTACAGGAGCGGCTTGAGCGCTGCCCAGGCCGCGCCGCCGACAATGCCGAGGAAGATCAGCCATCCAACCTGGTTGTTCGATTTGAACAGGCGCAGGCACTGGTCGGGATTGTCGATATCGAGCGTGGAGATCTGGCGCGCCATGTGTGCGCCGGCGGCGATCAATCCGGCCATGACCGGGACAGGTGCCTGCGCGTTGGCGAAGGCTACCGCAAAGCACATAAGCGCACCGGCATAGAGACCGGCCAGCCATGCCTTGGTGTTGTCGCCGAACAGGCGCGCGGTGGAGCGAACGCCGACGATGGCGTCGTCCTCCTTGTCCTGATGTGCGTAGATTGTGTCGTAGCCGATGACCCACAGGATCGAGCCGATATAGAGCATGATGGCGGGGGCATCGATGTCGCCGAACTCATTGGCCCATCCCATCAGTGCGCCCCAGGAAAAGGCAAGGCCGAGAACGAGTTGCGGCCAGTCGGTGAATCGCTTCATGAAAGGGTAGATGGCGACGATCACCAAGGACGAGATGCCGAGGCCGACCGCAAAGCTGTTGAACTGCAACAGCACGCCAAGCCCGATCAGCGCCTGGATGACGAGGAAGGTCCATGCCTGCCGGCGCGTGACTTTTCCCGATGGCAGCGGGCGCGAGCGGGTACGTTCGACGGCGACGTCGATGTTCTCGTCGACGATGTCGTTGTAGGTGCAGCCCGCCCCGCGCATGGCGATGGCGCCGATGAGGAACAGCACGAGCGTGTAAGGCTGGGGCAAGAGCGTCAGGATCGCATCGGTCGGGCGGGCATAGGCCGTGGCGGCAAGTGCCGCCGACCACCAGCACGGCCAAAGCAGCAGTTGCCAGCCTATAGGTCGGTCCCAGCGGGCAAGCTGCGCATAGGGCCACAGCCATCGCGGCAGCACCCGGTAGACCCAGTGCCCGCTTGGCGCATCCGCGACGCGCCCCTGGGCTGCTTTCGACTGAATGGTTTCCATGACGCTGGAGTGGCAGCGCCGGGCGGTGCAGTCAAGACGACGAATTGCCCTTGATAAGCTCTGCCAAAGCTTGACCGGGCGGCTGCGGACCCATACCGGAAGTTTCGCCATCGGATTGGACAGCGAGGTGCAGCCAGCATGAACGTTCTTCTTCTCGGCTCGGGCGGCCGCGAGCATGCGCTGGCCTGGAGACTTGCCGCTTCGCCGATGTTGACCAGACTTTACGCCGCGCCGGGCAATCCCGGCATCGCGAAAGAGGCGGAGCTGGTTGCGCTGGATGTTGCCGACCACGCTGCGGTGGCGCGGTTTTGCCTGGATATGAAGATCGATCTGGTCGTCGTCGGCCCGGAAGCGCCGCTGGTGGCAGGTATTGCCGATGACCTGCGGGCAGAGGGCATCCGCGTCTTCGGTCCATCGAAGGCTGCGGCGCAACTCGAGGGGTCCAAGGGCTTCACCAAGGATCTGTGCGCACGCTTCGACATTCCGACCGGAGCCTATGGCCGCTTCGACAATCTGGCTGCGGCACGGGCCTATGCCGAGGAAAAGGGTGCGCCGATCGTCATCAAGGCGGACGGGCTTGCCGCCGGCAAAGGCGTGACGGTCGCGATGACGCTTGCCGAGGCGATTGCAGCACTGGAGGCTTGCTTCGACGGCTCGTTCGGCAGCGCAGGCGCAGAGGTCGTGGTGGAGGAGTTCCTGACAGGCGAGGAAGCGAGCTTCTTTTGCCTGTGCGATGGCGCAACCGCATTGCCGTTCGGCACCGCGCAGGACCACAAGCGGGTTGGCGAGGGCGATACGGGCCCGAACACCGGCGGCATGGGCGCTTACTCGCCGGCGCCGGTGATGACGCCCGAAGTGGTCGAACGGACCATGCGCGAAATAGTCGAGCCGACCATGCGCGGAATGGCCGAGAAAGGCATGCCGTTTTCCGGCGTGCTGTTCGCCGGTCTCATGATCGACAGCAAGGGCACGCCGAAACTGATCGAGTTCAATGCCCGCTTCGGCGATCCCGAATGCCAGGTGCTGATGATGCGCCTGAAGGACGATCTTTTGACGCTGCTGAACGCGGCGGTGGATGGGCAGCTTTCGCACATGTCGGCGCGCTGGCGCGACGAAACGGCGCTGACGGTGGTGATGGCGGCGAAAGGCTATCCGGCTTCACCGGAAAAGGGTTCGGTTATCCGCAATGTCGACGCAGCGGCAGGCAAGGGCGTGGAAGTATTCCATGCCGGTACGGCTTTGCGGGATGGCGAACTTGTTGCCAATGGCGGACGTGTTCTCAACGTGACGGCAACGGGCCTGACTGCCGGCGAAGCGCAGACCAAGGCCTATGCCGCCGTTGACCTTATCGATTGGCCGCAGGGTTTCTGCCGCCGTGACATCGGCTGGCGCGCGGTTGACAGGGAATTCGTGAAATGAGCGTGACCATCTACCACAACCCTTCCTGCGGCACCTCGCGCAACACACTCGCCATGATCCGCGCCTCGGGCGAGGAGCCGGAAATCATCGAGTATCTGAAGGCACCGCCGTCGCGGCAAAGGCTGGTCGAACTGCTTGCGCTGTTGGGCATGAAGCCGCGCGAACTGCTGCGCAGGAAGGGTACGCCGTATGCGGAGCTTGGACTGGACGATCCGAAGTGGAGTGACGACGAGATCATCGACTTCATGATGGCGCATCCGATCCTGATTGAGCGTCCTATTGTCATAACGCAAAAGGGCGCGGCGCTGACGAGGCCTTCGGAAGCTGTTCTCGACCTGCTTGCCAATCCCGACATCGGTGATTTCACCAAGGAAGACGGTGAGGTCGTCAAAGCGCGACGGACTGTCTAGGGCCAGTAAGGGCGCGCGTCATTCTTGATCGACCCGGTCGCGACCGGGTCGACGCCCGGATCGGCATCGGCTTTGGCAACCAGCGTCGTCCGGGCTTCTTGGCTGGCGAAGGCATATTCCGCCACACCGTACCGATAGGGATTTTCCTAGGCCGGCCTCACCGCCACCACGGGTAATGTCCAGCCGGACCGGAACTTGGCCCAGCCGGTGCTGACTGCGGCGACGAGCTCTCCGATGGTCGGTGGCGTGGCGACCGATGCATAGGTAATTTCGACCTTGCCCTTGAGGCCTTCGCTGCGTGCGATCGGGACCGGGACGCTGGCCAGATAGTCGGTCGGCACGTCGATGAGGTGGCCGAACGGCCAGGCGGTGCGCAATTCATCCGCCGCCATCGGGGCGACGTTCACGTCGATGTCCAGCGGGGTGCCGGGCGGTCGATAAGGGCAACGGCGGCTGTTGCAGTTGGCCTGCGCGGAAAACTGCCACAGCGCGTAGCTATCCCAATTACCTTTCGGGAAATGCATGTCGATGTCGGGCTTGTAGCGGGCATACCAGAGCGGCAGCCGCGACAGGAGGCGATAGCGATAGCGGTTGTCGGCGATGTGCTTGGCGGTTGAGCCATTGGTGTAAAGGATGGGGAACCGGCCGATGCGGCGATGCACCTGGCGCACGAATTCTTCGGCGTCGTCCAGCGACATCCACTGATCGGGATCGTTGTCCTCAATGTCGAGGGCGAGCAGGTCCTCCGGCGCCGGTTCGGCGAAGTCGATGAAGTTGTTGGCCTGATCGACCGGATTGCCGGGGCGGGCGAGATGGTAGGCACCCCATTCAAGGCCGAGCGCCTTCGCCACCGTGCGGCGGGTGTGGAACAATTCGCGCGCCACCGCATGGCGCTTCCAAAGTGCCTTGCAAAGCTTGACGGCCTCTTCGTCGCCGGAGCAGGCGTAGGGCGGCGGCAGGCCGTCGGAGGCCTTGTTGATGAAGGCAACGATGCGCTTGTCGGAGGCCAGCGCGTTCCAGTCGATGGAGTTATACTCGTAGGCGTCGATGACCAGCGCCCGGTTGGGCTTCTTCCACGGTTCGGAGAAATCGGACGCCTCAGCAGGCAAAAGCGCGGCAAGCGTTGCCGCTGCCGCCATCAGTGCTGCCCGCAAGAAAGGTCGCCCCGGAAATCCCAAGCCTGATTCCCTCATGATTTGGCGCAAATACTGGAGATTTATGGTTAACGAATTGCCTGCAGGGCGAATTGACGGCCGAGCCAGCCATCCGATGGGTCATCGCTTGCCGACAGGCATGAACGGTTCGGGGGCCGGCTGCTGCTGTACGCTGCCTTCGGAGAGCCGCTTCTTGTGATGGACCAGCGAACAGTGAGGCGAGCAGAGCAGGCCGCGATCCGACCAATAGGCCGGGCCGTTTTCGGGCGTGCCTTCATAATATGCGAACCCATCGGCCCGAAACGGGCGGCCGCATTCAATACAATGGTCTGATCGAGCGAGCATGGCGATGTCTTATGCAATCCTGTATGTATCGCACAACAGGCGGGCCTGAAAAATCGGTGTGGCAACTATTGACGTTTACGTAAAGTGCAGTCAAGCAAGGCTGACCGATGCGTTTCGGCCAGACTTGTTACCTACGATCCAGCTCGAAAATGATGGCAGTCTCAGGAGCCAAAGCGGATGTATCGCGCACCTGTCGAGGAAATAGCCTTCACATTGAAACATGTAGCCGGTCTCAGGGAAGCTCTGGCGGCGGGTGCATTCGGTGATCTCAGCGAGGATTTGATCGACGCCGTACTGCACGAAGCGGGGCGGTTCGCATCGGAAGAAATCGCTCCGCTCTACAAGGCGGGCGATGAAAAGGGTGCCGTGCTGAAAGACGCGGCTGTGACCACGCCGCCCGGCTGGCGAGATCTCTACAAGAACTGGGCCGAAGGGGGCTGGAACGCGGTGGCCGCGCCGGAGGAACATGGCGGGCAAGGCTTGCCGATGATGCTTTCGGTCGCTGTGCTCGAAATGTGGAATTCGGCGTCGGTGGCGTTTTGCCTTGGCCCGATGCTGACGATGGGCGCGGTCGAGGCGCTGGACAAGCACGCGACCGAAGAACTGAAGCAGACCTATCTGGCCAAGTTGGTTTCAGGCGAGTGGATGGGAACCATGAACCTGACCGAGCCGCAGGCCGGTTCGGATTTGGCGGCCCTGCGCACGCGTGCGGAGCCGGCCGGCGACGGCACCTATCGCATTTTCGGCCAGAAGATATTCATCACTTACGGCGAGCACGATTTCACCGACAACATCGTGCATATGGTCTTGGCGCGCCTACCGGATGCGCCGGCCGGAACACGCGGCATTTCGCTGTTCCTTGTGCCGAAGTTCCTGGTCAACAAGGATGGCTCGCTGGGCGCCCGCAACGATTTGTTCTGTTCCGGGCTGGAGGAAAAGCTCGGCATTCATGGTTCGCCGACCTGCACCATGATCTATGGCGACGGCTTTGCCGGCAAAAAGCCGGGCGCCATCGGGTGGTTGATCGGCGAGGAGAACAAGGGTCTGGCCTGCATGTTCACGATGATGAACAACGCCAGGCTCAATGTCGGCATGCAGGGCGTTGGCATCGCCGAGATGGCGTTCCAGAAGGCGCTCGCCTTTGCCAACGAACGCAGGCAGGGCAAGGCTGCAGGCTATTCCGGCAACGGCATGGCGCCGATCGTCTACCACCCGGACGTGCAGCGCAATCTGCTTACCATGAAAGCGCTGACGCAGATTTCGCGCGCCATCAGCTATAGCTGTGCCCATGCCATCGACATGGCGCGGGTGTCGGAAGGCAATGTAGCCGCCAAATGGCTCGACCGCGCCAACCTGCTGACGCCGCTGGCCAAGGCGTTCTCGACCGACGCCGGTGTCGATGTCGCTTCGCTCGGCATCCAGGTGCATGGCGGCATGGGCTTCATCGAGGAGACCGGTGCGGCGGCGCTCTTGCGCGATGCGCGCATTGCGCCGATCTATGAAGGCACCAACGGCATCCAGGCGATCGATCTTGTCGCGCGCAAGTTGCAACTGCGCGAAGGCGAGGAAGTGCACAGCTATATCGACGACCTTGTAGCAATCGCGAGTGCGGTGCGCACATCCGGGCAGGGCGGTTTCGGCCAGACCGCAGACCTGCTCGACCAGGCGCTGGACGATCTTTCCGAGGCCACGCGGTTTCTTCAATACCAGATCGAAAAAGGCCAGGTCGAAGAGGCGCTCGCTGGGGCGACGCCCTATCTCAGGCTATTTTCGCTTGCCGCCGGCTGCGCCTATCTGGCGCGTGCGGCGATTGCCGACCCGTCCGAACCCCGGCTCACTCTTTGCCGCTTCTTTGCCGAGAACATGCTGGCCGAGGTGGCGGCGCTCAAGGACCGGGTCATCGAAGGGGCTTCGAGCCTTATCCAGGCTGGCAAGACGCTGATTTCGGTCTGAAACCGTTCCATCCAGAGGCACAAAGATTTTGACAGACCATATCCTGATCGAACGGCGCGGCGCGGTGCAGATCATCCGCATGAACCGGCCGGAGAAGAAGAATGCGCTGACGCGCGCCATGTATGGCGCGATGTCGGCGGCGCTCGGCAAGGGTGATGCCGACCCATCGGTGCGCGTCCACGTCTTCCTTGGTGTGCCGGGCGCGTTTTCCGCCGGCAACGACCTTTCCGACTTCCTCGCTGTCGCAACCGGCGCCGAAGGCGGCAATGAGGTCTGGGATTTCCTGATGGCGCTGGCCAATTCGCAAAAGCCGATGGTTTCGGGCGTGGACGGCATTGCGGTGGGTATCGGCACGACGCTCAACCTGCATTGCGACCTGACTTTCGCCACGCCGCGCACCGTGTTCCGCACGCCCTTCGTCGACCTGGGGCTTGTGCCCGAAGCTGGTTCAAGCCTGCTTGCGCCGCAGATACTCGGCCGGCAGGGGGCGTTTGCGCTGCTCGGTTTGGGCGAGGGGATTTCTGCTGAACATGCCAGGCGGGTGGGATTGATCTACGACGTGGTCGAGGAGGACGGCCTTGAGGGTGCGGTGCTGGCTGCGGCGGAGGATATTGCCGCCAAGCCGCCCGAAGCGCTCAAGATCGCGCGCGACCTGATGCGCGGCCCGCGCGACGAACTGGTTGCCCGCATCGGGGAAGAAGCCGAACATTTCCGCCAGCGGCTGAAGTCGGCCGAGGCGCATGCGGCCCTGTCAGCCTTCATGAGCCGCAAGAAGGCTGGATAAGCAGCAGTTCTACCCCTGACCGGTCCCGGCCCTGCTTGCCGGTCCGCCTTCTCCCACAGGGGAAGGAAGGGCTTCAGGCTCTACGGATAAAGCCGGGTCTTGCCCCACCCGCCGTCTGGTTGGTGGGTAAACACGATGCGGTCATGCAGGCGGAATGGCCGGTCGTGCCAGAACTCGATGGTTTGCGGCATGATGCGAAAGCCCGACCAGTGTTTCGGACGTGGGATTTCGCCGATGGCATAGCGGGCGGTGTATTCGGCGACCGCCTTCTCCAGCGCGAACCGGCTCTCGAGCGGCCTTGATTGCTTCGAAGCCCATGCACCGATGCGGCTGCCGCGTGGACGGGACGCATAATAGGCGTCGGCTTCCGCATCGCTGGCGATCTCGACCGGGCCGCGCACCCGTACCTGTCGCCGCAGCGATTTCCAATGGAAGCACATCGCCGCCTTCATGTTGCCGAGGATTTCGCGGCCCTTGGCGCTTTCGAAATTCGTGTAGAAAATGAAGCCGCGCTTGTCGAAACCCTTGAGCAGCACCATGCGCACGTCGGGCAGGCCGTCGGCATCAACGGTCGCAAGCGCGACACCGTTCGGGTCATTGGGTTCGGACTTGGTTGCGTCGTCCAGCCATTCAGCGAACAGGCGGTAGGGTTCGGCGGATTCGGTGAAATCTGATTGCGACGTCAATTCTGCATTGCCTTCGAAGAGGGTCCGGTGAGTGGCGGGACCGGTTGCGTATGTTAGCGCATTCAATGCGCCAGCTTGATCGGCACACCCTAGCCGCACGCATCGTTGTCAGGCAAACCGGATTCGCCAACTGGACCTATAGCTATTTGGTGTTGTTTCGCCTCTGTTGGTAAAGGTGCGGGTAGCTGTCGATCGGCCATGCGGTTCGGGCGAAGCGCCGCTATATGGGTTCGCCCTCGCCGTCCGGGCCGTCTGAAACGTCGGATCCAAGCATTTCGACGTTTGCCACCGGGAAGGTGCGCTGGGTCACTTCAACGATGTTGTCGATGTGGTCCGAAGCCAGATACTCGTCATCGATCTCGACACAAATTCTCAAGGTGACGATGACGGATGTCGGCATCTTCAGTCGGCCCAGCTTTCCCTGTCGGGATAACACCGTTGGCCGAGCGCGCCCTTGTCGATGGCGGTAAGACGGCAGGCTTCCGCCTGATAGTCTTTTCTCGAACGCAGATGGCCCCGGTAGAACCAGAATTCGCGCGTGGCCCCGTCATCGCTTGTCGACATGGCGCGCACATAGTCGCCGCTGCTTTCCAGCACGACCGCGGTCAGGGATTGGGTACTGATGACGCAGTTCGGATATTGCGCCATGGCCTCCACCGCCCGCAGCTTCGCCATTCCGAGAAACCGGTCGAGGTCCGCGATCGTGTCACAGATTGAATAGGGGCCGCTGCCCGCATTGCTCACCAAAACCCCTGCCTTATAGGCCCAAGGCTTAGCTCTGGCGGCCGTCGTGCCCAAAACAAGCACGGCTGCAGCCAGCACCGCATATCTAAGCATTCCCACTCTGCACAAGGCACTCATGCCCTGTGCAGCTCCCCGAATTAATCTAGATTAGTGCTACATCCTGAAGTAATTTGCTTGCAATGAATTTTTTCACGCTGAGGTTGCTGGCGCCATCAATTGGTCGAGAGGGTTTAGAAACGACTTCTTTCCGCCCTTTTGTCGGCATTCTCGACATGCTTGCCACAAGCGTGGATGCAAAACGCCGTGCGGCAATCTTCTGTTAACCCGCTGTCGTTCATAGTTTATTCAAACTTTATTTCCGGGCCGGGAGACTGCCGATTGTCGCGTAGCGCGCAGCCTTTTGACAGTTGGCAGTACCGCACTATCGCGTCGTTCGGCGCCAAGTTCGCTATCCTGGTTTGCGTTGCAGCGCTGGCAGGGTGCGGAGTGGGCGGATTCAGCCTGGAAAAGGCCGAGGTCGACCGCGCAATCGTCACCAGCAACGTGCAGGCGAGCGCGACTGTGGCCGATGGCGGCATGGTCGCCGACCAGTTGACTATCCGCAATGCGGTATCGTCGGCCGACCTCCAGGAAAGCGCGGGCCGCTCGCTGTCATGGGCAAATGCCGATACGGGCTCGCGCGGATCGATAACCGGGCTGACGGAAAGTCGCAACAAGGGCGAGTTGTGCCGTGATTTCGCCGCAACGCGCGAAAGCTTCGACGGGATAGCACTCTATAACGGGCGCATCTGCATGGTCGGTGCCGGCGTCTGGCGGATCGATGACTTCAAGGCGGCGTAGTCTCGCCTGTTTTCGTGCAGCACTGGAATTTCTTCCTATTGAAGCGCATATACCATCAGACCCTAACCCCTCTCGCTAGCAGGCAGGATTGATGCGCGACCCCTATGAGGTGCTGGGCGTTGCAAAGAACGCTTCGGCCAAGGAAATAAAATCGGCGTACCGCAAGCTCGCCAAAAAGGATCATCCGGACCAGAATCCGAACGATCCCAAGGCTAAGGACCGTTTCTCCGCGGCAAATCAGGCCTATGAGATTCTCGGCGACGAGAAGGCGCGCGCCGCATTCGACCGTGGCGAGATCGATGCCGACGGCAAGCCGCGCTTCCAGGGTTTCGAAAGAGCTGCCGGTGGCGGTGATCCGTTTGCCGGGTTTCGTCGCCAGCAAGGACCCGGAGGGCCGCATTTCGAGTTTCGCAGCAGTGGTGCCGGCCCGCAGGGTTTCGACAGCGACATTTTCAGCCAGATTTTCGGAGGCGCTTTTGGCCAGCAGCAAGCGGGCGGCCAGGGGCATGGACCCGGCGGGGATCGCAGGCGTGCGTCGTTGCAGGGCGCTGACTTAAACGTGGTGCTGGACATCACGATCGAAGAGGCCGCCACCGCGCCGAAGGTTACGGCCCAGTTCCCGGATGGCCGCAAGGTTGCGGTGAAACTGCCGACCTATGTCGAGGACGGCCAGACGATCCGGCTGAAAGGTCAGGGCGAGCAGGCGGCGGGCGGCGCCGGCGATGCACTGGTGAAGATCAGGTTCCGCCGCCACCCACGCTACCGGGTCGAAGGGCGCGACCTGCACGCCGATCTGCCGGTATCGCTGAAGGATGCCGTGTTTGGCGCAAAACTGCCCGTCGAGACGCCAGCCGGCAAGCTGGCGCTCAACGTGCCGGAATGGTCGAGTTCCGACAAGGTGCTTCGTCTCAAGGGCAAGGGATTGCCGGAAAAGACGGGCGGCCACGGCGATCTGTACGTGCATGTGCGGCTGATGCTGCCCGAAGGCGGCGACAAGGAGCTCGAGGCCCTGCTGCGGAACAAGTGATGCGACTTCACGTTGTGGGCAGGCGTTTGGGTGCTTGAAGCCGCTGTAAGGCTGTGCGATAGGGCACCTCCCAAGCAAAAACGTGCGGAGAACGCTGAAATGGCGGGTGGACAGGGCCTTATGGCCGGCAAGCGCGGCCTTATTTTGGGCGTCGCCAACAATCGCTCTATCGCTTTCGGCATTGCCAAGGCCTGCGTCGACCAGGGTGCCGAGATTGCGCTGACCTATCAGGGCGAGGCGTTCAAGAAGCGCGTCGAACCTTTGGCGGCGGAACTGGGCGCGCATGTCAGCGGCCATTGCGACGTCACCGATCCGGCGAGCCTGGATGCGGTGTTTGCCGACGTCGCCGCCCATTTCGGCAAGATAGACTTCCTCGTCCATGCCATCGCTTTTTCCGACAAGGAAGAGCTTGACGGCCGCTATGTCGAAACCACGCGCGCCAATTTCAACCGCACGATGGAAATCTCGGTGTTTTCCTTCACCGACATCGCCAAGCGCGCCGAGGCGATCATGAATGACGGCGGCTCGCTTTTGACCCTGACCTACTACGGCGCCGAAAAGGTCATGCCGCATTACAACGTAATGGGCGTTGCCAAGGCGGCGCTGGAGGCGAGCGTGCGCTATCTGGCAGTCGATCTGGGTGGTCGCGGCATCCGCGTCAACGCCATCTCGGCCGGCCCGATCAAGACGCTGGCTGCTTCCGGCATTGGCGACTTCCGCTACATCTTGAAGTGGAACGAGTACAATTCGCCGCTGAAGCGGACCGTGACGCCGGAAGAAGTTGGCGATTCAGGGCTCTATCTCCTGTCCGACCTGTCGCGCGGCGTTACCGGCGAGGTTCACCACGTCGATTCCGGCTATCACGTCGTCGGTATGAAGGCGGTGGATGCGCCGGATATTTCGACTGTAAAAGACTAAATCCCAGTTCCGGGCCCTGTCCCGCTACGCGAACGAGTGCCGGACGCCATGTCTCCGCTTGTCTACATCGTGCGCCACGGCCAGACCGACTGGAACGTGGCAGAGCGGCTGCAAGGGCAGGCAGATATCGACATCAATGCGAAGGGGCGCGGCGAGGCGACGGGCAATGGCCGCAGGTTGGCCGAACTGATTGCCGATCCGCAGGATTTCGATTTTGTCGCCAGCCCGATGATCCGCACCCGCCATACGATGGAGCTGGTGCGGCAGGCGATGGGGCTTCCCGCTTCGGGCTACAGCACCGATCCGCGCCTGATGGAGATGAATTTTGGCGACTGGCAAGGCTATACGATTGCCGAGGTTGAGGAGCGCTATCCGGGCTCCACGCGGGGACGTGTTCTGGACAAGTGGGACTTCAGGCCGCCGGGCAATGCTGCCGAAAGCTACCAGATGCTTCTGGAGCGGGTGCGCCCGTTTTTCCAGGCTCTAGAGCGCCGGACCGTGTGCGTAACCCATGGCGGGGTGATCCGGGCGCTGTTCAGGCTTGTGGAAAAGGTTCCGAAGGCCAAGGCCGGGTCGCTCGATACCCCACAGGACCGCATCCTGCGCTGGCAGGACGGCCATCTCGAATGGCTTTGATCTAGGCGTTGCCTATTCCGGCAACTGCATATCGGTGATGACGTTGCCGGCGTCGGTGACGTCGAAGGCAATGACGATATCCATGCCGGGCTGCAGCGAATCGACGTCCATTTCGGCGTTCAGCTTGTAGGCCTTGCCGTCATCCAGCGTCAGCGTCATCGCTTCCTTGTCGACTTTCTTGATCACGCCTTCCGTCTGGCCTGCAAAGGCAGCGGTTGAAATGAAAAGCACAGCGGCAATTGCGCCAAGGAGCGTACGCCCGATCCGGGTAAGCATTGTCGTCCTCTTGGTTTCTTGCGCCCGGCTGATTTGCTGCGGGCGATTTGGGGCTCAGCGAAGAGAGCAGAAACCAGCCCAATGTGTCAAAGCTTGGACAGGCACGATCACAGTTTGACCACTGCAAAAAACGCCAATAGAAGGCGCAGAAGAACCGATCAGCCGTCGGGCGGGGCCTGTTTTTATGTCTCACAACACTTTCGGTCATCTTTTTCGCGTGACCACATGGGGCGAGAGCCACGGCGCGGCCCTGGGCTGCGTCGTCGACGGCTGCCCGCCCGGCATCCGCTTCACGCTTGCCGACATCCAGGCCGAGCTTGACCGCAGGCGGCCTGGCCAGTCGCGTTTCGTGACGCAGCGACGTGAGCCGGATGAGGTGAAGGTGCTGTCCGGTTTCGTGTTCGACGAAGACGGCACGACGATGATTACCACCGGCACGCCGGTTTCGATGATGATCGAAAACGTCGACCAGCGCTCCAAGGACTATGGCGAGATCGCGCGCCAGTATCGTCCCGGCCATGCCGACTACACCTATGACGTGAAATACGGCCTGCGCGACCATCGCGGCGGCGGCCGATCCTCGGCGCGCGAGACGGCGGCGCGTGTGGCGGCCGGCGCGCTGGCCCGCAAGGTGGTGCCCGGACTGGTGGTGCGCGGCGCGCTTGTTTCGATGGGCGACAAGAAGATCGACCGTGCGAACTGGAACTGGAACTTCATCGGCGACGCCGAAAATCCGTTCTTCACGCCGGACCCTGCATCTGTGCCGGTGTTCACGGCCTATCTCGATGGTATACGCAAGGCCGGGTCTTCGGTCGGGGCGGTGATCGAGATTGTCGCCGACGGCGTTCCGGCAGGCCTCGGCGCGCCGATCTATGCCAAGCTCGACCAGGACATTGCATCCAACCTGATGTCGATCAACGCCGTGAAGGGCGTCGAGATCGGCAACGGCTTCGAGGCGGCGACCATCACCGGCGAACAGAACGCCGACGAGATGCGCATGGGCAATGACGGCAAGCCTGTGTTTCTGTCGAACCATGCCGGTGGTATTCTTGGCGGCATCTCGACCGGCCAGCCGGTGATCGCGCGTTTCGCGGTCAAGCCGACGTCCTCGATCCTGACGCCGCGCAAGTCGATCGACAAGGACGGCAACGACGTCGACGTGATGACCAAGGGACGGCATGACCCGTGCGTTGGTATCAGGGCGGTGCCGATTGGCGAAGCGATGGTTGCCTGCGCCATTGCCGATCACTATCTGCGCCATCGCGGGCAGACGGGAAGATAGGGGAATAGGGGATTAAGGCAGTATGGCGGTAAGCGACTGCTGGTACTTGCCCCCCGCGCTCCAATTTCATATTGCCCTACTGCCCTATTCCCTTACTGCCCTGCGAGCGAAGCGAGCGCACCATGCCTTACGACCAGAAGAAAATCGTTGAAGCTCTGCGCGCCTTCGAGCGCGGAGAAATCGTCGTGGTGATGGACGATGACGGGCGCGAGAACGAAGGCGACCTGATCGTGGCAGCCGTTCACTGCACGCCGGAGAAGATGGCCTTCATCGTGCGCCATACATCCGGCATCGTTTGCGCGCCGATGCTGCGCGAGGATGCCAAGCGGTTGAACCTTGCGCCGATGGTGGCGGACAACGATTCCGCCCACACCACCGCTTTCACGGTTAGCGTCGATTTCAAGCATGGCACCACGACCGGCATTTCGGCGGATGACCGCACGCTGACCGTGCGCAATCTCGCCAACGGCAATGTCGGCGGCGCGGATTTCGTGCGCCCCGGCCACATCTTCCCGCTGATTGCCCGCGAGGGCGGCGTGTTGATGCGCTCCGGCCATACGGAAGCTGCGGTGGACCTTTGCAAGCTGGCCGGCCTGCCGCCGGTGGGCGTGATTTCCGAGCTGGTCAACGACGATGGCACGGTCAAGCGCGGCCCGCAGGTGGCGGCTTTTGCGGAACAGCATGGGCTGAAGCAGGTGTCGGTGGCCGATCTGATTGCCTATCGCCAGCGCCAGGAAACACTGGTCGAGCGCGTTGCCTGCACCGATATCGACACGACCGGCGGCAAGGCCAAGCTTTATGCCTACACGCTGCCCTGGGACCCGATGCAGCATCTGGCGATTGTTTTCGGCGATATCCGCGACGGCGTCGACGTGCCGGTTCGCCTGCATCCTGAAGATGTGGTCGCCGATGTTTTCGGGACTCGTCATCGGCTGGACGACATCATGCGGTCGATGGGCGAGCAGAAGCGGGGCGTCATCGTCTATCTGCGCGAAGGTTCGGTCGGCGTTGCACATCAGGACCGCAAGCGGCCGTCAGCTGACCATGAGGACCACGAGGAAGCGCGCCGCCGCGAGAACGAATGGCGCGAGATCGGGCTAGGCGCGCAGATCCTCAAGGATCTCGGCATTTCCTCGATCAAGCTGATCGCGTCGCGCGAACGGCACTATGTCGGGCTGGAAGGCTTCGGCATCCACATCGCCAGCACCGAGATCGCATAACAGGCGGCACTGCTGCTGTCCTGTTGACCCGCAATGGCATTGTCTTCATCCTCCCGCCGCTGGCGAGGGGAGAATCGGTCGATGTGGGATTTCAGCGTCGGTACCTCACTGTCCATCATGGCGCGGACGTGGCCGTTCATCCTTTTGCGCATGGTCGTCTATTTCGGCATCACGCTGGCCTATATTCTGGCGACGGGATCGGGTGCCGGCGTCGGCTATGGCGTCGGCCATATCTCTTCCGATCCTGACGGGCCGGCCTCCTTTGCCATATGGGGCGGCATTGTCGGCTTTGGCCTTGTGTCGATAGCCGTCTACTGGGTCCGCGAATACATTCTCTACATCGTCAAGGCAGGCCATATCGCGGTGATGGTGCATCTGGTCGACGGGCGCGAGGTTCCGGGCGGCCAGAACCAGATCAGCTACGCAAGGGGAGTGGTTACGCAGCGCTTTGCCGAGGCAAACGTGCTCTTCGTGGTCGACCAGTTGGTGAAGGGCGCGATCCGGGCAATCACGGGCCTGATCGGCGGCATCGCGGCCTTCCTGCCCATCCCCGGCCTCGACGGGCTGGTGCGTTTCGCCAACACGGTGGTGCGCATTTCGCTGACCTATGTCGACGAGATCATCCTCGGCTACAACATCCGCGTGAATTCCTCGTCTCCCTTCGAAAGCGCGCGCCAGGGCGTCGTGCTTTACGCGCAGAACGGCAAGGTGATGCTGAAGAACGCCATCTGGCTGGCGGTGATCATGTGGGTGGTGTCGTTCCTCGTCTTCCTGTTCATGATCGCGCCGGCGGGAGCACTCCTCTACTTCATGCCGGGCCAACTCGGCGGCTGGGCGTTTGTCTTCGCCATCGTGTTTGCATGGGCATTCAAGGCGGCACTGATCGAGCCGTTTGCCATCGCCTCGCTGATGCAGGTCTATTTCCGCACGATAGAAGGGCAGGTGCCCAATCCCGAGTGGGACCGCAAATTGGCGGACGCTTCCTCGAAGTTCCGCGATCTGAAGGACAAGGCGATCGGGTCGTTCGGAGCCGGATCGGGGACGAGACCCGCGCAGGGCGTTTGATTCTGTTGATCGTTGCGCCTTGGAGGCGTGAAAACATGGCCAAGAGCCGTCCACGCGCCTATATCGGGGCATGGTCACGCGCCTTTATACCCATCCGATCTATCTCGAGCATATAACGCCGCCCGGTCATCCGGAGCGCCCCGACCGGCTGCGCGCAATTGAGCGCGCGCTGGACGACGAGGCCTTTGCCGCGCTCGACCGCGTGCAGGCGCCAGAGGGCGACGAAGCGACAATTCTCTACGCGCATCCAGCCGATTTTGTGGACCGGGTACGGGCCGCCATTCCGGAAACCGGTATCGCTCGCATCGATGCCGACACGACGGCGAGCCCGAAAAGCTGGCAGGCCGCAATCACGGCGATTGGCGCGGCAAACGCTGCCGTGGACGATGTGTTCGAGGGCAGGGCGGCCAATGTGTTCGTCGCTGCAAGGCCGCCGGGACACCATGCCGAAAAGACCACGGCGATGGGCTTTTGCTTCTTCAATTATGCCGCCATTGCTGCTCGCCATGCCCAGAAGAAGCATGGCGCGGAGCGAGTCGCTATCGTCGATTGGGACGTGCACCACGGCAACGGTACGCAGGACATTTTCTGGGACGATCCGAGCGTGCTCTACTGTTCGACCCACCAGATGCCACTTTATCCGGGCACCGGCGCGAAGAACGAGACGGGTGCTGGCAATATCGTCAACGCACCGCTCGCCCCGCAAACCGGATCGGAGACCTTCCGAGAGGCGCTCGACACGCGCGTCTTGCCTGCGCTGGACAAGTTCGCGCCCGACCTGATCGTCATTTCCGCCGGCTTCGACGCGCATTACCGTGATCCGCTGGCCGAGATCAACCTCGACGAGGACGACTTCGACTGGGCAACCGGCCAGTTGATGGAACGCGCGGGACGCCATAGCGGCAACCGTCTCGTCAGCCTGCTGGAAGGCGGCTACGATCTGCAGGGACTGGCATTTTCGACCGCGGCCCATGTCGCGCGCTTGATGAAGGGATAGGACATGGCCGGCGAGGCGAACGAGGACGTCAAGGCGATGAGCTTCGAGCAGGCGCTCGATGCGCTGGAAAAGATCGTGGTCGATCTGGAGCGGGGCGATGTGGCGCTCGACCAGTCGATCCGCATCTATGAGCGCGGCGAGGCGCTGAAGGCGCATTGCGACCGCTTGCTGAAGGCTGCCGAGGACAAGGTCGAGAAAATCCGCCTGTCGCGTGACGGCAAGGCCGTAGGCACCGAGCCGCTTGACGGCGAGTAGAGCGATTTTTCAAGCCGCAGCGGGTAAACAGTCCGTCGCGGCTTTGCTGCTTTCCCGGGTTGCACATGGCGCATAGAGTGCATTGCATGTGCTGAAACAGGGAGCCGCATGATGAGCTTCTTTCCCGGAAATGATCCGAATATCGGCGATGCCTTCGCCTGCGACGCCATCGAACTGATGGTGATCCCGAACGCCCGCGATATTGACGGCTTCCAGGTGCGCCGCGCCTTGCCGACCGCAAAGCGGCGGCTGGTCGGCCCCTTCATCTTCTTCGACCGCATGGGACCGGCAATCCTGAGGGCGGGGCAGGCGCTCGACGTGCGCCCGCATCCGCATATCGGTCTTTCGACGGTGACCTACCTGTTCGACGGCAAGATCAGGCACCGCGATTCACTCGGCACGGAGATGGTGATCCAGCCGGGCGACGTGAATTTGATGACGGCTGGCCGCGGCATCGTCCATTCCGAGCGCACGCCGGAGGAATTGCGCGGCGCGCCGATGTCGGTCTCCGGCCTGCAGACATGGCTGGCGCTGCCGGATGGCAAGGAGGAGGTTGCGCCGCTGTTCGAGAACACGGCCAGCGCTGCCTTGCCGCAGTTCGACGCCGACGGGGTGAGCGGGCGGATCGTCATAGGCGGCTTTTCCGGCCTGAAATCGCCGGTCCATGCGGCATCCGAAACGCTTTATGCCGATATCAGGCTTGCGCCGGGCTCGAAGGTGCAGATTCCCGCCGATGCGGAGGAGCGCGCAATCTACACGCTGGAAGGCGAAGTTTCGATTTCCGGCGACCGCTTTCCGGCCGAACGGCTGCTGGTGTTCAAGCCGGGTGACGAGATCGTGATATCTTCGGAACACGGTGCGCATTTCATGCTGTTCGGCGGCGCTTCGCTCGGTTCCAAGCGCTATATCTGGTGGAATTTCGTGTCGTCTTCGAAAGAACGCATCGAGCAGGCCAAGGAAGAATGGAAAACCGGCCGCTTCGATATCGTGCCGGGCGATGAGGAGGAATACATACCGTTGCCGGAAGGCTGAGGCCTTCAGCGCCGCGAGACGTCACGGCGCATTTACATTGCAGCTTGCACGGCATATCCCCCTTGTCACCGACAGGAACATGGATGGGCTGCCGACTTGAACCCTAGACCCGACACCCCGCTTCTGGACAAGGTGAGCGTTCCGGCGGATTTGCGCGGCCTGCCTGAAACCGCATTGCCGCAACTGGCCGCCGAATTGCGCACGGAGATGATCGACGCGGTCTCACAGACCGGCGGCCATCTCGGCGCGGGGCTGGGCGTCGTCGAACTGACGGTGGCGCTGCACTACGTTTTCAACACGCCGCAGGATCGCATCATCTGGGACGTCGGCCATCAGGCCTATCCGCACAAGATCTTGAGCGGCAGGCGTGACCGCATCCGCACGCTAAGGCAAGAGGGCGGGCTGTCAGGCTTCACCAAGCGCGACGAGAGCGACTACGATCCGTTCGGCGCGGCGCATTCCTCCACTTCGATCTCTGCCGGTCTCGGCATGGCGGTCGCGCGCGACCTTTCGGGTGGCAAGAACAATGTTATCGCCGTCATAGGCGACGGCGCGCTGTCGGCGGGCATGGCCTATGAAGCCTTGAACAACGCAGGTGCATTGGGTTCGCGCTTAATCGTCATCCTGAACGACAACGAGATGTCGATTGCACCGCCTGTGGGCGCGATGAGCGCCTATCTGGCGCGCCTTGCTTCCGGTCGGACCTATCAAGGCTTTCGCGAACTCGGCAAGAAGCTGACCGGCTATCTCGGCGAGCGTGCCGACAGGGCGATCACCCGCGCGGTCGAACATGCGCGCGGCTATGTCACCGGCGGCACGCTGTTCGAGGAAATGGGCTTCTTTCATATCGGCCCCATAGATGGGCACAATCTGGAACACCTCGTTCCAGTCCTGAAGAACGTGCGCGACCACGGCACGGGACCTGTGCTGATCCATGTCGTGACCCAGAAGGGCAAGGGCTACGCGCCGGCAGAGGCCGCAGCCGACAAATATCACGGCGTCAACCGCTTCGACGTCATCACCGGCGCGCAGGCCAAGGCTCCGGCCAATGCGCCGAGCTACACCAAGGTGTTTGCTGAAAGCCTGATCCAGGAAGCGCGCGAGGATGAGCGCATTGTTGCCGTGACCGCAGCCATGCCGGGCGGCACCGGCCTCGACCTTTTTGGCGAAGCCTTCCCAAGCCGCACCTTCGATGTCGGCATTGCCGAGCAGCACGGGGTGACTTTCGCCGCCGGACTCGCAACCGAAGGCTACAAGCCGTTCGCCGCCATCTACTCGACCTTCCTGCAACGCGCCTACGATCAGGTTGTCCACGACGTTGCGATCCAGAAATTGCCGGTGCGTTTTCCCATCGACCGGGCCGGCTATGTCGGCGCGGACGGTGCGACGCATTGCGGCGCGTTCGACACGACTTTCCTGGCGTCGTTGCCGGGCTTCGTCGTCATGGCCGCCGCGGACGAAGCCGAGTTGCGCCATATGGTGCGCACCGCCGCGGGCTATGACGAAGGCCCCATTTCCTTCCGCTATCCGCGCGGCAACGGTGTCGGCGTCGAAATGCCCGAACGCGGTTCGATGCTGGAAATCGGCAAGGGCCGTATTGTCAAGGAAGGCACCAGGGTTGCGCTGCTGTCGTTCGGAACGCGCCTTGCCGATTGCCTACTGGCAGCCGAGGAACTGGGTGCGGCAGGGCTTTCGACAACTGTTGCCGATGCGCGTTTCGCCAAGCCGCTGGATCAGGATCTGGTGCGCAGGCTTGCCCGCTCGCACGATGTGCTGGTGACGGTGGAGGAGGGCGCCATTGGCGGCTTCGCCAGCCATGTGCTGCACTTCCTCGCGCATGAAGGATTGCTCGAAAGCGGCCTCAAGGTTCGCCCGCTGGTGCTGCCCGATGAGTTCACCGACCACGGCAAGCCGGAAAAGATGTATGCCGCAGCCGGCCTTGACGCGGCGGGCATCGTGCAGGCCGTCTTTGCAACGCTTGGACGTTCCGTTGGCGCGCAGCGAGCATGATTCACCGGATTAAGCGGGTGAATCGGTTTGCAAGCATGGCAATCTAAGCCTCTGGTTCGAATCGATTTTGTTCCATTGAGATGGCGCTTGCCTTCGTCGTCGGCTTTCGCCAATGAAGGCCGATGAAGCCTTTCCAGCCAGCCAGTGCGCGCCAGCGGCTTGACGAACTGCTCGTCAATCGTGGGCTGTTCGCCAGCCGCTCGCGTGCCCGCGACGCTGTGGAGCGCGGCACGGTGAGCGTGGAAGGCGCGGTGGTGCGCAAGCCGGGCCAAGCTGTTTTGCCCAACGTACCGATCTCCGTGGACGATCCCGCGCAGGCCTATGTGTCGCGCGCTGCGCTGAAGCTGATCGCCGGCCTCGATCATTTCCGCTTCGATGTTTCGGGTTGCGAGGCGCTTGATGTCGGTGCATCGACCGGTGGGTTCACGCAGGTGCTGCTTGAGCGCAGCGCGGCCCATGTGACGGCGATCGATGTCGGCCACGGCCAGATGCATGAGAACATCGCCAACGACCCGCGCGTGACATCCATCGAGGGCCTTAACGCGCGCGACCTGAGCTCGGTTGAGCTTGGCGGACGGGCGCCCGATTTCATCGTTTCCGATGTCAGCTTCATTTCGCTGAAACTGGCGCTGCCGCCGGCGCTTTCCTTGGCCCGGACCGGAGCGCGGGCGCTGCTTCTGGTCAAGCCGCAGTTCGAGGCCGGCAAAGACGCCATCGGCAAGGGCGGGCTTTTGAAGGACGCGGCGGATGCCGGGCGGGTGGCCGCGGATTTGCAGACCTGGCTGGACGCGTTGCCGGGTTGGCGCGCGCTGGGGCTTTGCCCGTCACCTATCGAAGGCGGCGACGGCAACCGCGAATTCCTGCTTGGGGGCATCAAGGACAGATGAGCACGCGCTTCACGGTTCAGAGGCTCGGCGCGCAAGGCGACGGCGTTGCGGAGATGGACGGCGGGCACGTCTTCATTCCCTTCACCTTGCCGGGCGAAGTGGTGACGGCTGCGCGTGAACGGGATCGCGCCACGCTGATGGCGCTGCTTGAGCCGTCCCCGCTGAGGGTGGAGCCGGCCTGCCGTCATTTCGGCGAGTGCGGCGGTTGTGCTCTCCAGCATCTGGAAGAAAGCGCCTATCGCGCATGGAAACGGGAAAAGGTTGTTCAGGCGCTGAAGGCGGTCAGGATCGACTGCGAGGTTGGCGAGCTTGTGCCATGCTCTCCACACACGCGCCGCAGGGTGACGCTAAGTGCGCGCCGCACCGAAAAGGGCATGTTGCTCGGCTTCAACCGCCATCTGTCGGCAGAGATCGTTCCGCTGGACGAATGCCCGGTGACATTGCCCGAGATCGTTGGCGCTTTCGACATGCTGCGCAAGCTGGCGGGTGAAATCTGCGCCACGCCGCGCTCGTTCCACATGTCCGTGACTGCGACGGCCTCCGGGCTCGATGTTGCGGCTGCAGGATCGGGCAAGATGGATGAGCGCCAACGCCGTGCGGCTTCGGACTTCGCGCTCCGTCACGGGCTAGCGCGGCTATCGGTGGAAGGCGAAATCATCGTCGAGCCGAAGAAGCCGGTGGTGATGTTCGGCACCGTCGCCGTTGCCGTCCCGCCAGGTTCGTTCCTGCAGGCCACCGAGCCGGCGGAGCAGGCGATGATTGATCTGGTTGGCCCACACCTTTCGCGGGCGAAGAAGGTTGCTGACCTCTTTGCCGGTTGCGGTAGCTTCGCGCTGCGCCTTGCTGCGAAATCGGAGGTGCATGCGGTTGAGGGCGATGCAGCCGCCCTTTCTGCGCTGGACAAGGCGTTTCGGTTTGCCTCTGGGTTGAAACGCGTGACCGGGGAGCGCCGCGACCTGTTTAGGCGACCGCTGACCTTCAAGGAACTGAACGCTTTCGATGGCGTCGTCTTCGATCCGCCGCGTGCCGGAGCGGAAGACCAGTCGAAACAACTTGCGCGCTCGGATGTGCCCTTCGTTGCCGCCGTATCGTGCAATCCAACGACGCTCGCTCGCGACCTCGCCATCCTCATCGCTGGCGGTTACCAGTTGAAGAGCGTGACGCCGATCGACCAGTTCCTATGGTCGCCGCATGTCGAGGCGGTGGCGCTGCTGGAAAAGCCGAGGAAGCGAAGGGAAGCGCTCGCGCTTGAATTGAGCAGGCTTTGCGCTTATTTTGACACTAAGTTGTCAATTTGAGCAAGGAGATGTCGTCATGACCTCCGCAGTCCTTGAAATTCCAGCCTCGCGCTTCGGCGAAGGCAAATCGCCATTCTTGTCGGCGCGGCGCGTGGCCGAACTGCTTGGGGTAAACCTGAGCGAACTGGCCGGACTGATCGGTGTCGCCCGCAACACGCTGGCGGCGAAGGCCGGCGCGCGCAAGGTCGACGCCGCACTGAGCCCTGTCGTCCGCATCCTGGCGATGGCAGGCGAAATGGCGGGCGATGAGCAGCGCGCGGCGATCTGGTTCAAGCACCAGCCGATCCCCGGCTGGGCGGGCAAGACCGCCTACGATCTCGTAGGCGAGGGCAAGGCCGACAAGGTGCTTGCCTATCTGGAGGCTGTGCGTTCTGGCGTCTATGCCTGACGTTCCTTCCAAGCTGACGTTGTGGCGCGCCTTCGTGCCGCAATGGGCGCATCTGCCTTTGTCGGGCGAGGGTGCTGCTCGCTTCGGCGGGCGCTGGAATCCGGTCGGCGCGCCGACGATCTATGCGGCCCGCGAGCTTTCCACGGCGTGGGCGGAGTACAATCAGGGTTTCGTTCAGCACCCGGCCCTGATCGCGCAATTGGAACTGTCGTGCGCTCGCTTGGCCGACCTGACCGACGAAGAGGCGCTTGCCAGATTGGGTGTCAGCGAAACAGTCCACAAATGCGAGTGGCGCGATGCACTCGACCGCAAGGAAGTTCCGCAAACCCACAAGCTGCGTAAGCGGCTATTGAAGGACGGTTGGCACGGCGTTGTCTACCCGTCCTTCATGTCACCGGGCGGTAACTGTGTCGCGCTGTGGCGCTGGAACGACAAGGGCGGCCCGCGCCTCGATATCATCGATCCCGACCACAGGATGCCGAAGTCGCCGGCTTCGTGGGTCTAATGCATGTCTCCCGAAAGTGGACACCGGTTTCGGGACAAAGACATGCATGAAATCAAGGAACCAAAGTGCCAACCGATTGTTTGTGAAAACAATCGGTTGGCACTTTTAGGTGAATCAGTTCGGGAAGCTGTTTCCGGTCAGACCTGTGTGCCGCCGACCGTCATCTGGTTCATGCGCAGATGCGGCTGGCCGACGCCGACAGGCACGCCCTGTCCGGCCTTGCCGCACATGCCGATGCCGGTGTCGAGTTTCATGTCATTGCCGATCATGGAAACGCGATGCATCGCGTCCGGCCCGTTGCCGATCAGCATCGCGCCCTTGATCGGCTGGGTCACCTTGCCGTCCTCGATCATGTAGGCTTCGGTGCAGCCGAACACGAACTTGCCGGAAGTTATGTCGACCTGGCCGCCGCCGAAGGAGACGGCGTAGATGCCGTTCTTCACTGAGGCGATGATCTCGTCTGGCTCCATGTCGCCTGCGGTCATGTAAGTGTTGGTCATGCGCGGCATAGGTTGGTGGGCATAGCTTTCGCGCCGACCGTTGCCGGTGGCGGCCATTCCCATCAGGCGCGCGTTGAGCCTATCCTGCATGTAGCCGACCAGCTTGCCGTCCTCGATCAGAACGTTGCGGGCCGACGGCGTGCCTTCGTCGTCAACGGTGATCGAGCCGCGCCGCTCGGCCATGGTGCCGTCATCGACGACGGTGACGCCCTTCGCCGCAACCTGCTGGCCCATCAGTCCGGCGAAGGCGGAGGTCTTCTTGCGGTTGAAGTCGCCTTCCAGCCCGTGGCCGACCGCTTCGTGCAACATGACGCCCGGCCAGCCGCTGGAGAGCACGATATCGAAGGTGCCGGCGGGGGCGGGAATGGCCTCGAGATTGACCAGTGCTTGCCGCAGCGCTTCCTTGGCTGCCTCTTTCCAGCTGTCTTCGACCAGGAATTCGCCGAAGCCCTTGCGGCCGCCCATGCCGAAGGAGCCGCTTTCCTGTCGGTCGCCGTCGCCAACGACGACAGAGACGTTGATTCTGACCAGCGGGCGGATGTCGCGCACCGTCTGGCCGTCGCCGCGCAAGATCTCGACATGCTGCCACGACGATGCCAGCGAGGCGGTGACCTGGCGCACGCGCGGGTCCTCCGCGCGCAGCCATGCGTCGATTTCCTGCAACAGCTTCGACTTGGCTTCAAAGGACGGCGACGGGATGGGGTTCTCGTCGCTGTAGAGATGGCGGTTGGTGCGCTGCGGCGCTGCCGCCAGCGTTCCCGAATAGCCGCCCTTCACCGCCGAGACGGCGTCGGACGCGCGCAGGAGCGCGGTTTCGGACAATTCGCTGGAATGCGCATAGCCGGTCGCTTCGCCGGCAACAGCGCGCAAGCCGAAGCCCTGGTCGGTGTTGAAGTTCGCCGTCTTCAGCCGGCCATTGTCGAACATCAGCGCTTCGCTCTCGCTGTATTCGAGATAAAGCTCGCCGTCGTCGGCGCCTTTCAGCGTGTCGGCGACGATATTCTTGATGCGGTCGTCGGAAATATCGAATTGGCTGATAAGGCTGGTCATGACGCGGCTACCTTCGAGGCAAATCTTTGCACCCGATGTAGGCGCGCAAGGGCCGCTCGGCAATGCACCTTGCTGAAACGATACTCAGGGCAGCGCAGCGAAGCCGTCGGCGAAACCCTTGAGGTCAACCGGTATGCCAATGCCCTCTTCCGGCGTCTGGAAGATGATGAATGTGGCGGCGGTGCCGGTCTTGAGCGTATCGAGCAGGGACTTCTCGAGGATAACCTCGGCGTAGCAGCCGTCCTGGAAGCAACGCACGAAATAGGCGCGGCCGATGTCCTTGCCGTCGACATTGAGGCCGAGTCCGTTCGGAAGCAGGACGCCCAGGGGAGCCAGAACACGCAGGATTTCTGCCTTGTTGTCGGCAGTGCGCAAGACGACGACCGACAGCCCCATTTCGGGGCGATCCTCGGCGACGACGTTCTGCATCATCACGCACTGTTCGGCGCTGGCACCCGCAGGTGTGTCGCAGATGATTGACCACGCCCCGTGGGTGGACTTCACGCTGCCGCTTGGCTGTGCGGCAAGGCTTGAGCCGGCGCACAACAAGGCGGCGAGAAAGATGACCTTTGCCAAGGTTCTCGAAACCCAAGAGTTCATGACGGCTCCACTACGAATCACGACACTTTAGGCCGCGCCGAAGCCAAGGAAAAGGACGCTACCGCGTTCAATTGCTTTTGACTGCGGCGATATTGGGGTTTTTCAAGTGAAATTTGTGGCCTGAGATACAGCCTTGGGCCGTACGCATCATTTTGTGCCGGGGTTCCGGCGTTGGACTGAGGCTGGTTGCGCGCAAAAATGCCGCATGATTGGCGGACCTCCTTTCTTGCGGTAGAACAAAGAGTATGGTTTGAACCAGCAACGGAGTGTCCGGGATTCCCGTCCCGGCGCGCAATGGATATGCTCGTAGCCATGCTGCGAGGCAGGGGAGATGATTAGGGCGATGAGAAAGATCGTTGCAGGGGGCTTTAGCGCTGCCGCTACTTTGTTTGCCGGGGCAGTTGCCCAGGCAGCCCAGCCGCAGGATTGGGAAATGACCTTCCAGCCTGCCGCCACGGACATAATGCACCAGATCACCTGGTTCGAGCATTACACCCTGTGGTTCATCGTGCCGATCACGCTTCTAGTGCTGTTCCTGCTCGCCTACTGCATCATGAAGTTCCGCGCGACCGTCAATCCGACCGCCTCGCGCACCAGCCACAACACGCTGATCGAGGTGATCTGGACCGTTGGTCCGGTTCTCATCCTGCTTTTCATCGCCGTGCCTTCGTTCCAGCTCCTGACGGCGCAGTATTCGCCGCCGGAAGAGGCCAAGCTGACGCTGAAGGCGACAGCCAACCAGTGGAACTGGGATTACGAATACCAGACCGAAGAGCCGCTTTCGTTCAACTCGGCTGTTCTGGCCGATGCCGACCGCGCCGCGCTCGGCAAGGAAGACAAGGCGGCCTATCCGCGCCTTCTCGCTGTCGACAATGAACTGGTCGTTCCGGTCAACACCATGGTTCGCGTGCTGGTCACGGCTTCCGACGTGATCCATGCCTTCGCGATGCCGGCCTTCGGCCTGAAGACCGACGCCGTGCCGGGCCGCACCAACGAGACCTGGTTCAAGGTCGAGAAGGAAGGCATCTATTATGGCCAGTGCTCCGAGCTTTGCGGCAAGGACCACGCTTTCATGCCGATCGCCATCCGCGTCGTTTCCGAAGCGCAGTACAATACGTGGTTCGCTGCGGCCAAGGCCGATCTGCCCGGCGCAAACAAGGCGCTGATGGCTGAAATCGGTAGTTCGAACAAGGTAGCGGTCGCCGGCCAGTAATGGCGCGACCCGGTTAGATCAGGCAACGGAGCCGAAAATGGTACATGCCGCAGCTCACGACGACCACCCCCATCACCCGACGGGCTGGACCCGGTGGGTCTATTCGACCAACCACAAGGATATCGGTACGCTCTACCTGATATTCGCCATCATTGCGGGCGTCATCGGCGGCTTCCTGTCCGTCATGATGCGCATGGAACTTGCCGAGCCGGGTATCCAGATCTTCACGGGCTTCGCCCAGATGGTGTACGGCTTCGAGGGTGACGCTGCCATCGACGGCGGCAAGGCGATGTACAACGCCTTCACCACCATGCACGGGCTTATCATGATTTTCTTCATGGTCATGCCCGCGCTGATCGGCGGCTTTGCCAACTGGATGGTGCCGATCATGATCGGCGCACCGGACATGGCTTTCCCGCGCATGAACAACATCTCGTTCTGGCTTCTGCCTCCGGCGCTGATTCTTCTGCTTCTGTCCTTCTTCGTGCCGAGCGCTCCTGGTTCCTACGGTATCGGCGGCGGCTGGACGATGTATCCGCCGTTCTCGACCACCGGACAGCCTGGCCCGGCGATGGATCTTGCCATCCTTTCGGTCCATGTGGCCGGTGCATCCTCGATCCTTGGCGCGATCAACTTCATCACCACGATCTTCAACATGCGCGCTCCGGGCATGACGCTGCACAAGATGCCGCTGTTTGCCTGGTCGGTGCTGATCACCGCCTTCCTGCTTCTCCTGTCGCTCCCGGTTCTCGCCGGCGGCATCACCATGCTTCTCACCGACCGCAATTTCGGCACGACGTTCTTCACGCCTGATGGCGGTGGCGATCCGATCCTGTTCCAGCACCTGTTCTGGTTCTTCGGTCACCCGGAAGTGTATATCCTGATCCTGCCGGGCTTCGGCATCATCAGCCACATCATCTCGACCTTCTCCAAGAAGCCTGTCTTCGGTTATCTCGGCATGGCCTACGCCATGGTTGCGATCGGCGCCGTGGGCTTCGTCGTGTGGGCGCACCACATGTTCACCACGGGCATCTCGCTTGACGCCCAGCGCTACTTCGCTTTCGCCACCATGGTGATCGCGGTTCCGACCGGCGTTAAGATCTTCTCGTGGGTCGCAACGATGTGGGGCGGTTCCATCACGCTCCGCACCCCGATGCTGTGGGCGATCGCCTTCGTGTTCCTATTCACGGTCGGCGGCGTCACGGGCGTGCAGCTTGCCAATGCCGGCTTCGACCGCGCGGTCCACGACACCTACTACGTCGTCGCCCACTTCCACTACGTGATGTCGCTGGGCTCGGTGTTCGCCATCTTCGCCGGCTGGTATTACTGGTTCCCGAAGATGACCGGCTACATGTATTCGCCGCTTATCGCGCGCGCCCACTTCTGGGTCACGTTCATCGGCGTCAACTTGGTGTTCTTCCCGCAGCACTTCCTCGGCCTGTCGGGCATGCCACGCCGCTACATCGACTATCCGGATGCGTTCGCCGGTTGGAACATGGTTTCCTCCTACGGCTCCTACATCTCGGCATTCGGTGTGCTGATCTTCCTCGTTGGCGTCTTCGAGGCGTTCTCGAAGAAGCGTATCGCCGGCGCCAACCCATGGGGTGAGGGTGCGACGACGCTGGAGTGGCAGCTGCCTTCGCCGCCGCCTTACCACCAGTGGGAACAGCTTCCCCGCATCAAGTAAGCGGCGGGGCTAATGAAATCGAAATCGCCGGCTACGGCCGGCGGTTTTGGCCAAACGGAATGATCGGACTTTTGAGTACGCATGGCCCTGGTCGACCACACACGCATCGAGGACGCTGACTTCCGCATGTCGGAAGCCACGGCTGGCGATTTCTTCGCGCTGCTCAAGCCGCGCGTGATGTCGCTGGTCGTGTTCACCGCGTTTGTCGGCCTGATCGCCGCGCCGGTAACGATCAACCCCTTCCTGGCGGTGATCGCCATTTTGTCGGTTGCCATCGGGGCCGGAGCCTCCGGTGCGCTCAACATGTGGTATGATGCCGATATTGATGCGGTGATGACCCGCACCGCCACCCGGCCTGTGCCGTCGGGCAGGGTTACGCCTGGCGAGGCGCTGAGCTTCGGCCTGGTGCTGTCGGCGCTTTCGGTGATTACGCTGGGCGTACTGGTCAACTGGCTCTCCGCCTCGTTGCTCGCCTTTACCATTTTCTTCTATGCCGTCATCTACACGATGTGGCTGAAGCGCTGGACCCCGCAGAACATTGTCATCGGCGGTGCAGCTGGCGCCTTCCCTCCCATGATCGGCTGGGCGGCTGCGACGGGTTCGATCAGCCTTGAAAGCGTGATCCTGTTCCTGATCATCTTCTTGTGGACGCCGCCGCACTTCTGGGCGCTTGCGCTGTTCAAGTCCGATGACTACTCGCGCGCCGGCGTTCCGATGATGCCGAACGTTGCCGGAGAGGCTTCAACGCGCCGGCAGATATTCGCTTATGCGCTGGTTCTGGCGCCAATCGGCGTTCTGCCCTGGGGCCTCGGCTACACGACTGCTGTCTACGGCATCGTCGCCTCGCTCCTGGGCGCAGGTTTTGTCTGGTACTCGTGGAAGGTGTTGCGCATGAGCGACGCCGACCGCGCGATGAAGCCGGCCAAGGCGCTGTTCGGTTACTCGCTGCTTTACCTGTTCGCGATCTTCGCCGTTTATCTGGGTGATCGTCTCGTCGAACACGCCTTGAACCTTGGCGGAGTGTGACGGCGATGGACGATCTCGAACTCGTAACCCTTACCGAACGCCAGAGGAAAGCCCGGCGCAACCGCTCGATCGCGATCGGGCTGGCGCTTGCAGCACTCGTCATCATTTTCTACGTGGCGACCATTGCGAAGTTCGGTCCCGCTATCCTCAATCGGCCGATGTGAGGGGGCGATGAGCATCGAACCTGACATGGATAGGTTAAGGCAGAAGAACAATCGCGTTGTCGCAGCGGTTTGCGTGGCCTTCTTTGGCGGCATGGTCGGAATGGCCTATGCCGCGGTTCCGCTCTATTCGCTGTTTTGCCAGGTCACCGGCTATGGTGGCACCACGCAGCGCACGACCCAGTATTCCGACCGGGTGCTCGATCGGGACATCACCATCCGCTTCGATGCCAATACGGCCGGAATTCCCTGGCAGTTCGAGCCAGTTGCACGCGCCATGACGATCAAGATCGGCGAGACGGCGCAGGCGCACTACACGGCAACCAATCTGTCCGACAAGCCGGTGACCGGCCGCGCCACCTTCAACGTCACGCCGGAGCTTGCCGGTGCGTACTTCAACAAGGTCGAGTGTTTCTGCTTCACCGATACGACGCTGAAGCCCGGCGAGACGCTGGACATGCCGGTGGTCTTCTATGTCGATCCCGACATCGTCGATTTGCCGGAAATGAAAGATGTAAAGACGATCACGCTGTCTTATACGATGTTCCCGACTGAGGGAGACAAGCCGGTGGCTTCAGCGCCGGTTGAGGATAGCAGCAAGACACTTTCGAATACCGAAGGGAAACTCGGGGGCTGACATGGCAGACGCGCACGCAAAACCGCAACACGACTACCACATCATCGATCCTAGCCCGTGGCCGTTCATCGGCTCGGTTGGTGCGCTGGTCATGGCTCTCGGTGGCGTGGGCTGGATGCAGTACCTCAAGGGCAACGAATTCCACCTGTTCGGCGTGAACCTCGCAACGCCGTGGATATTCTTCATTGGCCTACTGATCGTTCTTTATACGATGTTCTCCTGGTGGTCGGACACCATCAAGGAAGCGCATGAGGGCCATCACACCCGCGTGGTGTCGCTGCACCTGCGCTACGGCATGATCATGTTCATCGCTTCGGAAGTGATGTTCTTCGTAGCCTGGTTCTGGGCGTTCTTCGACGCCAGCCTGTTCCCCAACGAGGTGCACCAGTACGCCCGCACCGAGTTCACCGGTGGCGTGTGGCCGCCGAAGGGCATCGAAGTGCTCGATCCCTTCCATCTGCCGCTCTACAACACCATCATCCTGCTGCTTTCCGGCACGACGGTGACCTGGGCGCACCATGCGCTGATCCACGGTGACCGCAAGGGCCTGATTAACGGCCTGGCATTGACCGTTGGCCTTGGCATCCTGTTCAGCTTCGTGCAAGCCTACGAGTACATGCACGCGCCGTTTGCGTTCAAGGAATCCATCTACGGCGCGACCTTCTTCATGGCGACCGGCTTCCATGGTTTCCACGTCCTGATCGGCACGATCTTCCTGATCGTCTGCCTGATCCGCGCGGTTCGCGGCGATTTCACGCCCAAGCAGCACTTCGGTTTCGAAGCGGCCGCCTGGTATTGGCACTTCGTCGACGTGGTGTGGCTGTTCCTCTTTGCCTCGATCTATGTCTGGGCATCTTCGGGTGCGACGATCGCAGCCGGCCACTGATCCGGATTTTGACTTGAAGTGAGGCGGCTGCGGCAACGTGGCCGCCTTATCTTTTGGGGTTGCTTGCTGGTAGTGTGACGCCCATGAGCGAAGACAAGGCCATCTGGCCGCCCATCGATCCGATCCAGGCTGGCCTCGCCGGCAGATGCCCGCGCTGCGGAGAAGGACGATTGTTTTCCGGTTTTCTTTCCGTGGGTTCGGGCTGCGGCAATTGCGGCCTGGATTATTCATACGCCGATGCCGGCGACGGTCCGGCCGTGTTTGTCATTCTCATCATCGGGTTCATCGTGGTCGGTCTGGCGCTGTGGACGGAAGTTTCGTTCGGGCCACCCCTTTGGCTGCATTTCACGCTTTGGGTGCCGCTGCTTATTGTCTTGAGCCTGACCGCGCTCAGATTGATCAAGGGCGTGCTCTTGACTTTGCAGTACCGGAACAGCGCCGCCGAAGGCAGGCTGGACAAAAGCCAATGACAGGTCAGTCAGTATCGGTTGGCGCGCCGTCGCGCCGCCGCATCGTTGTCGCGCTCGTGCTGGGATTGGCCGGCATCGCAATTCTTCTGGCGCTTGGAACCTGGCAGGTGCAGCGCCTGCACTGGAAGGAAGCGATCCTACAGACCATCGACCAGCGCATGCACGCGGCACCCCAGCCGCTGGCTGATGTCGAGAAGAAGTTTGCCGCGGATGGCGACGTCGACTACGTCCCGGTAACGGTGACCGGCACATTCCTGCATGAGGCGGAACGCCACTTCTTCGCCACTTGGCAGGGCCAGTCAGGCTTCGACGTCTTCACGCCGCTGAAGCTGGATGACGGCCGCTTCGTCTTCGTCAACCGCGGCTTCGTTCCTTACGACGTGAAGGACCCGGCCAAGCGCCCTGAAGGGCAGGTTGCGGGCATTGTGACCCTGACCGGCCTTGCCAGAAATCCGCTTACGGAAAAGCCGTCGGGAATGTTGCCGGACAACGATCCGGCAAAGAACATCTTCTATTGGAAAGATCGCGATGCCATGGCGGCGAGCGCTGGCCTGCCGGCCGGCTATCAAATGGTACCGATCTTCGTCGATGCCGACGCCACGCCCAATCCCGGCCACTTGCCGATGGGGGGCGTCACGCTCATCGACCTGCCCAACAACCACCTGCAATACGCCATCACCTGGTATGGACTAGCGGCCGCTTTGGCCGGGGTCCTGCTCTTTTCGCTGCGGCGGCCGAAAAAGGTGGAGTGAAACCCACTGACCTTGACAGGGCAGGGATGCACGCCCCATGTCGGGCATCACAGATGATGCGGAATTCATGCAGCAGAAGAGACTTGCCGAGACCGACGTGACCGAGACCAAGCCACCGCTGACAATCAGGCTTTGCCAGCCGCGCGGCTTTTGCGCCGGCGTCGATCGGGCTATCCAGATTGTCGTGCTTGCGCTGAAGAAATATGGCGCACCCGTCTATGTGCGCCACGAGATCGTGCACAACCGCTATGTGGTCGAAGGGCTTCAGAACCTTGGCGCGGTCTTCATCGAAGAGCTTTCCGAAATCCCCGACGGGCATCATCATTGCCCCGTAGTGTTTTCCGCTCATGGCGTGCCGAAGTCTGTTCCGGCCGATGCGGTGGCGCGAAACCTGTTTTATCTCGACGCCACCTGTCCTCTGGTTTCGAAGGTCCACAAGCAGGCCATGCGCCACCAGCGCCTCGGCCGCCATGTGCTTTTGATCGGCCATGCCGGACATCCGGAAGTGATCGGCACGATGGGTCAGTTGCCGGACGGGGCGGTAACCCTGATCGAAACGGCGGACGATGCGCGAAGTTTCGAGCCGGCTGATCCCGATGCGCTTGGTTTCGTCACGCAGACGACGTTGTCGGTCGAGGACACGGCTCATGTTATCGAGGCGTTGCAGGAGCGTTTTCCCGCTTTGCAGGCGCCTGCAGCGGAATCGATCTGCTACGCCACCACGAACCGGCAGGAGGCGGTGAAAGAGACGGCTTCGGGTGCCGATCTCTATCTTGTGGTTGGTGCTCCCAATTCGTCCAATTCTCGCCGGCTGGTCGAGGTCGCGGAGCGGGCCGGTGCGCGCATGTCGCTTCTCGTGCAGCGAGCGACGGACATTCCGTGGCAAGATATCGAGGGTATTTCAACGCTTGGACTTTCAGCTGGCGCTTCGGCTCCGGAGATCATCGTCGACGAGATCATAGACGCGTTTCGCGCACGGTTCGACGTGTCTGTTGAACTTGCTGTGACGGCCACAGAGACGGAGGATTTTCCGGTGATGCGCGTTCTGCGCGATGTCGAATTGACCAAGGCCGACATGGCTTTCGTCAACGGAACACGCTAGCCGATGGCGGTCTATACCGACATTTCCGAAGTCGAGTTGGCGGCGTTCATCGCCGGATATGACATCGGCGAATTGCTCTCCTACAAGGGCATCGCCGAAGGAGTCGAAAACTCGAACTTCCTGCTCCATGCCACTAGCGCGGCCTACATCCTGACGCTGTATGAGAAGCGGGTAAATCGCGACGACCTGCCCTTCTTTCTTGGGCTGATGCAGCACCTTTCCGACAAGGGCATTCGCTGCCCTTTGCCGGTGAAGCGCAGCGACGGCGAAATCATCGGAGAACTGGCTGGACGCCCTGCAGCGATCGTGACCTTCCTCGAAGGCATGTGGATGCGTCGGCCAACGGTCGAGCATTGTCGTGAAGTTGGAGCATCGCTTGCCGCGATGCATCTGGCCGGACAGGACTTTGCGCTCCGGCGCAAGAATGGCCTCACCGTGGATGGCTGGCGGCCTTTGTGGGAAAAGGCGCGTGATCGCGCCGATGAAGTCGAACCTGGCCTAGCCGCGGAAGTCGAGGCCGATCTGGCCGACTTCGAGGCCAACTGGCCGTCCAGCCTGCCGGTCGGCGTCATCCATGCCGATCTTTTCCCCGACAACGTCTTCTTCCTCGGCAAGCGGTTATCCGGGCTGATCGATTTCTATTTCGCCTGTACCGACCTGTTGGCCTATGACGTCGCCGTCTGCCTCAATGCCTGGTGTTTTGAAAAAGACAATTCCTTTAATCTCACTAAGGGCATGGCCCTGCTTGGCGGGTACACTGCGGTTCGGCCCCTATCGAGTGAGGAAGCGACCGCACTGCCGATGCTGGCGCGGGGTTCGGCACTGCGTTTCATGCTGACCAGGCTTTATGACTGGCTGAACACGCCGGAGGGGAGCCTTGTGGTGAAGAAGGATCCGCTGGAATATCTGCGCCGCATGCGCTTCCACCGCCATGTGGCTTCGGCGGCCGAATATGGGCTGAGGGGATAGCGTGAAGAACGTCGAGATTTTCACCGACGGAGCATGTTCCGGCAATCCCGGCCCGGGTGGGTGGGGTGCGATCCTGCGCTTCAACGGCGCTACCCGTGAACTGTCAGGCGGCGAGGAATTGACCACAAACAACCGCATGGAATTGAGCGCGGCAATCTCCGCGCTGAATGCCTTGAAGGAACCCTGTACCGTCGATCTGCATACGGATTCCAGCTACGTCAAGGACGGCATCTCGGGTTGGATCGAGGGCTGGAAGCGGCGCGGCTGGAAGACGGCTGACAACAAGCCGGTCAAGAACGTCGAGCTTTGGCAGGCGCTGGATGAAGCGCGCAAACGCCACAAGGTGACGTGGCACTGGGTGAAGGGGCACGCCGGCCACCCTGAGAACGAGCGGGCTGACGAACTGGCCCGCGCCGGCATGGCACCCTTCAAAAAGGGGTCGGTGAAGCTAGCGGCGACGCCGGCGACGAGCGGCAAGGCAGCCGCTCCAAAGCCCAGGAAACCGAAACGCTCGCTACAGAGCTATTGAACTGGCCGCAGCGAAACGGATTGAATGCCTCAAAGTTGCTCGAGAATGCGGGAGGCGCCCGATTCCACCGCCTGACCGGGCGATCCTTCGACGTTTATCGCCGTAACCCGACCGTCATCGACGATCATCGAAAACCGCTTTGACCGCAAACCCATGCCGCCACCGGACATGTCGGCATCGAGGCCTGCCGCCTTGGTGAACTGCCCGTTGCCGTCGGCGAGATAAACGATCTTGCCTTCGCCGCCGGTGAAACGAGCCCAGGCGCCCATGACATGATGGTCGTTGACCGCAACGACGGCGATCGCATCCACGCCACGCGCAAGGATGGCATCATGGTTCTCAAGGTAACCGGGAAGATGGTTGTTGCTGCAGGTTGGCGTGAAGGCACCAGGTACACCGAAGAGAACGACTTTCTTGCCGGCGAAGATGTCCGCTGTCGTCAGGCTTTTCGCGCCATCTTCAGTCATCGTCTTGAAGGTCGCTTCGGGCAGTTTTTCGCCAACGGAAATCGTCATTGCAGTCCTCGCTTGTCGAAAATTCAGGGGAAGGCGGCTCGGCGCCTGAGAAATTGAGCTTTCTAGTCCAGATATGAAACGCTGTAGCCTGTTGGCCGCCGGGCAGCAATCGTCAAAGCAGCGCTGGGCTTCATGGGTAACGCAGCGTCCCGGACACTGACGCTCCGCCATCTGTCAATGTGTAGAACAGGCCTTCGCCCGTCGGGGTTTCAGAGGGGCGGTCGAGGATCGGCACGGTAAAAATGGTCTTGCCGGACTTCACGGTTTTGACCGGCGTTCCAAACATGTAGCCCTGTTCGCCGGCAACGAAGAAGTCCGTTCCCGTGCCGTCGCCAGGGACCTTGGCCTCCACAACCAGTGTTTCCTGGTCGCTTGGCAACGCATCGATGCCGAAACCGGGGTGAGCTTCCGCCGGCAATGCAGCTTTAGCTGTCGCGACAACCGCGGCGTCCGCCTGATTGTCGGAGCCGGTAGCCGGATCGATTGTGAACTTCGCTTGAACCGGAATGCAGATCGTTTCGCAGATGCCGAGCAGGACATCGGCCTCGATCTTTACGGGTTCGCCGGGAGAGGGAACCGTGAACGTGACGGGCAAGGTGACGGGGTAGTCGTAGCCCGCCCACTTGCTATAGCCGTCGTCGTGACGTTGGGGAGCTGGGTAGGCCAGTACGACCGCCGCGACATTGCTGCTGCGCTCGATGCCGATCTGGGGCGGAACGCCGCTGTCGCCCGGATCGCGCCAATAGGTCTTCCAGCCCGGCTTGAGCGCGATTTCCAGCGCACCTTGCAGCTTGCCTTGTGCGTCAGGCTTGCCTGTGGTGACAAGACGCACCTTGCCGCCTTCGCTGTCATGCCACTCGGATGACGATGCGGTTGCGGAGGTGGCGGCTGCCGTGATGGCCAAGGTGGAGAATGCCCGTATGAAAAAGCTACGCATGAGGCCTGAATTGAGCATTGCGGGACGTTGAAACAACTCATTTTCGTACGCGGTCAGTATCATTTTTGCGTTACCGTGCGCACGCTACAGACGTCCCGAATTGTTTGCAGCTTACTTTGGTGCATCTTTCACAGGTGAGGGAAACGCGCTACCCTTGCGTCATGGATTTGTTGCGCAACAAAGGCAAGCCCGCGGGTGGCGGCTTTCTCGACGACCAGTTCCTCATTGCCATGCCCGGCATGAAGGACAACCGTTTTGCGCGGTCGGTCATCTATGTGTGCGCGCATAGCGATGAAGGCGCCATGGGGCTGATTATCAACCAGACCCAGCAGATGCTTTTTCCGGACCTTCTGGTCCAACTCGGCATCATGGATGAGCAGGAGGCAATCCGCTTGCCGCCGCCCGCTCGCGACTTCATCGTTCGCAATGGCGGGCCGGTCGATCGCAGCCGCGGGTTCGTCCTGCATTCCGGCGACTACCGTGTCGAATCTTCCCTGAACGTTTCCGACGAAGTTTGCCTGACCGCTACGGTTGACATTCTGCGGGCCATTTCTACTGGTCGAGGGCCGCGCCGCGCGCTGATGGCGCTGGGCTATTCGGGCTGGGGAGCCGGTCAATTGGAAAGCGAAATTGCCCAGAACGGCTGGCTGACCTGCCCTGCGACACCCGAATTGCTGTTCGATCCCGATATCGAAAGCAAATATGACCGGATACTGGCCGCGATCGGCATCGACATCGCCCATCTGAGCTCTGCCGCTGGCCACGCCTGAACCGCCCCTTGATCGCCGAGAGTTGCCAGGCCGATCGCTACGCCTGCTCGAGCGGGTATTGCTCTTTCAGCATCTTCAGCACTTGGTCGCCCGCAACAGGTGCGCCGAACATGAAGCTCTGGACGTATTCGCAGCCAATCTGGCGCAGTTCCAGCGCATCGCTTTGATCGGATATGCCTTCCGCCACCACCGACAGGCCCAGTTCATGCGCCATGTTGACCATCGACTTGATGAGCATGGCGCGCTTCGGCGTCGTGTCATCGACGAAGCTCTTGTCGATCTTGATGGTGTCGAATGGAAAGCGCGTGAGGTAGGAAAGCGACGAATAGCCGGTGCCGAAATCGTCCAGTGACAGGCCGATGCCGAGGCGCTTCAGCTTGTTGAGGACATGGGCCGCCTGCTCGGGATTGTCCATGACCAGCGATTCCGTGAGCTCCAGCCGGAAGCAGCGAGCCTTGAGATTGGCACGCGCGATGATGGAACGAACGTCGCTGACCAGGTCGCGGCGGATCAGTTGCCGGCTGGAGAGGTTTACGGAAACGGACAGCGGCGCGTCGCTGATCTGCTTTTGCCATGACGCGAGGTCTTCGGCTGCGCGCTGCATGGCAAACAGGCCAAGCTGAACGATAAGACCGCAATTTTCGGCGATTGGAATGAAGTCGCCCGGCGGGATCATGCCGCGCCTTGGGTGATCCCAGCGCAGCAGGGCCTCGAAGCCGGCGATGCTGTTGTCTTCCAGCCGCACGATAGGCTGGTAGGCAAGCGTGAATTCACGCCGTTCGATCGCGCGCCTGAGATCGGACTCGAATTGCAGCTTGTCGGTACCGACGGTGCGGAAAGCGGGGCGGAAGGGCTCTATTCGGTCGCCGCCGAAGCGCTTTGCCTGATGAAGGGCAAGCTCGGCGTCCTTGACCATGTCTTCCGCGGCGGTTTGCTCGGATGTCCAGGTGATGAGGCCCATCGAGGCGGTGAGCACGATTTCACGCTTGGCAAAAGTGATCGGCGCGCTGATGGCCTGCTTGATCGCTTCGGCCACAGCCGCAATGCGGGCCGGGTCCTGTTCCGACAAGAGCATGAGTGCGAACTGGTCGCCGGCGAAGCGTGACAGCGAATCCTTGGGCTTGAGCAGGCGGTGCAGGCGCCGGGCAATGGTGAGCAGGATGGTGTCGCCGGCCGAAATGCCAAGCCCGTCATTGACCTGCTTGAAGCGGTCGATATCGATGACGAACACGGTCGGCCGGACCTTTTCCTCGGTTCGCGCAATCGAGATAACTGCTTCCAGGCGGTTCATGAACAATTCGCGGTTGGGCAAGCCGGTCAAATTGTCATGCACGGCGTCGTGCAGCAGGCGCTCCTCGGCCTTCTTCTGCTCGGTGACGTCGACCATGGTGCCGACGCAGCGGATCACTTCGCCATCCGAGCCAATGACGGGGCGGGCGCGCAGCGCAAACCAGTGGTAGTGGCCGTCGGCGCCGCGCAGGCGGAAGCTCTGCGAGACGCGACCGCGCCGATGCTCAAGCACGATATCCAACGTGGTGCGGAAGGTGTCTCGGTCGTCGGCGTGCAGGACCGGCAGCCAGTTGCGGGCTGGGCCGCCAAGGCTGTTTGGGGCGAGGCCAAGTTGCAGGCTGACATCGGGACGGGTGACGACACGGTCACGCAGAACGTCCCAGTCCCAGACGATGTCGCCCGAGCCGATGACCGCCAGTGCCTGCCGCTCGATGTCGGAGAACAGCCCCTGATGCAGCGCGCCGCCGGCAAACGCGTGCTGCATGACGGTGAAGCCGATGAGCAGGATGATGAGGATCAGGCCACCACCAAGCGCCGGCTGCACGATATCGTTGTCGAGCAGGCCGTTGACCGCCATCCATGAGCCGGTGAGCCACAGAAGCACCATGACCCAGCTTGGCACCAGCATGATGGCGCGGTCGTAGCCGCGTATGCCGAGCATGATGATGAGACCGATGCCTGTCAGCGCGGTTGCGGCGAAGGACAGTCGGGCAATACCGGCGGCCACGGCGGGATCGATAATGGCGATGCCGGCGATCAGCGCCAGACCCAGCACCCAGACCAGCGCGCCGTAGCTGAAATGGCCGTGCCAGCGGTTGAGATTGAGATAGGCGAACAGGAACACAACGAAGGTGGCGGCGAGGCCCACCTCCGTGCCCGCTCGCCATAACTGTTCGTTGCCCGGCGACATCTCGATGATCTTGCTGAGGAAGCCGAAGTCGACGCAGATATAGGCCAGAACCGCCCAGGAAAGGGCCGCCGTTGCCGGAAACATCGAGGTGCCCTTGACCACGAACAGGATGGTCAGGAACAGCGCCAGAAGGCCGGCAATGCCGATGACGATGCCGCGATAGAGCGTGTAGGAATTGACGGAATCCTTGTAGGCTTCAGGCTCCCACAGATAGACCTGCGGCAGTTTCGGCGAGGCCAGATCGGCCACGAAAGTGACGACCGCGCCGGGGTTCAGCGTGACCCGGAAGACGTCGGCGTCCGGGCTTGCCTGGCGGTCGAGGGCAAAACCTTCGCTGGGCGTGATGGCGGCAATGCGTGTCGAACCGAGATCGGGCCAGAACAAGCCGGAATTGACCAGCCGAAAGTGTGGTGCGACGATTAGGCGGTCGATCTGTTGATCGGTGGTGTTGGCCAGCGCAAACACCGCCCAATCGCCGGTGGAGCGCTTGTCGTTGGTCTCCACCTCGATGCGGCGCACGATGCCATCGGGGCCGGGAGCGGTCGAAACCTGAAAGTTTTCACCCTGGTTGCGGTAGATCTCAACTGCGCCGGAAAGGTCGAGGGCCACATCGTCGCGCGCGATCTTGATCGGCTCGATCGCGAAAGACGAGCCAACCGAGCAAATGGTGACCAGAGCTGCAAGGAAGAAGGCGAGCAGCGACCTGATTCGCGGAAATGTCGTCAAAAATCAGTCCTTTGTTCGCGCGCCCGGCAGATCGTCCACGATCCGAGCGTATAGATAATGGTCCTGCCAGGAACCATTGATTCTGAGGTAGGATCTTAACAGTCCTTCGCGCTGGAATCCGGCTTTTTCAAGCACACGGATCGAGCGGGCGTTGTCGGGAATACAGGCAGCTTCGACCCGGTGCAACTTCAGCGTATCGAAAGCGAACCGCACCAGCACATTTACCGAATCCGTCATCAGACCGCGCCCGGCATAACGTTCGCCCATCCAGTACCCGATATGGGCACTTTGGCAGACACCGTGGCGGATATTGCCAAGTGTAACGCCGCCGGCCAACTTGCCGCTGGTCTTTTCCACAATGAAGAGGGCTATCGCCACGCCCTGGGCATAGTCCTCGCGGTAACGGCCGATCCTGTGACGCCACGCGGTACGGTCCAGTTCGTCCGGCGTCCAGCGTGGCTCCCACCGCTCGAGAAAGGCACGACTATCGCCGCGGAGTGCCGCCCACTCCCGGTAGTCGTTGGCCAGTGGAAAGCGCAGGATGACTTTCTCGCCTTTCAGCGCCGGCAGGTCGCGGCGGAAGAAAGGAAGCGCGAACACAATGGGTTATACGGCAATGCGCCGTGCTGGAGCGCCGGCGTTCGGCAGCACGTCGAGGATCGCCTCGTATGGCGCGAGCGTTCCCACTGGGCCGACTGCGGTTAGCGTCGGCTTGGTGGAAAAGAGCCGTGCCGAAAGATCGGTAAGTCTTCCGACGGTCAGCGCCTGAAGGCGCTCCATCAGCTCTTCCTTGGGAATGGGCCTGCCAAACAGCAGAAGCTGACGCGCGATCTGCGAGGCGCGGCTTGCCGGGCTTTCCGCCGACATGATGAGGCCTGCCCGGTACTGCGCGCGCGCACGATCGAGTTCTTCCTGGAAGATTTCTTCGCCTGCCTTCTGCAGTTCGTGGGCGATGACAGGCACCAGTTCGCCGATGTTGCTTTGGCCGGTTGCTGCATGCACGCCGAAAATGCCGGTGTCGGAAAAGCCCCAGTGGAAAGCATAGACGGAATAGCACAGGCCGCGCTTCTCGCGCACTTCCTGGAACAGGCGGGACGACATGCCGCCGCCGAGAATCATCGACAGCACCTGCGAGGCGTAGAAGTCGCGCACATGGTAGGCGCGGCCTTCGAAACCCAGCACAATCTGCGCATCCATCAGGTCGCGGTCTTCCCGGAAGTCGCCGCCCACATATTGCGCATATTGCGGGGTGACGCTTTCCGCGTGCGGGCGAAAGCCGCCGAGCTTGTCTTCAACCTGCCGCACGAAATCGTCGTGCTTGATGTCTCCTGCTGCCACGAGAACCATGCGGTCGGCGCCGTACTGGCGCTCCATGAAATCGTGCAACTGTTTGGACGTAAAGGATTGCACCGTTTCCGGCGTGCCGAGGATGGAACGGCCAAGGGTCTGGTGGCGGAAGGCTGTTTCCGTGAAACGGTCGAAGACGATGTCGTCGGGCGTGTCGTGGGCCGCGCCGATTTCCTGCAGGATGACATGCTGCTCGCGGGAAAGCTCTTCCGGATCGAAAGTGGAATCCTGCAGGATGTCTGCAAGTATATCCACCGCCAACGGCACGTCGTCCGAAAGCACCCTGGCGTAGAAGGAGGTGGTTTCCACGCTGGTCGCCGCATTGATTTCGCCGCCGACATTTTCGATGTCGGAAGCGATCTGGAATGCGGTTCGCTTGCTGGTACCCTTGAACGCCATATGCTCAAGCAGGTGAGCCATTCCATGCTCGTCGTCACGTTCGTTGCGGGCCCCGGATTTGACCCAGGCGCCTAAAGCGACGGATTCGATGCTTGGAAGGGTTTCGGTGGCGACTGTCAGGCCGTTCGACAGACGGCTTACCTCAACACCCATATAACAAAAACTCCCTAGACCACCGCCCTAGCGTGGCGGCTTATGTAATCTTCCAACATTTTCTTGTCGGATGGAAGCACTGTGTATTTCTCTTCCAAAGTCGTCAATCCGGCAAGCCAGGACGGCAATTGGGGCGAGACGCCGCAAGCGGCTTCGACAGCGGCCGGGAACTTGGCGGGATGGGCGGTTCCAAGAACAATTCGTGGCGCGTTGCCGTTTTTGTCATGGGCTGCAACGCGCACTGCGGTCGCCGTGTGCGGATCGAGCAGATAATTGCTGGTCTCAAGCGTCGAACGGATCGTTTCGGCCGTTTGTTTCATGGTAGCGCGACCGGCATCGAACTCGGCACGGATCGTGGCGAGTTCGCCTGCCTCGATGGTGAAAGCGCCGGATTGCTTGAGGCTCGCCATGTAGCCTCTGACGGTCGCGGCGTTGCGGCCGGATGCTTCGAACAGGAGCCGTTCGAAATTGGAAGATATCTGGATATCCATCGACGGCGACGTCGTCGCAACGACGCCCTGCATGCGGTATTCGCCGGTTGCCAGCGTACGCGCCAGAATATCGTTGTCGTTGGTGGCAATCTGGAGCCGCTCGATCGGCAGGCCCATCTTCTTGGCGGCATAACCGGCGAAGATATCGCCGAAATTGCCGGTGGGAACGGTGAACGAAACGGCGCGGTCCGGTGCGCCGAGCGACAGCGCCGAGGAGAAGAAATAGACGATCTGCGCCATGATCCTGGCCCAGTTGATCGAGTTGACCCCGGACAGGGAAACCCGGTCGCGAAAACCGTGATCGTTGAAAAGGTCTTTCAATAGCCCCTGGCAGTCGTCGAAATTGCCTTCGATGGCGAGCGCATGGACGTTGGACGCCTTTGACGTCGTCATCTGCCGCTGCTGGACCGGCGAGACGCGACCATTGGGGAACAGGATGAAGATGTCGGTGCGGTCGCGCCCGGCGAAGGCGTCGATCGCAGCTCCGCCCGTATCGCCTGATGTGGCGCCGACGATGGTCGCGCGTTGGCCGCGTTCGGCAAGGACATGGTCCATCAGGCGGGCAAGCAGTTGCATCGCCACGTCCTTGAAGGCAAGCGTCGGGCCGTGGAACAGTTCCAACACGAAGGTGTTAGGCGCGATCTGTACCAGCGGGCAGACAGCCTGATGCCGGAAGGTGGCATAGGCTTCGCGCACCAGGCGCTCGAATACGGGCTGGCCCACTTCACCGCCCAGGAAAGGCGTCAAGACACGGATTGCGAGGTCGGGATAGGCGAGCCCGCGCATGGCGCGAATGTCCGCAGGGGAGAACTGCGGCCAGTCCGACGGGACGTAAAGCCCGCCGTCGCGGGCGAGACCGGTCAGGATCGCATCCGAAAAGCCGAGTTGAGGTGCTTCTCCGCGGGTGCTCACATATTGCATCGTTCGGACTTCCGTTGTTTCGGTCGTGTGGATTTGTTGCTTTCGTCAGTCGCATTTTCGCCGCCGGGTTGCTATAGGACACCAGCGTTGCGAGAGGGAAGTGCAGTTCATGGCAGTTAGTATGTCGGGTCGTCGCTTTTTTACCGGGTTGGCGTTGTCTGGCTTTATGTTTGCCGTCGCCGGATGCCAATCAGGCGGCAGCGGGCTGCTTGGCATGGGCGACAAGCAGGTTCCGGCACAACCGGATCCCCAGGCTGAAGCCGCCGTGCTGGCCAGCGAACTCAGGTCTTACTGCCCGAATGTGACCCTTCGCGAGGGCACCGCATTCTTCAACAATTACGCCAGCGGCGGCCAGGATGATCAGTCGAAGCTGATTTACCAGGCGGCGATCGACAATGTTACCCGCAACTGCAGCAACACCAACGGCATGCTGACCATGAATGTCGCAGCCGCGGGCAGGGTTGTGCCGGGACCACTGGCAAAGGCCGGAACGGTCACCATGCCGATCCGCGTTGCGGTGACTTTGGGCGATCAGGTCCTCTATTCCCAGCTTCACCAGTACAAGGTGCAGCTTGCCGACACCTCGACGGCAACCCAGTTTGTCTTCAACGACCCCAATGTCAGCGTACCGGTGCCCACGGCGAAGAACTATCAGGTGTTCGTCGGCTATGATGAGGGCCCGCCGAAGGCTGCCGCCAAGCCGGCCAGGGTCGCGAAGAAGGTGGTGAAGAAACCGGCATCGACTGCCGCTGCACCTGCTGCGCAGCAACCCGCTGCTTCCCAGACCTCGATTTCGGATATTCCGCGCTAGGCGACGCCGTTGGTTGAGTGACGGCGTGTTTCGCGCCTCACAAAGCTGTACTCCAGCTAGGTGGACGCAGTTAAGCGTTCTCCGACCACTCGGACAGCGCTGAAAGCACGCTTTTCAACTCGGCCCAGCGGCGAATGACGGTTTCCGCTCCGGCTTCGGTCAGGGCGTCGGCGTGGCCGGGATAGCTGTGCGAGGCGCCTGTAAAGCCGATGACGCGCATGCCGGCGGCGCAGGCGCCCTTGATACCGTGCACCGAATCTTCGATGACGAACGTACGCGCCGGGTCTGCGCCCAGCGTTTTGGCGGCCTTTAGGAACACATCCGGCGCGGGCTTGGTCTTGCCGCCCGGCGTATCCAGCGCGGAAAAGATGCGGCCTTCGAACAGCGGCAAAAGCCGTGTCTTGTTCAGCATGAACTCGATGCGGTCGGCGCGTGAATTGGAGCAGATGCAGCGCTTGGTCGTTACTTGCGCGACTGCTTCGTGCACGCCTTCGATGGCGCGTACGTCCTGGCGCAGACGCCGGTCGACAAGGTCCTCGGCCCTGTCGATCAGCGAGGCTTGCAGCGGGATGCCTGCCCTTTGCTCGATGCTGAGCAGGATGTCTTTGAAAGTAAGGCCGGCATAGGTTTCGGAAAGTTCTTCGGCTGAAATCTCGAAACCGGCCTCGGTCAGCAATTCGGCTTCGACGCGCGCGGCAAGGATTTCGGAATCGACGAGCACGCCGTCACAGTCAAAAATTACGAGGTCGGGCTGGTTCATGTCGATCCGGCAAAGCTGGGGAAGGGGGCCCGGTAGTGCCCGAGCGGGGCGGGGCATACACCAAAGGGCGGTCGTTCGCAAATCACGCACCCACTTCACTGAATATTTACGCTGATCGGTAACCATAACAGCGGGTAAACAGTAACGTGTCTTGGGTGTCAAAATGTCAGCAGTCCGTCGTCTCGACGAACTTTCGCATGCTCCTCAAAAATCCGAGTGGCTGGATACGATACTCAAGGGCGACTGCGTGGCAGCGCTCGACCGCCTGCCGGAAAAGTCGATCGACGTCATATTCGCCGATCCGCCCTACAACCTCCAGTTAGATGGCGATCTTCATCGACCCGATCAGTCCAAGGTCGATGCCGTGGATGATGACTGGGACCAGTTCGAAAGCTTCGAGGCTTACGATGCCTTCACCCGCGCATGGCTGCTTGCGGCACGGCGCGTGTTGAAGCCGAACGGGACTATCTGGGTCATCGGCTCCTATCACAACATCTTCCGCGTGGGCGCCAAGATGCAGGACCTCGGCTTTTGGATCCTGAACGACGTCGTCTGGCGCAAGACCAACCCGATGCCGAACTTCCGTGGCCGCCGCTTCCAGAACGCGCACGAGACCATGATCTGGGCTTCGCGCGACCAGAAGGCGAAGGGCTACACCTTCAACTATGAAGCGATGAAGGCCTCCAACGACGATGTGCAGATGCGCTCCGACTGGCTGTTCCCGATCTGCACCGGCAACCAGCGCCTGAAGAACGACAATGGCGACAAGCTGCATCCGACGCAGAAACCGGAAGCGCTTTTGGCACGTATCATGATGGCCTCGACCAAGCCGGGTGACGTGGTACTCGACCCGTTCTTCGGTTCTGGCACGACGGGAGCTGTTGCCAAGCGCCTCGGCCGCCATTTCGTCGGCATCGAACGTGAGCAGGCTTATATCGACGCTGCCAATGAGCGTATTGCATCGGTGAAGCCGCTGGAAAGCGCTGACCTGACCGTGCTTTCGGGCAAGCGCGCCGAGCCGCGAGTGGCCTTCGTCAGCCTGCTCGATACCGGCTTGATGACGCCCGGTGCGACGCTCTATGACGCCAAGCGCCGTTTTGCGGCCAAGGTGCGCGCCGACGGAACTCTTGCGATCGGCGAGAACGCGGGTTCGATTCACAAGGTCGGTGCGCAGGTGCAGGGGCTGGATGCTTGCAACGGCTGGACCTTCTGGCACTACGAGCGCGCCGGCGGCCTGACCCCCATCGATGAGCTACGCCGTATCGCAAGGCTCGGCATGGAGCGGGCAGGGGCGTAGTTCATTCTGTCGGTTGATTCAGCGAATGAAGCCGCTGAATCAGTTTTTGAACGCCTTGCGCGAACTGATTCAATTCAAAGCGCAATATTCATTCGGCTGAAATCGGCTTCCAACGTTGCCGCATCGGTGAACAGCACGGCTTGCCAGCCGGCGGCCCTGGCTCCGGCGACGTTTTTCTGGCTGTCGTCGATGAACAGTGCGTGTGCCGGATCGATGCCGAAGCTCATCACGTGATGGTCGTAGATGCCGCGCTCCGGTTTGATCATGCCGATCTCGCCCGACACGGTGATGCCGCGCGGTCTTTCCAGAAACGGGAAACGGCGGCGCGCTTCTGAAAACGTGTCGGCCGCCCAATTGGTCAAAAGCGTCACATCATGGCCGGCGTCAAGCAGCCGGTCGAGAAGCGTGACGCTGTCGTCATAGGCGTACGGCACCATCTCGTGCCAGTGACGGCGGAAGTTGCGGATGTTTTCGGCGTGGTCCGGATGATCGGCAATCAAAAGCGCCTCGGCATCTTCCCACTTTCGCCCGCGATCCTGCTCGATGTTCCATGCGCTGGTGCAGACATTGTCGAAGAACCATTGGCGCTCGGCGGGGTTTGGAATGAGCCGGCTGAACGGAATGTCGGGATCGTAGTGGACGAGCACCTTGCCGATGTCGAAGACGATATGGCGGATTTCCATTCTCTCAGTGCCTTTGCTTTCTGGTCGCGCCGGGAATGGCCGCCTCGATGGCCTTTTTCATGACGGTGGGTAGTGCTTCGCCGGAAATTTCGGCCGGGTGCGACCAGAAGCAACCGCTTGGCGTTTCGCCATCGGCTTCAGCCCGGTAGATGTCGAGTTCCAGCGCGAAATGGGTGAAGACGTGCGAGATGCTGCCCGCACGCTGCCATGCGGCGACAAAAGGTGCGGCCTGTGCCGACGTCTCCCCGTCAACGCGCGCCGTCCAGCCGGTCGTCGGCACCTCGCTCATGCCGCCGAGCAGGCCCTTGTCGGGCCGCTTGCGGAGCAGGATCGCCCCATCCTTCCTGACCGCGACGAACGCTGCACCCCTGCGTAAGGGCTTTGCCGGCTTGGCCAGACGAACCGGATAGAATTCCGGATCGCCGGCGCGGATCGCGCTGCAATCCGCGCGCAGCGGGCAAAGCATGCATTTCGGCTTGCGCGGCGTGCAGATCGTTGCGCCGTGATCCATCATCGCCTGCGCAAAATCGCCCGGGCGTTCGGATGGGACCATGCGCTCGACATGCAGCCGGATTTCGCCTTTCGCCTGCGGCAGGGGCGTTGCGATGGAAAACAGGCGGGTGATGACGCGCTCGACATTGCCATCGACAACGGCAGCGGGCCGGTTGAAGGCGATCGCTGCAATGGCCGCCGCGGTATAGGGGCCAACGCCGGGCAGCGCGCGCAAGCCCTCCTCGCTATCCGGGAATTGACCGCCGTTGCCAGCGATGAAGTTGGCGCATGCCTTGAGGTTACGGGCACGGGAGTAATAGCCCAGCCCCGCCCAGGCCTTCATGACATCATCGGTGTCCGCGCTGGCCAGCGCGGACACAGTCGGCCATTTAGCGGTGAAGGCGGCAAAGTAGGATTTGACCGCCTCGACGGTGGTTTGCTGCAGCATCACTTCCGAAAGCCAGACGCGGTAGGGATCGGGTTTCGTGCCGCTTGCGAGGTCGCGCGGCGCCACACGCCACGGCAACTCGCGGTGGTGGGCGTCGTACCAGGCGAGCAGTCGTGCAGCTATGCCGTCGCCATTCGCGGACGCAGGCTTGCGGCTTGGATTATGCGGTGCCATTTATCGAGCGTTGGCTTTTGTGCTGAACGTCTTTGAACATCGTCGCTGGAGAACGCACATGGCAGGGAAACGGCCTTCGGGCAATCCCGTTCCGGTCAGCGACCTGGCAACCGATATCCTTGACCCGGTGCTGCGCAAGCGCGCCGGCATCTCGATTGGTCTCGTGCAATCGTGGGAAGAAATCGTGGGTGCGAGGCTGGCTGCCAGTTCGCGCCCCGAAAAGATCCAGTGGCCGCGCCGCATGCATGAGGACGATCCGTTCGAGCCGGCGACGCTGGTTATCGCGTGCGAAGGCATGGCGGCGCTTCATCTGCAGCACCAGACAGGCGAAATCATCGGCAAGGCCAACGCCTTCCTGGGCTTCATGGCGATTGGTCGCATCAAAATTGTCCAGAAACCATTGACTTCGGGCAGGCGGCGCGAGATGCCGACGCTGCGGCCCTTGTCGGAGCCCGAGAAAAGCCGGTTGGTGAAGACCGTCGAGCGTATTGAAGACGACGGGCTTCGTGCTTCTCTTGAGCAGCTTGGAGCCACGGTTTTGGGCCGCAAGAAGTAAGTGCTCGCGTTTTCGTGATCGAAGGTGCGGGATTTGGCGATTGGATTGGGGATGGCAATGCCTTAATTCGCGCCAAGTCTCGCTTTTCCGTGCCTTTGCGTTGCAAAATTCAACCAAAATCAGGTGATTCGCATGATCCGTGCCTTGTCTCGCAGAACCGTACTGACCTCGTTAGCCGCGGTGCCGGCAGCCGTGCTGCTTTCGGCTTGCAGCGACTCCGGCGAGGAGGCCAAGGCGACGGACGCCAAGCCGGCCGCTTCGACTTCGACTGACGCAATGGCGCCAGCCGCACCTGCCGCGCCCGCCGCTGCTGCCCCGGCATCGGCTGGCGACGTGGACATGGCGGCGTTGTTGAAGCCCGGCGCGCTTCCCGACAAGGTGCTCGGCAAGGACGACGCCAAGGTTACCATCGTTGAGTACGCCTCGATGACGTGCCCGCACTGTGCGCATTTCCATGAAACGACTTTTCCGGAATTGAAGACCAAGTACATCGACAGCGGCAAGGTCCGCTTCATTTTCCGGGAATTCCCGTTCGATCCGCGCGCCGAAGCCGGTTTCATGCTGGCGCGTTGCGCCGGCGACAACTACTTCCCGATGGTCGATGTGCTGTTCAAGCAGCAGCAGACCTGGGCTGCGGCTGAAAACGTCAAGGACGCGATGTTCCAGCTTTCCAAGCTGGCCGGTTTTACACAGGAGAGCTTCAACGCCTGCTTGACGGACCAAGCCCTTCTTGAACAAGTGAGAGCCGTCCAGAAGCGGGGCGCAGACGAATTCAAGGTCGACTCGACACCGACCTTCTTTATCAATGGGAAAACCTACAAAGGCGCGCTGTCGATTGAGGAAATGTCGGCAATCATCGACCCTCTCGTCTAAAGTTTCGGCAACGCCGGAGCGGTTCCGCTTCGGCGTTCGTTCCGGCATGAGGCGCGCATGAAGTTTTCGCGCCTGCGCCTTCTCGGCTTCAAGTCTTTCGTAGAGCCCGGCGAGTTCGTCATCGAACGCGGTCTGACGGGTATTGTCGGACCGAACGGCTGCGGCAAGTCGAACCTTGTCGAGGCGCTGCGCTGGGTGATGGGCGAAAGCTCGTACAAGAACATGCGCGCGTCCGGCATGGACGATGTGATCTTTTCCGGCTCGAACACGCGTCCGGCACGCAATACCGCCGAAGTCACGCTGTTCCTCGACAATGCCGATCGGACTGCGCCCTCCGCCTTCAACGACGCCGACGAACTGCAGGTGTCGCGCCGCATCGAGCGCGAAGCGGGATCGGTCTATCGCATCAACGGCAAGGAGGCGCGCGCCAAGGACGTGCAACTGCTGTTCGCCGACCAATCGACCGGCGCGCGCTCGCCGTCCATGGTGGGTCAGGGCCGCATTGGTGAGCTGATCCAGGCGAAGCCGCAGGCCCGGCGGGCATTGCTTGAAGAAGCAGCCGGCATTTCCGGCCTGCATACCCGTCGCCACGAGGCTGAATTGCGGCTCAAGGCCGCTGAACAAAACCTTGAACGTCTGGATGACGTCGTCGGCGAACTGGAAGGCCAGATCGAAAACCTGAAACGCCAGGCGCGTCAGGCGTCCCGCTTCAAGAACCTTTCAGCGGAAATTCGCAAGGCCGAGGCCACGCTGCTGCACCTTCGCTGGACGCTGGCCAAGACCCAGGAAGGCGAAGCGCGTTCTGCGCTCGCCGTTGCGACCTCGCTTGTTGGCGAACGGGCCGCAGTCCAGATGAACGCTGCCAAGGATCAGGCCGTCGGTGCGCACAAGCTGCCTGAACTGCGCGAGGCGGAAGCGGCCGCCGCCGCGGTATTCCAACGGCTTTCCATCGCCAAGTCGCAGATCGAGGAGGAAGCGGGGCGCATTCGCTCGCGCCAGTCCGAGCTCGACCGCAGGCTGGAACAGCTCGATGCCGACATCGTGCGCGAAGAGCGCATGGTGCGCGACAATGCCGATGTTCTGGAACGCCTGGCGGAAGAGGAAGCCGGGCTGAACTCGGAAAACGCCAATGCCGCCGAGCGCGAGGCGGTTACGCGGTCTGAATTCGAACAGGCTGCGGCCATGCTTGCTGTAAGCGAGGGCAAGCTTGCCGCATTGACGGCGGAGCGTGCCGACGCTGCGGCATCGCGTAATCAGGTCGAGCGGACGCTGCGCGAAACCAGTGAGCGTCGCGACCGGTTCGCGCGCCAGCTTGCCGAGATGGACCGCGAATTGTCCGAGATCGGTGCCCGCATCTCCGGTTTGGCTGACCCGGCGGAAAAACGCGAACTGGTGGAGCAGGCGACCGGCTTGCTGGAGGAATCCGAGGCAGCGGTCGAGGCTGCCGAGCAGACGGTGACGGAGGCCCGCGAGGCCGAAGGTCAGGCGCGCGGTCCCTTGCAGGATGCCAAGGCGGAACTCGCACGCATCGAAACCGAAGCGCGCACCTTGGCAAAGATACTCAACGCGGCAAGCGGCGACCTGTTTCCGGCGGTGCTTGAGCAACTGAATGTCGAACGCGGCTTCGAGACGGCGCTAGGCGCGGCACTTGGTGAAGACCTCGACGTGCCTTTGGAGCGGAGCGCGCCGGTTCATTGGGGCGGCAGCGAGCCGCAGGCTGGCGATCCTGCGCTTCCGGCAGGGGTGCGTAGCCTCGCAAGCGTGGTGCGTGCGCCGCAACAACTGGCGCGCAGGTTGGCGCAGGTTGGCATCGTCGAAGCGGGCGATGGTGCGCGCCTGCAATCGTTGCTCGCCCCCGGTCAGCGGCTGGTCAGTCGGGATGGTGCGTTGTGGCGCTGGGACGGCCTGACCGCGAGTGCGGATGCTCCGACCGCAGCCGCCATGCGCCTTGCACAGAAGAATCGGCTTGCCGAACTGGACGCCGAAGCCGTAGCGGCCACGCGCGTGGTAAGGGGCGCCGAAGAGATGCTTGCCCGGGCGGAGGCGGCAATTCGCCAGAGCACGGAGTCCGAGCGTTCAGCCCGACAAGCTTTGCGCGAAGCCCAGCAGGGGCTGGACGGCGCCAAGACTGCGCTAGCCGCTGCCGAACGGGCGGCTGGTGAATTGTCCAGCCGACGCGATGCGCTCTCCGATGCGCGCGCACGAGTCATGGAAGAACACGAAGAATCAGCAGCGGTGTTTGCGGAAGCAGAATCGCTGCTGCGCGAGGCCCCGGACCTCGGTGATCTCCAGTCGCGACTTGAACAGGCTGCATCGCATGTCTCGGGCGACAGGGCCGCACTTGCCGACGCCCGCGCCGTGCATGACGGTCTCAGCCGCGAAGCTGAGGCCCGCACCCGCCGGCTGCAGGCCATCGAAGGCGAACGCCGCAACTGGTTGATGCGGGCGGAAAATGCATCCGCACAGATCGCGGCTCTAGGCGAGCGCAAGGCCGAAGCGATGGAGGAGCGGGAGAAGCTGGCCGATGCTCCAGACGAGCTCGACGCCCGCCGCCGCGCCTTGTTGACCCAGCTTTCCGAGGCCGAGGCGCTGCGGATGGCAGCAAGCGACCGCTTGCAGGATGCTGAAAACAAGCAGGCCGAACTCGACAGGGCAGCGACCGCTGCGATCCAGGGGCTGGCTGAAGTGCGCGAGGCCCGCGCCCGCGCAGAGGAACGCCTGACGGCTGCCGACGACCGCAGGAAAGAGGTCGAGGCGCGTATACAGGAAGCGCTGAACACCGCGCCGCATCTGGTCATCAGGCATACGGGCCTGGAGGCTGACAGCCCCATGCCGGACATGGGCGAGATTGAGCGCACGCTGGAGCGGCTCAAGATCGAGCGCGAACGGCTGGGTGCGGTCAATCTTCGCGCCGAGGAAGAGCAGAAGGAACTGTCCGAGCGGCTCGAAGCGATTGTGTCCGAGCGCGAGGACATCATCGAGGCGATCCGCAAGCTGAGACAGGCCATCCAGAGCCTGAATCGCGAAGGGCGCGAGCGGCTGCTGGCTGCTTTCGATGTGGTGAATGGTCATTTTCAGCGGCTATTCTCGCATTTGTTTGGTGGCGGCACCGCCGAGTTGCAACTGATCGAATCGGAAGATCCGCTTGAGGCGGGTCTCGAAATCCTCGCCCGCCCGCCGGGCAAGAAGCCGCAGACGATGACGCTGCTTTCGGGTGGCGAGCAGGCGTTGACGGCGATGTCGCTTATCTTCGCGGTGTTCCTGACCAATCCGGCGCCGATCTGCGTGCTCGACGAGGTCGATGCACCGCTTGACGATCACAACGTCGAACGCTTTTGCAATTTGATGGATGAGATGTCAGCGTCCACCGAAACGCGCTTCGTGGTCATCACGCACAACCCCATCACCATGGCACGCATGGATCGCCTGTTCGGCGTCACCATGGCCGAGCAAGGCGTCAGCCAGCTCGTTTCCGTCGATCTGCAAGCGGCTGAGTCCATGCGCGAGGCGAGCTAGCCTCCGTGTCGCTTGGTGGCTCGCCACTCTGTTGCCGCAAAAGTGATCGATGCATGAGATCGAGAGGGGATTGATTCCCGCAATTCGACGACATCGATCGGCCATCGCCCGCGTTGATGCTGGAGATCGAATTTTAACCTGAATGGCATTTCCCGGTTCACTTCTCGCAGAACGGGGACCAGTCACGAATAGTCTGGATTGATGCGAGCGCGTTGCAACGGTAAAAGTGCAACGGAGGAGTTCGGGAATCAGATGGTGCTAGGTGACGTCCTCAATGGGACCCGGCTCTGGCGGCTCGGTGGCTCACTGCTTGACGTGTTATCGGCGGCTGCGGCGCTCTTCCTGGCTTACTTCACGGTTTTCGGCAGCAGGCTTTTCTACACGGTGCCTGAGCTTGAAGAGAAGACTCTCGCATTCTCTGCGATTTTCCTGTTTTTTTTCTGGCTGTTCTCGATGCACAGGGGCTCGTGGCGCTATGTCTCGATCCCGGACATCTTCACCATCCTCAAGGTAAGCCTTGCCTCGGTCGCGGCCTATACAATGGCCGCCTTCCTTACGTCGCGCGGCATAAATGTGCCCCGCTCGGTGCCCGTGCTTACCTTCGTCTACCTCGTGATAGGACTCTCCCTGACGCGGCTTAGCTATCGCCTTGCCATGGAGCACTCCTTCTTCTCCCTGCGCGGTTCGGAAGCCTCGCCGCCGAGGAAAGTCCACGACGTCTTGCTGTATGGCCTCACCGACAATGCCGAAAGCTTCATCCGCGCGAACCGGCGTGGCGCGGCGAGCGAATTCAATATTGTCGGCGTGCTCGACGACAAGGTGCTCAATCAGGCGCGAATGGTGCAAGGCGTGAAGGTGCTGGGCGATTTCACCCAGTTTGAAGCGATCGTGATGCGCCTGAAGAAAAAAGGCATCGTCATCTCGGAATTGATCGACACCGAAATGCAGCCCGACCGCCAGCACTTGGCCGAGGTGGTGGAAAAGTGCGGCCGCATGCGCATCAAGGCCTCTCGCATTCCAGATTTCCGGGAAACATCCGCTCTGACCAGCCAGTCGATCCTCCAGCCAAAAACCATCGACCTTGGCGATCTTCTCGGCCGTCCCGAAATTACAGCCGACCTCGAGGGCGTGGCGCGGCTGGTCAGCGGCAGGGTTGTGCTCGTTACTGGCGCAGGTGGTTCAATCGGCTCGGAACTGTGCCGCCAGATCGCGGAATATCGGCCGGATATGCTTATCCTGACCGACAGTTCCGAGTTCCATCTCTACAAGCTGGATATGGAAATTCGCGAGAACTATCCAAAGCTCAATGTGGTGACCGCGCTGGTGAATGTGCGTGACCGCGGCCGGGTTGCGAGCGTCTTTGCCCGATTCCGTCCGAAGCTGGTTTTTCATGCCGCGGCGTTGAAGCATGTCCCAATGGTGGAAAATAACGCGATCGAGGGGATCAAGACGAACCTGCTCGGTACGCGCAACGTAGCCGATGCGGCCGTTCGCCAGGGTGTCGAGCATTTCGTCATGATCTCGACCGACAAGGCGGTGAACCCGACCAACGTCATGGGCGCCACCAAGCGTGCCGCCGAGGCCTATTGTCAGGCCTTGGACGTCACGTCGCAGTCAACGCTGTTCACGACCGTGCGGTTTGGCAATGTCCTGGGGTCCAACGGCTCTGTAGTGCCGCGTTTCCAAAAGCAGATCATGGCTGGTGGGCCGGTGACGGTGACCCATCCCGAGATCGTTCGGTTCTTCATGACCATCCCGGAAGCCGTTTGTCTGGTGCTCAACGCCTCTGCCGCGCACATCGGCAGCAGGCGCGGGGACATCATGGTGCTGGACATGGGAAAGCCGGTTAAGATCATAGATCTGGCCGAGCGGATGATCCAGCTCGCCGGCTTCAGGCCGCATACCGACATCAGCATTGTCTTTACCGGTCTTCGTCCCGGCGAGAAGCTCTACGAAGAGCTTTTCGATCCGTCTGAGGTTAACCAGAAAGACCCCAACGTGCCGTATTTCGTGGCCTCGCCGCGTGTCATCGACAAGGATGTGCTCCACAAGACGCTTGCGGTGCTGGAAGGCGCAATCGCAAACGAGGATCAGGTTCGCGCTGTCGAATTGCTCAACCACATCGTGCCTGAGTACACGCCCGCAAGCCCTGTCAAAACCTCCGCCGACGCCGGCTTCGAACTGCAAGGCAAGACGGCGAGGAAGCCTCCCTCCCACCCGAAGCCTGTCGCGTAGGGAGACCGGGCGGACGGCTTGTTCAAATACATTGCTGGCTGTGAACAGCTCCTGTGCGGACAGGGCTACCACCGTTTACTTATCGGCGCGAACCACCTATCCGCATGGTCTAGAAAGGGAGCTCTGTCCTATGAGGGTTCTAGTTACCGGCAACGCTGGCTTCATCGGTTTCCATGTCGCGCGAAGGTTGATCGAGCGGGGCGACGACGTTGTCGGCTTTGACGTGGTCAACGACTACTACGACCCAAAGCTGAAGGAAGCGCGCCTGTCCATGCTTGAAGAAGCGGCAGGAAATCAAGGCGGTAGCTACAGTTTTGTTCGCGCCAATCTGGCAGATCGGGCAGCGGTCGAGAAGTGTTTCGCCGACAAAAAGTTCGATCGCGTCATCAATCTGGCTGCGCAGGCCGGTGTTCGCTACAGCCTGGAAAATCCGCACTCCTATGTCGAAAGCAACATCATTGCCTTCACCAACATTCTCGAGGCTTGTCGCCACACGGGCGTTGGCCATCTGACTTATGCGTCGACGTCGAGCGTCTATGGTGCCAATACAAAGATGCCGTTCAACGAGCATGGCATCGCCGATCATCCGCTGCAGTTCTACGCAGCCACCAAACGCGCCAATGAACTGATGGCGCACAGCTACTCGAACCTGTTCAATCTTCCCACGACGGGGTTGCGCTTCTTCACTGTCTATGGACCGTGGGGCCGGCCGGATATGGCGCTGTTCCTGTTCACGAAGGCCATTCTCGAGGGCAAGCCGATCTCTGTCTTCAACAATGGCAATCACACGCGTGATTTCACTTATGTCGAGGACATTGCCGAAGGTGTCATCCGCGCCAGCGATGCGGTCGCCAAACCCAATCCGGATTGGGATGGCGACAATCCGGACCCGGCGTCGAGCCGCGCCCCGTTTCGCATCTTCAACATCGGCAACAACAATCCCGTCCGGTTGAGCGAATACATCTCGGCCCTGGAAGAGGCGTTGGGCCGCAAGGCGGAAAGGAAGCTTCTGCCATTGCAGCCCGGCGATGTGCCCGACACCTTTGCCGATGTCAGTGATCTTGTCTCCCAGCTAGGCTACAAGCCATCGACGCCAGTTGCTGTTGGCGTCCGCCGTTTCGTCGATTGGTATCTCGACTACTATCAAAAATCCGCGGCGTGATTGGCCTTCAAGCGTGTGAAGGCCATTTCATAGGCGGCAATGCTGCGATGAGGCGCTGAGGCTCGCGGGCCATTGTCGCCGCCGCCTCTTGCGCGAAAAGCCATACACTGTCGCGCCAGGCGATGAAGGTTGTTGCCTCGGCGCGCCATTTTTCCATGGTCGAGCCGGCATATGAGGCAAGCGTTGAGCCGTCGCGGTAACCGTGTGCGCGTGCCTCCTCGTCCAAATGGTTCTGAACGGCGTCATCCAGAAGTGCTGCCGCCTCCTTGTTTGCCTGCTCGGCTTTCATGCCTGCGGTTACCATCTGCGACCAGTCTATTGCAGCCATTGATCAGGCCTCCGTGGTTTCGTTGGGCAGCATCAGACGGCCGTCAGGCGGGTCGATAAGATCGGCGGGGAAAGCGACCTTCGTGCTGGGATCAGGGCCATGTGGCAGGAGCAAGGTGAGATGAATTATCCCATCAATGCGCTGCACATCTTCGGATATGAATGCGTTGCCGATCGCGGATGCCGGGAGCGTGGCTCCATCGTGGAGGGCCGAAAGGTCGACCACGTCATCGTTGATGATGATGGTGTCGGCAGACCGGGCCAATATGAGTGGCTCGTCGCGACGTATTGGTGAGAAGGAAATGTGCATTAGTACCACCTGCCGATAGCGACATAGCTGTTGTTGACCTCATGGGTGTTCGCATGGGACACCGCGCGAATGCCCTGGATGCCGGTCGTGGTCGTATTGAGAACCGTGCATGCGGTCAGGCGGACCGCTCCCAATCCATCCGAGCGGTTTGCGTTGAAGATGATCTGTGGAACAGCTGAAAACGCCGCTGCGAAGGTGGCCGTGCATGGCGTGCTGTTGTAGAACCAGCCCGTCACAACCACGCTGTTCGTGATTTGGGTGTTGGTGATGCCTGCACATATCTGGGTGCCGTCAGCGTACCGGATGTAGGTTCCGTTTGCGTTGGCACCGCTTTCCAGCAAGGCGCCGGTCGGTACTCCGCCGGTTTGCGACACCGTTCCTACGATGGCTTGCATGACAGCCGAACTGGAGCCCGTAAAGCGCACGAACGCGCCGTTTCCTCCGGTCAAGTTGCCAAGTGCGGCAAAGGCCGGCGTTTGCGGGAAGGATGCCTTGCCACTGGTTCGGTCGAGGCGAAGGGCTTCCTTCCAGGTCGTGCCGTCGGGCGATGTCTTGATCACAAGATCATCGTCGCCGACCAGACCGATTTCAGCCCGGCCCGACCACGCTGATTGCATGAGCAATGACAGAACGCCCGGAGGCCCTTCCTTGTTCATGGTGTAGCGCAGATTGCCGTTTCCGCCTTCGCCCGCATAGCGGGCAGACCACAACGCGTTGTTGAGTTTGGCGGCGAAAGGGTTGGCGCTGTCGGCGGTTGTTCCGACGCCCAACAGATGCAGGTTTTGCAAAGTCAGAAGTGTTTCGCTGAGGTCGAACCATCCGGTTACCGTCCGGCAAACGAATTTCTCCTCATCCTCAACCCATGCAATCCAGCCGACATGAGGCGCGATGCGTTGCCAAGACCCATCGATACGCGCAGCAATCGCGCCATCCCAATCCAGCCACGCGCCAGTGGCGCCTTCGGCAACAATGTAGCGCTCGCCGTCACTTTCCGTACCCGAAGGCTCGGTCAGATCACGGTCGCGTACCGAAAGCTGGATTACTGCGTCGAGCAGCGATAGCGCCTCATTATGGGTGACGTGCTTTTGTGCCTGGGAAGGCATGATGTATGGCAGGTTGAGGTTGGTGGTATTCTCCATTGGCAAAGGCACTCCCATTCCGTTTGGCGGGATTATGGATTCAGCCATGGGGAGGTGGATAAAGCTGTGGCCAATTCACGATTCGCGGCCTATTCCATCCACGCCTTGTTCAGGGAGCGACCGGGCAGCTCGTAACGATTGGGCAGCGCCATCGATACCATCCAACCGGTACCGGCTACCCCCAGGTCGGCGGGGCTTGTACGAAAAGGGGACTTGCCGTTCCGGCCACTTATCCGGCAGCGTCGACCTAGAAGGAGCACGACTTGATAGTTGAAAAGACGCCGATAGACGGATTGCTGTTGCTTACCCCGCGGCGGTTTGCCGACGAACGTGGCTTCTTCAGCGAGAGCTGGAACAGGCGGACTTTGCGCGAGAATGGCGTGGATTTGCCGGAGTTTGTTCAGGACAATCATTCCCTGTCCAATCGCGCCGGCACCTTGCGCGGACTTCACTTCCAGTCCCCTCCACATGCCCAGGGCAAGTTGGTGCGCTGCGGGCGCGGCAGCCTGTTCGATGTGGCAGTGGACATCAGGCGTGGAAGCCGGACGTTCGGACAATGGTTCGGAGCGGAGTTGAGCTTCGACAATGGCCGGCAGCTATGGATCCCGGCGGGATTTCTTCATGGCTTCGTCACGCGCGAGGACAACACCGAAGTCGTCTACAAGTGTACCGACCACTATGCGCCCGAATGTGATGGTACAGTGCTTTGGAACAGCGCCGGTATTGACTGGGGGCTATCAACCGCGCCGATATTGTCCCAGAAGGACGAAGCGGCTCAACCCTTGTCCACCTTTGCAAGCCCATTTGAATTGGAGAAAAGCCAATGAAGCTTCTGGTAACCGGCGGCGCCGGCTTCATCGGTTCCGCCGTGGTGAGGCTCGCGATCGCCCGCGGCCATGATGTCGTCAACCTTGATGCGCTCACCTATGCGGCATGTCTGGATAACATTGCCAGCGTAGCCGGCAACCCGGCCTATTCCTTCGAGCATGCGGACATCCGTGACAAACCGGCGCTCGATCGAATTTTCACCGCGCACAAGCCGGATGCGGTTTTGCACCTTGCGGCCGAAAGCCATGTCGACCGCTCGATTGACGGCCCAACTACCTTTATCGAAACCAACGTTACCGGCACCTGCACTTTGCTGGAGGCTGCGCGGCGCTATTGGCACGAGGCCGGTCGACCGGAAGAATTCCGCTTTCACCATGTGTCGACCGACGAGGTCTACGGCAGCCTTGGCGCCGAAGGCAAGTTTACGGAAGACACGGCCTATTCACCGAACTCGCCTTATTCCGCCTCCAAGGCAGCAAGCGACCATCTCGTTCGCGCCTGGGGAGAAACCTATGGCCTTCCGGTGCTGTTGACCAATTGCTCGAACAACTACGGTCCGTACCACTTCCCGGAAAAGCTGATACCTGTGGTCATTCTGAACGCGCTGGCCGGAAAGCCGATCCCCGTCTACGGCAAGGGCGAGAATGTGCGTGACTGGCTCTATGTCGAGGATCACGCGGACGCATTGCTGACAGTGCTGTCGAAGGGCGTCCCCGGTCGCAGCTACAATATCGGCGGTGAGAACGAGGCGCGAAACATCGACATCGTGACCAGCATATGCGCCCTGCTTGATGCGAAGCGTCCAAAGGCTGACCCGTACGCAAAGCAGATCACCTTTGTTACCGACAGGCCCGGGCATGACGCGCGCTACGCTATAGATCCCGAACGCATCCGGTCCGAACTCGGCTGGCGGCCTTCGGTAACGCTGGAACAGGGGCTGGCGCGAACCGTGGATTGGTATCTCGAAAATGAGCCATGGTGGCGCGCGCTCCAGGAACGTTCCGGCGTTGGCGCGCGGCTGGGATTGCGCGCGTGAAATTGCTTGTATTCGGTCGTAGCGGGCAGGTGGCGCAGGAACTGCGCCGCCAGTGCCCTGATGGTTGGCAGATGCTGTGCCTTGGGCGCTCCGAAGCGGACCTCGGCGATCCGGATGCCTGCGCGTCAATCGTCAGCCGAAGTGATGCCGATGCGGTCATCAACGCCGCTGCTTACACGGCTGTTGATCGTGCCGAAGCCGAGGAAGACTTGGCCGGCGTTGTCAATGGTGCCGCGCCTGCTGCGATGGCGCGGGCGGCTGCCGCAAAGCAGATGCCTTTCCTTCACATCTCGACCGATTACGTGTTCGACGGAAGCGGTTCCGAACCTCGCAGGCCGGGCGAAAAGACGAACCCTCTCAACGCCTATGGGCGAACCAAATTGGCAGGCGAGAGCGGCGTTATCGCAGCCGGAGGTTCCCATGCGATCTTGCGGACCTCGTGGGTATTTTCTGCCCACGGCAGCAATTTTGTGAAGACAATGCTGCGGCTTGGCGCGCAGCGGGATACGCTCGATGTGGTTGCCGATCAGATCGGCGGGCCGACAGCCGCCGCCGATATCGCATCTGCACTTTTGACCATGGCCCAGGCGATGGCCGAGAGGCTGGCAAGCAGTGGTACATTCCATTTTGCGGGCGAGCCAGATGTCTCCTGGGCGGACTTTGCGCGCGAGATTTTCAGGCAGTCGAACCTATCATGCGAGGTGCGCGATATTCCGACCTCGGCCTATCCGACGCCTGCACGCAGGCCCGCCAACTCAAGGCTGGACTGCACTTCATTGGCGGAGGGTTTCGGGATAGAACGACCGGACTGGCGTGCAGGACTTGCCCGCATTTTGCAGGAACTGGAGAAGGCTGCATGAGCTTCAAGGGTATCGTTCTGGCGGGTGGTACGGGTTCCCGGCTGTGGCCGCTTACAATCGGCGTTTCGAAACAGCTTCTACCTATCTACGATAAGCCGCTGATCTACTATCCCGTCTCGGTGCTTATGCTAGCAGGGGTTCGCGATATCCTGATCATCACCACGCCCGAAGATGGACCGGCATTCGAGCGCTTGCTTGGCGACGGCAGCCAGTTCGGCGCCCGCATCCAGTATGCTGTGCAGCCACGGCCCGAGGGACTGGCGCAGGCCTTCGTCATCGGCGCTGATTTTCTGGACGGCGATCCTGCTTGCCTGGTCCTAGGCGACAACGTGTTCTACGGACATGGCCTGACCGAAAAGCTGCGCGCTGCCTCGCTTCGCCCGCAAGGCGCGACCATCTTCGGCTATCAGGTGAAGGATCCTGCCCGTTTTGGGGTGGTTGAGTTCGATTCTGAAGGAAAAGTGCTCTCCGTGGAGGAAAAGCCCAAGCTGCCGAAGAGCCGCTTTGCCATCACTGGTCTGTACTTCTTCGACAAGGACGTTGTCGATATCGCTCGCGATGTGCGCCCGTCGCCTCGGGGTGAACTGGAGATCACCAGCGTGATTGAGGCGTATCTGGAACGGGGCGACCTTCAGGTGGAGTTGCTCGGGCGCGGCTTTGCGTGGCTCGACAGCGGGACGCATGAAAGTATGCTGGAGGCCGGACATTTCGTGCAGACCATCGAGGCGCGCCAGGGCCACAAGATCGCCTGCCTTGAAGAGATCGGCTTTGCCAATGGCTGGCTCAGCGCTGACGAACTCGCTGCGCGCGGCAAGCTGATGGAGAAGAACGACTACGGGCAATATCTGCTCGGTATCGTGGCGGAACAGAACCGTCGCATGGATGCCCCGTCGAAGTCTGCCAAAGTCCGTGGTTAATCGCGACACGGAGGGAAGTTGGACATTGGCGCTCCCCAGTTTTGGGTAACACCCGCTTGGAGTGTGGCTCTGCCCGCTTGTGATCCGATCTGTTCCATAAGGTCACGTGACTTGCGGGATATTTCTTTGCTCTATCAATGACGGGGTCTGCTTTCGCGACCATGTCGCTTTTGCCCTCTAAGTCGGCCTGGTTTTTTGCTTCGCTTGAAGTCCGCCATTGCAAGCAGGGATAGCCGCGGGGGATCGGGGATGGCGCTGTTCTCCCGGTGCTGGCTTGGAAGCTGCTTATGTTTCGGGGACGAATTGGCGTCCGAGACCTAGCAATTCGTGTACTGATGTTGGACATGAGGCTATTGTTACCGGGACGCGATCGCTCATTGAAATCGGTGCGTTCAAATCTTGCCAATGAGTTTAACGCAGTGATGCAGGTCCGACCTTGATCCGGGAGCCCACTCCCGATGACCAGGCTCCAATGGTCAGGCGGCAATTCTCCGCAAACGCGCTTTGGAGCCTGATAGCGGAAGCGGCGCCGTTTATCATTGCGCTGCCAGCGATACCGCTGCTGATCCTGCTTATCGGGAAAGAACGTTTTGGCGTCCTCAGCATAGTTTGGGTGGCAATCGGTTATTTTAACCTCTTCGACCTCGGTTTGGGCCGGGCGGTGACGCAATTTGCGGCGGAACGGATAGGGGCCGGGCGGTCGGAAGATGTTCCGGAGGTCGTCTGGAGCGGAATGTCGATCGTGTTGCCTTTGGGCTTCGTCGTGGCAGGCGCCATCGCGTTCTGGGCACCGGCTTTCCCGGGCTATATCGAGGCGCTCGGCATAGCCGATGCAGAGGTCGTAGCGTCTCTGCGCCTGGCCGCCGTTGCCATTCCGTTTGTCATGGCGGCCAGCATGCTCAAGGGCCTGCTTCAGGCCGCACATGAGTTTCGAATCATAAGCAAAATGCAGCTTCTGCTGGGGATGACCGTTTTTTTCGGACCCGTTCTCATGGCCTGGTTGGGTTATCCAGAGCTTGAGCACCTGACTTTGATGCTGTTGGTTGGAAGAATTGCAGTCTGTGCCTGGTATATCATCGCAGCACTTCGACTGTTTCCGGGTCTCTTGGCTCCATCCTTCTCGAGGCTGCGTCTCGTTTCGATGCTGCGTTACTCGGTCTGGATCGCCATCAGCAATTTCATTGGCCCTCTCATGGGCTACTGTGACAGGGTGATTATCGCAGCCTATCTGGGGGCCGTTGCCGTCGCCTACTATGTCACGCCGTTCGATGTGATAACGCGCACAAGCATCTTTTCCGTTTCGATAGCAGCCGTCGTATTTCCTGCGGTGGCTTACGTTGGTCAAGCGGCCCATCGTCAGGTGGCGGCCATGATGGAAAAGGTCGAACTGTTGGTCGGCGCTTTTACGCTGCCGGCATATTTCATATTGGCGGCCTTTGCCGCTGACCTTCTAAGGCTTTGGATCAGCGATGAGTTTGCTGCGGCCGGTGCCCTGCCTGCCGCCTTTCTTTGCGCCGGGATGTTCGCAAACTCTATTGCACGCATTCCGCATGCCGTGATCCAGGGGCGGGGCCGCGCGGACCTGACCGCAATTGCAAACCTGGTCGAATTGCCCATCTACTTCATCGCCCTGTTCGTGCTTTTGCCAAAGTTCGGACTTGCAGGCGTTGCCGCGTGCTGGGCCGGGCGTACCCTGCTCGACTACATCATCTTGCGACTTATTGCGGGTCGGCTTTTGCATGCCGAGAACGCCCGCAGCTTGGCTGAAGCAGCGAGCGTATTCGCAATTGTCGTATTTATTGCATGTGTTGGAGCTTATCCGCTCGCATTGAAGATCGCAGGGGTTGGCTTAACCCTCTGCATAAGCGCGGCCATAGCGTATCGGTTCGGTCTCTCGCCGTCGAAATTTTTCACATTAATTAGAGGATAGTGAGACTTAGCTTTTGATTCGCACAGCATCGCCACAGGGTGCAAACACCATACCGGCCTTAGGAAGTACGTTGCCTCGGATTCTCTTATTGACACGCTATACCCGGATGGGGGCCTCCAGCCGGCTGCGCACTTTACAGTATGTTCCCTACCTTCAAGCCGCCGGCTTTGAGGTCGAGGTTGCGAGCTTCTTCGATGAGGCATACCTCGAGACGCTCTATTCGGGTCGGCGCAACCGGCTAGGCTCGGTGAAATATTTCGTAGGCCGGATATCCGAGCTTTTGTCGTCGCGTCGGGCTGAAGCAATCTGGTTGGAAAAGGAGGCCTTGCCGTGGGTTCCGTGGCCCATTGAGCGGCTCATGTGGCCTCGGAATGTGCCAGTGGTTAGCGACTATGACGATGCGATATTCCACTACTACGACATCCATCGCAGTGCCCTTGTGCGCCGGTTTCTGGGCCGCAAGATCGACGGCGTCATGGCGCGGTCGGCGATAGTGTTTGCTGGCAACGACTACCTGGCCGAACGCGCACGGGCGGCCGGCGCCCGGCGTGTGGAACTGGTGCCGACGGTCGTCGACATGCAGGCTTACCAACATCGCCCGATCCCGTCCAAGGACGGCAAACCTCGGATCGGATGGATTGGAACCCCCGTGACATGGGCGCAATACGGCCAGCCGATGCTTCCCTTCCTGAAGGATTTGCTGGCTCGTCACGATGCCGTTTTTCGTGCCGTGGGCGCGGGGAAGCCGCCAGATCCTCTGGTGAATTTCGAGTTTCCGGATTGGTCGGAAGCCCATGAAGTCGAACTCATTCAAGGCATGGACATTGGCATCATGCCCTTGGAGGACTCACCCTTCGCGCGCGGCAAGTGCGGTTACAAGCTGATTCAGTACATGGCGTGCGGCCTGCCGGTGGTGGCGTCGCCTGTAGGCGTGAATAGCAAGCTCGTCACCCACGGCGAAAATGGCTTTCTGGCTTCTACCGAAGCCGAGTGGCGCGCAGCCATCGAACGGTTGCTGTCTGACCCGGAGTTGCGCCGCCGCATGGGCGCGGCAGGGCGCGCCAAAGTTGAATCGGACTATTCGATCCAGACTTACGGGCCGAAGGTCGCTGGTATGTTTGCAAGCCTCTAGCGGGTACCTTCGAAGGCTACCGTCAGGCGTCGAGCAATCCCATACGCCTCAGCATCGGGTCATAGACGAACCGGGAATCATATTTTTCGCAGGCTATCCGGCGGCTGGCTGCGCCCATCTCCCGAACAAGTAGAGGCTGCTCGATGAAGCGCTGCATGGCTTCCGCAAGCGGCTCTACCTTGTGCGTCGGCACCAGGAAACCGTTGATGCCTTCCTCGACCGGTTCACGACAGCCGGGCGCATCGGTGCTGACGATGGGGCGACCGGTTGCCATCGCCTCCAAGACGCTGCGTGGCGTGCCTTCCCTGTAAGACGGCAACACATAGACCGAACATGCCGCAAGAGCCGGCCTGACGTCATCCATCCAGGGTGTGTGACTTATCCAGCTCCAACTCCTGACTTCCTCAATCGGAACAGCGGTTGGATTGGTATCTGCCGGGCCGACCAGCGCGAACTCGACTTGCGGGTAACGCGATTTGACGATGCGTGCTGCTTGGGCGAACTCCCGAAGTCCCTTGTCCGCAAGAAGTCGCGAAACCATCAGGAACCGAAGCCGGCCTGCGGCAATATCAGGCAAGGGAACTTCGGCGAACTGCTCGATATCAATGCCCGAACCAGCCAGAATCTGGACCCGGGTCGATGGGCCAAGCGCGCCAAGTTTCCGCAGATCGCTGATGTCGTCAGGGTTCTGGAAGTAGACCGTATCGGAGAATTTGAAGGCCGTGCGATAGAGGTTGACGGCGACGCTGCGCACAAGTCGCGCGCGCACCGAAGGATCATCGTCGATAAATACAGATCCGAGACCGGTAACCATCGGCAAAATGCGCCTCACGCCTGCCAACCGCGCGCCAAGAGTTCCGAAGACCACAGGTTTGATCGTGTAAGGAACAAAGACGTTTGCCTGCTCCAGGCGAGCAACTTTGTTCACGCGCTGAATGTATTTCAGCTCGGCAAGCGGATTCGTCGTCGCGTGGCGATGCAAGGGAACGTCGTGAACAGGTATGTTGGCTTCAGCTAGGCATTCGAGATCACCACGCGCGAACTCAGCCAGCGGTGCGCCCACAGCCACCTGTCCGCCGAGTGCCTGAATTTTGCGAAGCAGCGGCATTCGAAAACGGACGACAGATGGAGCGAAGCTGCCGAGCACGAGTACGCGGCATTTGCCCGGATTGCCAATTGGTGGCTGATTGGAGTCTGTCATGTGGCCAGCAGTTACGAACTCTTCGGTTAACATTTGTGATGGAGGCAAAAAAAGGGTTTTCGTTGCACCGGGGGAGGAATGGGCTAGAAAACGGTCACATTTTCGGCGACTGGAGCTTTGACTGTGGGAATTCTGGACAACGTTCGTATCGGCGTGATCGGACTGGGATATGTTGGCCTGCCTCTAGCTGTCCTGCTCGCCAAGCGTTTTCCGGTTACGGGATTCGATATCAGCAGCAAGCGTATCGCCGAGCTGCGCAATGCTCACGACCGGACCCTGGAAGTCACTGAAAGCGAGTTGCGCACAACGACGACTGCCTTCAGCGACGCCCTTGATGACCTGCGCGATTGCAACTTCTATATAGTCACTGTGCCTACTCCCATCGACGCTGCAAAGCGGCCCGACCTGCGTTTGCTTAAGGCGGCGTGTGCGACGGTTGGCAAGGTGATCTCGGCGGGCGATACGGTCGTGTTCGAATCCACGGTCTATCCCGGCGTTACGGAGGAGGAATGCGTTCCGGTGATCGAGCACGTGTCGGGATTGCGATTCAATACCGATTTCTTTGCAGGTTATAGCCCTGAACGCGTCAACCCCGGCGACAAACTCCACACCATCGACAAAATCGTCAAGGTAACATCGGGCTCGACCTCTGAAATCGCCGATCTGGTCAACGCCGTCTACGGCGCGGTCGTCACCGCTGGTACATATCGTGCGCCGTCGATCCGTGTTGCAGAGGCCGCCAAGGTCATCGAAAACACGCAGCGCGATGTGAACATTGCACTGGTCAACGAGCTAGCGACCTTGTTCCAGAAACTCGGCATCGACACGATGAGCGTTCTGGAAGCCGCCGGGACAAAATGGAACTTCCTCCCGTTTCGCCCCGGTCTCGTTGGCGGGCACTGCATTGGCGTCGATCCCTACTATCTGACCCACAAGGCGCAAGAGGTGGGTCATCATCCCGAGATCATCATGGCCGGGCGCCGCATCAACGATTTGATGGGGGAACTGGTAGCATCGAGGTTCGTAAGAGCGCTTATTTCAAGAGGTATTGACGCGTCCCGGGCGCGCGTTCTGGTGCTTGGCATCACGTTCAAGGAAAATTGCCCTGATACGCGCAACACTAAAGTGGTCGACGTCGTCCGGGAATTGGCGGATTACGGGATGGACGTGTCCATTCATGATCCTTGGGCGGATAGCGAGGAGGTCGAAAACGAATATGGCCTGCACCTTACCCAAGAGCCACACGCCGCTGGATATGATGGAGTGATCATCGCTGTCTCGCACGACAAGTTCCGTAGTCTGGGCGCGGATGGGGTTCGCAATTTAGCGAAGCCGAATGGCGTGGTTTTCGATGTGAAGGGGATGTTGGGTCTCGAAGACAGCGATCTGCGTTTGTAGGATCGGTGCGGCTTAGAAAGAAATCTTGTGTGCTTTCGAGGCGATCGAATACCAATGATTGATCGCAACAATCTGCCCGGTGCCGATTTGGCTTTGGTTTGCGAAAATGTAGTGATGCAATATGCAAAGGCCTATGGAAAATTGAGAACAAGAGGTGAGGCAGGCCGCTGTCACTGTCGGAATTTAATTATTCGAAGCGGTTTCTGCGGATGAAGCGCTCGTTCGACATCGTTGTTTCAACGATTTCGCTGGTCGTGCTCGTCCCTGTTTTCCTGTCCGTGATGCTTCTTGTTCGGCTGCGCCTCGGAAACCCTATCTTCTTTTCTCAGATGAGGCCTGGAAGAGACAGCATACCCTTCAAAATGATCAAGTTTCGGACCATGCGCGAAACGCGCGATAGCGACGGGAATTTACTTGCGGATGCCGACAGGCTGACTGCCTTGGGCCGCTTCCTTCGTTCGACCAGTCTCGATGAATTGCCAGAATTATGGAATGTGCTGAAGGGAGACATGAGCCTTGTTGGACCACGTCCGTTGCTGATGGAGTATCTTCCGCTTTATTCGCCCATGCAGGCAAGGCGGCACGAAGTGCGCCCGGGAATAACTGGCTGGGCTCAGATAAATGGACGCAATGCGATTTCTTGGGAAGAGAAATTTGCCCTGGATGTCTGGTACGTGGATAACAGGTCGGTTGGGCTGGATATGAAGATCATGGCGCTTACCTTGGCTAAGGTATTTGGACGAGCTGACATCTCTGCAAGGGGCGAGGCCACCATGCCGCGTTTCACCGGTAGCCGCCGAAATGGGTCGGCCAGCCAATGAGAGGGCCGCTTCTCGTCTTGGGGCGCGGTGGCCACGGCAGGGTCGTCGCTGACGCCGCTTCTGACTGCGGATATGACAAGATTGCCTTTCTTGACGACTCTCCCCAAGCAGAAGATTTGCCCAGCCCGTTTCCTCATCTCGGCCCGATCTCGATGGCGGGCCAATTGCTGCATATGTGGCCACAAGCAATCGCCGCGGTTGGAAACAACACGCTCAGAGAAGCACTTTTTCTTCGTCTTGTAGGGCTCGGTTTCGAGGCGCCATCGGTAGTTCATCCCTCTGCCGTGGTAAGCCGAAACGCCCAGATCGGTGACGGGGTTTTCGTTGCGCCCACCGCCGTCATCAACGTTGGTGCAAAGGTGGCCAATGCAGTCATCATCAACACAGGTGCGCGGATAGATCATGACTGTGTGATCGGCGCAGCTAGCCACATAGCGCCGGGAGTGACCCTTTCGGGTGGGGTGACGATCGGGTCGAAAGTCTGGTTGGGTACCGGTTGTGCCGTGCGGCAGGGCGTTACGATTGGTGACGAGGCTGTTATAGGTGTCGGTGCTGCTGTCGTGTCTGACCTTGCACCAGCGGGAACTTACATCGGTGTTCCCGCGCGACCCTCCGAAAAGCATCAGTAACGGTTGGAAAATTGCTCAATACTCCATTCTCGCCCTGGCCATCTTTCTCCGACGAGGAAATTCAGGCTGTTTCGCAAGTTCTGCGTTCAGGCAGAGTCAACTATTGGACCGGCGAGGAATGCCGGGCATTCGAACGCGAATTTGCCCAGTGGTGTGAATCCAGCCATGCGATCGCGCTCGCCAACGGCACCGTCGCACTCGATCTCGCACTTCGCGCACTCGATGTAGGACCAGGGGACGAAGTGATCGTCACCCCACGCACATTTCTTGCGTCTGTATCCTGCGTGGTGAATGCGGGGGCGAAACCCGTATTTGCCGACGTGGATCGTGACAGCGGCAATATTACCGCCGCGACAATCACAGCGGTCCTATCTCCGCGGACGAAGGCAGTTATCCCGGTGCATCTCGCGGGCTGGCCTTGCGACATGGACCCGATCATGGAACTCGCGGCGCGCTATGGGTTCAAGGTCATAGAAGATTGCGCCCAAGCTCACGGCTCACGCTACAAGGGCCGTTCGGTCGGGACGATTGGCCACATCGGCGCGTGGTCTTTCTGCCAGGACAAGATCATCACCACAGGCGGTGAGGGCGGGATGGTGACGACCAAGGATGCCGACCTATGGTCGCGGATGTGGTCGTTCAAGGACCATGGCAAGAGTTGGGAAGCCGTCTATGAGCGCCCACATCCACCCGGCTTTCGCTGGCTTCACGAGAGCTTCGGCACAAATTGGCGCATGACCGAGATGCAGGCAGCAATCGGCCGCATCCAGCTTCGCCGTTTGGGTGAGTGGTCGGCAGCACGCGAGGCCAATGCGGCGGTTCTACACAAGGTGCTGGCAACTTTTGCTCGCGGAAACGGTCCGGTGCGGGTGCCGTTCCTGTCTGGTCGACCGGACATGGGCAATGATTCACGGCACGCCTACTACAAATTCTACGCGTACGTACGACCGGAGAATCTCGCGCAAGGGTGGTCAAGAGATCGGATTGTCAATGAGATCGTCTCGAACAGCGTCCCTTGTTACCAAGGTTCATGCTCGGAGGTCTATCTTGAGCGGGCTTTCGACGATACAGGCCTGCGGCCACCCATGCCGTTGCCAACGGCCCATGAATTGGGCGAGACAAGCCTGATGTTTCTTGTCCATCCGACGTTGACGGCAGAAGAGGTCATTAAAACTGCCGACGTAGTTGGAAAAGTTCTTTCCGCAGCACAAAAAAGCCAGGCTATTTCCCCCTAACGTCGAGGATTGTTTTTACTTGGCGGTGATTTGGCGCAATAGGGCAATCATCGAGCCCAAAAGCAAACCAAGAAGCACGGCGCCACCAACAAAAAGGCTCATCCTTGGAGACACCTTCTCAGCGCTGGCACCGACGATGCTGTAGTCTGCGATCGGAGCCGTTGCCGGGTCACTCAGCGGTGACTCGTCGAGCAACTGGGTGAGACGCTCACTGTCCTTGTCGTTTTCCAGTAGGTAGATTTGCCGCTCAAGATCCCGCAGTTGGGTGATAAATGGGTCGTTGTCGCTACGGCTGTTGAGAAGTTTGATTTGCTCGTCCAGCGCGCGGCTACCCTGAAGATACATTGGTTGCTCGCCAGATATCACCTGGGTGGAGGGGGCAGGAACAGGCTGTCCAGGGGCAATTGAAGACGGCACCGTTACGGGGTCCTTGATACCAAGGGTCTCCGCGATCTTTGCCTGCTCGCCGACCATGACAGCCTCGTCCTTGCGAGCATTTTCCTGTTGGTTCCTGCGCGCTTCGATCTCCACCCGCAATTTGCTTATGGCATCGCTGCGAATTTTCGCCCCGGCCGAAATCTTGTTCAGCGTAGCTGTGCGGATCGTCTTCGCGACCTCAAGTCCTGCGTTTTCGAGACTCCATGCCACGAACCGGTTCACCGCTTCTCGATCGCTTCCTCTCACACTCATCTCGAAACTGGCTTTTTTGTCGGTCGCAGGCATGAACTTCACGCTGCGCGCAAAAGCCAGGGCTGAGGCGTCTGACGCATCATTTTGTCCTTCGTTTTTGGCGATGCCGCTTTCCTGCGCCGCCTGGATGAGATGGCCCGGCGATTGCAGGTAAGTGGTGAATTCCTGAAAAAGGCTGTCACGCGTATAGGGAAACGCCGAACCCAACGAGGGATCTGTCTCGCTGTCGACTGTGCCCAGATTGGGCAAGGCGCTTCTCGCCAACAGATCGATATACCCGGCGTACTCGCTCTGCGTGATCGGATAAATGGCCGCTTCGGACTGGTATACGTTCGGAGAGGCGTAGTAGGCAGCGGCCCCGAGCAAGGCCGCAGCAGCGGTAGTCGCAAATATCGTAAGTTTGCCCTGCCAAAGCTTTGAAAACACGTCACGTAGGTCGATTTCGTTGCCTACTGCGTTATCCAAACCTGCCCTCCCATGAATTCATGCGATGTTTGAGTAAGCGCATCTGGAAATGATGCGCCGAGTCCCAAATTCAACTCTGCGAAGCCTGATGTGGCCTGCGGTATTCGCCACGCGTGTCGACAACAAGGCACGCGCATTCAAGGATGGTTTCGTCTGGCAAGCTTACGTGTTCGGTTAGACGCTGTGCCGTAGGAAACCGGATATGGAGACGTTACCGGGGCAGACTATCTAATTCGGCCACCGATTGCCACAACGGGTAAGTGTGAGCCTTGCTCGCTTCCGAAACCGAACGGATTATTTGAGTCTGCCGGCAGGAAAGAAAGGTGGCTGGGGCGCCAGGATTCGAACCTGGGAATGTCGGTACCAAAAACCGATGCCTTACCGCTTGGCGACGCCCCAAAAGCCGACGCTTAGAGTCGAACAGAGCGGCCTTATAGGCAGTGCCGGTGAAAAGCACAATCCGCAGCCGCCATCAATGTCGCTGGTTTTTCAAGGCGGGTAGGTGGCCTATTCGCCCCAAACTGCGAGTTCATTACCCGCAGGATCAGTGAAATGAAAACGGCGGCCACCAGGAAACGAGAAGATCGGTTTTACGATCCGCCCACCGGCATTCTGCACACCGGACAGCGTCTCTTCCAGGTTTTCACTGTAGAGCACGGGCAGCGGCTTCGACGAACTTTCTTTGGCGTCCGTATGAAAGCCACCATCGAGCCCTTCTGAAAAGGCCGCGTAGGATGGTCCGTAGTCGATGAATGTCCACGAGAAGGCTGCACTGTAGAAAGCCTTGACGCTATCGAGCGTGCCGCCGGTGGCGGGCATTTCAAGATAGTCGAGTTTCCCGGTTTGCCGCATGGTGATCTCCTTTGTTCTTATTATGTTCTAGTTGGCGTATGCGCGAAGAGCAAGCAATTGTCCGGCTGACATCGAAAGCAAAAGATGCAGAACGGCGATGTGTCAGCTATCCCATTGTTTGCATGTAGAAATTCGTAAGGTGTGCTGTATTCGGGGCTTCATTCTGCCTTTAATCGATTGTAGCTCTTCTGTGCCTCAGCGAACGCTTGCGTTTCAGGCCCCGGCACCTTATCGCTCCCGCAACCAGCCCCGATCGGGGCCTAGTCAATCTCCGAAAGTTGGGGACCAGGAATGACGAAGTGGGTGTACACCTTTGGTGACGGAGCGGCCGAAGGCCGCGCTGGCGATAAGGCTTTGCTCGGCGGCAAGGGTGCCAATCTAGCCGAGATGTGCAGCCTCGGCCTGCCTGTGCCTCCGGGCTTCACCATCACCACGGAGCTTTGCAACTGGTACTACGCCAACGGGCGTTCCTATCCGCAAGCGCTGGAAGCCGAGATCGATAGCGCGCTAGGGCATATCAGCCGCATCACCGGCCGTCGTTTCGGCGACCCCGAGAAGTTGCTGCTGGTTTCCGTACGTTCAGGCGCACGTGCGTCCATGCCGGGCATGATGGACACGGTGCTCAATCTTGGCCTCAACGACGAGACGGTCGAAGCGCTTGCCGCTGATGCCGGTGATGCGCGCTTCGCCTATGACAGCTATCGCCGCTTCATCCAGATGTATTCGAATGTGGTTCTGGACCTCGACCACGAGATGTTCGAGGAAATCCTTGAGGATCAAAAGGCGAGTCTCGGCCATGAGCTCGACACCGAACTGACCGCTATCCAATGGCAGCAGGTCATCGCGCTCTACAAGGCCAAGGTCGAGGAAGAGCTTGGCGCGCCGTTCCCGCAGGACCCGCGCGAGCAGTTGTGGGGTGCCGTCGGCGCTGTGTTTTCGAGCTGGATGAATGCCCGCGCCATCACCTACCGGCGCCTGCACGATATTCCGGAGAACTGGGGCACTGCGGTCAACGTGCAGGCCATGGTGTTCGGCAATATGGGCGATACGTCGGCCACCGGCGTTGCCTTTACCCGCAATCCCTCCACTGGCGAGAAGGCGCTTTACGGTGAGTTCTTGGTCAATGCACAAGGTGAGGACGTCGTCGCCGGCATTCGCACTCCGCAGAACATCACGGAGAAGGCGCGAATCGCTGCCGGTTCCGACAAACCGTCGCTTGAGAAGTTGATGCCTGAAGCGTTCGACGCGTTTGTCGAAATCTCGCGGCGTCTCGAAAATCACTACCGCGACATGCAGGACCTCGAATTCACCATCGAGCGCGGCAAGTTGTGGATGTTGCAGACGCGGTCCGGCAAGCGCACCGCCAAGGCGGCGCTCAAGGTTGCGGTAGACATGGCCAACGAGGGGCTGATTACACAGGCTGAAGCCGTCGATCGCATCGACCCGGCTTCGCTTGACCAGTTGCTGCACCCGACAATCGACCCGAAGGCCGAACGCGACGTGATCGGTATTGGCTTGCCTGCATCGCCCGGTGCTGCAACGGGCGAAATCGTGTTCACGTCCGATGAAGCCGAAGAGATGAAGTCTGCGGGGCGCAAGGTCATTCTCGTGCGCGTCGAAACCAGCCCCGAAGACATCCACGGCATGCATGCCTCGCAAGGCATCCTGACAACGCGGGGCGGCATGACCAGCCATGCGGCAGTCGTCGCCCGCGGCATGGGAAAGCCCTGCGTCTCTGGCGTCGGTTCCCTGCGGGTCGACCACAAGAGCGGCATCTTGATCGCCATGGGCAAGACCTTCCGCAAGGGAGACATCATCACCATCGATGGCGGGTCCGGCCAGGTTCTAAAGGGTGCTGTGCCGATGCTGCAGCCTGAGCTTTCGGGCGATTTCGCATCCATCATGGAGTGGGCTGACAAGACACGCCGCATGAAGGTGCGTACAAACGCCGAAACGCCGGCGGACGCCCGCATGGCGCGTTCATTCGGTGCCGAAGGCATAGGGCTTTGTCGCACCGAACATATGTTCTTCGATGGCGACCGCATTGTTGCCATGCGCGAAATGATCCTCGCCGATACCGAAAAGGGCCGCCGCGCGGCACTTGCCAAGCTGTTGCCCATGCAGCGTTCGGATTTTCTTGAACTGTTCGAAATCATGGCCGGCTTGCCGGTCACGATCCGGTTGCTGGACCCGCCGCTGCACGAATTCCTGCCCAAGACCGAGGAAGAGATCGCCGAGGTGGCCGACGCCATGCAGGTCGTGGCAGACAAGCTGCGCCAGCGCACGGAAGCCCTGCACGAGTTCAACCCCATGCTGGGTCATCGTGGCTGCCGCTTGGCCGTCTCTTATCCCGAGATCGCCGAGATGCAGGCGCGCGCCATTTTCGAGGCTGCCGTGGAGGCGGGCAGAAAGGCCGGCAAGCTGGTCGTTCCGGAAGTCATGGTGCCGCTGGTCGGCCTCAAGAAGGAACTTGACTACGTCAAAGCCCGAATTGATGCGGTTGCCCAAAGCGTGATGGAAGAAACCGACGTCAAGTTCGAATACCTGATCGGCACCATGATCGAGCTGCCCCGGGCGGCTATCCGCGCCCATGTCATTGCCGAAACCGCGGAGTTCTTCTCCTTCGGCACCAATGACCTGACGCAAACCACTTTCGGAATTTCGCGCGACGATGCGGCGTCGTTCCTCGAGGTCTATCGCCAGAAGGGGATCATCGATCAGGACCCGTTCGTATCGATCGACATCGAAGGTGTTGGCGAACTGGTGGAACTGGCTGCTGAAAAGGGCCGCAAGACGCGCCCCGACATCAAGCTCGGCATCTGTGGAGAGCACGGCGGTGATCCCGCGTCGATCCACTTCTGCGAAACGGTTGGCCTGGACTATGTATCATGTTCGCCGTTCCGCGTTCCTATTGCCAAGCTGGCGGCGGCCCAGGCGGCAGTGCGCAAGCGATAGCGTCTCGTCGGACTGAACTTGCCCTATCTCACGCTTGATCAAGCCTTCGCCTGTTGCGGGCTTGATCGGCGGCCCACCACCTGTTGAGCGCCGCTGCACAGCGAAACGCCGTCTGCCCGTCCCATAACGGAATGCGCGTCCTGCTGGGCTCGGCGTGGCTTTGCAGATGGCTCAGGCAAGCCTCCAGGCGGCTGCGGACATCATAAATGTTTACCAGGCAGTTTGTGCCGTTCCTGATCGTGACAGGACGCTCGGTCGTGTCACGAAAAGTAAAACAGGGAATGCCGAGCCAGGTCGTTTCTTCCTGGATGCCACCTGAATCCGTCAACACCAGTGCCGATGCCGCGACCAGATTGACGAACTCCGCATAGCGCAGCGCCGGAACGAGGCAAATGTTGCCGTTCTCACGAAGCCGCGCGTCGAGTTTCCACCGTTCCAACTGCTTGAGGGTCCGGGGGTGGGCGGGGAACAGCACGACCGTACGCTGCGCCAGCCAAAGCAAAAGATCGCAAATCGCTTCGATCGACTTTTTTGAATCGACGTTGGAAGGCCGGTGGAATGTCGCAACGGCAAATGATCGCGCGGTGAGCCTATAGTGTGCAAGCAGGGTTGCCTGCAGATCGGGCTTAATGGTCGACGACAGCGAATCGATCATGATGTTGCCGACGAACTCGACCTTCTCAGGCGGTTTGCCCTCTCCGAAGATGAGGTTGTTCATCGCTTCCTCGGAAGGCGACAGCATGAGGTCCGATATCGAGTCGATCACGACACGATTGATCTCTTCGGGCATCAGCATGTCGCCGCTGCGAAGCCCTGCTTCCAAGTGAACGACCGGAATGCCAAGCCGCTTGGCAGCAAGAGTTGTTGCCATCGACGCATCCACGTCCCCGGATACGACAACCATGTCGGGATGATCCTGCGCGCACAGTTCTTCGTATCTTGCCATGATCTCGCCAATGCGCGGGCCGTACGCCGAAGCGGCCAAGTCGAGCGGCAACACGTCTGAAACGCCGAGGTCTTCGAATATCTCGGTGGTCATGCTGGGAGAGTTGTGCTGCTGGACAAAAATCAGGCGCACCGAACACCAGTCCTGCTGAGACAGCACTTTGTGCAGGGGGGCGATCTTGATGATGTTGGGGCGCGTGCCGGCAACGAGGTGGATGGTGCAGGGGCGTCTTGTCATGACTGGTGTCGAATCCGGCTCATTGCCGAACTTCTAACACCAGACCCGAAAAACGCGTAATTTAGTTCCAGGACCCGACGCAATCGACCAGATGCTTGCCTTGCAGCTTGGAGCGATCAACGGTCTTGAACGGCATGTGGGCGACGAGGAGTGCCACAACGTCGCTGTCGGTGACCGCATCTTCAAGCTGTTGCAGCTTGATGTTGGAATGACCAAGCAACGCATTCGGAAGCTCGGTGACATGGGGCTCCACGACGGTAACATCGTAGCCCTTGTGCCCCAGCATCTCCACGATCTCGACCGCAGGGCTCTCGCGCAGGTCATCCACATCGGCCTTGTACGAAAGACCCAGGCAGCAAACCTTCTTGCTCCCCGTCTGGTTGAGGGCTGTCTCTATCCTGTCGACAACCGAGTGGGGGCGTCCGTCATTGACGTTGCGGGCTGCCCGCATAACTTGGGTCAGTTCCGGAAATTGCGTGATCAGGAACCAGGGATCGACGGCGATGCAATGACCGCCGACGCCGGGACCGGGGTTGAGTATCTTGACGCGCGGATGCCTGTTGGCGAGCGCAATCGTTTGCCACGCATCCAGCCCGAGATGATCGCAGACATTGGCGACTTCGTTGGCGAAGGCGATGTTGACGTCGCGATAGGCATTCTCGATCAGCTTGACCAGCTCGGCCGCCGCCGCCGAAGTTTCGAAGATCTGTCCACGCACGAAGGTGCTGTAGAGTTCCTTGGCTCGGCTTGCGCATTCAGGCGTGATGCCGCCGACAATGCGGTCATTTTGCACCAGTTCGTAGACCATCCGGCCGGGCAGGATGCGCTCCGGGCAGTAGGCCATGGATATTTTCAGATGGCTTTTGGAGCCGTTTGCCGAGATCAGGTCAGGTCGTTCCTGGCCAATGACCTCCGCCATCTTCTGTGTGGTGCCCACGGGGCTCGTCGATTCCAGGATCACCAGGTCGCCGGCCTTGAGAACCTTGCAGATCGACCGTATCGCCTGCTCGACAAAGGAGATGTCGGGCTGCTTGTCGGGCTGGATCGGTGTCGGCACGGCGACGATGAACGCATCCGCCGGCTGCGGTTCTGTAAAGGCCTTGAGGCGTCCGCTTCTTACCGTCGAATGGACGAGGCCATCCAGATCAGGTTCGCTGAAGTGCGCACGCGCGGCGTTGATGGCGGTTACCGCTTTCTGGCTTGTATCGACGCCAAGAACCTGGATGCCACGGCTGGCGATTGTCGCTGCGGTCGGCAACCCGATGTAGCCGAGGCCAATGACCGAGACGGCTTCAAACTGGTTAGGCATTGGCGATGGTCTCCAGTATCCGGTGCGCGGCCCGGCCATCACCGTAGGGATTGGTGGCGGAGCTTGCGCGCTTGTATTCCTCTGGAATGTCGATCAGGCGCCGTGCTTCGGTGACAATCCGGCAGGGATCGGTGCCGACGAGGCGCGCTGCACCTGCCGCGATTGCCTCTGGCCGTTCAGTAACATCGCGGGTCACCAGAACAGGCTTGCCCAATGCGGGAGCCTCCTCCTGTATGCCGCCGGAATCGGTGACGATGATATGCGACCGGCCCATCAGGTAGACAAACGGCAGGTAGTCCTGCGGATCGATCAGGAAAACGTCGCTGACGCCGGCCAGCGTTTCCTTGGCGGCGCGCTGGACATTCTCGTTGAGATGAACCGGGTAGACGACCTGGATGTCACCTTTTGAAGCAAGGCTTGCCAGGGCTTCGCACATGCGGCGAAGACCGTCGCCGAAGTTCTCGCGGCGGTGGCCGGTGACGAGGACGAGCTTCTTGTTGGGATTCAGGAAGGAGAATTTGTTGCGAAACGCCTCTTCGGCGATCGGATCTGACTTGATGAGTTCGGAAGCCATGAGCAGCGCATCGATGACGGTGTTGCCGGTCACGACGATGCGTTCGTCCGGGATAGCCTCCTCGATCAGCGCGTTACGCGCGCCTTCCGTCGGCGCGAACAGCCACTTGGCCGAGACGTCGATGATGCAGCGGTTCATTTCTTCGGGCCACGGCCGCCATATGTCGCGTGTACGCAAGCCGGCTTCGACGTGACCTACCGGAATCCGCTGGTAGAACGCGGCCAGAGAGGCCGCCATTGCGGTTGTGGTGTCGCCATGCACCAGCACGAAATCCGGCTTGGTGTCGGCCAGAACCTTCCCCAGGCCTTCAAGTACGTTCACCGTCACATCGGTCAGCGTCTGCCCCGTCTGCATGATGTTGAGGTCGATGTCGGGAACGATGTTGAATGCCTGCAAGACCTGATCGAGCATGGATCGGTGCTGGCCTGTCACACAAACGACGGTCTCGAAACGTCCGTCGGCTCGAAACGCCTTAATGACGGGAGCCATTTTTATGGCTTCCGGGCGCGTGCCAAATACAATCATCGCCTTCATGCGCAAGCCCCAAGCCAAACCCATCGGGCCGGTTTCCGGACACTTCGCCTAATGGGAATGCTCGTCGAGTGGTCTAGCGAACCGCCGCGAACCTGCCCTGGTCCTCAGCCCATGCAGGTCGGCTTTGCCTTGTTGCCAGTGCCGCCGCGCAGAGCTGTTTCCCGATTTAGCTCCCTGTCCTCATGATCTAACTGATACCCTACGAGGAGCCCGGAAATCTCTACTCTCAATGGCCTAACAGGGCCGGGTACGACCTAGCCCATAAGGCGAAGTGCGTACCCGCCATTCCGACGTCGGGAGGTATCGGGGCCGTTGTCGATCTGGACATGCTATCAAGGCGGTGCCCGTGGCATCCGCCAACTGGGCAGCCTTTGCAAAAGAAAACGCCCGGTACGTGCGCACCGGGCGTTGGTATTCTTTTCTGTGTTGCGCCGGCTATTCCGGCGCGGACTTGGTTACTGGCGGCGCGGCAGCAGCGACCATACGGCCGGCACCAAACTGGCGGCCAGTGCAACCTTGATGAGATCGGGCAGGATGAAGGGGACGACGCCGAACTGCCAAGCCTTTTCAGTTCCAATGATCGTGGCAAGCCATGCAAAGCCCATCGCCATCATGATGACTTCCGCAACGAGCAGCGCACCGAACAGCTTGAAAGGGTTGCGGTCGAAGCCGCGATCGGCCGCCCAGCCGGCAATAGCGGCCATGACCACGAAGCCGGGCAGATAACCGCCAGTGGTGCCGACCATGTAGGCAAGACCGATGCCCTTTTCGGGCGTGCTCTGGAACACAGGGAAGCCCATCGCGCCTTCGAGCATGTAGAGCAGCAATGTCGCGACGGCGAGCCGCATGCCGAAAGCCGCTGCGATCAGGAAGATCGCAAGCGTTTGCAGCGACATATCGACGGGGCCAAGCATGACTTTCGTCTTGGCCGAGAGCGTCAGCAAGAGCGTTCCGGCAATGGCGAGGAACAACTGGGTGACAAGCCTTGCAGCGCCTTTTTCGGGCAGAGCCAGTGAAACAAGCGGACGCATCGTTGTTGCAATTGCCATGTTCTTCCTCAATCCGTTTGGCCAGAGCGCAAAGGCGCTTCGGGTTTCCCCTATATTGTCTTCCGTGATATGCGGCAAACGATTTTGCCCATCCTGCCTGAGTAAATAGGCTATGCCCCTCAAATTCGATACGAGTTTTCAACCGGCATACGGCAAGGCAGTTGCCGTCGCGTCAGGCGTGCAGCGCGTTACCGCGCCCAACCCTTCGCCTTTCACCTTTCATGGCACCAACAGCTACCTGATTGGCCACGATTCGCTGGCCGTGATCGATCCCGGCCCCGACGACGACTCGCACTTGCAGGCTCTGCTTGCAGCCATTGCCGGCCGGCCGGTCAGCCACATCTTTGTCAGCCATACCCATCGCGACCATTCTCCGCTCGCTGCGCGCCTGAAAGCCGAGACGGGGGCGGTGGTCGTAGCCGAGGGGCCGCATCGTCCCGCGCGCCCACTAGGGATTGGTGAAACAAATCCACTCGACGCAAGTGCCGATACCGAGTTCAAGCCGGACGTGGCCATGGCGGACGGTGCCGTCATCGATGGAGACGGTTGGTCGATCCGCGGGGTTTTCACCCCCGGCCACACGGCAAATCACCTGGCCTTTGCCCTCGAAGGCCGCCGTGTCCTGTTTTCTGCCGATCATGTCATGGCCTGGGCGACCACCATCGTTGCACCGCCGGACGGGGCAATGGCCGACTACATGGCGTCTCTAGACTTGTTGCTTGAACGCGATGACCGTCTGTTTCTGCCCGGCCACGGCGGGCAGGTGAGTGCGCCGCATGCCTTCATGCGCGGTTTGAAAGCGCATCGGAAAATGCGCGAGCGCGCCATCCTCGAGCGGGTCAGGAAGGGCGACCGCACCATAAAGGCGATGGTCGAGGCAATCTACAGGGATACCGATCCGCGCTTACACGGTGCGGCGGGGCTATCGGGTCTGGCACATCTCCAGGACCCGGTTGCGCGCGGGATGGGCAGCACGGACGGCAGCCCGTCGGTCGCCGGCCCCTATTTTCCTGCGTACTGGTTTCTATTCGGTCGAGGTGGGGCCGG
>Ga0066256_1000348_pt1 | contig 155315 bp, 151 predicted proteins | sample ThiBio_1000_biof_FD_87107 | JGI IMG/M metagenome (GOLD analysis project Ga0066256, IMG submission 87107) | Wastewater bioreactor microbial communities from Cape Town, South Africa - Thiocy_expt_1000_biof (version 2) | ecosystem: Engineered > Bioreactor > Thiocyanate-remediating >...
TGGAGACCATGCGGGCGTAGTCGGCGGGATCCTGCTCGGAGCCGATGTAGGTGTTGATCGCGGACAGGCCCTGCGCCACGGCGCCGGAACGGTCCATCGCGGCCTTGTCGACCAGCTTGATCTTGAGGTCCATGCCCAGCTCGGCCTTGGCGGCATCTGCCCAGCGCATGATTTCGTAACCGGCGCCGCAGCAAGCCATGCCGCCGCCGATCAGGAGGATATCGAGGTCCTCCTGGATAACTTCGGGATTACCAAATTCTCCAGCCATTTCATATACCTCTCTAAATTACTTGCGAATCAGTTCGGCGGGGTTGCCGGCACGGTAGCCACCCATGACGTCCCGGGTGAACGAGCCCACGGCGGTGATGTCGGCCATCTTGGGCATCGGCTTGCCACCGTACGGGTCGATCGAACCCTCGGGGGTGGTGCGGATCGGGAACTTGAAGCGCTTGAGCGTGCCGTTGCGGAACTTGATGGTCCACATGATGGAATCGGAACCACGCAGCGGTTGCACCATGCCGCCCAGCGGCACGACGTCGGCGTAGTGACGGGCTTCGATCGCCTGCTGCGGGCAGATCTTCACGCAGGAGTAGCACTCCCAGCACTGCTCGGGCTCTTGGTTGAAGGCACGCATGGCGTGGCCGGTCTCGGAACCGTCCTTGTCCAGCTTCATCAGGTCGTGCGGGCAGATGTACATGCAGGCGGTCTTGTCCTGACCCTTGCAGCCGTCGCACTTGTCGGTACGAACATAGGTAGGCATTACTTAAGTCTCCAGGTTAGCTAACTCCGCGATCGTCGCGGTCCGATTTCGAACTTCAACCTGTCCTTGGCCGGGGCGTATCGCGAATCCGCTTCCGGTAGGCAAAGTCCTGAAACTTGCGTCAAGCGGCCGAGTGGCCCTTCAGTTCGACCTTGACGTTCTGCTCGGCGGAAAGGCCAGCATAGTATTTCTTCAACACGGCCGCCACTTCCGGCCGGCTGAATTCGACCGGCAGATCCTGGCCTTCGGAGAGCATGGCGCGAACCTTGGTGCCGGACAGCAGGATGCGGTCTTCCTTGGTGTGCGGGCAGGTGCGCTGCGAGGCCATGCCGCCGCACTTGTTGCACCAGAAGGTCCAGTCGATGTTCAGGTTCTGGGTTTCCAGCGAGCCCTTGGGGATCTCGTCGAAGATCTTTTGCGCGTCGAACGGGCCGTAGTAGTCACCCACGCCGGCGTGGTCGCGGCCGACGATCAGGTGCGAGCAGCCGTAGTTCTGGCGGAACAGGGCGTGCAGCAGGGCCTCGCGCGGGCCGGCGTAGCGCATGTCGAGCGGGTAGCCGGCCTGGATCACGGTGTTCGGGGCGAAGTAGTTTTCGATCAGGGTGCCGATCGCTTCGGAACGCACTTCGGCAGGGATGTCGCCCGGCTTCAGCTTGCCCAGCAACGAGTGGATCATCACGCCGTCCATGGTCTCGACGGCGATCTTCGCCAGGTACTCGTGCGAGCGGTGCATGGGATTGCGTGTCTGGAACGCGGCGACCTTGGACCAGCCCATCTTCTCGAAAGCGGCGCGGGTCTCGGCAGGCGTCATGAACTGGTCGCCGTACTGGGCCTTGAAGCCGCCGTCGGACAGGACCTTGACCGCGCCGGCCAGGTTGTATTTGCCCTGGCCCATGACCATCTTGACGCCAGGGTGCTCGAGATCGGTGGTCTTGTAGACCTGCATGCACTCGTGCGCCTTGTCGATGGTGTATTTTTCGGTCACCTTGATGGTGCCCATGATCTCGTCGGAATCGCTGTTGATCAGCGCGATCTCGTCGCCGACCTTGATGCCTTCGTCATCGGTGGAGAGGGTGACAGGAATGGGCCAGAACAGGCCGTTGGCCATCTTGAAGCCGTCACACACGCCCTGCCAGTCGGACTTGGTCATGAAGCCGTCCAGGGGGGTGAAGCCGCCGATTCCCATCATGATCAGGTCGCCGGTTTCGCGCGAGCTCATTTTCAGCTTGGGAAGCGAAGCGGCGCGGGCCTTTTCGGCTGCCAGCGCATCGCCGGTCAGCAGCAGGGGTTTGAGTTCGCCGCCGCCGTGCGGACGTACCAGTTTGGACATGCTGTCTCCTTGGACTCTAGGGGGGGATGTTTGGAGTCCGCGGAGCATAGCACCGGGGCCCGGACCTGATAAATCCTTTTCTTTTATTTCAGGATAAGCAGGTTTGATATTACTGATACAGCCCGTTCGTGCCCGGACAGTAAAACAGCAAGTATATATCAATCAATATCTTATGGAAGCCCCGGGAGGCGCTGGGCAAAACCACGAGCGCCGTTCCGGCGCATGCCGGAATTCCGTGAAATCGATCACTTGGCGCTGGTCTGCGCTGTGGGCAGGTTTTGCCCGGCGCTTCCCTTGGCGGGATCTGCCGCCGTTGGCGTGGTCCGGCCGTGGCGTTCTGGCCCCGCGGGCGCCTTAGGCGTCGAAGAAGGCCGGCATGTCGGTCGCCTCGCTCTGCACCACGCCGACCCAGGCGGGCTGGGCGGCGGCGCCGGCGGCGGCGAGTTTGCGCGTTTCCTCGTAGAGCATCTTCCAGCGGTTGTAGAGGCAGTCGCTGACCTTGCGCATGCCGGCGTCGAAGTAGGAGTTGTGCAGGTCGCCGACGGTGCGGGTGAAGGATTCCATCTGTTCCAGCAGATTGCCGGGGTAGCCCTTGCGGCCGGGGTCGGCGTATTTGACGAGTTCGCGGCGCACCGCCCGCACGAACACCTTCTGGCCTTCGGTGAGGTCGGCCTCGGTGCGCGGGGCGCCGCCGTAGTTCATGACTTCCTCGATGAAGCCGTTCAGGCGCGCGCCGAAATCATATTGGGTCAGATCGATGGCAGACATGGCTACTCCTCGGGTTACAGAGTGGGAACGGGTGCGCGAACGGTGGCATGACCGACGAGGTTTCGCGTCCAGCGTGTGTAAAGGGCCTCGGCGAGACGGTGCAGACGGATGATCCGCTGCGGCATCTCGGCCAGAATGTCACGGACGGCCTGCACGCCACGGCCATCTCCGGAGGCGATCGCAGCACCCTCGCGTGCGCACCAGTCGGCGATGGTCGCGGGTGTCATTTCGGCATGGAACTGCATGGCGAGGTGACGACCGGCATGGACGAAAGCCTGGTTCGGGCTGTACGCGCTGGACAGGATGCGTGTGGCACCCTGCGGGATGCTGAATGCTTCGCTGTGCCACTGGAAGGTGTCGAGTGGCTCCTGCAGGCTACCCAGCCAGGGCGCGGCGGCAGCCGGGTCGACCACGTCGAGGCGGCCCCAGCCGATTTCGCGCGCGGGGCTCGGGCCGACCGTGCCGCCCAGTGCACGGGCCAGCAACTGGCCGCCCAGGCAGTGGCCGATCACCGGCACGCCGGCTGCAACGGCACGGCGGACGAGCGCCAGCACCGAGGCGATCCAGGGCAGATCGTCGTTCGCGCTCATTGGCCCGCCCATCAAGCCGAGGCCGGATATGCCGTTAAGGGCTTCGGGAAGCGCTTCGCCGGCGTCGATCCGCACGACCCGCCAGGGTACCCCCAGGCGCGTCAGGCTTGCGGCAAAATGGCCGGGCGGCACGTGGGCGGCAAACTGGAGGATCAGGACGGACGACATGAAAACCGACAAATTCAGTATGGGCATGGCCATCATAACCGTGGCCTCGCTTTTGTGCACTCCGGCGTGGGCCACCGGCGTGACCGTCGTCGGCCTGTTCAAGGACAAGGCCATCGTCAGCATCGACGGTGGCAAGCCGCGTACCCTGTCGGTCGGCCAGAGCGCAGGGGGCGTGAAGCTTCTTGCGGCGGATTCCGGCGGTGCCCAGTTCGACATCGACGGCAGCCGCAGGAATCTGGGCATGGGGCAGTCGTTCGCCGGTGGCCCGGCGACGGGTGCGCGGCCGACCGTGTCGCTCACCGCCGACGTCAAGGGCCATTTCGCCGCCCAGGGTTCGCTGAATGGCTATCCCGTCAATTTCCTGGTCGATACCGGCGCCACCTCCATCGCCATCGGCGCGGCGGATGCCCGGCGTATCGGGCTGGATTACAAGGCGGGCCAGCGGGCCGGCGTGGGCACCGCCGCAGGGGTGGTGCCGGCATGGCGGGTGACCTTCAATACCGTCAAGGTCGGCGACATCACCGTGCATCAGGTCGAAGGCATGGTGCTGGAAACGAATCTCGGCACGCCGCTGCTTGGGATGAGCTTCCTCAACCGCATGGAAATGAAGCGCGACGGGCAGATCATGACGCTGACGCAGCGGTACTGAAGGTTTACGGTCACCGTCGCCTGCTGGTAGCCGGCGCATGCGCGGATGACGTGCCCGTTGGCCGGGGGTTGCCCGGCAGCAAGTCACTTTCTTTGTCTCGCCAAAGAAAGTGACCAAAGAAAGGCGACCCCGACAGCCCCGAATTCCCGGAAACCGGCCCGGCCGAACGGACGGCGAAGAACTCGCCCCGCCTGGCTGTTTTCAATTGGTTTCTTGTGGGCGGGGCTCAGACACCTTCGCCGCTGATCCGTCCGCCCGCGCCGCTTTCCGGCGGGGCTGTAAGGGGAAAAAAGTCAAAACCAGACGGTACGGATGCGATGTTGTTGTGCTCGATCGGTGTGCAAGGCGTGTGGTTGCGGATCGACGAGGCGTATGGCCGCAGCGTTGCCCGAGGGGCCCCTTCGGGGATCGGGCAGCGTAGCGGCCAAGACTTCGAGTCGTCGCTTATTGGCAGGTTTTGTCGCGTTCGATGAGCGCGTAGGCCGAGTGGTTGTGAATCGACTCGAAGTTCTCCGCCTCGACGACGTAGGCGTCGATCAGCGGTTCGGCGTTCATCGCGGCGGCGACGTCGCGCACGATGTCCTCGACGAACTTGGGATTGTCGTAGGCGCGCTCGGTGACGTATTTCTCGTCGGGGCGCTTCAACAGGCCGTAGAGTTCACACGAGGCCTGGTCCTCGACCTTGCGCACGATGTCCTCGATCCACAGGAAGCCGTTGGTGCGCGCGGTGACGGTGACGTGCGAGCGCTGGTTATGCGCGCCGTAGTCGGAGATTTTCTTCGAGCACGGACACAGGCTGGTGACCGGAACGACGACCTTGGTGGTGTGGGTATAGCGTCCGTTTTCGATCGCACCGATCAGGGTGACTTCGTAGTCGAGCAGGCTCTGCACGCCGGAGACCGGCGCGGACTTGTTGATGAAGTAGGGGAAGCTCATCTCGATGTAGCCCGATTCCGCCTCCAGGCGCTCGGCCATCTGGCGCAGCATGTCCTCGAAGTTTTCGACCGAGATCTCGCGCTCGCGCGTATTGAGGATCTCGATGAAGCGCGACATGTGGGTACCCTTGAAGTCGTGCGGCAGGAACACGTACATGTTGAAGGTGGCGATGGTGTGCTGCACGCCGTCGCTCTTGTCGGCGACGCGCACGGGGTGGCGGATGCTCTTGATGCCGACCTTGTTGATGGCGATCTGCCGCGTATCGGCCGAGCTTTGCACGTCCGGCATGTCCGGCGTGCAGACCGGGTCGCAAATCTGGTTCATGACAGGCTCCTTCTGAATCACAGTTTAGACTCAGTATAAACTGTTCGAATACTTGAGTAAACTGCTCGGGAATGGTTTCATCCGGGCCCGCACCGCCGCTTCGATCCCCGCGGCGTCGAGACCGCAGGCGGCGAGCAGGCTGCGTACATCGCCATGTTCGATGAAGCGGTCGGGCAGGCCGAGGTGCAACAGCGGCAGTGAAATGCCGAGCGCACTGAGCGCTTCGGCAACACCCGCACCGGCCCCGCCGGCGATGACGTTTTCTTCGAGGGTGACCAGCAGGCGATGCTGCTCTGCCAGTTCGCGCAGCAGGTCGAGGTCGAGTGGCTTCACGAAGCGCATGTCGGCGACCGTCGCATCGAGCGCTGTCGCCGCCTCGAGGGCCGGTGCGACAAGGCTGCCGAAGGCGATAAGGGCAACGTCATGGCCGCGCCGGCGCACGACGCCCTTGCCGATGGCGACGGGTTCGAGGCCGGCGTCGAGTGCTGCACCGGTTCCGCTGCCGCGCGGGTAGCGCACCGCCGCGGGGCCGTCGTGCAGGAAAGCGGTAGTGAGCAGACGCCGGCATTCGTTCTCGTCGGACGGCGCGGCGATCAGCATGTTCGGCACACAGCGCAGGAAGGAAATGTCGAAGCTGCCTGCATGGGTGGGGCCGTCGGCGCCGACCAGGCCGGCGCGGTCGATGGCGAGCAAGACCGGCAGGTTCTGCAGGGCGACGTCGTGGATCCACTGATCGTAGGCGCGCTGCAGGAAGGTCGAGTAGATCGCCACGACCGGCTTGAGGCCCTCGCAGGCGAGTCCGGCGGCGAAGGTGACGGCGTGCTGCTCGGCAATGCCGACGTCGAAATAGCGACCGGGGAATTCCTCGGAGAAACGCACCAGGCCGGAGCCCTCGCGCATGGCCGGGGTGATGCCGACCAGACGGGGATCGGCGCCGGCCATGTCGCACAGCCAGTCGCCGAACACCTGGGTGTAGGTGGGCTTGCCGCCCGACGCCTCGGCCACACCCGTAGCGGGATCGAAGCGGCCGACGCCGTGATACAGGCAGGGATTGCTCTCGGCCGGTGGATAACCCTTGCCCTTGCGGGTGACGATATGGAGGAACTGCGGCCCGGACAATTGCCGGATGTTGCGCAGCGTGTCGATCAGCACGTCGAGGTCGTGGCCGTCGATGGGGCCGATGTAGTTGAAGCCGAATTCCTCGAACAGCGTGCCGGGCGTGACCATGCCCTTCATGTGTTCCTCGGCGCGGCGGGCGAGTTCCTTGATCGGCGGCACCGCCGAGAGAACTTTTTCGCTCGCGCGCCGGGCGGCGGCGTAGAACTTGCCGGACATCAAGCGTGCCAGGTAGTTGTTCAGGGCGCCGACGTTGGGCGAGATCGACATCTCGTTGTCGTTCAGCACCACCAGCAGCGGCAGTTCGGTGGCGCCGGCGTTGTTCAGCGCCTCGAACGCCATGCCGGCGGTCATCGCGCCATCGCCGATCACCGCGACCGCGCGCTGGCTGGAGCCGGTCTGCCGGAAGGCTTCGGCCATGCCGAGCGCGGCGGAGATCGAGGTGCTGGAATGGCCGGTGCCGAAGGCGTCGTGGGCGTTCTCCGCGCGCCGCGGAAAGCCCGCGATGCCGCCGCCCTGGCGCAGGCTGGCCATGGCGGCGCGGCGGCCGGTGAGGATCTTGTGCGAATAGGTCTGATGGCCGACGTCCCAGACGATGCGGTCGCGCGGCGTGTCGAACACGTAGTGCAGTGCGAGGGTGAGTTCGACGGTGCCGAGGTTGGAGGCGAGGTGGCCGCCGGTCTGTGCGACCGAGGCGACGAGAAAGTCGCGCAGTTCGGCGGCGAGTTTCGGCAGGTCCGCCGGTGCGAGTTTCCTCAGGTCGTCGGGCGAGTCGATGCGGTCGAGCAGGGCACCAGGCATGTCAGTAGCTCCGCTCGATGATGAAATCCGCGAGCTGGCGCAGGCGTGTCGTCGAACCAGATAACGTGTCGAGTGCGGCATGGGCGTCGGCACGCAGTTCCTGCGCGAGCTCGCGGGCACGTGCCGCGCCGAGCAGGCTCACGTAGGTGGGCTTGTTGCGCGCGGCATCCTTGCCGGCGGTCTTCCCCAGGGTCGCGGTCGAGGCTTCCGCGTCGAGGATGTCGTCGACCACCTGGAAGGCCAGGCCGATGCACTTGGCATAACGGTCGAGCGACGTTGCGGCGGCCTCGGTGAGGATGCCGCAGTGTGCGCCGAGCAAAACCGCGGCGCGGATCAGCGCGCCCGTTTTGTGGATGTGCATGAATTCGAGTTCGGTAAGTTCGAGCGGCTGGCCGACGCTCGCCAGATCGATCGCCTGGCCGCCCGCCATGCCACGCGAGCCGGATGCCTGCGCGAGCACGTGCACCATCGCCAGTTGCGTGGCGGCATCGGCGGCAAGCTTGTGCGAGGCGAGGAGCTCGAAGGCGAGGCTTTGCAGGGCGTCACCGACGAGCAGCGCGGTGGCCTCGTCGAATTCGACGTGCACGGTCGGCTTGCCGCGCCGCAGCGCATCGTCGTCCATCGCCGGCAGGTCGTCGTGCACCAGCGAGTAGACGTGGATCAGTTCGACCGCGGCAGCGGCGTGCTGCACGCGCTCCGCGGCGGCACCGGTCACTTCGCCGGCAGCCAGGGCGAGCAGCGGGCGCACGCGCTTGCCGCCGTCGAGCACGGCGTAACGCATCGCCTCGTGCAGGCGCTGCGGTGCGAGGGTGGCGGCGGGCAGACAGTCGGCCAGCACGCGTTCCATGCGCGCCTGACAGGCCTGCATCCAGGCGGCAAAATCAGTCATCGGCACGGGTTTCGGTTTGAAACGGCTGCAGGCTGCCGTTTTCCAGGATCTGGATCTGCTGTTCGGCGGCGGCCAGCTGCTGGCGGCAGAAGGCGAGCAGCTCGGCACCGCGCCGGTAGGCGGCAAGCGAGGCTTCCAGCGGCAGCTGGCCGGCTTCCATGTCGGCGACGAGGGCGTTGAGCTCGGCGAGCGCGGATTCGTAGTCCTTCGGTGCAGCGAAGGCGCGGGGCTTGGGCATGCGGGGGACCCGGCGGGGAACAAGGTCCGGCATTTTAGCAAAATCGGCGCCGGGGCGCCTCGGGATGTGCCTGGGCTGTGCTAATCTTCGCGGTCCCCGCAGGATGATCCGGGGAAGGTGTGTTGCGGTCCCCGTGCGGGATCGCGTTTTCAGCAAGGTACGTCATGAGCGATCTCGCCGAATCCAGCGCCTTGTCGCTGACTTCGCCCCAGTTGCCGGTTTCCTGGTATTTCGATCCCTCCATTTACGCGCTGGAGCTGGAACATCTGTTTCGGCGCGGGCCCGGCTATGCCGGCCATCGGCTCATGGTGCCGGAAGCGGGCGACTATCACGCGCTGGAGATGTTCGACGGCGCGAAGATGCTGGTGCACAGCGCCGCGGGTATCGAGCTGCTGTCGAACGTCTGTCGCCACCGCCAGGCGATCATGTTGCGGGGGCGCGGCAAACTGCCCGCGGGCAACATCGTCTGTCCGATCCATCGCTGGACCTATGACAGCCAGGGTACTCTCATCGGCGCGCCGGAGTTTCCCGGCAACCCCTGTCTGAATCTGGGCCGCACCGGTTTGCAGGCATGGCAGGGTCTCTTGTTCGCCGGCGAGCGTGACGTCGGCGCCGATCTCGCCGGCATGCAGGCGGCGCGTGAACTGGATTTCACCGGCTTCATGCTCGACCGCGTCGAAGTCACCGATTACGCCTGCAACTGGAAGACCTTCATCGAGGTGTATCTGGAGGACTATCACGTCGCGCCCTACCATCCGGGGCTCGCCCACTTCGTCACCTGCGACGATCTGACGTGGGAGTACGGCGAATGGTGGTCGGTGCAGACGGTGGGTCTGAACCAGGGGCTCGCGAAGCCGGGCTCGCCGGCATATGCGACATGGCACGCGCAATTGCTCGCCTATGAACAGGGAAACACCCCTGCGCACGGCGCGATCTGGCTGACCTACTATCCCGGTCTCATGGTCGAGTGGTACCCCCACGTGCTGGTGGTTTCCTCGATCGTGCCGACCGGCGTCGGTTCGTGCCGCAACGTGGTGGAGTTCTATTATCCGGAGGACATCGTGCTGTTCGAGCGCGCGTTCGTCGAAGCCGAACAGGCGGCCTACCGCGAGACCGCGGTGGAGGACGAGGACATCTGCCTGCGCATGCAGGCCGGGCGGCGCGCGCTGTACGAGCAGGGGGTCTCGCAGACCGGACCCTACCAGTCGCCGATGGAGGACGGCATGATGCATTTCCATGCCTTCCTGCGGCGCCAGCTGGAGCGGCATCTGAAATGAGAATGTGCGCAGGCATGAGCGGGGCGGCAGGCGCCGCCCTTTTTTTGCGGCGCGGTCGGGGAGTGCGCGCATGACGTCGAGCTGGATGCTCGTCGCGGCAGCGCTGTTCGCGCTGATGAGCGTGCTGGTGAAACACGCCTCGTCGACGTTTTCGCCAGCCGAACTGGTGTTCTATCGCTCGGCCTTCGGTCTGGCGACGATCTGGGTGGTGATTGCCCTTGGCCGGCGCAGCGTGATCGCGCCGCTCGCCACGGCGCACTGGCGCGCCCACGTCCAGCGCGGCCTGGCGGGCTTCGCCGCGCTGGTTCTGTTTTTCTACGCGCTGGCGCGGCTGCCGCTGGCCACCGCGGTGACGCTCAACTACACGGCGCCGTTGTTCCTTGCCGCGCTGTCCGCCTGGTGGCTGCGCGAGCGTCATGGGCGCAGCGTGATCGGCGCGGTGCTGCTGGGTTTCGTCGGCATTGTCCTGCTGCTGCGCCCGCAGGTGGAGGGCCAGGCATGGCTGCCCGCGCTGGCGGGTCTGGCTTCGGGCTTGCTGGCGGCGGTGGCCTACGTCCACGTCAAGCAGCTCGGTAGTATGGGCGAGCCGGAGTGGCGGGTGGTGTTTTATTTCACCCTGCTGTCGACCCTGGGTGGAGCGATGTGGATGGCGCTGGCGGGCTGGCACCGCCCGCAGGGGCAGGACTGGCCCTGGCTGGTCGGCATCGGCGCGAGCGCGACCCTGGGGCAGTTGGCGCTGACGCGTGCGTACCATCGCGGACATACACTCACCGTGGGCTCGCTTGCCTACGCGACGGTGGGATTTTCCGCGCTGTACGGCGTGCTGCTGTTCGGCGAGCGCCTGCCGTGGCTGGCGTGGGCGGGGATGGCCGTGGTCGCGGTAGCCGGCGTGTGGGCGGTGCGTGCGTCGGCCCCGGTGCGTTCCGATTCGCTATAGTAAGGACATCTTGAAAAGGAGCCCGGCATGATCAGCCTGAACGTCAAGGACAACCAGATCGCTGTCACGGTGATGGGGCAATTCACCGTGGACGACTACCGTGAATTCGAACAGGCGGTGGACTACGGTGTGCAGTTCAAGGGGACGCTCAACGTGCTGTTCGACCTGCGCGACATGCTGTCGTACAGCGTCGACGTGGCGTGGGAGGAACTGAAGTTCTCGCGCGAGCACCGTAACGATTTCGGCCGTATCGCTATCCTCACGGGAGATGAATGGGTGGCGTGGAGCATGTGGATCAACCGCCTGTTCATGAGCGCGGACATTCGCCTGTTCGACGAACTGGAGCTGGCGCAGGCATGGGTCGCGGGCGCGGAATTGCCGGCCGCTGCCGGGTGAGGCGTGTCCTTGCCGGGATTGCCGCATGCGGGCTGGTGGCGGTCGCGTGGGCGGACAGCGCCTGGTTCGTCGTCGGGGAAAGTGCGGCCGAACGGGTCGAAGTCAATCTCGCCAGCCTCGAACGCCAGGGTGATGTCGTCAGCTTCCGGCAGCGCCGCACGCTGCTCGGAGGGCAGATCGATGCGAACACGCAGCGTCCGCTGCGCGAGGTATTGGAGAAACGGCTGCTCGATTGCCGCAAGCGTCGGGTGGCGACGCGCTCGCGCGCGGTGTTCGATGTCGACGATGCGCTGATCGACCATCAGGCGGTGCGTGGCGGGGCATTGCCGTGGCAGCCGCTCGCGCCGGGCGATGCGCTGGCGCGCAAGCTGTGCGGTTCATGAGGCCGGCGCGCGCGCCGGCCGGAACACCACGGGGTTGGCATAGTAGGCGGGCGTCCTGTTCGCGGCATCCCACCCCGGGATGCCCTGTATCGGTAACGGTGGCAGCTGGCGTGGTGTGTCGATCGCGGCCAGGGTGTTGACCGCGCAGGTTTCGACGTCGCCGGCGCACGCGGCCGGATCCAGCACGAGGCATTTCCCGGTCATTTCCGGATACGGATCCAGCGTCTTTTCCAGCAGCGCATGGCCCACCACGACGAAGTGCATGTCGCGTTCCACTCGGGCCCGCGCTTCCACGAACAATGCCTGCCAGGCATGGGCGCGCAGCAGGGTGGGCAGCGCGGGATCGCGGCTTGCCACCCACACGCCCGATTCGTCGAGCACGGTCAGTGCGTCACGCCGGCGGCCGCGTTCGGTGGTGTGTTCGGTGGCGATCGCTGCGCCGTGCGCGGCGTTGAGCGCGGCCTTGAAGCGTGGGAAGCGCAGCCACACCAGGGCGTTGAGGGCGTCGTGGAGGTTGTCGGCACGCGTGGGCACTGCACCGGTGCGCAGGATGGCGCGCTCGTAGTCGCGCGCGGCCAGGCGGCCAGCCGGGGCAACGAAGCGCAGTGGCAGGCCGCGCGACTGGTGGATGCCACGCTGTGCCGCCAGGGCGTTGAGTGCCTCGACCGGCGGGATGCCGTGCGCGAACCGAAGCGTGTCGACCAGTTCGCGATACGGCTCGAAGGCCGGATGAGAGAGGTTCAATGCAAGGCTTCGGCCAGCGCGCGGCGATAGCGCTGCGTCAGTGCATGTGCGCTGCCGAGCAGGTCGAACAGGGCGAGCAGACTGGTGCGGCCGAGGTCGTCGCGAAAGCCGCGATCGGTGGCGGCGATGTGCAGCAGGGCCGCCATGGCGCCGTCGAAGTCGTCATCCGCGAGCAGGCGGGCGGCACGCTGGTAATGGGCGTCGAGATCGACCGGGTCGCGTGCGATGCGTTCGTCGAGGGTCGCCAGGGGCGGTGCCGCGCGCGCCGTCTCGGTGAGGCGCAGGTGGGCGAGCAGGGGTGCGATTTCGGGGGTATGGCGCGCTTCCGGCGGCAGGGCGTCGAGCAGTGCCAAGGCCTGCCCGCTGTCGCCTTCGGCCCACAGCAGTTTGGCGAGATCGCGCGGGATGGCGAGGTTGTCGGGTTCCGCCATGGCGGCGTTGGCCAGCAGCATGCGCGCCTGGTCGACCTTGCCGGCCTGCCAGGCGGCGACACCGAGGGCGTGGGCGCGGTTGGCGTCACCCGCAATAAAACGATCGAGCACTTCGCGGAAACTGCTGTCCGGTTCGGCACCGTGGATGGTGTGGGCCACGTCGCCGCGCCAGAAGAACTTCACGGTCGGCACCGACGTCACGTTGAAGCGGCGTGCCAGTTCCGGCAATTCATCGGCGTTGAGCATCACCAGCAGGAACTTGCCGCCGTATTCGGTAGCGAGCTTGACCAGGCGCGGCATGAGGACGTAGCACGGGCCGGCCTTGGGAATCCAGAAATGCACCAGCACCGGTCCCTTGTGCGAGTTTTCCAGCACCAGGCGGTTGAAATTCTCGGCACTGGCGTCGAAGACGTAGGGTGACAGGGCCATCAGGCGAAACCTCCACAGGCAGCGAAGCGGTCGCACGCGGCGACGAGTTCCCTGGCAATGCCGGGCTCGAATGCCGAATGGCCAGCATCGGGGACGATCACGTAGCGCGCTTCGGGCCACGCGCGCGTCAGCGTGTCGGCGGTGACGATCGGACACACGGCGTCGTAGCGTCCCTGTACGATGATGCCGGGAATACCGCGCACGCGGTCGATGCCGGCAAGCAGGCTGTTTTCCGGCAGGAAGATGTCGTTGGTGAAATAGTGCGCCTCGATGCGCGCGAGCGAAAGCGCGGTCTTTTCGCTGCCAAAGGCGGCGACCAGTTCCGGATTCGGGCGCAGGGTCGAGCACGATGCTTCGAATACCGCCCAGCGGTGCGCGGCGGGCAGGTGCACCGCCGGATCGGGATCGATGAGGCGGCGATGGTAGGCGGCGAGCAGATCAGCCCGCTCGGCTTCCGGAATGAATTCGGCCAGCGCGCGCTGCGCCTCCGGAAAGAAGGCGCGGATGCCGTAAAGAAACCAGTCGATCTCGCTCTTGCGGCAGAGGAAGATGCCGCGCAGGACCAGGCCGAGACAGGGCTCCGGATGGGCCTCGGCATAGGCGAGGGCGAGGGTCGAGCCCCACGAGCCACCGAAGATCAGCCAGCGCTCGATGCCGAGTTCCTCGCGCAGCGCTTCCATGTCGTCGATGAGGTGCGGCGTGGTGTTGTCGGCGAGTTCACCGTGCGGCGTCGAGCGGCCGCAGCCACGCTGGTCGAACACGACGATGCGGTAGCGTGCGGGATCGAAGAAGCGTCGTTGTGCCGCCGCGGTGCCCGAACCGGGGCCGCCATGCACGAACAGCACCGGGATGCCGTCGGGATTGCCCGAGGTCTCCCAGTAGATGCGGTGGACGCCCGGTGTTGGCAGCATGCCGCTGGCGTACGGCTGGATGTCGGGGTAGAGCGGGGTCGTGTCGGTCATGGCGCAGAAGACGGGTCAAGTAGCGATAGTAGCGCCAGAAACCGCCGCGGGCGAGACTGACCGCATGCTATCGACAGGTGCACGGCGGCGACGTATGCTTGATCCGGCCCACGCGATGGTGCGAGGGTGCCGTGTGGTCCGGTTCGCGCTGCGGCGAGGAGAAAAACATGAGTCATCCCGTCAGGGTCGCCCTGCTGGGCCTGGGCGAAGTCGGGGAGCGGTTTGCCGAGCACTTCCTGGAGAAGATCCAGGAAGATCGCGCCAGGGTCGAAATCGTCGCGGTGGCACACCGCAACCCCGATTCGCCGGTGGCGATGGGCTTTCGCCACAGCCGGGTACCGGTGTTCGAGGATGCGATGGAGGTGGTGTCGCTGGGCCCGCGGGTCGACGGGATCTTCGACCTGACCGGCGATCCGGACGTGCGCAGGAATCTGCGCGAGGCCCTGCAGGCGTCGCACAACCGGCACACGGTGATCGCACCGGAAGTCGTCGCGCATCTTTTATGGAATTTCTTTGGTGAGGGCGAACTGCCGTACAGCGCCCGAACCGGTTACTGACCCCGCGCGCCGGATCGCCGGTTGCCGCACCGACAACGACAACGACTCGGATTCAAGGAGAAATCATGACCCTGCAAGCCATGAAGGAAGATGAAGCCAGGCTGCTTCGCGAAGAAATCGAAATGCTGATGGCGGAGCGCCGCCAGTTGCTGCAGGTGACGGGTGCCGCGGCCGTGCTGGTGGCCAATCTCGACGTGGACAGCCTGCCGGATGAAATCGGCACGATCGACGCGGCCGAACTCCTTGCGGAGCAGCTCAACAGCCTTTCCGAGGAGACGCTCAGAGATGCACTCGAATCGGTGCGCGCGGAGCTCGATCCGGCCGAGTAAAGCGTTCTTGCCATCTTGATACGCCCGCCGATCCCCGATCCCGCGCGGATCGGACGTTTTTTGCTGATCGCCGGGCTGGCGGCGCTCGCCTACGCGGCAGCCGGCGCCCTGAGCGTCAGGGTCACGGCCTGGGGGGCCGAGATCCTGACTGCCGTGTGGCTGGCGGCCGGAGTCGGGGCGACGGTGGCCATCCGTTTTGGCATGGCCGGGGTGTTCGGCGTTCTGCTCGGCGCGCTGTTGCTCAACTATTGGCTCCTGCCGGAATTTTTCGCTTGGCAGCGCGCGCTGGGTGCGGCCATCGGCGCGTTCATCGTCGGTTTCCTGCCGCGGACGATGCAGCCTTTCAGCCCGACACTCGATTTCGTCGGCAGCGTCGCCAAGTTCGCCCTGCTGGCGGCGCCGCTGGGCAGTGCGGCGGGTGCGATGACCGACATTCTCAGCCTGTACGGTGCCGGTGTGCTCGCCGACCACGCCCTGCTGGAGGGGTTCTGGGTCGACTGGCTGGGGCATCTGCTGGGCATCTATCTCGTTGCCCCCCTGATGCTCACGGCGATGCGCTGGGATCTGCTGCCCAGTGGCCTGGGGGCGCGTGTCGAGGGACTGGCGCTGGTACTCACCATGCTGGTGCTGACGCTGCTGATGATGCGCTATCTGGTGCCGTTGCGTCCGGCCGAGATCGTGTTGTTCGTATTGCTGCCGGCCGTGCTGTGGGCGGCACTGCGCTTCTCGGTGATGGGGGCGAGCCTGGCGATTTTCCTTGCGGGAATCGTCATCCTCAGCGTCGTGGTCGTTTCGTCCGGCGGCGTCCATGTGACCACACCGTCACGCGAGGTGTTCGCCTTGCAGATCAGCATGCTGACCATGGCGCTGGGCGGCATGTTCGTGTCCGCTGCGCTGGCCGAGCGGCGTTATTCCGAAATGCGGCTCGACATGCTGGCGAATCACGACCCGCTGACGGGGCTGCCCAACCGCTCGTATTTCCAGGATTTCCTCAACCATGCCCTGGCGCGTGCACAGCGCGAACGCGCGCAGGTTTCGCTGCTCTTCATCGACCTCGACCGCTTCAAGCACATCAACGACTCGCAGGGACACGAAGTGGGTGACCAGGTGCTGCGCATCGTCGGCAACCGGCTCGACGAACAGCTGCGCAGCGACGATTTCGTCGCGCGGCTGGGCGGCGACGAATTCGCGGTGATCCTCAATCATCCGCCGGCGTCGCGCGCCGCCAGCCGGGTGGCGCGCAAGCTCGGCAAGGCGCTGGCCGAGCCATTCAGGATCGGTCAGCGCCGCTATGCGATCGGCGCGAGCATCGGCATCAGCGTGTATCCGGATGACGGGCGCGACGGCAACACGCTGCTGCGCCAGGCGGACCTGGCGATGTACCAGGCCAAGCAGCGGCGCAGCGGTTTCGAATACTACAGCGACGAGCTCAACACCATTGCGCAGCAGCAACTGACACTCGAGTCCGGCCTGCGCCAGGCGCTGGAGCGCAACGAACTGGTGCTCGCCTACCAGCCCAAGGTCGATCTCGCCAGCGGGCGGCTGGTCGGTCTGGAAGCGCTGGTGCGCTGGCTCACGCGTTCAGGCACCATCGTCGGCCCGAGCCAGTTCATCCCGGTTGCCGAGGAAACCGGGCTCATCGTGCCCATCGGTCGCTGGGTGGTGCGTGCCGCATGCGTGCAGTGGATCGCCTGGCGTGAGGCCGGCCTCGATCCGCCCCCGGTGGCGGTGAACCTGTCGCCGCGGCAGTTTTCGGACGTGCACCTGATGGACGATATCGACGCGATCCTTCAGGAGACGGGCATGGACATCGCCCACCTGCAGATCGAGATCACCGAGAGCGCGGCGATGGAAAATCCAGAAAGTACCTCCGGGATGCTCGACGCCCTGCGACAGCGCGGCCTGCATGTCTACATCGACGACTTCGGTACCGGCCACTCCAACCTGAGCCAGTTGAAGCGCATGCCGATCGACGCCTTGAAGATCGACATGAGTCTGGTGAAGGACGTGCTGACCGACAGCGACGACGCGGAAATCGTCAATGCCATCATCCGCCTGTCGCACGCCCTGAAGCTGCGCGTCGTCGCCGAGGGCGTCGAGTCGGCCGGCCAGTTGGCCTTCCTGAAAGAGAACGGCTGCGACGAAATCCAGGGCTTCCTCGTCAGCAAGCCGTTGCCACCGGACAAGGTGAGCGCCCTGTTCGCGCAGGTATTCGAGTTCGGCGAATCCTGAGCGCCCGCGTGCGCGTCACGCCTTGCGGAAAGTCCGCAGATACTGCCATTCGAAAAAGCGTTTCGCCCAGTGCATGAGCCGGCAGGGCGGCAAGAGTAGCGCGCGCCGTTCGTTGCGATAGACCATGATGCCGCGATCGAGGGTGTCGACGATGCAGATGAGTTCTGCCTTGAAGCGTGCGACCGGCGGTTTGCCAGCAAGCGCGAGCAGCAGGTTCTCCGCCGCGGCCTTCGCCTGCAGGTCGGCGATGTGCGCCTGCTTGGGCAGCCAGTCGGGGCCGGGGTAGCTGCCGGAATCGCCGGCAACGAACACCTGGTCGGCCCCGGCGACGCGGCAGTGTGCATCGGCCGTGAAAAATCCACCTGCGGACAGCGGCAGGCCGGCTTCGCCCGCCCACGCCGGTCCGGTCATGCCGGGCATGAACAGGATAAGGTCGGCAGGAATCTCGCCGCCTTCGGTCCTGACGCGGTCGGCCTCGAAGCCGGTGATCTTGTGGCCGAGATGGGTGTCGATGCCGCGTTTTTTCATTTCGCGCAGCAGCCCGGAGACCGCCTTCGCGCCGAGGCGTTTGCCCGGTTCCTGCGCGGCGTTGAAGAACACCAGTTTGAAGCGCTCGCGGCGGCCCTGTTTCTTCAGCAGGGTGTCGATGCCGAACAATAGCTCGAACATCGGTCCGCCGCGCATCGCGCCCTGCTCCTTGGGGTTGGTGCCGAAGCCGAACGCGATCGTGCCGCCATCCATATTGGCGAGACGCTCGCGGATCGCGTCGGCGGGCGCGGCGCCCTCGCAGATCGTCAGCGCATGTTCGATGCCCGGCAGGCCCTTGAGAAAACGCCCGCCGCTGGCGATCAGCAGCGCATCGTTGGCGATGGCGCCGTTATCGGTGAGCACACTGCGCCCGCCCTCGGCGAGGCCGGTGACGCGCCCCGCGTGGAAGCGGACGTCGTGGCGGGCGAGAAAGCCCGAGACGTCGACGGCGAGATCGGCGCTGCGGCGCAGGCCGGCCGGCACCCAGATCAGGCTGGGGTAATACATCAACTCCGCGCGCGGCGCGACGAGCGTGATGCGGACCGTGCGGTCGCGCTTGCGCAGTTCGCGCACGGCGGTCAGTGCGGCGAACCCCGATCCGATGATGACGATGTGGGCTTGGGACATGTCGGCTCCTGTGGACGCGTGGCGGCGCGACCCGCCGCGTCGCGGCGTGTCGCGAATCGTGCGGCGGCGGCGGGTTCAGCCGATCAACTGGCCGAGCACGAAGGGCAGAATGCCACCCTTATTGTAGTACTCGACCTCGATCGGCGTGTCGATGCGCAGCCGCAGGGCGACGCGCTCGACGGCGCCGTCGGTGCGGTGGATCACCAAAGTGACGTCCTGCTGCGGCACGATGCCGTTTTCGATGCCTTCGAGACCGAAAGTTTCCGAGCCGTCGAGACGGAGTGTGGCGGCGTCGACGCCTTCCTTGAACTGGCAGGGCAGCACGCCCATGCCGGCGAGGTTCGCGCGATGGATGCGCTCGAAGCTCTTCGCCACCACGGCCTTCACGCCGAGGAGGTTGGTGCCCTTGGCGGCCCAGTCGCGCGATGAGCCGGTGCCGTATTCCTCGCCGGCGAAGATCATCAGCGGCGTGCCTTCCCGCTGGTATTGCATCGCGGCGTCGTAGATCGGCAAGCGTTCACCGCCCTTCGTCGTGACGCCGCCTTCAGAGCCGGGCACCATCAGGTTCTTGATGCGCACGTTGGCAAAGGTGCCGCGCATCATCACTTCATGGTTGCCGCGGCGCGCGCCGTAGCTGTTGAAATCCGCCTGCGTGACGCCGTGTTCGGTGAGGTAGAGTCCGGCGGGTGAACTGGGCTTGATCCCACCTGCGGGGCTGATGTGGTCGGTGGTGACCGAGTCGCCGAAGATCGCCAGCGCGCGTGCGCCCTGGATGGTCGGGCTTGCCGGGCGGCTGCTCGCGAAGAATGGCGGCTCCTGGATGTAGGTCGATTGCGCGTCCCATTCGTAGACTGCCCCGCCCGGTGCCGGCACCTTGTCCCACAGCGGGTTGTCGGCGCCGACGTTGGCGTAGCTCCGGTAGGCCGAGGCGTCGGTGGAGAAGTGCAGCAGCGCCGCGACGTCCTCGTTGGAGGGCCAGATATCCTTGAGGTACACGGGCCCGTTCCTGCCGGCGCCGATGGGTTCCCTGTCGACGTCGAAGGGTACGCGGCCGGCGAGCGCGAAGGCGACGACCAGCGGTGGGCTCATGAGGAAGTTGGCCTTGACGTTCTGGTGTACGCGCGCCTCGAAGTTGCGGTTGCCCGAGAGCACCGAGCAGGCGACCAGGTCGTTGTCGAGAATGGATTTTTCGATCGCTTCCGGCAGCGGGCCGGAGTTGCCGATGCAGGTGGTGCAGCCGTAGCCGACCACGGAAAAGCCGAGCTTTTCCAGGTAGGGCAGCAGCCCTGCCGCCTTCAGATATTCGGTGACTGCGCGTGAGCCGGGACCAAGACTGGTCTTGACGTGCGACGGGGTGTAGAGCCCGAGTTCGACCGCCTTCTTCGCCAGCAGGCCGGCAGCAATCATCACGCCGGGGTTGGAAGTGTTGGTACACGAGGTGATCGCGGCGATGACGACGTGGCCGTGACGCAGTTCATGTCCCCCCTCGACGCTGAAGGTACGGCGCAGGTCTTCCGCGGTCTTGCCGTAGCCGCCTTCTTCCTTAGGTTGTTGCAGCAAGCGTTCGAACGTCGGTTCGATCTGCGACAGCGGGATGCGGTCCTGCGGGCGCTTCGGGCCGGCGACGCTGGGCTCGACGGTGGCGAGGTCGAGTTCGAGCACCTGCGAGTAATCGATGGCGCCCGTCTGTGGAATGCCGAACAGGCCCTGCGCCTGGTAGTAGGCACGGATCAGGTCGACCTGCGCCGGCGAGCGGCCGGTGGCGGCGAAATACTGGCAGGTCGCCTCGTCGACCGGGAAGAAGCCCATGGTCGCGCCGTATTCCGGCGCCATGTTGGCGATCGTCGCACGGTCGGTGACCGGCAGCGCCGCCGCGCCTTCACCGAAGAATTCGACGAATTTGCCGACCACCTTGGCGCGCCGCAGCATTTCGGTGATGGTCAGCACGATGTCGGTCGCGGTGACGCCCGGTCTGGCCGCGCCCTTGAGGTTCACGCCGACGACGTCGGGGGTGAGGAAATACACCGGCTGGCCCAGCATCGCCGCTTCCGCCTCGATGCCGCCCACGCCCCAGGCGACGATGCCGAGGCCGTTGATCATGGTGGTGTGCGAATCCGTGCCGACCAGCGTGTCGGGGTAGGCCATGCCGTCCTTTTCCATCACGCCGCGCGCGAGATATTCCAGGTTGACCTGGTGCACGATGCCGACACCCGGCGGGACGACCTTGAAGGTGTCGAAGGCCTGCATGCCCCACTTGAGGAACTGGTAGCGTTCGCGGTTGCGCTCGAATTCGATCTTCATGTTGAGATCGAGCGCGTCCGGCGTGCCGAAGGCATCGACCTGGATCGAGTGGTCGACCACCATGTCGACCGGCACCAGTGGTTCGATCTTGCGGGGATCGCGGCCGGCGCGTGCGGCGGCGGAGCGCATCGCGGCAAGGTCGGCCAGAAGCGGCACGCCGGTGAAGTCCTGCAGGATCACGCGCGCCACGGTGAAGGGGATTTCCTCGCTGCGTTCGGCATTGGGTTTCCATGCCGCCAGTTGCTTCACGTGTTCGGGGGTGACTTTGACGCCGTCGCAGTTCCGCAACACGGATTCGAGCACGATGCGGATCGACACCGGCAGGCGCGCCACCGACACGTTGAGCGCGGATTCGAGTTTCTTCAGCGAAGCGAAGCGGTGCTTGCCGCTGCCGGTCGAGAACGTGTCGTGGGTGTTGAAGGCGTCGGTCATGATGGGGGTCCGGCAAAAGGCGAAAGGTCCGATTTTACCGGAACGCGCCGGGCGCCGCGATTGACTTTGCCTCACGGCCCGCGCGCCTCAGGTACGGGTCGCGTTCAGGCTTCGCGTCGCATCTGCGGGAAGAGGATGACGTCGCGGATTGAGGGCGAATCGGTCAGCAGCATCACCAGACGGTCGATGCCGACGCCGCAGCCGCCGGTGGGCGGCAGGCCATGTTCGAGCGCGCGGATGAAGTCGGCGTCGTAGTGCATCGCCTCCTCGTCGCCCGCCTCCTTCTGCCGCACCTGCTCCATGAAGCGCTCGGCCTGATCCTCGGCGTCATTGAGTTCGGAAAAGCCGTTCGCCATTTCACGTCCCGTGATGAAGAGTTCGAAGCGCTCGGTGATGTCCGGATGGGCATCCGAACGCCGCGCCAGCGGCGACACTTCCGCGGGATAGTCGATGATGAAGGTCGGCTGTACCAGCAGAGCCTCGGTGGTCTCCTCAAAGAAGGTCAGTTGCAGACCGCCCAGACCGTCATGCTCGCGATACTTCGCCTTCATCGTGGCGAACTGGCCAAGCAGCCAGTTACGGTCGTTGAGCTGTTCGATGCTGTATTCCGGATGGTATTTGCGAATGGCTTCGACGATGGTGAGCCGGTCGAAAGGTTTGCCGAGCTCGATGGTGTCGCCCTGGTAATCGATCGTGGTCGAGCCGGTCGCGGCGACCGCGGTATGGCGGATCAGCGCCTCGGTGAAGTCCATCAGATAGCGGTATTCGCGGTAGGCCTCGTAGAATTCCATCATGGTGAACTCGGGATTGTGCCGCGTGGAAATGCCTTCGTTGCGGAAGCTGCGGTTGATCTCGAACACCTTCTCGAGGCCGCCAACCACCAGACGCTTCAGATAAAGCTCCGGCGCAATGCGCAGGAACAGTTCCATGTCGAGTGCGTTGTGATGGGTGACGAAGGGCTTGGCCGCAGCGCCACCGGGAATGGGATGCATCATCGGTGTCTCGACTTCCAGAAAGCCGTGACTCGTCATGAATTCACGGAGCGACTGGATGATCCGGCTGCGACGCACGAAGGTTTCGCGCGCGGTGTCGCTGGTGATGAGATCGAGGTAGCGCTGGCGGTATTTCTGCTCCTGGTCGGCAAGCCCATGGAACTTTTCCGGCAACGGGCGCAGCGCCTTGGAGAGCAGGCGGATCGTTTTCGCCTGGATGGTCAGCTCACCCTTGTTGGTCTTGAACAGCGTCCCCGTCACACCGAGGAAATCGCCCAGATCCCAGTGCTTGAATGCCTCATGCGATTCGGCACCGGTGAGGTCGTTCGATACATAGACCTGGATGCGCCCGCTCATGTCCTGCAGGGTGGCAAAGCTCGCCTTGCCCATCACGCGCTTCAACATCATGCGCCCGGCCAGTTGCACCTGCACGCCTTCGGCTTCCAGCGCTTCCTTGCTCTTGTCGCCGTGTTCGGCGGCGAGTTTGCCGGCGTAGTCGCGGCGCTCGAAATCGTTGGGGAAGGCGACGCCCTGCTCGCGGATCGCGGCGAGCTTGGCGCGGCGCTCCGCGATGATCTGGTTCTCGTCGAGTGTCGGGGGTGCGTTTTCTGTGGTCATGATGAGCGGGGAGTTATTCGCCGAAATAGGCGACTTCGAGTTGGAGTTGTAAAGCGGCGCGGCGCATCACATCGTCTGCGGTGGCGATGCGCGTCACGTCTGCGTTGCGCACGGCGGTCAGATGAATGGCGTCGAGCGTGCGCAGCGGGACCGGGTTTGCGCTGTCGAGCACGCGCAAGGCATCGCTCAACAGGGGATCGTCATACGGCACGATGCGGAAATACCCCTCAGCCAGATGACGGGTGAATTCGGTGCGTGCCAGATTCAGATAATCCTGTGTGATCTGGCCGGTGCGTGCGCGACGCGCCATCGCGCAATGCCATTCCAGCGTGCTCAGGCGGCTGATGACGATGCCGCTCGCTTCGCCGACAAAGTGTTCCACCTCGGTGGAAAACGTCTCCGCCACATAGAGCTTGATGAGGACGCTGGTGTCGAGATACGCCTCCGCCATGTTGCTCAGCCGCGCGCGTCCCGATCTTCGCGGATCAGCACTTCGCTCGGAATATCCTGTGGCGGCAACTGGTCGCGCAGCCATTTGAGCGAAGGCAACTTCCGCGCAGGCACGGTGGGTGTGACCGGCAGGATGCGCGCCACCGGCTCACCATGCTTGACCACCAGCACTTCGTCGGCGTCGGCGAACATCTGGTCGGGGTGCGACAGGCCTTCGCGGGCTTCGCGGATGGTCAGGGTTTTCATGGCAGCCTCCGGGTTTACTCAAAGTTGGCGGCAAAACGTGACACAATTATAGTCAATGTGACACATCCTCCGCCAGCCCGAATTTTTTGCTTTTCCCCATGCCCGACACCCCCTTAAGCCTCCTCAACCGCGTTTTCGGCTATTCCGTCTTCCGCGGCGAGCAGGAAGCCATCATCGACACCGTGACGGCGGGCGGCGACGCGCTGGTGCTGATGCCGACCGGCGGCGGCAAGTCGCTGTGCTACCAGATCCCGGCGCTGCTGCGCGACGGCTGCGCCGTGGTGGTGTCGCCGCTGATCGCGCTGATGCACGACCAGGTCGCGGCGCTGCGGGAGCTCGGCATCGCCGCGGCCTACCTGAATTCCAGCCTCGATGGAGCCGCCGCGATGCAGGTCGAGCGCGAGTTCGTGACGGGGAAACTGAAGTTGCTCTACGTGGCGCCGGAACGTTTGTTGACGCCGCGTTTCCAGAGCCTGCTCGAACAGGCGAAGCTCGCCCTGTTCGCGATCGACGAAGCGCATTGCGTGTCGCAGTGGGGGCACGACTTCCGTCCGGAATATCTCGGCCTGTCGGCCCTGCACGAGCGCTTTCCCGACGTGCCGCGCATCGCGCTGACCGCCACCGCCGACGCAGCCACCCGTGCCGAGATTGTCGAACGGCTCGACCTTCATGCAGCGGCAATCTTCGCCGCCAGTTTCGACCGTCCCAACATCCGCTATCGCATCAGCGAAAAGACCGAGCCGCGCCGTCAGTTGCTGGATTTCCTCAGCGAACACGCCGGCGAGGCGGGCATCGTCTACTGCAGCACGCGCAAGAAGGTCGAGGAAACCGCCGAGGCACTGAAACAGGCTGGCCTTGCCGCGCTGGCGTATCACGGCGGCATGGACACCGACACGCGCCGCCGCCACCAGGAAAAATTCCTGCGTGAGGACGGCGTGATCATGGTCGCCACCCTCGCTTTCGGCATGGGCATCGACAAACCCGACGTGCGCTTCGTCGCTCACCTCGACCTGCCGCGCTCGGTCGAGGGCTACTACCAGGAAACCGGCCGCGCCGGCCGCGACGGCGAACCCGCCGAGGCGTGGATGGCGTGGGGCCTGCAGGACGTCGTGACGCAAAGACGTTTCATCGACGAAGGCGAGGCCGAGGACGCGCACAAGCGCATCGGCCACGCCAAGCTCGACGCTCTGGTCGGCCTGTGCGAAGCGGCCAGTTGCCGGCGCGTCGCGCTGCTCGCCTACTTCGGCGAAGCCAGCCAGCCCTGCGGCAACTGCGACGTCTGCCTCGACCCGCCGGTGTTGTGGGACGCTACCGAGGCCACGCGGAAAGCCCTGTCGGCGGTCTACCGCACCGGCCAGCGCTTCGGCGCCGGCCACGTCATCGACGTGCTGCTCGGTAATGCCACCGACAAGGTCGACAAGTTCGGCCACAGCCAGCTCTCCGTGTTCGGCATCGGCGCGAGCCAGAGCGACAAGGTCTGGCGCGCCGTGCTGCGCCAGCTCGTCGTGCGCGGGCTGCTGGAGGCGGATCACAGCGCGTGGGGGGCGTTGAAGCTCACCCAGGCCGCAAAGCCCGTGCTGAAAGGCGAGGAAACCGTGATGCTGCGCGCCATCGAAGCGCGCCCGGCGCGCAAGAAATCACGCCTCGCCCCCAGCTCCGGCGCCGGCGTCCACGACGACGAAGATCCCCTGTTCCTGTCCCTGCGCGCCTGGCGCCGCGAAACCGCCAACGAAAAGGGCGTGCCCGCCTACGTCATCCTGCACGACGCCACCCTGCGCGAGATCGCTGCGCGCCGTCCCGCGACGCTGGCGGAACTGGGCGAAATATCGGGGCTGGGAACGAAGAAGCTGGAAGCCTATGGCGAGGACGTGCTGACGGTGGTGGCGGAGGGATGAATTCAGACGGCGAGGTACAGCCCGGCTTTTTCCGCGCCGGCCCTGAGCCCGCCATCCCAACACGCCAGCGGTACCCCGCGCCGGAGCGCAAGTTCAAGATAGGTTGCGTCGTAGGCCGACAGGCCGTATTGCATGGCTAGCGAAAACAGCCTTACGGGATCGGGTGTCTGGCGATCCACTTCCAGACCGAGCTGGGCAAACCGCTGCACCGCGCCCGCCGCCTGATCGGCGGAGAGCTTGCGTTGTCGGGCTAGTTTCAGGAACACGTTGCCGAACTCGGATATAAACAGCCCGGGCACGACCACATCCCGTGTAGCCAGCAAATCGAATACCGCTTCAGTGTAGGGCGTGGCTTCGTCCGGCAACAACCAGCGTGCTCCCACCGAGCAATCCACCACGAAGCTCAAGGCCGATCCTCGTTGATCAGCGCTTCGATATCCACCTTGCCGGTTTTGCAGGATTTGCGGAAGCGCCGGATTTCGCTGAGCGCGCGCGATCTGTTCTGCGCGATCTGCGTGGGGGGAACCAGGAGTGCGGCGGCCTCGCCGCGCCGCGTGATGAGCACGGTTTCGCCCGCCGCGACCTTGTCGAGCAGTTCCGCGATTTTGGCTTTGGCCTCGAAGGCGCCGACAGTATGCATGGGCGGCTTCCCGAACTGGTTAACCAGATTGTAGGTGGACGTGCCCGTGCAGGCAAGGTGACTGGTGTGGTTGATGTGGGCGTGCGATGGAACCGTATTCCCCCCAATCTCAGCCACGTTGTGGAGAGGGCTGCCTGAGTCAGCCCACAGCCTGGGGGCTGACGGGCTTGCCGATTGCCGGATTACCGTCTATTGTTAATCGAAAGGTTAATTAACCTGATAGGAAAATAAATAAAGATGAATACAGTAAGCGACACCCTGAATACGACGTTTGCCGCGCTGTCAGACCCCACGCGGCGGGCGATGCTGGTGCGTCTGGCGCAAGGCGAGGCCTCGGTCAGCGAGCTCGCCGCGCCGTTCCGGATGAGCCTGCCCGCCGTCTCGAAGCACATCAAGAAACTGGAAAAAGCGGGCTTGCTGACCAAGACCCGCCATGCGCAGCAGCGCCCCTGCAGGATCGATGGCGAGCAGCTCAGGCAAGCCGTCGACTGGATCGAACAGTACCGACAGTTATGGGAAGGGCGCCGGGACCAGTTGGATGTCTCTCTGCACGAACTGCACGTCGCTGAATCGGCGGCCACCCCCGACGCAAGCAAGCCCATCGACCCGCGGGTCAAGACCAATAGAAGTGCTGCCGACAAGCGCGCCAAACGATCGGCAGGCAACGGAGCCCCAGCCAAGGAGAATACCGATGACCACGCACTTCAACAGCAAATTGGATTTGACTTTTGAGCGTATCGTCAGTGCCTTGCGGGGATAGAATGAAAAAGACGGATTTTCCTGAGCCGAGGCAGCCCACATGAACCGGAAAGACACCCCCGAACGCTATGGCTCGCTCCTGATCGGCATCCACTGGTTGATGCTGCTGCTTTTCATCGCGGTCTACGCATCCATCGAGTTGCATGGAATCTACCCCAAGGGGAGCGAGGCACGCGAAGCGATGAAGACCTGGCATTTCATGTTCGGCATGCTGGTCTTCGTACTGGTGTGGCTGCGGCTTGTCGCCCGCCTGTCCGGCCCGGCTCCCGCAATCCGGCCCGAACCCCCCGCCTGGATGCAATGGGCAGCCAGACTGGGACATTTGGCACTGTATGCGCTGATGATCGGGATGCCGCTGCTTGGCTGGCTGATTCTGAGCGCGGCCGGCAAGCCCATCCCGTTCTTCGGGCTCGAACTCCCGGCCTTGATCGGCGAGAACAAGGAACTGTCCAAGCAGTTGAAGGAAGTGCATGAAACGCTCGGCAACGCGGGTTATTTCCTGATCGGCCTGCATGTCGTGGCCGCCGTCTACCATCACCGTATCCTGCACGACAACACCATGACACACATGCTGCCCGGGCGGCGATAAGCGGCCATTGCGGGCACGCCCGCGAGACGGCTCCGGCCATGGGTCCATGGGGATGGCCCTGCCCCTGTTTGCCGCAAGGTTCCAGACGCGGCGCTGTCGGGGTTTTTTGTGCTGTCATTCCCGACGGACCGAGCTATAACACCCGTATTGCCAGACCCGAAAAAGGAGCGATGATGAGTGCGAACCTGAACGAAGTGATGCTACACGTCGATGAAACCCTGGACGACACGGCGCTGTTGCGGCTCGAAGACGAGGTGCGCCGCGAGCCGGGCGTGGTGTCGGTGGGGCACCGTGCCGACAATGCCCACATGATCATGGTGGTTTACGATTCGGACGCCACCCGCGCATCCGGGCTGCTGCACAATTTCCAGGAGCGCGGGCTGCACGCGCAGGTGATCGGACTGTAGGCCTTCGCGTCTGCCGCTTCGGGTCCGCCGCGGGAACATACCGCGTTCCTGCCTGCGGGGTCTGCGGAATGCGGCGTGGGCGGGCTTGTGCGCCGCCGGGTGGAACATTTCGCTTATTCGTACATAGAAAACTTCGATTGAGAATGCATGCTTGCGTCTGGCGGCGGACGCGGGCTTCGGAGTACCATTCCCCGATTCCATTTCCGGCGTTCGAGCGGCCCGTTTACGGGGGCCCGGAACCGACCGGATCGACTCGATTTTTTGGCTTTGCATCCTTTGGATGGAGGAAACAATGACGGAGCATGTTGCGACCAACGAGACCATACTCGTGGTGGGCGGCGGAATTTCCGGCATGACCGCTGCGCTTGAGGCGGCGGAAACCGGCAAGAACGTCGTTCTGGTTGAGAAGAATCCGGCACTGGGCGGTCGCACCTCCCAGCTTTACCGGTACTTCCCCAAGATGTGCCACCCGGTGTGCGGGCTGGAGATCAACCTGCGCCGCCTGAAGAGCAACCCGCGCGTGCGCGTGCTGACGCTGGCCGAGGTCACCGGCATCGACGGTGTTGCGGGCGACTACACGGCGACGGTCAAGGTCAGCCCGCGCTACGTCAACGCGAACTGCACCGCCTGCGGCGACTGCGCACGCGCGGTCGAACTCGAGGTCGACGATCCGTTCAACTACAACCTGGGCAAGCACAAGGCCGCGTATCTGCCGAACGCGATGGCCTACCCGCAGCGCTACGTGCTCGATCCGGCGATCATCGGCACGCCCGACGCGGACAAGGCCAAGGCAGCCTGCAAATACGGCGCGATCGACCTCGACATGCAGGAAGAGACCATCCAGGTGCGGGCGGGCGCGGTGATCTGGGCGACCGGCTGGAAGCCCTACGACGCGGCTAAGATCCAGCCCTATGGCTACGGGCGCTTCAAGAACGTCATCACCAGCGTCGAATTCGAGCGTCTGGCCGACGTGCACGGCCCGACCGGCGGCAAGATCCTGCGGCCGTCCGATGGCAAGGAAGCGAAGAACGTCGCCTTCATCCAGTGTGCGGGCTCGCGTGACGAGAACCACCTGCGCCACTGTTCCCGCTTCTGTTGCATGGCCTCGCTCAAGCAGACCCACTACGTGCGCGAGAATTACCCGCAGGACGGCAAGTCGACGATCTACTACATCGACATCCGCGCCATCGACCGTTTCGAGGATTTCTACCAGAAGGTCAGGGACGATGCCTCGGTCACCTTCATCAAGTCCAAGGTTGCGCGCATTTCGGAAGACAAGGACGGCAACCCCGTGGTGTGGGGCGTGAACACCGAAGGCTACAAGCGCTATTCCACGCCGCACGATCTGGTCGTGCTGGCGGTCGGCATGGAGCCGTCGGTCAAGGGCATGGACATCCCCGGCCACATCGTCGCCGACTCGAGCGGCTTCATCGAGGCCGACCCGGCAAATGGTGCGGTGTTCGGCGCGGGCTGCGCGACCAACGCGCTCGACGTGAACCGCGCGGTGCAATCGGCCACGGCGGCCGCGCTGCGCGCGATTCAGGTCGTCAACAAGGTAGCAAAGGCGGAGGCATAAATGGCTGACATCAAAGTCGCAGCGTACATCTGCAAAGGCTGCGGGCTGGGCGAGCGTCTCGATACGGACGCGCTGGTCAAGGTCGCGCAGAAGGATGGCAAGGTTCCGCTCGTCAAGTCGCACGATTTCCTGTGCAACGCCGATGGCGTGGCGATGATCCGGAACGACGTCGCCAACGAGGGCGTCACCCACATCATGATCGGCGCGTGCTCGCGCCGCGCCAAGACCGAAGCTTTTTTCTTTCCGGAGAACGCGGTCGCCCGCGCCAACCTGCGCGAGGGCGTGATCTGGATCCGTCCCGACACGGAAGAGGCGCGCGAGACCACGCAGGACATGGCGGAAGACTACATCCGCATGGGTTGCGCCGAAGTCAAGGCGATGACCGCGCCCGGCGGCAACCCCAACACCGGCAGCAACAAGACACTGCTGGTCGTGGGTGGTGGCGTCACCGGCATGACTGCGGCGGTCGAGGCGTCCAAGGCCGGTTATCCGGTGGTGCTGGTCGAGAAGAGTAGTGCGCTCGGCGGCTGGGGCGCGAGGCTCTTCAAGCGCATCCCTATCCATGAGCCGTTCAAGTCGCCCGCCGACACAGGCGTTGCCGATCTCGTCTCGCAGGTGATGGGCGACAGCAACATCAAGGTGTACCTCAACGCCACCATCGCCAAGACGGAGGGCGCGCCGGGCCGCTTCGTCGTCGACGTCGCCACAGAATCGGGCGCCACGCATACCGAGGACATCGGCGCGATCCTGCAGGCGACCGGCTTCACCCTGTACGACATGAACAAGCTGCCGGAACTCGGTGCCGGCAAGTCGCCCAACGTGGTCGACCAGGCGGGTCTCGAGGCGCTCGCCAGCGAAGCAGCGGCGAAGGACGGCGTGATCCGCCGTCCTTCGGATGGCCAGCCGGTGACGTCGGTGGTGTTCGTGCAGTGTGCCGGCCAGCGCGACACGACGGGCACACATCTTTCCTACTGCTCGGGCTACTGCTGCAACACCAGCGTCAAGCAGGCGATGTACTTCAAGGACGCCAACCCGTCGGTCGAGACCGTCGTCGTCTACACCGACCTGCGCACCCCCGGCAACGGCGAGGATTTTTATCGCAGCGCGCAGGAAAAGGGCGTCATTTTCACCAAGGGCAAGGTCTCGCAGGTGCTGCCGAGCGGGAACACCAGCACGGTGAAATTCCACGACCTGATTCTCGACGACACCGACGCGACCATCGCCGACGTCGACCTGGTGGTGCTCGCCACCGGCCAGGTGCCGAATTCGGGCGTGAACATCGAGGCGCTCGCCAAGCCGCAGGTTGCCGGCGAGGAAGGCGAAGCGCCGGCCGAAGGCGAGGCGGTCGAGGTCAAGCCGATTTCCATCCTCAACCTGACCTACCGTCAGGGTCCGGACGTGCCGCAGTTGACGCAGGGGTTCACCGACTCCCACTTCATCTGCTTCCCCTACGAAACCCGCCGCACCGGCATCTACACCGCCGGCCCGGTGCGCCGTCCCATGGACATGGCGCAGGCGCGCGAGGACGCCACCGGCGCCGCGCTGAAGGCGATCCAGGCACTGGAGAACGCCGAACTCGGCCGCGCCGCGCACCCGCGCTCGGGCGACCTGTCGTTCCCGAAAGTGCGCCTGGAAGGCTGCACCCAGTGCAAGCGCTGCACCGTGGAATGCCCGTTCGGCGCCATCGACGAAGACGAAAAGCGCTTCCCCGTATTCAACGAATCGCGCTGCCGCCGCTGCGGCACCTGCATGGGCGCCTGCCCGGTGCGCGTGATCTCGTTCGAGAACTACTCGGTCAACACCGTCGGCGCGCAGATCAAGGCGGTCGACATTCCCGACGAGTTCAGCGAGAAGCCGCGCATCCTCATCCTGGCGTGCGAGAACGACGCCTACCCGGCGCTCGACATGGCGGGCATGAACCACAACGAGTATTCGGCTTTCGTGCGCATCATCCCGATCCGCTGCCTCGGCTCGGTCAACACCATCTGGGTAACCGACGCGCTGAACGCCGGCTACGACGGCGTGATGATGATGGGCTGCAAGTCCGGCGAGCAGTACCAGTGCCACTTCGTGAAGGGCTCCGAACTCGGCCGTGTGCGCATGTCCAAGATCGACGACACGCTGAAGACGCTGAACCTCGAGTCGGAGCGCGTGCGCGACCTGGAAGTGGCCATCACCGACATCAAGCGCGTGCCCGAGATGATCAACAAGTACGCCGAGGAGCTGGTCGCCATTGGCCCCAGCCCGTTCAAAGGCTTCTAACAGGAGAGCTTCATGAGCGCCAACACCGCGATGGCCACCAAGTACCGCAACAGCTTCCTCAAGGAGGTTGAAGAGCAGGTCGAGATGGGCGACTGGGTGAAGATGTGCATGCAATGCGGCGTCTGCGCCGGTTCCTGCCCGGTCAACTTCCAGAGCGCCTGGGAGCATCCGCCGCAGGAAATCTTCATGATGATCCGCGCCGGCAAGCGCGAGGAAGTGCTGACCAGCCCCTCGATGTGGAACTGCACCTCGTGCTACAACTGCATCGTGCGCTGTCCGCGCAAGCTGCCGATCACCCACATCATGCACGGCCTGGCCGAGTACGCGCACCGCCTCGGCATCGCGCCGAAGATGCAGCCGACCCGTTTCTTCTCCGGCCTGTTCTGGAAGAACGCGACGAAGACCGGCCGCGTCAACGAGCTCAAATTGTCGATGGGCCTGTACTTCAAGGACGGTTTCGGCGCCGGCGTGAAGGAAGGCATGAAGATGAAGGATGTCGCCCTCGGCCTCATCAAGGCCAAGCGCTTGAATCCCATGGAACTCCTGGGCGGCCACAAGTGCAAGGACCAGAAGGGCATTCAGGCGATGCTGAAAAAAGCCTACGAAATCGAGCGCAGCCGCAAGGCCGCCAAAATGGCGGGTTGAGCCTGTGGCAGGCTGAGGAGAAACATAGAGATGGCCAAGAGAGAATACGCGTTTTACCCCGGATGCTCGTCGCAGAAAGGCGCGTCCGCATCCAACTACCTGACCTCGGTCGAGTCGATGTGCAAGACGCTCGACGTCAAGCTCACCGAGATTCCCGACTGGAACTGCTGCGGCGCTTCCATCGGCTACGCCGAGGCGGGAGAACTGCCGCGCCACGTCATGAACGCGCGCAACTTCGCGCTGTCCGAGCAGCACCTTCCGGGTCAGGAAATGGTCGCCACCTGCGCCGCCTGCTGGCTGGGTGCACGCGAGACGCGCGAGCGCCTGACCCATTCCGACACGCTCATGGCGGACACCCGCGAAGCGCTCAAGGAAGCCGGTTTACAGATCAACGAAATGCCGGAAATCCGCCACATGGTCGAGGTGCTGATCGAGGATCTCGGCTTCGACGAGATGGCCAAGCACGTCGTGCGCCCGCTCGAAGGCGTGAAGATCGCCGGTTACGTCGGCTGCCAGACCAACCGTCCGTTCGGTGTCGCCGGCGAGTCGTTCGAGAACCCGATGTATCTCGACAAGCTCGTCGACATGGTGGGTGCCGAGGCGATTCCCGAATACGACATGAAGGTGACCTGCTGCGGCGGCGCGCTGGCGTTCTCCGAACCGGAGAAGGCACAGGCGCAGATCAAGGACATCATCGAATCCGCCTATGACCACGGCGCCGAGATGATCGTCACGCCTTGCCCGCTGTGCCAGGCCAACGTCGAGATCTACCAGGGCCAGATCAACCAGCGTTACGGCACCAAGTTCAACATCCCGGTGCTGTACTACAGCCAGTTGATGGTCGTCGCCTATGGTGGCAGCGCGAAGGACGCCGCGCTCAACGGCCAGGTGATCAAGGCACGCAAACTGGAGGAGATCGCCGCCAAACCCGTGAAGCGCTGAGCGGTGACAGGGGAGACGAAAACGGGGGCCATGTGCCCCCGTTTTCGTGGGCGTCTGGCGACGAACTCCCAGGTTGCGCCGCGTCGTCGGCGAAGTCAGGCGGTGGGTGGTGAAGCGGGCGCTTCACCTGGCCGGTCGGCAGCGGCTGAGGCCTTGTCTGCCCCGCGCGGGACCGTGCGCTGAACGACCTTGTGAAGGAAGGCTGCGAGCGCGTGGCTCGCCTGGTCGAAACTACCCGCCGGTGCGATCGCGGCCCGTGCGGCCTGGTAATCCTTCTGCTTGATGTTATGCACGATCTCGCCTGCTACATGGTGAAAGCGTGCGTGCAGCCGGCATGCCTCGGCATGATCGGCGGCAGACAGCATACGTCGCCCGCCGTCGTCCAGCCATTGGCCGAGTACGCAGTCGTGGGTCTCGCCGACCATGGAAAGATCGAGTCCGGCCTTGCCATTCAGAAAATCCCGGAAGCGCGCTTTCCATTGCCCGTGTGAAAAAATTGCGTGCTCGACGTCACCCCTGATGTCCATCCAGCCTCCCTTCGAACGCGAGATTCCGGAAATATAACGACAATGTAAACAGGAAATTTAGCGTGAAACTCGCGTAGCGTCAGCGTGAAACCCCCGCAGGCGCGCATCGCGGCGAACAGGACCGGCGCGCTGGGCAGCGTTTTTGTTATGCTGCCGATTCCAATGTTTATTCGCGGTCAAGGCAGGAGCATTCAATGAGCGATGCGCTCGATTATCTGGTTGCAGTACGTGGCGACGCCCTGGGTCACTACTTCAAGTTCCTCAAGGACACCGGCAAGCATCTCGACCCCAAGACGCGGAACCTGATTTCCGTCATCACCAAGGTCTATGTGCAGACCGAGGGTGGCTTCAAGCAATATCTGCTGCGCGCATTGCGCGAGGGCTGCACGCCGATGGAAATCATCGACGCGCTGTTGATGGCGTTCCCGGCGCTGGGTCTGGCAAAAATCGTGTGGGCCGCGGAAATCCTGCTGGAAATGGATTTGCCGGAATTCAAGCCCGAACTCATCAACGGCCTGCCGCAATGGCGCGACGTCATGGCAGTTTCCGACATCGCCGACGGTGAAGCGAAGCGGGTGGACTGCGGCACGCGCAGCGTGTTCATCTATCGTGAGGGTGATGCGTACCGGGTGTACGACTCGCACTGTCCGCATCAGCGTGCCGACATGCCGGCCGAGGCGTTGGACGGCTGCACGCTAACCTGTCCGCGCCATGGCTGGAAATTCGATATCACCAGCGGTGCCTGCATCGGGAAGGGCAAGCACCCGCTCGAGGTGTTCGAGACGCGCGTGGCGGATGGTCGCGTGCAGGCGCTGTGGTAGAGGGGGTCCGCCACGGTCGAAGGAAAGATACCATCACGCCGGCTTTCGCCGGCGTGATGGTTGAATGGATGCGTCCCTGAGAAAACGCTGCGGAAGTCGCCGCCCCGGCAAGAGCCGGGGCCCGGATGCTTGACTCCACCGGGTTCCGGCTCGCGCTTGAACGACGGGCCCCGATGTTCCGGGCGCGACCTCAGCGGATGCGCAGTTCGACGCGACGGTTCTGCGCGCGGCCCTCTGCCGTGGCGTTGTCGGCCACGGGTTCAGCTTCGCCATAACCCTTGGCGCTCAGCGCGTCGGCGGGAACCCCGGCAGCGATCAGATAATCGACCACCGCCTGCGCGCGGCGCTGCGACAGGGCCTGGTTGTGGCTGTCGGACGCACGGGCGTCGGTATGGCCGGCGACTTCCGCTTTGACGCCGGGATAACGCTTCAGCGTTTTTGCGCTGTCGTCGAGAATCGCGCGGGCTTCGGCCTTCAGTACGGCGGAGTCGTTGTCGAAATTGACACCCTTCAGGACGATGGTGCTGGGCAGGGTGCAGCCCTTGTTGTCGACCTTGTCGCCGGCAGGTGTGTCGGGACACTGGTCGAGCGCATCGACCACACCGTCGCCGTCACTGTCGAGCTCGCAGCCCTGGGCATTCACCTTGCGGCCCGCAGGCGTGTCGGGGCACTTGTCGAGGCGGTCGACCACGCCGTCGCCATCGCTATCGAGTTCGCAGCCCTTGGCATCGACCCTGGCGCCGGCGGGGGTGCCCGGACACTTGTCGAGGCGATCGACCACGCCGTCACCGTCGCTGTCGAGTTCGCAGCCGTTGGCGTCAACCTTGGCGCCAGCCGGGGTGTCCGGGCAACGGTCCTTGTCGTCGGGGACGCCATCCTTGTCGGCATCGCCGACCGCGGCCGGCTTGGCGGCCGGCTTGGCTTCCGGTTTGGCAGCGATCGGCTCCTTGCACGGTGCGTCCAGAAGGCCGCGGCCGGGGCAGCCGATCGTCTTGTACAACTGGTAATCGGTCGTATAGCCGCTCGGGCTGGCCGCGTTGGCGGGATTGTAATACGGGGCGTCGGCGGCCTGCGCCGTCGCGGACCAGGCGGTCACGAGTGCAATAGTGAGGACGTGACGGGTATAGAGTTTGCCTTGCATGATGTGACTCCCAGTGTGGATAGGATTGGGTATCGAGACTGCCGGCGGCCGGCAAGTTGCGACAGTATAGAAGCGGTAGACCGGTTTTTTCGGATTCGCAGAGTTTTTTACCTTTTCCAATGCGCCCGGTGGCGCCGCATGCCATGGCAGTGGCTATCGCAGATGCCGCGTCCGGCGCTATCCTTATGGTTTCGTATGCATTGAGCTTTCATCATGAAAAAAGCCCACACTCTCGAAGAACTGATCGATCTGGTGCACGAGGCCGTCTACGAGGTCGATGAACTGCGCGCCTGCCTCGAGCACGATGACGACGAGGCCGCGACCTACATGCCTTATCTCGACAGCCTCGACACGATGCTGCGCGACCTGCACGAGTCGATGGCGACGGGGCGTTACGCGGGCGTGGGGCAGGGTGAGGATCTTGCCTTCATGCCGCTGTTCCAGAAGCACGAGCGCGACATTCCGTTCCGCGACCTGTTGCGCATCATCAACGCGACGCATCGCGAAGGCTTCGAAAAGTAAGGTTCGCCGAACCCAGGCATGATGGGTCCGGTCGTTCCCGCCGTGCTGGAATTTCTCGATGGCGTGCCCTTTTCGGCCGCCTACGGGGATGTCTACCATTCCGCCGACGGCGGCATGGGACAGGCACGCCATGTCTTTCTGGGCGGATGCGGTCTGCCGGAACGCTGGGCCGGGCGCACGGATTTCGTCATTCTCGAAACGGGATTCGGTACGGGCATGAATTTTCTCGCCACCTGGGCGGCGTGGCGTGCTGATCCGCGGCGTCCCGCGCGCCTGCATTTCCTGTCGGTCGAGAAACACCCGTTCGGGCGCGAGGATCTTGCGCACCTGCACGCGCGATGGCCAGAGTTCGCCGCGCTTTCCGCCGAACTGCTGGAGAAATGGCCGTCTCCCCTGGCGGGATTCCATCGCATCGTACTCGATGGAGGGCGCGTGCAACTGACCCTCATGCTGGGGGACGCAGGGGTTTGTCTGCCGCAGGTCGAGGCGGGCGTGGATGCCTTCTATCTCGATGGTTTTGCGCCGGATCGCAATCCCGAACTGTGGCGGCCTGGCCTTATCGAGACGCTGGCGCGGCTGGCGCGTCCGGGTGCGCTCGCCGCCACCTACAGCGTGGCGGCACCGGTGCGCGCCGCGCTGTCGCGCGCGGGCTTCGTGTGCGAGAAGCGTGCGGGCTATGGGCGCAAGCGCCACTGCCTGCGTGCTGCCCATTCGGGTCGCCGCGTACAGGAAAGCAGGGTGCCGCAGCGTGTCGCAGTGGTCGGCGCCGGCGTGGCCGGCAGCGCGGTCGCGCACGCCCTGGCGCAGCGTGGCGTTTCGGTGAGCGTACTGGAGCGCGCACTGGCGCCGGCGACGGCGGCGTCGGGCAATCCGGTCGCGGTGTTTCGTCCGGTGCTGTCGCGTGATGACACGGCGGCGACCCGACTGACGCGCGCCGCCTTCCTGCACGATCTGCGCCACTGGCCCGAACTCGGCGAGCGGCTGGAATGGGCGCGCTGCGGCGTGCTGCACCTGGCGCGCGATGCGGCTGCCACCGAGCGTCAGCGACAGGCGCTTGCAGTGATGACAGCGCCGGGCGGGTATGCGCGCTGGGTCGAGGTGGACGAGGCGCGCAGGCTGGCGAACTGGCCGGTCGAGGCGCCGGGCGTGTTCTATGCGCAGGCGGGTTGGGTCGTTCCCGGCGATCTGTGCCGGGCGTGGCTCGAGCATGCCGGGATTACGCTGCGAACGGGCTGCGAAGTGGCCCGGCTGGAAGTGGGTTCCGACGGCTGGCGCTTGTTCGACGCGCATGGCGCAGTTCTCGATACGGTCGATGCGGTGGTGCTGGCGAACGCGCACGATGCCGGCCGGCTCGCGCCGGGCGCGGCGTGGCCGCTGCATCCCGTGCGCGGTCAGATCACACGCTTGCCGCCGGGCAGCCTGCCGGGTGTGCAGCGGGTCATTGCACGCGAGGGCTATTTCGCGCCGGGTATTGGGCAGCCCCTGGTCGGGGCGACCTACGAGCACGACGATCTGGAGCTTGCACCGCGCGCCGCGAGCGATCAGGCCAATCTCGCGCGACTCGAGGCAATGCTGCCGGGGGCGACGGCGCAAATCTCCATCGCCCGGGTGAATGGCCGCGCGGCGCTGCGTGCCACCGTGCCGGACCGTCTGCCACTGCTGGGCGCGGTGGACGGTGCGCCTGGGCTGTACGTGGCGGCGGCTTACGCGTCGCGCGGCGTGGTGTGGGCGGGCCTGCTGGGTGAGGCGCTCGCCGATGCCATGACGGGTGCGCCGTTGCCGCTGGAAAAAGACCTGATGGCGGCACTCGATCCCGGGCGGTTTACTCGAGCACGACGAGCGTGACGCGCCGGTTCTCCGCGCGGCCGGGGCGATAGCGGTTGTCGGCGACGGGGGCGGACTCGCCGTAGGAAATCACGTTCATACGGTGTAGCGCGATGCCGTTGTTCATTGCCAGATAGCGGCGCACCGCTTCGGCGCGGGCCTGGCCGAGCTTGAGGTTGGCCTCCGGCGTGCCGATGCTGTCAGTGTGGCCCTGGATCTCGATGAACACGTTGCGGTTGGCAGCCTTGATCTGGGCGGCGAAGTCGTCGAGTGCCTTCTTCATTTCCGGCGACAGGTCGCTGGCGTCGGACCGGAAGTTGGCGACCTGGCTCGACAGCGAGACTTCATAGAGGAACTTGCCGGCGGCCAGCTTGCCGGCAGATTCGGCACGCGCGAGCGCTTCCTGCGCAGTGCGCGAGGTACCGTCCAGCGCGGTCTGCTGGCTGTTGACGCGGTTTTCCAGGCCCTGATAGAAGCTGGTCGTCTGGCTAAAGCGGTCCTGGGTTTCGGCCTGCTGCCCATCCAGACGCTTGTTGACACCGGAGATCTGCTCGTTGACGTAATCCTTGGTCGCGCAGCCACCCAAAAGGGTGACGCTCGCGATGACGGCGGTGACTAGACGTGTACGCATGGACGACTTCCCGGCACGAATTGAAAATAATATTTTTATATTCTACACACGGCATGCGGGTTCGGTCCGGTGTGGCGCGGTTACCACTTGACTACATGCACGTTGTTGAGGGTGCGCCCGAGGAAGCGCTCGCCGATGGTCTGGAACCTGAGCGGCACATCGGTGACATAGAAATCGTAGCGCGGGGCTGCGGGACCGGGGTTGGCCAGATGCCTGTCCGTCAGCACGGCCGCGACCTGCTCGGCCATCGCTTCGGCGGAGTCGACGAGCGCGACATCCTTGCCGACGACTTCGCGCAGCAGCGGCTTCAACAAGGGATAATGCGTGCAACCGAGCACCAGGGTGTCGATATGCTCGGCAAGCAGCGGCTTCATGTATTCCTGCGCGGTGAGTCGTGTCACCTCGTGGTCGAGCCAGCCTTCCTCGACCAGCGGCACGAACAGCGCACAGGCCTGCGAATGAATGCGTGAATCGGGGGCATGGTCGTGGATGGCGCGCGCGTAGGCGTTGCTGTTGATGGTGGTGGGCGTGCCGATGACGCCGATGCGCTTGCCGCCCCGCGCCGCGACCGCACCGGCGTCGATGACGTCGAGCACCGGTACCGGTGACAGGTCCTTCACCACCTGCGCCGCCACCGCCGCCATGGTGTTGCACGCGATGACCAGCAGCTTGACGTCCTTTTCCAGCAGGAACTGCGCGATCTGGGTGGTGAAGTGGGCGATGGTCTCGACCGACTTCACGCCGTAGGGTACGCGCGCGGTGTCGCCGAAATAGACGATGTTTTCAAAGGGCAGGCGCTCCATCAGCGCGCGTACCACCGTCAACCCGCCGATGCCGGAATCGAACACGCCGATTGGGGAACTTGCGTTGGCGGACATGGGTGTGGGAAGCGGTGATGGAAAATCCGCTCATTCTACCCGCAGGGCCGGCCGGGGGTCAGCGGCTGTTTCGTTGCCGTTCCAGCGCCCACGCCACGTGTTCGCGCACCAGCGCGGAGGGATGATCGGCACGTGCAGCGAGCGCGGCCCCGATTTCCGGGGAGGGCGGCGCGTTGCCGAGCGCGACGGCGATGTTGCGCAGCCAGCGCTCGTGACCGATGCGGCGGATCGGCGAGCCGGCCAGCCGCTCGCTGAATTCGGTTTCGTTCCAGGCGAACAGTTCCACCAGACGCGTGTTGTCCAGTCTGTTCCTGACCGCGAAATCCGGCAGCGCCGTGGTCTGCGCAAAGCGGTTCCACGGGCACGCGAGCTGGCAGTCGTCACAGCCGTAGATGCGGTTGCCGATGAGCGGGCGCAATTCGACGGGAATGTTGCCCTTGAGCTCGATGGTGAGGTAGGAAATGCAGCGCCGCGCGTCGAGCTCGTATGGGGCGACGATGGCCTGTGTGGGACACACGTCGAGACAGGCGCGACAGGTGCCGCAATGGCTGGCTTCGGGAGCATCGACCGGCAGCGGCAGGTCGGTGTAGATCTCGCCGAGGAAGAACCAGGAGCCGTGCTGGCGGTTGAGGAGCAGGGTGTGCTTGCCGCGCCAGCCCAGGCCGGCCCTTGTCGCGAGCGCGACTTCGAGCACCGGTGCGCTGTCGCTGAAAACGCGGTAATGGTGCTCGCCGACGGCGCCGCCGATCCGGTCCGCCAGGGTCTGCAGGCGGGCACGCAGGACCTTGTGGTAGTCGCGCCCCAGCGCGTAGCGCGAGACGTAGGCGGCAGAGGGATCATCGAGCACGGCGTGCGGATTGGCGGCGTCAGGCGGGAAATAGTCGAGCCGCACGCTGATGATGCGGACCGTGCCGGGCACCAGTTCGGCGGGACGGCTGCGCTTGAAGCCGTGTGCCGCCATATAATCCATCTCGCCATGAAAGCCGCGTTCCAGCCACGCCAGCATGCCGGCTTCGGCCGCCGCGAGATCGCCGTCGCCGATACCCACGGCGGCGAAGCCGAGCTCGCGCCCCCATTGCTTGATTTGTTCGGCCAGCCGGCTTGAATCCGTCTCATGCATGACACCGATGATACCGCGCGCTGCCGCCGGCATCTGCTGGACGAAGCCGCGACGCTGGCGTTCGGCGCGCAGCTGGCGCGGGGGCTCGCGCCCGGCATGACGTTCCACCTCGAAGGGGATCTCGGCGCGGGCAAGACGACGCTGGTGCGTGGGCTGTTGCGCGCGCTGGGTTACGCGGGGCGGGTGAAGAGCCCGACCTATACCCTGACGGAAATTTACGAATTTCCGAGCTTTCAGTTGTATCATTTTGATTTGTATCGGATGCACGATCCGCGCGAATGGCTTGACGCGGGCTTTCGCGAGGTCAATGATGGAAGCGTGGTGAGCGTGATCGAATGGCCGCAGAAGGCCGCTGGCTGGCTGCCGGCACCCGACGTGACGATCCGCCTGCGGATCGCCGATGACGGCCGGGATGTCGAATGCGAGGCCGCGAGCCCGCGCGGCGCGCGTTATCTGGAGGCATGTTGCGCAGATTGCTGAACCTGTTGCTGCTGCTGTGCGTGCTGGTGCCGGGCCTGGCCCAGGCGATGCAGCTTTCCGCGAGCCGGCTGTGGCCGTCGCCGGAATACACGCGCCTTGCGCTCGAGGCGCCGCAACCCATCGCGTTCCGGCATTTCAAGCTCGACAACCCGGCGCGCGTGGTGATCGATCTCGAGGGTGTCCAGCGTGGGCCCGCACTCGACGGGCTCATCGCGCAACTCACGGCGGAGGACCCGCACGTTGCCGCCATTCGTGTCGGCCTGAACCGGCCCGGCGTGATGCGCATCGTGCTCGACCTCAAGGCCGACGCCACGCCCTCGGTCTTTGTCCTGCCGCCGCACGGTCAGTACGGCCATCGCCTGGTGATCGACGTACGGCCGGAGCGGGCCGCGCCTGCGGTGCCGGAAGCCGCGCCGCAGCCGGTGGTGGCCGCGCCGGCGAAGCCGGAGATTCCGCAGTACGTGCGGTTGGTGACGGTGGCGATCGATGCCGGCCACGGTGGCGAGGATCCCGGTGCGCTCGGCGCCAACGGCTCGCACGAAAAGGACATCACACTGGCGGTCGCGAAGCGGCTGAAGCAGAGGATCGATGCGCAGGAGAACATGCGCGCGGTGCTGATCCGCGACGGCGACTATTTCGTGCCGCTGGCCGAGCGCGTGGTGAAGGCGCGCGCGCTCAAAGCCGACCTGTTCCTGTCGATCCACGCCGACGCATTCATCAAGCCGCACGCGCGCGGTTCCTCGGTGTTCGCCCTGTCGGAAAACGGCGCCACCTCGGCGGCGGCACGCTGGCTCGCCAAGCGCGAGAACGAGGCGGATCTCGTGGGTGGCATCAATATCGACGTCAAGGATCCCTTCCTCAAGCGCACCCTCATCGACCTGTCGCAGACCGCTACCATCAACGACAGTCTCAAGCTCGGGCGCGCGGTGCTCAAGCAGATCGGGGGCGTCAACACCCTGCACAAGCCGCATGTCGAGCAGGCGGGGTTCGCGGTGCTGAAGGCGCCGGACATTCCTTCCATCCTGATCGAGACGGCCTTCATCTCCAATCCGGAAGAAGAAAAGCGTCTCAACGATCCCGCCTACCAGGACAGCCTGGTGGACGCCATCGTCACCGGAGTGCGGCAGTATTTCGATGCGTATCCGCAGACGGCCCCGGCGCGGCTGACGCGCAATCCATGACGGCGTCCCGCGGCGCCGTTCGCGGGAGGCGCCGGTGACGATACGCGTCCTTCCCGATGTCCTGATCTCGCAGATCGCCGCGGGCGAGGTGGTCGAACGCCCCGCTGCCGCGCTCAAGGAAATCCTCGAAAACAGCCTCGATGCCGGCGCCACGGCGATCGAGGTCGAGCTCGAGCAGGGCGGCGTCAAGCGCATCCGGGTCACCGACGACGGCTGCGGCATCGCGCGCGAGGAACTGGCGCTCGCATTGACGCGCCATGCTACCAGCAAGATCATGAGCCTGGCCGACCTCGAACAGGTGGCGAGTCTGGGTTTCCGCGGCGAGGCGCTGGCGTCGATCGCGGCGGTCGCGCGCGTTGAACTTCTCAGCCGGAGCACCGGTGCGACGCATGCCTGGGCGATCCGCGCCGAAGGCGGGCAGCTCGGCGAACCCGTGCCCGCCGCACGCGGACCCGGCACCACGCTCGACATCGCCGACCTGTTCTTCAACACCCCGGCGCGGCGCAAGTTCCTCAAGACCGAGGCGACCGAATACGCGCATTGTGCCGAAGCCGTGCGGCGACTCGCGCTGGCGCACCCCCAGGTCGCCTTCACCCTCACCCACAATGGCCGCGTGCAGTTGCGCCTCAATGCGGGATCACCCGCGGCACGCATGCGCCAGGTGCTGGGCGAGGCATTCGAGCAGGGCGCGATCGCGGTGGATGCGGCCGCGGGTCCGCTGCGTCTTGCCGGCTGGGTGATGCGGCCGACCGGCGCCAGCGGCGCACGCGACGGTCAGCATGTATTCGTTAACGGGCGCTACGTGCGCGACAAGCTGATCGTGCACGCGCTGAAGGAAGCCTATCGCGACGTCCTGCACCACCAGTTGAGCCCTGCGTACTGCCTGTTTCTCGAACTGCCACCCGAGGCGGTCGACGTCAACGTGCATCCGGCCAAGACCGAGATCCGCTTCCGTGACGGTCGCGCGGTGCATCAGTTCCTGTTTCATGCTGTCGAGCGCCTGTTCGCGGCACCGGTGGCCTGCGAGTCAGCAATCCCGGTGTCACAGGCGGCGGCGTCCGCCTGGCGCGCGCCGCACCAGGTGCCGATGCCGCTGCAGGTGGCCGAGGCGGTGGCGTTCTATGCGCCGCTGGGGCAGGAATCAGGAATCAGGAATCAGGAATCTGGATTCGGCGCCCAGGACGATGGTGTGCCGCAGGCGCCGCTCATCGCCGAAACGGATGAGGGGGCCGTGCCGCCGCTCGGCTATGCGCTGGCGCAGTTGCACGGCATCTATGTGCTGGCGCAGAACGCGCAGGGGCTGGTGCTGGTCGACATGCACGCGGCGCACGAGCGCGTCGTGTACGAGAAGCTCAAGGCGGCGCTCGACACCCGCGCGGTGCCGGCGCAGCGCCTGCTGATCCCCGTGGCGCTGACGCTGGACGCGGCGGTGGTTGGCGAGATCGCGCCGCATCTCGACGCGCTTGCCGGTCTCGGCTTCGAGGTTTCGGTTACCTCGCCGATCTCGGTGGCGGTGCGTGCCGTGCCCTGGCTGCTGAAGGACGCCGACCCGGTCGAGCTCACCCGTACGGTGCTCGCCGAGGCCGCCGAATTCGGAATTTCGCGCCTGCTGGCGGAGCGCCGCAACGAACTCCTGGCGACGCTGGCCTGTCACGGCGCGGTGCGTGCCAACCGGCCGCTCACCCTGCCCGAGATGAACGCCCTGCTGCGCGAAATGGAGGCGACCGAGCGTGCGGGGCAGTGCAACCACGGCCGCCCCACCTGGCGCCAGCTCAGTCTGAAGGAACTCGACGCGCTCTTCATGCGTGGGCGCTAGGAGAGTTTGCAGCGGGCGGTTTTGTATATAAGCTTTGCCTGATTGAAACGCATTACGAGACAGCCATGAGCGAAACCGCACCGCGCAAGACCATTCCCATCCAGGACGTCAACGAGGCCAGCAACTGCGCCGGTTCCGAGCCCTACGCCCTGATGGTGCTGGGCGATTCGATGATGCCCGAGTTCGAGGAGGGCGAGATCATCGTCGTCGAACCGTCGGGGCTGGTGAAGGATGGTTCCTTCGTCGTGGCTTACGTCAACGATGAGTACATTTTTCGCCAGTTGGTGAAGCGGGGCGACGGCTGGATGCTGAAACCGCTCAATCCGTTGTACGAGAACATCCCGGTCGACAGCGTCGACGTCGCGAAGGGTGTGGTCATCATGAAAAAGCGCCCTGGCAAGCGCAGTGAGCAGAAAAGCTACCTCTGACCCCGAAGCATCAATCAAATTAATTGATGCCTGCATAAACCATTAGAATAACATGGTTGACTAATTTACTCAGGTATCTAGACTAAGGCTCGTAGTACCCCTGTCAACAAGGAGAGAGCCATGAGTGGATTGATCGCCAATTTCCCTTCCAACGGCATCGTCACGGTCAACCGCGTGATCCTGAAGCCGGAATACAGCGTGGACGACCTGCAGGAGCGTGTCGCCTTCCTGTGCGAGAACGTCAAGACCTATCATTCCGATACGGGTTTCATCGGCGGCTATGTCGCGCTCAATTCCGGCCGGATTTCCAACGAGGGTTCGACCATCGGCCAGGCGGTGGAGAGCCCGCTGAAAGGCCGGGAAGCCCTGATCGTGACCTTCTGGACGGATTTCGACAGCCATGAGCGCTCCCATCGCTCGGAGACCTTCCAGCCGCTGTTCCGCAAGACGCTGGAACTCTGCGAAAACGGCAACGAGGAGATCGTCTACCAGATGCTGTGGTCCGGCAAGGGCTACGCACCGGAGGAAGCCGAAGCCGCGCGCAAGGTGAAGGCGCAGTATGCGCAGGCGGCCTGAGGCGCGTGCGGGCGCTGAGTGAAGGCTATTGAGCCGGCACGAAGAAGCTTGAAATCGTATTGGTTTGCAAGGGCTTCAGGGGTGGACAGATTCGTTGAGCCGCCTCAATAGAGCGCTGTTTTAATTGATTATTGCTTCGGCCCACTCACCTTCCCGACCTTGCAATATCGAATCGGACTACCCCGCCACTTCAAGCTTCAGATGGCCGAATCAATAAAACGGCGGGCGTGGCCCGCCGTTTTTCCGTCCGTGTTCATGAAGGGTATCGCGGGCTTGAAATCCGGAGAATTTTCTCCATTTTAAGGGGAAGGTTTCGAGGAATGCGGCGACGCGTCCGGTGTCGTTGTCCGGTATGGCCGCTTTCCCAGCCGCAGGAGGTCTGTCCATGGATGCCGTTCGCCCCGCCGCCGTCGCCGGCATGTTCTATCCCGATGCGCCGGCCGTATTGCGTCGCACGATCGACGACATGCTGGCTACGGCACGCCCCGCGGCGCGCCCGGCGCACATCAAGGCGCTCATCGTGCCGCACGCCGGTTATGTCTATTCGGGCCCGGTGGCGGCGAGTGCGTATGCTCTGGTCGCCGGCCTGCGCGATCGCATCCGCCGCGTGGTGCTGCTGGGTCCCGCCCATCGCGTCTACGTGCGCGGTCTGGCGCTGCCGGAAGCCGGGCGTTTCGCCACGCCGCTTGGGGAGGTGGCGCTTGATCGCACCGGGATGCGCGCGTTACAGGATTTGCCACAGGTGACAGTGAGTGCCGCGGCGCACCGGATGGAGCACGCGCTGGAAGTGCAGCTGCCGTTCCTGCAGACGGTGCTGGGGGAGTTCAGCCTGCTGCCGCTGGCGGTGGGCGAGGCGACGGCGGACGAGGTCGCGGAGGTACTGGAGCGCGTATGGGGGGGCGATGAAACGCTGATCGTCATCAGCTCGGACCTGTCGCACTTCCTGCCGGCGGCACAGGCGCGCCAAATCGATCGCGGCACGGCCAATGCCATCCTGGCACTCGATCCCCACCTCGACCACGAGCAGGCGTGCGGCGCCACGCCGGTCAACGGTCTCTTGCAGGCGGCGCGGCGCCACGGGCTGCGCGCGATCGAACTCGACCTGCGCAATTCCGCCGACACGGCGGGCGATCCGCAGCGGGTGGTGGGTTATGCCGCATTCGCGTTCGAGCCGACGGCGGCCGCGCAGCCGGACGAAACGGAAAAGGGCGCGACCCTGCTGCAGCTTGCGCGCGCGGAAATCGCCGGCAGGCTCGGCGAGGAAGCGCCACAACCGGGCGACAAAACCTGGCTGCGCGAACCCGGGGCGACTTTTGTCACCCTCACGCGCGCGGGCGAACTGCGCGGCTGCATCGGCACCCTGGAGGCGCACCGTGCGCTGGGGATCGACGTGCGCGAGAATGCGGTGGCCGCCGCGTTTCGCGACCCGCGCTTCACGCCACTGTCGCGCGGGGAGTTTCGTGGCGTGCGCGTCGAAGTGTCGCTGCTGTCGCCGACGCAGACGATCAGCGTGGCGGATGAGCGCAGCGCACTTGCCGCCCTGCGCCCCCACATCGACGGCGTGGTGCTGGAATACGGGCAGCACCGTGGCACGTTCCTGCCGCAGGTCTGGGAACAGCTCCCGGAGCCGGCCGAATTCCTTGCCCAGCTCAAACGCAAGGCCGGTCTGCCGATGGATTTCTGGGCAGACGGCGTACGCCTGGCGCGCTACACCGTGAGCAAGTGGAAGGAGGCGGCATGATCCCCGAATCGGATTTTCCCGCACGCTGGTGGCATGCGCTGCCGGACGGCCGTATCCAGTGTGATCTCTGTCCGCGCGACTGCAAGCTGCACGAAGGTCAGCGTGGCCTGTGCTTCGTGCGCAAGATGGAAAACGGCAGGATGGTGCTCACCACCTGGGGGCGATCGTCCGGTTTCTGCATCGATCCCATCGAGAAGAAGCCACTCAATCACTTCCATCCGGGCTCGTCGGTGTTTTCCTTCGGCACCGCGGGCTGCAACCTCGCGTGCAAGTTCTGCCAGAACTGGGACATTTCCAAGTCGCGTGAAACCGATACCATGGTCGACCGCGCCGACCCGGACGAGATCGCGCGCGCGGCGCAGGAAGGGGGGTGCAAGAGTGTCGCCTTCACCTACAACGATCCGGTGATCTTCGCCGAATACGCGATGGACGTCGCCGACGCCTGCCATGCGCGCGGCATCGAGACGGTCGCCGTGACCGCGGGCTACATCCACGATCAGCCGCGGCGCGAATTTTTCGCCAGGATCGACGCCGCCAACGTCGACCTCAAGGGTTTTACCGACGAATTCTACGTCAAGCTCACCGGCGCCCACTTGCAGCCGGTGCTCGACACCATCCTGTATCTGAAACGCGAGACCGACGTCTGGCTCGAACTCACCACGCTGCTGATTCCCGGCCACAACGATTCCGACGCGGAAATCCAGGCCCTCAGTACGTGGATTCTGCAGGAGCTCGGTCCCGAGGTGCCGCTGCATTTTTCCGCCTTCCACCCGGACTGGAAAATGCGCGACGTGCCGCCGACGCCTCCGGCCACGCTCACCCGCGCGCGCGACATCGCGTTGAAGACGGGACTGCACTACGTCTACACCGGCAACGTGCATGACCTCACCGGCGGCACCACATTCTGTCCATCCTGCCATGCGCCGCTCATCGTGCGCGACTGGTATCGCATCGATACCTATACGCTGAGCGAAGAGGGTAACTGCCCGCATTGCGGGACGGCCATCGCCGGACGCTTCGGCGTGTTCGGTCACCCCTTCGGCAACCGCCGCATTCCGGTATCCATGCATCGGAGGCACGCCTCATGAGCACCTCGATTCTGGTTCGCATTCCGGCCGCGGGCGCCGTGGTGGAAGGCATGCTGGAGATTCCGCACCGCGCGGTCGGACTCGTGCTGTTCGCCCACGGCAGCGGCTCGTCGCGCCATTCCCCGCGCAACAACCACGTCGCCGGCGTGTTGCGCGCGGCGGGTGTGGGCACGCTGCTGATGGACCTGCTGACGCCGATGGAAGATCGCGATTATGCGCGCCGCTTCGACGTCGACCTGCTGGCGCGACGCCTGCTCGATGCCGCGCGCTGGGTGACGGCAGAAGATGCGACGCGGACGCTGCCGCTCGGCTTTTTCGGCGCCAGCACGGGCGCGGCGGCCGCGCTCGAAGCCGCAGCGGTGCTGGGTGACGCAGCGCGTGCGGTGGTGTCGCGCGGCGGCCGTCCCGATCTGGCAAGCCCGCAGGCGCTGGCGCGGGTGACGGCGCCGACCCTGCTGCTGGTAGGCGGCTACGACAGCGGCGTGATCGAACTCAACCAGCAGGCCTACGACCAACTGCGCTGCAAGAAGGAACTGGTGATCGTTCCCGGTGCCAGCCACCTGTTCGAGGAGCCGGGCACGCTTGAAGCCGTCGCGGCACGTGCGGCGGGGTGGTTCGCCGGGCATTTGCCGGAACGCTGACGGCTGGCCGCACCGGCGGCGGCGTGGCATGATTTCCCGTATGCCTGCCGACGCCCCCCAACCCGTCTTCGTCGCGCGCGGCCTGACCAAGGTCTATCGCATGGGCGAGGTGGCCGTGCATGCGTTGCGCGGCATCGACCTCACGCTGTATCGCGGTGAACTGGTGGTGCTGCTGGGACCGTCCGGCAGCGGCAAGTCGACGCTGCTCAACATTCTCGGCGGGCTCGACACGCCGAGCGGCGGCGAAGTGCGCTATCTCGACCAGGCGCTGACCGGGGCCAGCGAAGCCGAGCTTACGCGCTTTCGTCGCGAGCACGTCGGCTTCGTGTTCCAGTTCTACAACCTCATTCCCAGTCTGACCGCGCGCGAGAACGTCGCGGCGGTGACAGAAATCGCCAGGGCGCCCATGCGTCCCGAAGACGCGCTGACGCTGGTCGGCCTGGGCAACCGGCTCGATCATTTCCCGGCCCAGCTTTCCGGTGGCGAGCAGCAGCGCGTGGCGATCGCGCGCGCGGTGGCGAAGAATCCCGCGGTGCTGCTGTGCGACGAGCCGACCGGCGCACTTGATTCGCATACCGGCGTAGTGGTGCTGGAAGTGCTGGAAAAAGTGAACCGCGAGCTCGGTACGCTGACGGTGCTGATCACCCACAACGCCGGCATTGCCGACATGGCCGATCGCGTGATTCGCATGTCGGACGGGCGCATCGCCGAAGTACACTTCAATGCGCAGAAGCGTGCGGCGCATGAGTTGAGCTGGTAGGTGCGCGCCCTCGATCGCAAGCTTTTCCGTGACCTGTGGCACCTGCGCGGGCAGGTGCTGGCGATCGCCGCGGTGATCATGGGCGGGGTGGCGACGATGGTGATGTCGCTGTCCACCTACGATTCGCTGGTGGGCACGCGCGACCGCTTCTATGCCGAATACCGCTTCGCCGACGTGTTCGCCGTCCTCAAGCGCGCGCCGGAGCCGCTGGCCGAACGCCTCGCCGCGATTCCCGGGGTCGAGCGCATGGAGACGCGGGTGCGGGCGGGGGTGAAGCTGGAGGTCGCGGGGTTTTCCGATCCCATCACCGGCCAGTTGCTCTCGCTGCCGGATGTCGGCGAAGCCCGGCTGAACCGGCTGCATATCAAGCGCGGGCGCCTGGTGCAGCCGTGGAGTGCGGACGAGGTGGTACTGTCGGACACCTTCGCCGACGCGCACGGCTTCCAGCCCGGCGACACGCTCGCGGCGATCATTCACGGCAAGCGCAAGCGGCTGGTGGTGGTCGGCGTCGCGGTGTCGCCGGAATACGTGTACCAGATCGCGCCGGGCTCGATGTTTCCCGACTTCAAGCGCTACGGTGTCCTGTGGATGGGACGCAGCGCGCTGGCCGCCGCCTACGACATGGACGGTGCGTTCAATCACGCCAGCCTCACACTGGCGCGCGGCGCGAACCTGCAGGACGTCATCGACCGCGTCGACGCGATCCTCGCACCGTACGGCGGCACCGGCGCCTACGGGCGCCGACACCAGTTCTCCAACCGCTTCCTGACGGAAGAACTGAAACAGTTGCGCACCATGGCGACGGTGTTTCCCGCGATCTTCCTTGGCGTTGCGGCCTTCCTGTTGAACATCGTGCTGAGCCGGCTGATCGCCCTGCAGCGCGAACAGATCGCCATCCTCAAGGCCTTCGGCTACGGCTATGCAGTGATCGGCTGGCACTACGTCAAGCTGGTACTGATCATGGCGAGTATCGGCGTGGCGGCGGGCGTGGCGCTGGGTGCGTGGTTCGGCCAGGGCCTGGCGCACGTGTATCGCGAGACGACCTTCCGCTTTCCCTATCTCGACTACGAACTGAACGTCGGTGTGATCGCAATCGCGTTTGCGGTCGGCGCGCTGGCGGCGGTGAGCGGCACGCTGCTCGCCGTCGTGCGCGCGGTGCGCCTGCCGCCCGCGGAGGGCATGCGTGCGGAGATGCCGGAGGTGTACCACACCACGCTGGTGGAGCGATTGGGGCTTGCACGCTGGGTCGCCGCGCCCTCACGCATGATCCTGCGCCACATCGAGCGTCGGCCGCTGAAATCGTTGTTGACCACGCTCGGCATCGCGTGCGCGTGCGGCCTGATGATGGTCGGCAACTACCAGCGCGGGGCCATCGATTTCATGGTCGACGTGCAGTTTCGCCAGGCGGCGCGCGAGGATCTCGCGCTGTCCTTCATCGAGCCGACTTCAGGACGCGCGCTGCACGAACTCGCCGCATTGCCCGGTGTCGATCACGTCGAGGGCTTCCGCGACGTGCCGGCGATCCTGCGCTTCGGCCAGTATCATCACCGCGGCTCGGTATTCGGCATCCAGCCGGAAGGTGAGTTGCACCGCTCGCTCGACCGCAGCCTGCGGCCGGTGGCGGTGCCGCCGGGCGGCGTGGTGCTCACCGATCACCTGGCGGAGAAAATCCTGCACGTGAAGCCGGGTGACCTGCTGACGGTGGAAGTGCTCGAAGGCAGCCGGCCGGTGCGGCAGGTGCCGGTGCTCGGCATCACCAGGCAGTTTCTCGGCGTGTCGGCCTACATGCAGCACGACTCGCTCAACGCGCTGATGCGCGAGGGCGCGACCGTATCGGGGGCCTATCTCGCGGTCGAACCGGGTACGGAGCCCGAACTCTACGCGCGCCTGCATGACCGCCCGCGCGTGCTCGGCATGGTCGCCAACAAGGCGGCGATTCAGAGCTTCTACGCAACCATCGGCGAATTCATCCTGTTCTACAATTTCGTCGCCACCCTGCTCGCCGGCGCGATCGGCTTCGGCGTCGTCTACAATGCGGCGCGCATTAGTCTGTCCGAACGCGGGCGCGAACTCGCCAGCCTGCGCGTGCTGGGCTTCACCCACGGCGAGATCGCCTATATCCTGCTCGGCGAACTGGCGCTGCTGACGCTGGCGGCGATTCCGATCGGCTTCATCGTCGGCGTGGCGCTCGTCGGCATCCTGGTGGTGGCGTTCCAGAGCGAGCTGTATCGCCTGCCGCTCATTCTCACTCCGGAGAACTATGCGATGGGGGCAAGCGTCGTGATCGTGTCGGCCCTGCTGTCGGGCCTGCTGCTGTGGCTGCGGCTGGGGCGGCTCGATCTGGTGGCGGTGTTGAAGACACGTGAATAGGACAGAAACCCTCGCATGAACCTGCGTGCAAGAATCGGCATCCTGGCGACCGTCGCCGTCGTGGCGGCAGGGCTCGCCTATGGCTTCATGCCGCGCGCGGTGCCGGTCGACGTCGCCGAGGTGCGGCGCGCACCACTCGTCGTCACGGTGGAGGAGGAGGGCAAGACGCGGGTGCGCGAGCGTTACCTCGTGTCGGCGCCGGTCGCGGGTTTCCAGCGGCGCATCGACCTGAAGGCCGGTGATGCGGTGGCCGCCGGGGAGATCGTCGCGGCGATCGATCCCGCGCGTTCCGCCGCGCTCGACCCGCGCAGCCGTGCCCAGGCCGAGGCGCAGGCCCATGCGGCCAGCGCCGCGCTCGCGCTGGCCGAAGACAATGCGCGAGCCGCGACCGCCGCCGCGCAACTGGCGCGCCAGGAACGCGAGCGGGCGGAGTCGCTGCGTCGCTCCGGCTTCGTCTCCGAACAGGCGCAGGACAGCGCGCGCACCGCCGAGACCCGCGCGCAGGCCGCTGCGGCCGCTGCGCAGCAGGCGGTACGCGTGGCGCGCTTCGATCTGGACACGGCACGCGCGGCGCTTGCCAGCGCAGCGCAGTTGCAGGCGCATGGCGTCGCGCATCGCGTCGAGGTTCGCGCGCCGCTCGCGGCCCGGGTTCTGAAGGTGTTGCACGAAAGTGAGGGTGCGGTTGCCGCCGCGCAGCCGCTCCTGGAGATCGGTGATCCGGCGAGCCTCGAGGTCGAGGTCGAAGTGCTCTCCACCCATGCGGTGAAAATCATGCCCGGTTCGAAGGTGGTTCTCGATCGCTGGGGCGGCGCCGAGGCCGTCGCGGGCCGCGTGCGCGTGGTCGAGCCGAGCGGCTTCACCAAGGTGTCCGCGTTGGGCGTGGAAGAGCAGCGGGTGCGGGTGATCGTCGATTTTACGTCGCCGCACGCGGCGTGGGCGCGGCTGGGCGACGGCTATCGGGTCGAGGCGCGCTTCGTGCTGTGGGAAGGCCAGGATGTGCTGCAAGTGCCGACCAGCGCGCTGTTCCGTCAGGGCGAGGGCTGGGCGGTGTTCGTCATCGATGGCGGACGCGCGCATCGCAAGCCGGTGGGGATCGGCCAGCGCGCGGGGCTCGCCACGCAGGTGCTTTCAGGGTTGGCTGCCGGGGAAAAACTGGTGGCGCACCCGGACGAGAGCGTGCGTGACGGCGTCCGGGTGAAGGCGCGCTGAATGCCGCTTACCGCTCCCCGCTTACCGCTTACCCCCTCCCACTCCCCTGAGAATCTCGATCACCTCGTCATCCTCCACCTGCGGAAAATCCGCATAGAACTGGCCGACCGCCCGGAAATTTTCGGGGGCCGACAGGCAGACCACTTCATCGGCATAGGGGCGGATTCTTGCCAGCGTATCGGGCGGCGCCACCGGCACCGCACAGACGAGGCGCGCCGGCTTGCGCTGGCGCAGGCCGTGCAGTGCCGCGATCATGGTTGCGCCGGTGGCGAGTCCGTCATCGACAACGATGACGATGCGGTCCGCGGGGTCGATCGGCGGCCGCAGCGGCGTGTACTGTGCGCGCCGTGCGCGGAGGGGGTCGAGCTGGACCTGTTTTTCCTGCTCCAGATAGGCCGCCGTGCCGCCCGCCGATTCCGCGTAGTCGGCGATATAGCTCCAGCCCGATTCGTCGATCGAGCCGAGCGCGAATTCCGGATTGAACGGCGCACGCAGCTTGCGCACCAGCACGACGTCGAGTTCGCCGCCCAGTTCGTGCGCGAGATGCCGTCCCATGGCGACCGCGCCGCGCGGGATGGCGAGAATGAGCGGATTGCGACCCTTGTAGGCGGCGAGTGCCTCGGCAAGACGATCCGCGGCGTGCTGTCGGTTGGTGAAGACCATGGAACCCTCCCTTGTCCGGATTTGAGTATGCGTTGCGCGAACCGGGCTGGCAAAGCCCTGTTCAGCGGCAGAAGCGGGCCAGCCACGTTTCGAACTCCTCGCGCGGCATGGGCTTGGCGAAATGGAAGCCCTGCAGGGTGTTCACGCCCAGCATGCGCAGTCTGTCCGCCGTGGCGGCATCCTCCACGCCCTCGGCGATGGTCTTCAGGCCGAGCGTGGTGGCGAGGCTGACGATGGCCTGTACCATGCTGAGGCCGCGTGGGTCGGCGAGACGGCGCACGAAGGAGAGGTCGATCTTGAGCTCGTCGACCGGCATTTCGTGAAGCTGCGACAGCGACGAATAGCCGGTGCCGAAATCATCGATGGCGATGCGGAAGCCGGCGCGCTTGAGCTCGGGCAGGCGTTCGACGGCGTTCTCCACGTCCATCAGCGCGAGGCTTTCGGTCACTTCCAGGATGACCTGCTGCGGCGGCAGCGAATGCCGCGCAAGATCGTCGAGCAGCGAACGGGTGAAGCGGTCGTTGAAGAGCTGGCGCTTGGAGATGTTGACCGAGAGCATCAGGTCATGGCCCGCGTGCCGCCACGCGGCGACGGCTTCGATGGCCGCCTGCCATACCTGGCTGCCGAGCTGGTGGATGAGGCCCAGGTTCTCCGCCATCGGGATGAAGGTGTCGGGCGGTATCCAGCCCAGGGTCGGGTCGTGCCAGCGCGCCAGCACCTCGACCGCGATGCAGTGCCCGCTTTCGGCATCGACCAGCGGCTGGTACCAGGCTTCGATGCGCCGCTCCTGGACCGCCACGGCGAGATGGTTCTGGATGTAGAGATCCCTGCGGCCGTCCGCCTTGTGCAGGATTTCGCCGAAGAAGGCGATCTGGTTGCGCCCCTGCGCCTTGGCATAGAACATCGCGCGGTCCGCCTCGGACAGCAGGTCGTCGAGGGAGGTTGCATCCACGGGATAGAGCGCGATACCCATGCTGAAGGTCATGACGTAGGCGGTGTCCTCCAGCGGGAAAGGCGCGCACATGGCGTCGGCGATCTTGTGCACCACGCCGCGCACGTCGGCTTCCTCGACGATGTCGGGCAGCAGCAGCACGAATTCGTCGCCCCCCCAGCGCGCCAGCGTGTCACCGGCACGCAACTGGCCGCGCAGGCGCTCGGAGAAGGCGATCAACAGCTTGTCGCCGGCCTTGTGGCCGAGGGCGTCATTGACCGTCTTGAAATGATCGAGGTCGATGAAGCACACGCCGACCAGGCGACCCGTGCGCGAAGCCATGCGCAGTGCCACCTTGAGCCGGTCTTCCACCAGGATGCGGTTCGGCAGTTGGGTCAGGGCGTCGTGCATCGCCATGTGCGAAATCTGGCGTTCGTGCAGATAGGTCTGCGTGATGTCGCGCAGCACGCCGCGCAGACCGATGGTGGTGCCCTGCGCATCCTGCTGACGAATCAGGCGACACTCGGTCCAGCGCACCTCGTTCGGGCTTGCACTGCGCAGACGCAGGCGCAGATTGGTCTGGTCTTTTTCCCCGCGCTTGATCGCCATGCACTGCAGATGCAGGGTGTCGGCATCGTCCTCGTGGAAATAACGTTGCAGCGGCGTGCCGACGGAATCCTCGGTGCGCGCGAGTGTGGTCCAGCCCGGGCTTGCCCGCAGGATGCGGCATTCGGGGTCGAGTTCCAGTACGGCCTCTTCGAGCAGCGCCAGGGTATCCAGATAGATCTTCTGTTCCCGCTGACGCTGTTCCACGGTCTCCATCATGTCGGCCATGGCCGCGGCGACGTCGCGCACTTCGTCGTGCTCGTGCGTGGCCGAGGCAAGCTGCTCGCGTGCCGCGGCCGCCCCGGCACCGCCGGCAAACACGCGGCTGGCGCGCTTGAGCGCGGCGATGCGGTGCAGGGTTTGGCGCATCCAGCGGCCCAGTCCGAGCCAGACGAAGGCGAGCAGCGCCAGTCCGCCGAGCAGCGGTGGCAGCAGGAAATTCTGCCAGGGCAGCATGCCCTGCAAGTGCTGGCGGGCACGCAACACCACGGCTGTTGCGCCCTCGCCGGACCAGGGCACGTCGACACTGACGGTGGCGAGGGTCGCCAGGTCTTTGTCGCTGGAGGGCATTTGCGAGGGTGCGACCGCGTGCACGATGGACTGGCCGCCCTGCAGAAGGGTGAGGTCGGTATCCGGTGCGCTGATGGCGGACAGGACCGAGGGCGTGACCGCCTTCATCAGGATGAGGCGACCCTCGCCATCGCTGCCGAGCCAGAGCGGCAGCCGGTAAACGCGGTGCAACTCGCGCGTGGCCGGGTCGTAGAACCAGTGCTTGTCACCGAGCGCAGCGGCGTCTTCGAGATTGCGTGCGATGGTACCGAAGCGGAACACAGTGCGGTTGTCGCGCGAGGTGACGAAAAGATTGGAGAACTGGGTGAATTCCCACTGTGCGTTGAGATAGGCATTGAGCTTGGGCCAACGTATCGGGTCGCCCTCTTCCAGAATGCGACTGAACTCGATGCGCACGCGCGTGCGCTCGGCATCGTTCGCCCACAGCTTCTCGACGTGCTTGAGATGGGTTTGATAGAACTCGAGCAGATTGGCGCGGTTGTGTGCCAGCTCGTTGGCGTGGATGGAACGGTAGACCCGATGCGCGACCGTGCCAACCAGCAGCGTCGTGGCCAGCATGACCAGCGCGAGGCGGAAGGTCGCCTGCCGGCGCAGGCCGTAGGTGCGCGGTGTCGTGTTGCTTCCGTCCGCACTCACGGTCGGCTGCCGGCCCAGGTGTCGTCGACCAGGCGCGCGGCGTCGAAGGTGTCGGCGGCGGGGTCGCCACTGGCGCGCAGGAAGGTGCGCGTTGCCTCGACCTGCGCGCGCGAGAAGCGGGTATTGCGCGGGAACAGCGATGCGGCGTTTCTCAACGCGGCGACGCGGTCGGCCTGGTCCGCATCGTCGGCGACACGCAGGCGTGCGACGATCGCTGCGGGTGTCTGTTCCTGCATCCAGGCCAGTGCCCTGCGCAGCATCTGCACCATGAGCGCGACGCGTTCCGGGTCCTGCCGAATGAGGGCGGGGCGCGTGGCGATCATCGCGCGCAGGTGCCCCGCGCCAGGTACGCTTGCGGCAAGCTTCGCATTGCGCAGATCGGCGAGCAGGAAACCCGTGCCGCGTCGCACCAGGGCGCTGGAGAAGGGCTCCTCGCAGAACACCGCGTCGACCACGTTCCCTGCGAGGGCACCGACGAGGCCATCGATGTTCTGGCCGGTGCCGACCCAGCGGACTTCATTCGGCTTGACGCCGCCGCTCGCCAGCACGACTTCGGCCATGCTCTGCAGATAGGTCTTCGATTTGATGCTGCCGACGGGCACGCCGACGCTGCGTCCCCTGAGGTCGCCCAGCGCGCGTATCCGGCCGCGCAGTTCCGCGCGCACCACTACGGAAAAAGGCGGCGTCTCCCCGCTCAGCGGCGCGATCGTCACGATCTCGACGCCTTTTGCCTGCATGCGGGGCAGCACGACGAAGCCGAGGCCGGCAAAGTCTGCGTTGCCAGCGAGCATGTCCTCGGCAGCCTGGACACCGCTGGGGAAATAGCGGATCAACAATTCAGCGCCCAGCGCGCGATCGATTCCCAGCGGATTGACGAGTTCGAGTGGGGTGAAGGGCAGGCTGCCCGGACCCGGGATGTTGAGGCGGATGGGGTGCCGAACCGCATCGGCGTGCGCCCGGTGCACGCCGGGCAGGCTCGACAGCGGCAGCGCCACGAGGCCGCCCAGAAAGCGTCTTCTCGATCGTCTCATCCCTACCCCCATGCTGCGGGGTCTGCGCCCGCATGTCGACAGGATAGCGGAATTTCCGGGAATTACCTGAAGGGGCGGGTGGCACCCCCCCGGGGGGGCGTGAAAAAAGTTATCCCAGCAGTTGCCCGTGCTCCCGCGTGTCGTGGAAGGCGACCTTGGGCCAGCGCTCCTGGGCGAGTTGCAGGTTGACGCGCGTGTCGGCCAGATACACCAGATTGCCGTCGACGTCCTTGGCCAGCCGCAATGAATTCGCCTTGGTGAATTCGGCGAGATGTGGGGCATCGGGGCAGGTGACCCAGCGTGCGGTGTGGATGCCCGCGTTCTCGAACACGGCGTCGACACCATATTCGCTTTTCAGGCGATGCGCGACGATCTCGAACTGTAGTGGACCCACCGCGCCGATGAGCAGGGTGTTGTCGGCGAAGGGTTCGAACACCTGCACCGCGCCTTCCTCGCCGAGTTCCAGCAGGCCTTTGTTGAGTTGCTTGGCGCGCAGGGGATCCTTCAGGCGCGGCTTGGAGAACAGTTCCGGCGCGAAGTAGGGGATGCCCTTGAACTGCAGCGCCTCGCCCTCGGTGAGGGTGTCGCCGATCTGCAACTGGCCATGGTTGTGGATGCCGATGATGTCGCCGGCCACGGCGTCCTCCGAGCGCTGTCGCTCGTTGGCCATGAACACCACCGCGTTGGCGATTTTCATGTCCTTGCCGGTGCGGCGGTGGCGTACCTTCATGCCGGGACTGTAGCGGCCGGAGCAGACGCGGAAGAACGCAATGCGGTCGCGGTGCTGCGGATCCATGTTGGCCTGGATCTTGAACACGAAGCCGGTGAATTTCGGCTCGGCGGGCTCGACCGTGCGCTCGACCGCCTCGCGTGGCTGCGGCGGCGGCGCCCAGTCGGCCAGCGCACGCAGCACTTCGCGCACGCCGAAGTTGTTGACACCGGAGCCGAAGAACACGGGGGTCTGTTTGCCCTTGAGGAAGTCGTCGAGCTGGAAGCTGGCCCCGGCGCCGCGCACGAGTTCGATCTCGGACAGCAAGGCATCGGCTTCGAGCGGAAACAGCTCGCGCAGCCGGGCTTCGCCCAGTCCTTGCAGCGATTCGAACGCCTGGCTGGCATTTTCCTCGCCGGCCTTGAAGCGCAGGATCTCGTCGTGAAGGAGGTGATAGACACCGTGGAAGCGTTTGCCCATGCCGATCGGCCAGGTCACCGGCGCGCAGTGGATCTTCAGGATCGACTCGATCTCGTCGAGCAGTTCCAGCGGCTCGCGTACCTCGCGGTCGAGCTTGTTGATGAAGGTGATGATCGGCGTGTCGCGCAGGCGGCACACTTCCAGCAGCTTGATGGTCTGTTCCTCGACGCCCTTGGCGGCGTCGACCACCATGATCGCGGCGTCGACTGCCGTGAGCACGCGGTAGGTGTCTTCTGAAAAGTCCTTGTGGCCGGGGGTGTCGAGCAGGTTGAAGACGCAGTCGCCGTAGGAGAACTGCATCACCGAACTGGCGACCGAAATGCCGCGTTCCTGTTCCACCGCCATCCAGTCGGAGGTGGCGAACTTGCCGCTCTTCTTCGCCTTGACCGTGCCCGCCATCTGGATCGCGCCGCCGAACAGCAGCAGCTTTTCGGTGAGCGTGGTCTTGCCGGCGTCGGGGTGGGCAATGATTGCGAAGGTGCGGCGTTTGGCGACGTCGCGCGCCAGGGCGGAGGCGGCGGGCGTGGAATCCATGAAAGCGGGGCGGGACTGGAGTAACCCGCAATTTTAGCGTGAAACTCGCCCAGCGAGACTTCGCCCCCCTTGCCCGTTTACCGGTTTGGGCGATCCTGGTGGCTTCATCCCGAAAAATCCGCTGGAACCGCCGTACGTGGCAAATCAACAAGATGCAGGTCGGACTTCAACCCGACATGCGGGGCTGAAGCCGACTCGGCTGTCCGCGCTGTCTCGTAGGTCGGGCTTCAGCCCGACTGGCCCTCAGCCGACCGTTGTGTCGGGTTGAAACCCGACCTACAAGCCGTTGATTTCTCAAATACGGCTGTTCCAATGGGTTTTTTGGGTTAATGGCGGCCTGCCGTTTCATCCTCCGGGGCGGCGATCGTCTTGAACGTTGACCCGGATTGTCCATTCGCCGTCGGGCGCCGGTTGGTCGGCGCGCTTTCATGCAGCGACCACCGGACGCGTCAGGCCTCGGCGCCGACGCGGTCCCACGCCACGCGAATCACCTCGGCCGCCGGTGCGGGCTCTGCCGGCCTGCTGGCGGTGGGGGCGGTGACTACGGGGGCCGGAGCCGCCTGCGTCAGGCTGGCGCCACAAATCAAGAGCGCACCCGCCAGCAGTGCCCATCTCGTTGGTAGGAGGGTTTTCATCCGTTTCATGGCAGTCCCCTCACTTAGTTGCGCGTCGCGGTATCGTCGAACACCAGGCGCGCCGCCTCGAAGCTGGCCTCCGTGCGGATGCGGTGACGCACCGGCGCGACGCCCAGCAGGTCCACCAGCGTCTGCGCCAGGCGGAATACATCCTGTGCGTCGAGTGGCGCACGGCAGGCCACCTCCAGTGCATTCCACAGGTACGCGGGCTGACGGTCGCGCGCGAACAGGCGTTCGCAGGCGCGCATCAGGTTGCCACCCTGTTGCCGGCGGCCCTCGCCAGCCGGCAGGTTGAGCAGATCCTCGAACTGGCTGCCCAGAATCTCGTTCTCGATCGCCGCCGACAGGCGGTTGTCGTTGCCGGCTAGGGCTTCCAGCGCCGCCGCGGAAAGGCTGCGTGCTCGCGGCGAGGCCGGCTCGCCGATGCTGTAGGCAAGGCTCGCCCAGTGCAGCAGGCGCGCGCGGCCCGGATCCTTCTCTGGCATCGTTGTCACCAGATATTCGGCCAGCGCCTGTGCGCTCTCGTCCTTGCTCGCGCCCATCAGGTCGTACAGTGCCTTGATGTAGGGCGGGCAGGGGTCGAGCAACGTGACATGCGCCTTGATCCACAACTCGCGCTCGATATCGCGCAGGCGTGCCTGGTTGTGTTCGGCAATCGCCTTGACGCTGCGCGGGTTCTCCCAGTTCTGCACCGTCGTCACCGAAACGCTGGCCATCGCCGCCAGCGCCTCCTGCGACACCCGGTAACGCCGGCGCAGACAAAAGACCCAATCTGCCTCGAATTCGCGCTGGCTGGCATAGCGACGCGCCGGGTTGGCCTGCCGGGCGTATTCGCTCCATTTGTTCTGCAAGTAAGACATGAGCACTCCCTGAAAACGCGCCCGCAGCGCGGGACGATGGCCGAAGCGTAGCGGACCCGCCGCATAAATCCACCAACCAGGTTGGGGCAGGGCCGCACGCGCGTGTGCAGGAGTTTACGGCTAGGGGCGGCCGGGCTTGAGCTGCAGAGGGCTCGCGAAAATGGCGTGCCCAACTGAGGTTTTCAGGTTGAATGGCGCAGGGGACTGAAAGCAAAGGGCCCGGTCGCGTGACCGGGCCCTGTATTTTGGCGCGCCCGAAGAGATTCGAACTCCTGACCCCTTGGTTCGTAGCCAAGTACTCTATCCAGCTGAGCTACGGGCGCTTTGAAGGTTGCGGATTATACGCAGTTTTTGCGCTGTTGCCACTCCCATTGAATTTGGCGGAGACGGAGGGATTGTTCGGATTCGCGTTGCCTCCGCGAATCCTCATCCCTCGCATCGCTCGGGACCGCCCTGCGGGCGTCTTTCGCGAGCCGGGCTCGCTCACCGAACCCTGAGGGTTCTCACCCTCGAATCTCACCGACCAATTTGGGAAAGCCCCGCAGGGGTTTTGCCAAATTGGCGGAGACGGAGGGATTCGAACCCTCGATGCAGGTTTAAGCCCGCATGCTCCCTTAGCAGGGGAGTACCTTCAACCTCTCGGCCACGTCTCCGAACCGCCGCGCATTGTAGCCGAATGCACGGCGTCACGCCAGCTGCTTACGCGCCGGCCTTGTCGAGTTCGAAGCCCTGGTGCAGGGCGCGCACGGCGAGTTCCATGTATTTGTCCTCGACGACGACGGAAATCTTGATCTCGGAGGTGGAGATCATCTGCAGGTTGATGTTTTCCTTCGACAGCATCTCGAACATCTTGCGCGCGACGCCGACGTGCGAACGCATGCCGACGCCGACGATCGAGACCTTGGCGATCTTGTCGTCGCCGGTGACCGTGCGCGCGCCGATGGCGGCAGCGTGGGCTTTGACGATGTCGAGCGTCTTGTTGAAGTCGTTGCGATGAACGGTGAAGGTGAAGTCGGTGGTGTTCTCGTGGCCGACGTTCTGCACGATCATGTCGACGTCGATGTTGGCGTCGGCGACCGGCCCCAGAATCTTGTAGGCCACACCCGGCTGGTCGGGCACGCCGACCACGGTGATTTTGGCTTCGTCGCGGTTGAAGGCGATGCCGGAGATGACGGGTTGTTCCATGCTGTCGTTTTCCTCAAAAGTGATGAGCGTGCCGTCGCCTTCGTCCTGAAAGCTGGACAGCACACGCAGTTTGACGTGGTACTTGCCGGCGAACTCGACCGCGCGGATCTGCAAGACCTTGGATCCGAGGCTCGCCATCTCCAGCATTTCCTCGAAGGTGACGGTCTTGAGGCGTCTGGCCTCGGGCACGATGCGCGGATCGGTGGTGTAGACGCCGTCCACGTCGGTGTAGATCTGGCACTCGTCGGCCTTGAGCGCGGCCGCCAGTGCGACTCCGGTGGTGTCGGAGCCGCCGCGGCCGAGCGTGGTGATGTTGCCGTCGGCGTCGACGCCCTGAAAGCCGGCGACGACGACGACGTGGCCGCTGTCCAGGTCGCGCCGCATGTTCCCCTCGTCGATGCTGAGGATGCGCGCCTTGGTGAAGGCATTGTCGGTGAGGATGCGCACCTGGCCGCCGGTATAGCTCTTCGCTTTCAGACCAAGGTCCTTCAGAGCCATCGCCAGCAGGGAGATCGTCACCTGCTCGCCGGTGGAAACGAGCATGTCGAGTTCGCGTGGGTCCGGTCGTGCCTGGATTTCCTTCGCCAGGGCGATCAGGCGGTTGGTCTCGCCGGACATGGCCGAGAGGACGACGACGACCTGATGTCCGAGCATCTTGAACTTGGCGACGCGCTCCGCGACCGCGCGGATGCGTTCGACGTTGGCGACCGAGGTGCCGCCGTATTTTTGTACGATGAGGGCCATTTCTGGGGACTGGGAGCCAGGAGTTGGGGACTGGGGGCGCAAAAGCTGGATTTTAAGGGATTAGCGCTCGAAAAGCGCGATCGATTCCACATGCGCGGTGTGCGGGAACATGTTGGCGACCCCGGCAGCCTTGAGGCGGTAGCCCTTGACGTGTACGAGCACCTCGGCATCGCGCGCCAGGGTGGCGGCGTCGCAGGAGACGTAGACGATGCGGCCTGGTGCGCCGGCGTCGGGGAGCGACTTGACGAGCTCGATGGCGCCGGAGCGCGGCGGATCGATGAGGAGCTTGTCGAAAGGCCCGAGTGTGGCGAATTTCTCCGGCGTCATCTCGAACAGGTTGTCGACTTCGAAATCTGCGTTGGACAGGCCATTGCGCACGGCGTTGTCGCGTGCGCGGGCGACCAGGTCGCGGCTGCCTTCGATGCCGAGCACGGCGGCCCCGTGGCGTGCGATGGGCAGGGTAAAGTTGCCCAGGCCGCAGAACAGGTCGGCGATGCGCTCGCCCGGCTGCGGAGCGAGCAGGCGCAGCGCGCGGCTAACCAGGGCGCGGTTCATCGCGGCGTTGACCTGGGTGAATTCGGTCGGCCGGAACGGCATGACGAGACCGAATTCGAGCAGGTGATAGCTGAGTTCCGGCGCGATGTCCGGCCAGAACGGCCGGGCGGTGTCCGGGCCTTTTTTCTGCTCCCACACCTGCACGCGGTGGGTGTCGGCGAAGGCGCGCACGCGGGCAGCGTCGTCGTCGGTCCAGGGTTCCAGCAGACGGAACACCAGCACGGTGACGGCGTCACCCACCGCGACCTCGATCTGCGGAATACGGTTGGCGTTCGACAGCATCCCGATCAGTTCGCGCAGCGGCTGGATCAGCGCCGAGACCTCGGGAGTGAGGACTTCGCAGCTCGCCATGTCGGTGATGAAGCTGGAGCGCTTTTCGTGGAAGCCGACCAGGGCGCCGCCTTTCTTGTCGACCCATCGTGCGGACAGCCGTGCGCGGTGGCGATAGCCCCAGGACGGGCCGTGCAGGGCGGGGAGGATAACGTCGGGGTGTACCTTGCCGATGCGCGCAAGGTTTTCCTCCAGTACGCGCTGCTTGGCGGCGACCTGGGCGCCGGGTTCGAGATGCTGCATCGAGCAACCGCCGCAGCGGCCGAAATGGGGGCAGCGTGGGTCGGTACGCTGGGCGCTGGCCTTGAGGATGGCGAGTGCGTTGGCGGAATTGTATTTGGCGTGCCTGCGATAGACCGCGATCTCCGCGCGCTCGCCGGGCAGCGCGCCGTCGACGAAAGTCACCTTGCCGTCGAGGCGCGCGACGCCGTGGCCCTCGTGGTCGAGGGAGAGGATGTCGACGATCGGGTTCATGGGTCTTGCTTCCAGGCCGCCAGGAATTCCTGCCAGTGCGCCACCGCGTGGGCGGCGACAGTGCCGCGCGCAAGCTCGATCTCGGCGGCGTAGGCGGCGTCGTTGAGCGTGCCGCGCATCTTCTGGAAGCGCAGGTAGACGAGCCAGGTGTTCATCACGTCGGTTTCGCAATAATTGCGGATGGCGTCGATTTCACCGGCCTGGAAGGCGTCGAGCACTTTCGAGCCGTCCATCCCCAGCTTGCCGGGGAAGCCGCACAGCTTGGCCATCTGGTCGAGCGGCGCGTTGGCGCGCGGCTGGTACATGGCGAGCACGTCCATGAGGTCGAGGTGACGGGTATGGTAACGCGACAGATAGTTGTTCCACTTGAATTCCTTGTCGTCGTCGCCCCAGTCCCAGTAACGTGCGGCGGCGATGCCGTGGATCAGGCTGCGGTAGTGCAGCACCGGCAGGTCGAAGCCGCCGCCGTTCCACGACACCAGCTGCGGCGTGTAGCGCTCGATGCCGTCGTAGAAGCGCTGGATCAGTTCCGCCTCGCCGCTGTCGGGATCGCCCAGCGACCACACGCGCAACTGGTCGCCGCTTCGCAGCACGCACGAAATCGCCACGATGCGGTGCAGATGCAGCGGCATGAAATCGCTGCCGGTCTTCTGGCGACGGGCGAGGCGGGCCATGTCGGCGAGTTCGCCGGCGGTCAGCGCAGCGGTGTCGATGCCGTTGACCGACGCGAAGCCCGCCAGATCGGGGATCGTCTCGATGTCGAAAACCAGGGTGGGCTGCATGGTGTGGCGGTGCGCAAAAAACCGCCATTCTACGCTGTCAGTGCAGTGCGGCGTCGAGTGCCGAGGCGGCGATCAGGGCGTCCAGGTAGGCGACGGAAATCTGGTGCAGTTCGATGCCGAGTTTGCGCGAGTGTTCGGCAAGCGAGGTGGCGTCGTTGTTTTCGCAGGCAAGGGCCAGTTGCAGCAGCGTGCCCTCCTGCGAGGCGTTGCCGGCGAGGGCGCGTGCCGTGGCAGGAGAGAGCTGCAACTTGCGGATCAGGGTTTCTGCAGGAAGCCCCAGCGCATGCGGCGCGGTGGACAGCAGACCGATCTCGAACGCGCTCGATGCGTTGACGGCGGGGGCGCCCAGACGGATGACCTTGCCGAGGAACAGCGCGCGCGTCAACGCGGTGATGGCGTAGTGGCGCGAGGCGTCGCTGGGTTGGCGGCCCGCCAGCGCGAGCAGCGTCGCGATGCGCGCGGCACGCTGCGGGCCGAGCATGACAAGGGCGTGCGCGGTCGATTCCGCGGGGCGGCTGAGTCCTCCGGCCGGCGAATTGGCGATCGCCAGCAGGCGCGGTTGCAGGTCGGGGTTGAGGCGGAAGAAGCGGATCAGGGTTTCGAGCGACTGACGCTGCGCGATCGCCAGCAGGTCGAGTTGCATTGCCTGCTCGTGGCTGATGCCGGGTTGCGTGTCGCCCGCGGTGATCGTGCCCTTGAACCAGGTGCCTTCCGGCCACTGGCCGGGCGTGGGCGCGTGCCGCAGGCCTTCCACGATCAGGTGCGCGCGCACGGCCGGGAGACGCTCGCCGTCACGCCAGCTTAGATGGCGCCACGCCGACATGCTGCCGTACACCAGCGGATCGTTGCGATTGAGGCGCGGGCAGAAGCTCAGCCCCGCTTCCTGCAGCGTTAGTGCACGCAGCAGGTGCTCCGAATTCTCGAGTGGAACCAGCCACATCAGGCCATCCTGGTGGAGTTGCTGCAGCAGGTCGCTGAACAGGGTGTCCGAACTGATCTGCACCAGCAGGGGCAGTTCTCCGGTGAGGCTGTCCTGGGCGAGGGAATACAGGCCCGTCAGCAGCATGTCCTCGTCCATCTGGCGCAATTCCGGCGGCGCCTCCGGCGTGGCCGTCGGTCCGCGCAGCACGAGCTGGTGGGCGACCAGGCGTGATTCGGCATCGAACAGGGGGTCGAACGACAGAAAACGTGCGCGCAGCGTCTCCTCGCGGATCGGTCCGCTGTTGTCCACGCCCAGCATCTGGGTGACGACGACCGGCTCCTGCGCATCACTGGTGTTGATGCCGCCGCCGATGATGCGTGAGGGATTGGGATCGTTGGAGCGCATGGCCGGAGCGGGGATTTTTATGGTTTCATTCTAACGCCATGAACTCCATTTGGGGCGATTGGGTCATTATGCGTATTCGTTCGAAACGCCTTCGAGGAGCAAGCCATGTCGCACAATCCGATTCTGAAAACCCTGGCGGCCACGCTGTTTGTGGTGTCCTTGCCGGCGGCCGCGGCGCCGGGCAACGAGATGGTCACCGCCGCGGCGGACCAGCAGTCGGTGGCGGTCACGATCTACAACGACAACCTGGCACTGGTGAAGGACACGCGCCGAGTGACGCTCGGCCGCGATACGAACCGGCTCGCCTGGCGCGAAGTGTCGGCGCAGATGCGTCCGGAAACCGCGCAACTGCGCAATCTCACGAACCCTGCCGGGTTCCGGTTGCTGGAGCAGAACTTCGATTTCGATCTTTTGAGCCCGGACAAGCTGCTGGAAAAATACGTCGGGCGCGAGGTCGCCGTCATCCGCAGCCATCCGACCACCGGAGCGGAGACGCGCGAGACCGCGACGGTGCTCGCCACCAACGGCGGGGTCGTGCTGCGTTTTGCCGATCGCATCGAGACGGGCGTGCCGGGGCGCCTGGCTTTCCCCGGCGTGCCGGACACGCTGCGCGACCGGCCGACGCTGGTGATGTTGCTGGCAAACGCGGCGGTGGGGGCGCAGAACCTCGAATTGTCCTATCTGACGGGTGGACTGTCGTGGCGCGCGGATTACGTGGCGGAACTGAATGCGCGGGACGACCGGCTCGACCTCAATGGCTGGGTCACCCTCACCAACCGCAGCGGCGCCGCCTATCCCGACGCCCGCCTGCAACTGGTGGCGGGTGACGTCAACCGCGTGCGCGACGCGGCCCCGGCACCGCGTGCGATGATGGTGCAGATGGCGAAGATGGCGGAGGCGGCGGGCATGCAGCAGGAAGCCTTGTTCGAATATCACCTCTATACCCTGCAGCGCCCGACCACGCTGGCGGAAAACCAGACCAAGCAGGTGGCGCTGCTGTCGACGGCCGCCGTGCCGGTGAAGAAGGAATTCCTGCTGCAGGGCGCCGATTATTACTACTCCGGCCAGCATGGCGAGCTGGGGCAGAAAATCAAGGTCGGCGTGTTCGTCGAATTCAACAACAAGGGTGAGGGGCTCGGTGTCCCCCTGCCGCGTGGCATCATCCGTGTGTACAAGAAGGACAGCCAGGGCAATGCGCAATTCGTCGGCGAGGACCGCATCGACCACACGCCGAAGAACGAGACGGTGCGGCTGAAGCTCGGCGAGGCGTTCGATCTCACCGCCGATAGGAAGCAGACTGCGTTCCAGAAGCTGGCCGGCACTAGTCGCTACAACTACGTGTTCGAGTCGGCCTACGAGATCGTGCTGAAGAATGCCAAATCCGAAGCGGTCACGGTCACCGTGCGCGAGCCGATGCCGGGCGACTGGACGATGGTGTCCGAATCGCATCCGCACGCGAAGGCCGCGTCCGGCACCGCGCAATGGCAGGTGGACGTCCCCGCCGAAGGGAAGACGACGCTGACGTACCGGGTGCGCGTCAGGTACTGAGCCCGCGCCGCCGGCGGATGTCGGCGATCAGACCGAGCGTCGAGGCGTCGTGTTCGCCGATCACGCGCACGGAACTCAGCGCGGCGCGGATCGGCGGGGCGAGCTGTTTGCCGAGCTCGACGCCCCACTGGTCGAAGCTGTTGATCTGCCAGATCACGCCCTGCACGAACACCTTGTGCTCGTAGAGTGCGATCAGCATGCCGAGTGTGTGCGGGTCGAGCTTCTGGTAGAGGAGCGTGTTGCTGGGCCGGTTGCCGGGAAAAACCTTGTGCGGGGCGAGCGCCTTCGCCTCCTTGCGGCTCATGCCCTGGGCGATGAGTTCGGCTTCGATCACCGCGTGCGACTTGCCCTTCAACAGCGCCTCGGTCTGCGCCAGACAGTTGGCAAGCAGCCATTCGTGCTGGTCGGCGAGCGGCGTGGGATTGACCGCGGCGGCCAGAAAGTCGGTCGGAATCAGGCGCGTGCCCTGGTGCACCAGCTCGAAGAAGGCGTGCTGGCCGTTGGTGCCGGGTGCGCCCCAGACGATGGGGCCGGTGTTGTAGTTCACCCGCTTGTTGGCGCGGTTGACGTTTTTGCCGTTCGACTCCATGTCGAGCTGCTGCAGGAACGGCACCAACAGGCGCAGACGCTGGTCGTAGGGATAGATGCCGTAGGTGTCGGTACCCCAGAAGTTGGCGTACCAGATGCCGAGCATGCCGAGGATGACCGGCATGTTGGCTTCCAGTGGCGCTTCCCGGAAGTGCACGTCCATCGCGTGCGCGCCGGCGAGCAGCGCCTGGAAGTTGCCCCAGCCGAGTTGAAGCGCGATCGACAGGCCGATCGCCGACCACAGCGAATAGCGGCCGCCGACCCAGTCCCAGAAGATGAACATGTTGTCGGCGTCGATGCCGAAGGCTTCGACGGCGGCCTTGTTGGTGGACAGCGCGACGAAGTGGCGCGACACGGCGGCCGGCGCGCGCAGCGCGCCGAGCAGCCATGCCTTCGCCGAGTTCGCATTGGCGAGCGTTTCCAGCGTGGTGAAGGTCTTGGAGGCAACGATGAACAGCGTGGTCTCCGGGTCGAGCTGCTTCAGCGTGCCGGCCAGATGCGCCGGATCGAGGTTGGAGACGAAGTGGACGCGCAGGCTTTCCAGGGCATAATGATCGAGCGCGTGGCACACCATGGCCGGGCCGAGATCGGAGCCGCCGATACCGATGTTCACCACGTCGCGGATCGGCTTGCCGGTGTGGCCGCGCCAGCTGCCGTCGTGGATCGTCTCGACGAAGCGCTGCATGCGCTTCAGGACCCCGGCGACTTCGCGCTCCACCTCCACGCCTTCAACGACGAGCGGCGGCCGTACCGGGGCGCGCAGGGCCGTATGCAGCACCGCGCGCTGTTCCGTGAAATTGATGCGTTCGCCCGAGAACATGGCGGTGCGATAAGCCTCCAGATCCGATTCGCGGGCGAGTTGCATCAGCCGTTGCATGGTCTCGGTGGTGACGCGGTTTTTCGAATAATCGAGCAGCAGGTTGCCGCAGCGCAGCGACAGATGTTCAAAGCGTTGCGTGTCTTCGCGGAAGGCCACGCGCATGTCGAAATTGCGCATCGCCCTGAAATGCTGTTCCAGGTCCTTCCAGGCGGGGAGGTGCTTGAGCGGTTTCATGGGCGAAGAATGTGTGAACCAGGCTTCGAAGGTATCATAAGGCGCCCCGCAGTGTTTGTGCGGCAAGTTTACTTTGACGGTTCAGGACAAACAGCATGGTCAGCGTTACGCGCAACAAACTCGTTTACATCACCTATTCCATTCTCGATGCGCGCGGCATGGTCGTCGAGCAGCACGACATGCCGGTCGGCTTCGTGCACGGCGCCAACAGTGGCATTCTGCCGGCGATCGAGGCCGCGGTGGATGGCCATCAGGTGGGCGACCGCGTCGAGATCACCCTGTCTCCCGAAGAGGGCTATGGCCTGCGTGACGAGAGCCTGGTGGTCGTCGAGGATATCGACAATGTGCCGCCGCAGTTCCGGCGCGTCGGTGCCGAAGTACTGTTCGAAAACGAGGCGGGCGAGACCAAGGCGTTCTACGTTACCGGCATCGAGGATGGCAAGGTCACGATCGACGGTAATCCGTCGCTGGCCGGGCAGAGTGTGACCTGTCTGGTGAATGTGATGGACATCCGCGACGCCACGCCGGAAGAAATCCGCAACGGCCGGCCGCTCGATGCGGCGCCACCGGCGTTGCACTGACAAAAAAAACCGGGACGCGTCCCGGTTTTTTTATGCGCGCGGGCCGGAGCTTACTTGCCGGGGCAGGCCTTGTCGCCGGGGATCTTGCCGGGCAGGCGCAGGAAGGTCTCGAACGGACCCATCACGCTCATGGCTTCCACTTTCGGGCCGCTGAACTTCAGGCGGCCGAACATCATGGCCTTCATCGGGCCGTATTCGCCGGCGCCCATCTCGTTCCAGCGCTCGGTGGTGGCGTGCATGGTGTAGTCGGCCGCGTAATCCATGGTCGCATGCTGCACGCTGCCGCCATAGGTACAGATCGCCTTGCCATCCTTCGGTTCGATTTTCATCTCGGTCTGGGTCGCTTCGCCACAGTCGGTGCGGTAGAGATGGATGATCTTGTAGCCGCGGTCCTTGTTGTTCTTGATCCACTTGTCGGCGAGGCCGTCGGTCAGGGTGGCGTCCTTGTTCCAGGCATCGCAGGCCTGGGCGGTCCACTCGGCCGACATCAGGGGGGTGGCGGCCTGCGCGGCGGTGGCGGCCATCGCGAGAACGGCCAGGGCGATTGGTGCGAATTTCATGGGTACCTCCTCCATTTCACGGGTTTTAGAGGCCGGATTCGAAGCCGGCGAATTGCTTTTTATTACGGAGACAAAAACCTCCGAAACGGCACGGTAAACAGGTCTGTCCGGATTGTCAATGCGGCAGGCGATTTTTCGCCAGGCCATACAGCCAGGTGCCGTGCAATGCGCCGGCCAGGGCGGCGAGCGCGCCGACCGAGCCCATTCCCACCAGCGAAAAGATCGGTCCGGGGCACAGACCGATGATGCCCCAGCCGAGCCCGAAGATCAGGCCGCCAAACAGGTAGTTGTAGCGGCCGGGCGCCTTCTGGGGAATGACGATCGATTCCCCGTCCAGGGTGCGCGGGTGCCAGAAACGCTTGAGCAGGATCACCCCGGTGAGGCCGGTGGCGATGGCGCTCATCATGATGCCGAACATGTGGAAGGACTGGAAATAGAACATTTCCATGATGCGGTACCAGGACGCGGCTTCGGATTTGATCATCACGAAACCGAAGGCCAGGCCGGCGAGGAAGTAGGGCAGGAAGCGCATGGCAGGTCACCAGAAGATGGAAAACAGATGCGGCGTGATGACGTGGGCGGAGAACAGGCCGCCGGCGAAAATGCCGAACACTGCGAGCAGCGATTGAGGTTGCAGCGTGGACAGGCCGGTGATCGCATGGCCGGAGGTGCAGCCGCTGGCGTAGCGCGTGCCGAAGCCGACCATGACCCCGCCGCCGAACATGACCAGCAGGCTCAGCCAGTTGAAATCGAACAGCACCGGCGGCAGGAAACCGCCACCGATCGGCACGTTCCAGTAGGAGAACATCGTCAGCGCGTCGATCGAGAGATTGATCGGCTGCGGGTTGGCGAACACCACCCCGGCGAAAAATCCCCCGAGTACCGCGCCACCGGCGAACACCAGGCTCCAGCTGTGTTCGCGCCAGTTGTACTGGAAGAAATCGACGCCGACCGCGCGTGGCTGGACGATGGCGCACAGGTGTCTGAGATTGTTCGAAATGCCGAACGAACGGTTACCGATCCACAGCATGAGCGGAACCATCGCGCCGATCAGGGGCCCGGACACGTACCAGGGCCATGGGGCATGCAGCCAGGCAAGCAGGGTGTTCATCACGTTTTTTCCTCCTCGGTGTTATCGGTGTGGTGCGTGGTCGTGGCATGCCTGGGCTCAGGGCGGGCCGGCAGCGTCAGGCAGGAGCCGGGCTTCCACGAGACGGATGCGCAGCCGCAGCCGCTCGAGCGCGTCGGTGTCGCCGGCGCTCGCGGCCCGGGTTTCCTGCAGCTTGAGATAGGTGAGCAACGGCTGGCGCCAGCCACGTTCGGATGCGGTCTCGGTCGCCAGCGCGAGGACCCCGGAATCGGCCTCGCGCCGCATGACCAGCAGGCTTGCACCGAGCAGACGCGCGAGCGGATCCTCGATGCGTGCCAAGGCCGTCGGGCGCGCTCCGGCTGCTGCGCGCACGAACTCGCGGTGCTGGGGCGGCAGCAGACCGGGGTCGAGCTTCTCCCACTGCAGGGTGAGGAAGCGGTGATACGCCTCGCTGGCCGGATCGGGTGCGGTGCCGGCGAGTTCGGCATATTCCGCGCAGCCGTCGTCGATCAGCATGGCGCGCCGCGTCGCGCAGTGCACCAGCCACAGGCGCGCGGTTTCCGCAATGCGGCCGGCACCGCCCGTGGCGGCGACCGCTTCATGGAAATAGCGCTCGGCGAGCTTGTTCTCGCCCATGAGCGCGTGTTTCTGATAGCGCGCGATGAGATCGGCGGCGTCGGTCTTCCAGTCGGGTGGCGGCGGACCACCGCTGCCGCAGGCGGCGAGCAGGGCGAGGGTGGCCGCGGCGAGCAGGCGCTTCATGGCAGCTTCACCTCGGGGTCGCGGGCGAACGGCCACATTTTGTTGATCTCGTTGACCAGGGCGTTGGCGCGCCGCACGGCATCGTCGATTTCGGCGCGCAGCCTGGCGATGTCCTGGGTGCCTTCCCTGACGTCGGCGGAGATCGCCACGGCGTTGGCCATGAGCGCGTCGGCTTTCTGCAGGCTGGATCGGGCATCGTTCAACAGCACGCCGATCTGCTTGAGGGAGGCCTGGGCGCTGTCCGCCACGCCATCCCTGGCGAACAGCCACTGGTCGGCCTTCCCCGCCATGCCGTCCATCTTCAGCGCCAGGCCGTCGAGACGGGCCATGAGCGAACGCGTCTTGTCCAGCGTTTCAGTTACCGCGCGGGCTTTCTCGGGGCTGCCGAGCACGCCCTCGAGCACGCCGTATTCGCCGGTCATGCGTCCGGTCATGGTCTGCACGTTGGCAAGCGTGCCGACGATCTCGCCGTCCTTGCGTGTAAGGTGTTCGACGTTGGCGAGAATTGCCTTGACACGCTCGACGAGTACCGGGATTTCCTTGCTGATGTCGGAGGATACGAGCAGCATGGTGGCGTGGTTGGGCAGCGCAGGCGCATTGAGATCGGGTGAATCGACACGGATGCGTGCACCGCCGACGATGGGCTTGTCCAGGGTGAAGCTGCTGTTTTCCTTCAGCCAGCGCGCGTTGCGTGCCATGAATTCGGCGTGGATGACGATGCCGCCGTTGTCGTTGAGCCCGAGCGTGGTGACGCGGCCGATCTCGATGCCGGAAAACACCACCGGTACGCCGGGGGTGACGTTGTCCGCGCTGGCCGCGGCCAGTTGCAGATGGAAGGTGTCCTCGAAAAAGCCGCGCGCATGCAGCAGGTAGGCGAGGAATGTCGCGCCCAGCAAGAGCGAGGCGAGGGCGAACAGTCCGACCTTGAAATGCATGCTGTTCATTCTGAATAGAGCGGCTGGTTCCAGTTGAAGTCGAAGATTTCCCAGATGCCTGCCATGTCGGCCTTGTGCGCGAGCTGGCGCAGGAAGGCCGGATAGGGTACATCGTAAAGCATGGCGCCGGGGTGGTCGATGACCAGACGTGGGCGGCGCAGGATGAGGGCGCGCGCGAGCTTGGTGACGAAACGCTGGGCCGCGCTCATGTCGGGGTCGCGCAGCGGCGCGATCGCGGCGTGGCCGAGCTGTTCCAGAAGCTGCATGGCCTGACGGTTCGATTCCGCAACGTTGAAATGCCCATGGTAGATGGGGATGAGGGCGATGTTGTCGAGGGCGGACAGGTTGGCGCGCAGGGGCAGTTCGTGCGACACGCGCGCGACGTCCTCGGGCAGCGCGGCGACGGCGTTCGCGAGCGCGTCACGGTCGGCAAACGCGGTCAGATGTATTTGAGCGCTAATGACACCACCTCGATGGCGACGATGGCAAAAAATACCCGCATCATGCCGCGCAGCACGGAGACCGGAACCATGAAAAGTTTTTTCGGTGTTTCCAGGCCGGCGGTGACCGGGATGAGGGTGACCGCGAGGCCGAACAGGGCGCACTTGGCCAGCAGACCGGCGACGATCCCGAAATCGAAAATGTTGGCGATGGTGCGGGTGTAGGAATCGAATCCGGCCGTGCCGAAACCGTGGATGGCGAGATAGCCCATCGCCAGGGCCAACAGCCCGGCGAGACCGGCGAGCGTGATCACTGAAATCACCCCCCCGATGAGGCGCGGCAGGAATTCGAACTGCATCGGCGGAACCTTGCAGTGCGCCAGCGCATCCAATTCATTGTTGACCTGCATCAGCGCGACCTCGGTATTGATCGCGCTGCCGGAGCGCAGGGCGATGAACAGCGCGGTGAGGAAGGGTAGCAGTTCCAGCACCAGCACACGGATGGTCATTTCGCTGGCGAATTCGGCAAGACCGAAATCGCGGGCGGTGTTGACGATGATGCTGATGATGAGCCAGGAGATCACCAGGGCGTAGCCGAGAAAGACGTGCAGGATCTGCACCGCGGTAAAGTACACCTGCTTGACGACGACGTCGAAGGTGGCGCGGTTCCAGGTGGAAGGCTCGACCAGCAGCCGCAGCGCGCGGGCGAGGAAGGCGAAGATGCCGTATCCGACGGTGAACCAGCCGACCAGCTTGGCGCCGAGCGATTCGATGGAGGCGGCGAGAACGTTCATCGGCGCATCTTAACGCTGGAAGGGAAACTTGCGCCATTGGCGCGCAGGCCATACAGTTTTGTCATCCGACCTCGAGGGAGAAGTCATGCGAAAGATTCTGATCGGTACGCTCGTGGTACTGGGCTGGGCGGCGGCGTCGGTTGCGTCCGCGGCTACGGGTACCGTGCTGCGCGACGAGAAACTGCTCACGCAGCCGAGCGCGACGGCCAGTGTGTCTGGCAGCGTCGCGCGCGGCGCCACGGTCACTATCCTTGCCAAGGAAGGCGGCTGGCTGCGCGTCACCGCGGGCAAGACCACCGGCTGGGTGCGCCTGTTGTCGGTGCGCGCCGGTACGGGGGGGCTGGGCGGCGCCGGCATCGGTGATGTCGTGGGGGCGGCGACCACGCGCTCCGATCCCACGCGGGTCGTGGCAGTGGCGGGCCTGCGCGGTCTCAATGACGAGCAGCTCAAGCAGGCGCAGTTCAACGCCGACGAACTGGCGCGCCTGGAGGCGCAGGGCGTGAGCGCGGCGCAGGCGAGTGGTTTCGCCGGCCAGTCGGGGCTCGCCGTGGTCAAGGTTGCGGATCTGCCGCAGCCGAAAGCCGAACAGTCGTCTTCGCCGTGGGGAGAGAACCGATGAAAGTGAAGCACCTCATCCTGGCGGCGCTGCTGGCGCTGACCAGCGTTCCGGCAAGCGCCTTCGATCTCGGCAAGTTTCTCGAAGACCGCGTCAACCGCGAGCTGAACAAGGACAAGCCGGCACAGACCGCTCCGGCGCAGGCAGCACCCGCACAGACCAGTCCGGCGTCGGCCCAGACGGCCGCAGCGCCACAGCCCGCCAAGCAGAAGATCGACCCGACACAACTTGGTTTCGCGCTGTTCGGTGATTACTCTCTCGAGGAGGAAGTCCGCATCGGACGGCAGATCGCCGGCAATCTGCTGGGGGCGGTGCCGCTGGTGCGCGACGATGCGCTACAGCGCTACGTCAATCTGGTGGGGCGCTGGGTGGCGCAGCAAAGCGGGCGCAACGAGGTGACCTGGCGCTTTGGCGTGATCGACAGCGACGCGATCAATGCCTTCGCCGCGCCGGGAGGCTACGTGTTCGTGACCAAGGGCCTGTATCGCATGCTCGACAATGAAGCCGAGCTTGCCGGTGTGCTCGGGCACGAGATCGCGCATGTGACGAAGAAGCATCACCTCAAGGTGCTGAAGCAGTCGACCCTGATTGGCGCGCTGGGACAGGCCGCTAGCCGGAAGGTGCAGGGCAGCGACCCGGCGGTGCAGAACCTGATCGGCAACGGCGCCGAGATCATGGCGCGCGGGCTCGACAAGAGCGCCGAATTCGAGGCGGACCGCGTTGGCATCGTGTTCGCTGCGCGCGCCGGCTACGATCCGTGGGGTCTGCCCAACGTGCTGCAGGGACTCGCCGGCTTGCCAAGCGGCGACAACCGCACCAGCCTGCTGTACAAAACCCATCCGCATCCGGCCGACCGCCTGGCCGAGCTGGGCGAGGCGGTGGGTGACCGTTTCGACGGCCTGCATGGCAAGGACGTTGCCAACCGCTTCTATCGTCTGCGGTGAATGCAGCCTCGACGCGGTGGGTGCAGGCGGGGCTGTCCGTGCTGTTCGTCCTGCTGCTGGCCGCGCACACCGGCGGCTGGCTCGCGCTGGCGCCAATGCAGCGTGCGGAAGCCTGGCTGTATGACACCTGGCTCAGATACACGGCGCCGACGGGGGTGGACGACCGTATCGCCATTCTCGACATCGACGAGGCGAGCCTGAAAAGCGTCGGCCGCTGGCCCTGGAACCGCGCCACCATGACGGCCCTGCTCGACCAACTCTTCGACCGCTATGGCGTGGCGGCGGTGGGGTTCGACGTGGTGTTCGCGGAGCCCGACACGAGTTCGGGGCTTGCCGCGCTCGAGCGACTGGGGCGCGATGAACTTGTGGGCAACCGCGAATTCCAGGCGGCCTTGCGGCGCCTGTCGCCGCAACTGGATTACGACGCGCGTTTCGCGCAGGCGCTCGCCGAGCGTCCGGTGTCGCTCGGTTATTACTTCAACCCGGCGGGATTCGGCGATGCGCACAGCGGCGCATTGCCGCCTCCCGCGCTGCCCGCGACAACGTTCGATCCGCTCGCGCCCGGTCTGCCGGCGCCGACCGGCTACGGGGCCAACCTGGCGGCATTCCAGCAGATGGCGCAGGGGGCGGGTTTCTACAACATGCGCGCGGACGAGGACGGCACGGCACGGCGCATGGCGCTGGTGAGCCCCTTCGGCGACGGCTATTACCTCTCGCTGTCGGCATCCACGCTGCGTGTGGCGTTCGGCGCCGAGCCGGCGGTCGGTGGCGTCGATCGGGTGCGAGTTCTCGGCCGCGAATATCGGTCGCCGTGGCTGGAGATCGGTGGCCTGCGCATGCCGCTCGACGCCGATGGCCACGTGCACGTGCCATATCGCGCGGGTGCGCCGTTTCCCTATGTTTCCGCGGCCGGGGTGCTGGCCGGCAAGGCGCCGGTGGCGCAACTCGAAAACCGCATCGTGCTGGTCGGTTCGACCGCGCCGGGCCTGGCCGACCTGCGTGTGACACCGTTTTCCAGCACTTTCCCGGGCGTCGAGATTCATGCGCACCTGATCGCCGGCATGCTCGACGGCACGCTGCGCGCGGTGCCGCCGTGGGCGCGCGACGCGCGCACGCTGGCGGTGCTGGTCCCGGGCATGGTACTCGCGCTCGTGCTGCTGCGTTTCGGCCCGGCCGTGGGGCTGGCCGCCACGCTGGCACTGCTCGGCTTGTTGCTGGCCGCCTATGCCGCCGCGTGGTCGCGTTTTCTGGTGGTGCCGATGGCCGCGCCGATGCTGACCGTGTTCGGCCTGTATGCGCTCAACACCGCCTGGGGTTTCTTCGCCGCCACGCGCAGCAAGCGCCAGATCACGCGCCTGTTCGGCCAGTACGTGCCGCCGGAGCTTGCTGCGGAGATGAGTCGTGACCCGGCGCACTACACGATGGAAGGCCAGTCGCGCGACATGAGCGTGCTGTTCTCCGACATCCGCGGCTTCACCAACTTTTCCGAAAGACTCCCTCCCACCGAACTCGCCGAAGTGCTCAACGCCTACCTGTCGACCATGACGCGCATCGTGCAGCAGCATCAGGGCACCATCGACAAGTACATCGGCGATGCCATCATGGCGTTCTGGAACGCGCCGGTCGATCTCGCCGACCACGCCACGCGTGCGGTCGCCACCGCGCTCGACATGCAGGCCGCGCTGCCGAAGCTGAACGAGGAGTTCGCCGCGCGCGGCTGGCCCGAGGTGAGGATCGGCGTCGGCGTGAATACCGGGCGCATGAGCGTGGGCAACATGGGTTCCGAGTTTCGCATGTCCTACACGGTGATGGGTGATACGGTGAACCTTGGCTCGCGTCTCGAAGGCATCACCAAGCAGTACGCCGTCGGCATTCTCGTCACGCAGTCGACGGTCGACGCGGACCCCGTGCATGCCTACATGAAGATCGACGTCGTGCGCGTGAAAGGCAAGGAAACCCCCGTGGCGATCTATGAGCCCCTCGGCACGAAGGCCGGCCTGGACGAGACGGTGCGGCAGGCGGCAAGCGAATTCGAAGCCGCGTTCGCCGCCTACCAGCAGCAGGACTGGGACCGTGCCGCGGCGACATTCAGTGCGCTGAGCGCCCGCGCGCCGCGGCCGCTGTACGATATCTACCTGGAACGCATCGCGCATTTCCGTGCTGCGCCGCCGCCGGCCGACTGGGATGGCGTATTCGTCTACACGACCAAATGACATGAAACTCACCGTATTGGGCTGTAGCGGCGGCATCGGCAGCGGGCGTCATACCACCTGCCTGATGGTCGACGACGACGTGCTGATCGATGCCGGCAGCGGGCTCACCACACTCGAATTCGCGCAGCTCGCCAGAATCGACCACGTGTTTCTGACCCACGCCCATCTCGATCACGTGCTGGGGCTGCCCCTGCTGCTCGACAGCGTCGGCGATCGACGGGGGACCCCGGTGACGGTGCATGCCTTGCCCGCGGTGCTCGATACGCTGTCCGACCATCTTTTCAACTGGAAACTGTGGCCCGATTTCCGCACGATCCCGAGTAGCGACGCGCCCTGGCTGCGTTTCGCAGCGCTGGATTTCGGGGTTGCGGTCACGCTGGCGGGCCGCACCTTCCGTCCCTTGCCGGCCAATCACGTCGTCCCGGCGTGCGCGCTGCACGTGTCCACCGCGGCGGGTGGCCTCGTGTTCAGCGGCGACACCACCCACAGCCTGGCCCTGATCGATGCACTCAATGCGATTCCGGATCTGCGTCATCTGCTCATCGAGACCTCCTTTGAAAACGCGCTCGTCGACGTTGCCAAGGCTTCGAAGCACCACTGGCCTGAATCCCTTGCGGCGGAGCTGGCGGCGCTGACCGTGCGGCCCAGGGTGTGGATCACGCATCTGAAGCCCGGCAACGAGGCGGCGATCATGAACGAGCTGCACGCGGCCGTGCCGGAGTGGGGAGTGGCGGCGCTTGTGCAGGGGCAGGTGATCGAACTCGGGTGAGGGGCGAACGTCGTGTGTATTCCAATGACTGACGATTGTCGTGTAGTCTGGCACGCAACCATCGATGAGGATCCGTCATGACTGTTCGCAGTACCGGCAAGAAAATTGCCCTGGGTTTCGCCATTGCGTGCCTGCCGCTCGTGGCGGCCAGCTTCGCGGCCTTTGTCTGGCTGGCGATCGAGAAGGGCATGCAGCACGTGTTGACGGGGAGTGCGCTGGCGACGACGCTGTTTTTCGCCAGTTGCGCGACGGTGCTGTTTTTCATGAGCCAGCCGCCGCGCTACGCATTGCGGCCTTGGCACGAGAAGGACGGCGTGGACGCGGATCCGGCGCGATCCGGTGCGCCGTGACCGGCGATGGGGTTACGGCGCGAACCGTGCCAGCATTTCCTCGAATGCGGGTGTCTCCAGCGCTTCCCAGGCATCCCGGCTGAACAGCGTGACGCCACCGACCATTTCGCTCCAGCCGTAGCTGCGGCTCGCGGTGTCGAGTTGCACGCTGTCCTGCGGCACGCGCGGAATGAGGTAGAGGCCGTCGCGGGTGTAGACGAGGTTGTACGGGACGCTGGTCTGGTGCAGGCGGTCGATGTCGAACCAGGCCGTGCGCGCGTCGGTATGGTGCCGGCATGGCAGGGGATAGAGCTCGACGCCGCCGTTGTGGAGGAAGCGCGGGTTCTGCACGGGCAGGCGTTCGGTAAGCACGAAGCTCTGAAAGTGCAGGTGATTGACGGATGCGCCGGCGCCGGTGCTGTTGTAGCCGAGGCACAGGCCCGGCACGCTGGATTGTGCACACACCTCCCAGGCCCAGTCGTGGAGTTCGGGTGTGAGGTACTGTGGCAGTTCGCGTAACGGTTCCGGCACCAGGAGGCCATGCAGGCGGGCGAAGGGGAACTTGTTGTAGAGCAGGCGCGTGGCCTTGCCGCCGAGGTCGCCTTCCCACAGCACTTCCCTGGCGAGGAAGGGCTTGTTGAAATGAAAGCCCGCGGGCTCGAAGCTTCGCAACAGACCGTCGAAGCGCTGGCCGCTGATGCGGGGCGGGCGCAGGGCGCGCAGGGGGTTGAACATCACATGCCATGGCCCCGCATGGCGAATTTCCACGCGGCCAAGCTGCTCGAAGCCGATCATGTGCAGCTTGAGGAACACCATCAGGTCATCGTCCGGCTCCGTCAGCGCGGTGCCGTGCCGCAGCGCGCCCGTGATGGCCCCGGCGAGTTCGGCATGGCGGCGCGCGAGCACCGGAGCAAGCCGCGGCCACAAGGTGTCGTCGTAGGCCGCATTGGCGAGCACGAGGATGTAGACGCCGAGATTACGATGGCTGGCCAGCATGCCGGCCAGACCCTCGGCAAACTCCTGCTGCAAGGTGGCGAGGGAAGCGAAGGGGGTGTTCATGGACGCGGGCGGAATCAGGAATCGCCGCGACTATAGCAAGCCCTGCGCAAAAAGGGCCGCCGTCTGGCGACGGCGGCCCTATCGGGCGGGCGTGCAACGTGCCGATCAGGTGAATGAGTCGGTGACGATGCCCTTGTGCCACCCCATCGCGTAGCCGGCTTCCTGGGCGCGCTGCTGGCTGCTCGCGTTCGCCGGGCTCAGGCCGCCCGCGCCCTTGACACCCTGCAGCTGCCCGTCTTCGCCCAGGCGGTAGACGGCGGCGATGCTGATGCCGTAATCCGGGCTCACCAGGCTGTAGCAGGTGTTGACATGCGAAGGCTGCGGCGGCGGCACGCCACGGAACAGGGAGACAATGGCCGCAGCGGTCATCTTGGCGATGTTGTTCGCGGTGTGGCCGGATTTCGGCATGGCGCCGGCGACCGAGGAATCGCCGATGACGTGGACATTCGGCACTTTCGTCGATTCGAAGGTGAGCTGGTTGACCGGACACCAGCCTGCATCGTTGGCAAGCCCGGTGGCGACCGCGAGCGAGGCCGCGCGCTGCGCCGGAATGATGTTGACGACGTCGCCCTTTTCCGTGCTGCCGTTGGCGGTGTGGACGGTGCGTGTCGCGGTGTCGACGCGCACGACCTTGCCCGCACTGGTGACTGGAACCCATTCGATCATGCCCGGATAGAGCTGGTCCCACGCCTGCATGAACAGCGCCTGCTTGGAGAAGTTGTCCTTGGCGTCGAGGATCAGGATCTTCGATTTCGGCTTGTGGGTCTTGAAATAGTGGGCAACCATGCTCGCACGTTCCGGCGGGCCGGGCGGGCAGCGGAACGGCATCGGCGGCGCGGTCATGATGAAGGTACCGCCGTCGGGCATGGCGTGCAGCTGTTTCTGCAGCAGCACGGTCTGCGGTCCGGCTTTCCATGCGTGCGGCATGAGCAGGGTGGCGGCCTCGTCGTAGCCTTCGATTTCGCCCCAGCGGAAATCGATGCCGGGCGACATCACCAGGCGGTCATAGGCGAGGGATTTTCCACCGGCGAGGCTGACCACGCGCTTCGCCGTGTCGACGCCGACGACACGGTCGATCACCACATCGACGCCGTGCTTGTCGCGCAGCGCATCGTAGTTCTGCGTCAGATCCTCGATCTTGCGCAACCCGCCCAGCATCCAGTTGCTGCCCGGGCAGGTCACGTAGCTGGCGTTCTGTTCCACCAGTGTCACGTTGAGACCGGGATCGTACAGGCGCAGATACTTGGCGCAGGTGGCGCCGCCGAAACCGCCACCGATCACCACCACGCGTGGCGCGGCCTTGGCGGACGAGGTGCCGGATGCCTTGCTGGGGGCGGTTTCGCAGCCCGCAAGGCCGAACAGCGACAGGGCGCCGCCCGCCCCCATCAGCTTGACGAAATTTCTGCGTGAAATCCTGGACATGGTCATTTCCCCTTCTTCTGCAGGCTGGCGAGATAGTTCGCGGTCTCGACGATTTCTTCGTCGCTGTAGCCGCTGGAGTGGCGGCCCATGACGGTCGAATAGCGCGTGCCGGTCTTGTACGCTTTCAGCGTCTGGATCATGCGCTCGGCCGGGATGTAGTCGATGCTCGGAATGTCGCTTGGGCTGACGCCGTGTGTGCCGTGGCAGGTGTAGCAGGTGGCGGCGATCACCTGCCCGCGGGAAATGGTCTGTGCGTTCGCGACGGCCGTGCCGAACAAGGCGAGGCCGGCGGCGCAGCACGCCGCAATGTGCATCCCATTCATGTTGCAGTCTCCTTTCGGGGTGGTGGGGTGAAGCGGGGCGTCACAAGTCGACGCCGAACTGGGGTTGCGTGCCGAGTTTCTGCTGTTTCGTTCCAGCCTTGTAGGCGTCGAGCGATTCCTTCTGCGCGCGCACCAGTGCGGCCTCTTCGTCTTCCTTGGCCTTCAGTTCCGCCTGATGGATGCGCTCGAGTTCGGCCGCGCGTTCGGCTGCTTCCCGGCGTGCCTTTTCCTGGGACGCCTGCAAGGCTTCGCGTTGCCGCGCTTCCCTGGTGGCGGCCAGCGCGGCCCGATCCTTTTCGGCCTGCTGGCGTGCATGCTCGGCTTCCTGTCTGCGTTCGGCGGCCTGGCGGGCGACGAGTGCGGCGCGTTCCTTGCGCAGCTGCTCCAGCTTTTCCTGGATGTCCTTCTGCAACTGCTGTCCGGTCTGGCGGATGCGTTCGCCCGCTGCCTTCAGCCCGTCCCCGGAAACGTCGGGCGTGTCGCTCCCTTCCGCGCGTGCACCGTTGGCGGTCACCAGTAATGCCGCCAGAATCGCGGCGGCGATGGACATGGAACGAATGGCCTTCATACGGAATCCCTTTGCCGAGTGAATACGAGGCAGCGCGGGGCTGCTTGGATCACTCAGGCAAAATCCTTGCCAGTGTTGTGCCTATTACGGCGGAATTCCGGATTTCTTTAGCTGAATAGCCTTGGTCGGGCGCGGGCGCGCCCGTTGCCGTCATCCCGCCGTGCAGTGCAAGGGCTCTGGAATCAGGCGTCTGTCCTTGGCTTGGCTTGGGGTGAGGGTGCGCGGCAAGGCTGAATGAGGCCGGCTCCGTGATGTTGCCGGCCGCGCCGGTTCAGAGGTCGCCGTTGGCGCCGGCGCGCATCACGCTGTCCATTTTGTCGCGGATTTCAACGGCACCCTGTCGAAGTTCCGGCGTGATCCCCATCTGTTTGCCGGCCATGTCGAGCCAGGTGACGTCCCAGTCGAGCATCAGCACCCAGATGTTGCGGTCGGCATCCTCCATCACCGCGATGCGGCAGGGCAGGAAAACCACCATTTCCGGAATGATTTTCAACAACTCGCGGCCGATGGCGATGTCGCAGAAGCTGAACACTTCGACGCGCGGGGCGCTGGTGTCGCCCAGTACGGCCTGGAAGTCCTTCCACATCAGATTGCTGCCGACGAACTTGAGGTTGACCTGGTTGGCGCGCAGCATCATGGATTCGACGACTTCGTCGAATTTCAGGCCGGCCTTGGCCTTGTATTTGACGGCGAAGTAGTTCATCGCCTCGCGGGCGTCCATGCGCATCATGTTGGCCATCATTGGCATCGCCAGTTGCAGCCAGCGCTTCTTTTCCTCCGCCGTAAGGATGCGATTCATCTGGTAATCGCGGTATGGCGGCGGCAGGGCCTGCTGCAGCAGCACCGGGCCATAGGGGGTCGGGGTGAAGCCGATCCAGCCCTGTGCAGGGGTGGACTGCATGTACGGATTGGTGGGTGCCGTGCCGGGTGGGGGTGGATTGGCCGCGAAGGCAGGCAGGCTCGCCAGCGTGGCGAAGGCAAACAGGATACGACGCATCATGGAGGGCTCCTGGCAGATAGCTGGGCTCATGCTACGCACGCTGACGGGCGGGCGTCAATGCATCGTCAGACGCTGTCGCGCAGGAGTTGTTCCAGCGTCGCATGTTCCGCGGCGGCTTCAAGGAAAGCGTCCGCGCGCACTGCGGCTTCGATGCGCGCCGCCGCCGCCTGGATGTCGTGCGCCAGGACGCTGGCCGCCGCGCCCTTCAGGGCATGGGCTTCCTTGGTGCAGCGTTCGGTGTCGTGCTGGGCGATGCCAAGCCGCAAGACTTCGAGACTCGCCTCGGTGGTCTGGCGGAATACCTTCTCCAGTTCGTCAACCAGTTCCGGATTGGCAGGGTAGCGCGCGCGCAGCGTGTCGCGATCGAACAGCGCCTGCGGTGAACCTTCTTCCGCGAGGCTCCGCGCCGCGGCGTCGTCACACACGCTTGCCGGCAGCCACTGCGCAAGCATGGCGGCAAGGGCAGCCTCGGTGTAGGGCTTGCTCAGGTAATCGCTGGCGCCGGCCGCCAGGCAGGTTTCGCGAAAGCCGCTGTCGGCGTTGGCAGTGACGGCGACGATGGGGATGCGCCCGGTGGCGCCGGGCAGCGCGCGAATGCGGCGGGTTGCTTCCAGACCGTCCATCTCGGGCATCTGCCAGTCCATCAGCACAAGATCGAAGCCATTCTCCGCCAGTATCGCAAGCGCTTCCGCTCCGCTGCCTGCCAGTACGTGTTGCAGACCCATTTCGCGCAACTGGTGGGCGAGCAGCTTCTGGTTGACCGGGTGGTCTTCCACGACCAGGACGCGCCCGCGCAGTTGAACGACGGCCGGTATGGCAAGCTCCACCGGGGCGAGTGTGGTCGGCTTCAACAGCAGCATGAGGGTGAAGCGGCTGCCCTGTCCCGGCGTGCTCTCGACGAGGATGCGGCCGCGCATCAAGGTGGCGAGTTCGCGGCTGACCACGAGACCCAGACCGGTGCCGCCATAGCGGCGTGTCGTCGAGCTGTCGGCCTGGGTGAAAGCCTGGAACAGGCGCCGTTGGGTTTCCGTATTCATGCCGATGCCGGTGTCGGTCACGCTGAAGCGGCAGCCGATTTCGCCGCGCAGCCTGTCGAACTGCGCGCGCAGCTCGACTTCGCCGGTATGGGTGAACTTGATCGCGTTGTCGACCAGGTTCAGCAGAATCTGGCGGATACGCGTGGGGTCCCCGAGCAGCGCCGCGGGCACGTCCGCGGGCAAGCTCAGCTTCAAGGGCAGATTCTTTTCCAGGGCACGCGCCTGGAACAGCGCGACGACGCTTTGCAGCAGCGCTTCCGGCGCGAAGGGAATTTCCTCGAGCGTGAGCTTCCCCGCCTCGATCTTGGAAAAATCGAGGATGTCGTTGATGATGGTGAGCAGGCTTTCGGCGGAGGTTTGCAGGGTGGCGACATAATCGCGCTGACGGCCGTCGAGTGGGGTTTTCAGCAGCAGGTTGCTCATGCCCAGGATGCCGTGCATGGGCGTGCGGATTTCGTGGCTGACGTTGGCGACGAATTCAGACTTGGCGCGCGCCATCTGCACCGCCGCGTCGCGCGCGGCCTCGCGCGCAGCCTCCGCGGCGTGCCGCTCCGACACGTCGCGCATGATGGCCTGGATCACCGGCTTGCCTTCGAGCCGCATCGCGTGCAGGGCGATCTCGCTGGGGAAGATACTGCCGTCGACCCGGCGTGCCTGCCAGTCCATCATCGCATGCCCCGTTTCGCGGGCCTTGCCGATGGCCTCCATCGCGTGTTCCAGCGCCGGCTTGCCGCTGGACTGGATGGGCGTGCCGAGCTGCGGGATCGGGTTGCGCAGGAATTCAGCCACGCTGTGCATGCCGAACAGCGACAGGGTGGCCGGGTTGCAGTCGGTGAAACCGTGGTCGTCGAGGATGACGACGGCGTCGGAGTTGGTTTCGAACAGGGTCTGGTATTTCTGCTTCTCGGTCTCGAGCTGGTGCGTCTGCGAGAGGAGGCGGCGTGTCACCAGTACCGCGACGACGGTGGCGAGGAATGCGGCGGCGATACCCAGCACCAGCATCAGGGTGCGCGTCGCCTGGTAGGCGCCAAAGGTCTTGCCGAGGGCGACTTCGTTGGCTTCGCGCTGGAGGCTGGTCATGCTGTCGAGTGCCTCGACGAGACGATCCTGCAAGGGGATCGCTTCGTCCTGCATGAGCGTGAGCGCGGTGGGCGTGTCGTTCACCATCGCGGCGTCGACGACCTTGAACACGACCGGCTGGTTGAGCTGGGTGATGATGTCGAGGTCCTGCATCACCAGGTGTTCCACCGGCGAATCGAGCATCGCGACCAGCTGGTTGCGGTCCTTGGCGTAACGCTCGCCCAGTTCCTGGAAGCGCACGAACTGGGCATCCTTTTCCCAGGGATCGATGGAGACGACGATGGTGTGCATCAGCACGGCACGGTCGCGGAGGGTATCGCGCATGCGCGACGCGAGGCGGGTCTTGAGGTTGTTGACCGACACCACGCGCTCCAACTCGGCGTTCAGGTGGGCCATCTGCGTTACGCCCAGGGCGATGACGGCGAGCAGCAGGACCATGGCCGCGGTAAAACCAAGGCCGACGTTGAACAGCAGGCCGCGTAGCGGAGAAGGCAGCATCGGCGGACCGTCAGGAGCGCGGGAAAGCGACGACGTGGTCGGCGGCGAGGCGAATGCCGATCTTTTCGCCGATGGCGTGGTCGTGGTGCGAGGGCACCAGTGACAAGGCACGCTGGCCGCTCGGCAGCCTCAGCGTGTAGAGGAAGTCCGCGCCGCGAAAGGCCTTGTTCTCGACTTCGGCGAGCAGCAGGCTGTCGTCATCATGGATGATGTCGTCCGGGCGCAGCAGCACGTCGACGGTGCAGTGGCGCACGCAGGCCTCGCAGCCGCCGGTGCCGCAGTCGACGGGAATGTGGCCATCGAGGACGCCCAGTTCGATTTCCACCTGATGGTCGTTGATGACCTCGCCGGGCAGCAGCGCCCCCTGGCCGACAAAGTCGGCGACGAAACGGTTGGTCGGTTCGTGGTACAGGTTGTAGGGCGTGTCCCACTGCTGGATGCGGCCCTCGTGCATCACGCCGACCCAGTCAGCGAGGGCGAACGCTTCGTGCTGGTCATGGGTGACGATGAGCGCGGTGGTCGCCTCGCGCCGGAGGATGTCGCGCACTTCGAGTGACAGGCGTTCGCGCAGTTCGACGTCCAGGTTGGAAAACGGCTCGTCCATCAGGATGAGGCGCGGGCGCGGCGCCAGGGCGCGGGCCAGGGCGACGCGCTGCTGCTGGCCGCCGGAGAGTTGGTGGGGATGGTGCTGCGCCTGCCCGCCCAGACCGACCAGGTCGAGCAGTTCGCCGATGCGGGCCTCGCGCGCCGTGCGAGAAATACCGCGCAGTCCGAAGCCGACGTTGCCGGCGACCGTGAGATGGGGAAACAGCGCGTAATCCTGGAACACCATGCCGATGCGGCGCTTTTCTGCGGGCAGCATCCAGCCGGGGCGGCTGACGGTTTCGCCGCCGATACGGATGCTGCCGGACTGGATCGGTTCGAAGCCGGCGATGCAGCGCAGCGCCGTGGTCTTGCCGCAGCCGGACGGGCCGAGCAGGCAGCCGATCGCACCTTCGGCCAGCGTGAAGGTGAGGTCGGTGATGACCTGTCGCCGGGCGTAGGCCTGCGAAACCGAATCGAGCACCAGTTCAGCCATGGGTGTGCGTTCCGCGCCGCGTGAGAAGAATGATGGGAATGATACCGGCAACCACGATGGCGAGCGACGGCAGCGCGGCACGCGTCCATTCACCTTCGGAGGTCATTTCGAACACGCGCACGGCCAGCGTGTCCCAGCCGAACGGGCGCGTCATCAGGGTGATCGGCATTTCCTTCATGATGTCGACGAAGGCGAGCGTCGCCGCGGTGAACAGGCTGGCGCGCAGCATCGGCAGATGCACGCGTGCGAGCAGCTCGCCGGTGCCGGTGCCGAGACTGCGTGCGCCCTCGTCGATGGACCGGGTGATGCGGTGCAGACCGCTGTCGACAGGCCCGAAACCCACCGCGAGAAAGCGCACGAGATAGGCCAGCAGCATCACCAGCAGGGTACCCTTGAGGATTTCCGTGCCGTCGAAGCCGAACCAATTCTCGCCGATTCCGATCAGCCAATTGTCGAGCGCGGCTACAGGAATGAACAGCCCGACTGCCAGCACCGCGCCGGGAAAGGCATAGCCAAGGGTGGCCACGCGCTGGGTCCAGATCATCGCGGGGCCGGGGCGCTGGCGTCCGGCATAGGCGAGCAGCAGGGCGACCGCCACCACGCCGGCCGCACCCATGCCGGCCAGCAGCAGGGAGTGCCAGGCGAATTCCCAGTAGCGCGCGTCGAGATCCGTGGCGATGACCTCGCGCGTCCACAGCGCGAGCTGGGTGACGGGAATGACGAACGCCACCGCCAGCACCGTTCCCGCATACAGCAGGGCGAGCGCGGCGAGTGGCGGCGTGAGCCGGATGCGGCGTGTCGCCGCGCTGCGGCCGATCGTACCGTAGCGCATTTGCGCGCGCGAACGCTGCTCGAACACTACCGCGACCAGCACCAGCAGGATCAGGATGGAGGCGAGCTGCGCCGCGGCCGGCAGTGAGAACAGGCTGTACCAGGCCTTGTAGATGGCGGTGGTGAAGGTGTCGTAATTGAACACCGCCATGGTGCCGAAGTCGGCCAGGGTTTCCATCAGCGCCAGCATCAGGCCGGCGGCGATCCACGGCCGCGCCATCGGCAGCGCCACGCGAAAGAAGCCCTGCCAGCGCGACAGGCCCAGCGACTGGGCCGCCTCCAGGGCGATCGCCCCCTGCGTGGCGAAGGCGTTCTTCGCGATCAGGTAGACGTAGGGGTAGAGCGCCAGCGACATCACCAGGATCACGCCGCCGCGCGAGCGGATCTCGGGCAGGCCGGTGAGGTTCCAGTTCTCGCGCAGCCAGGTCTGCAATGGACCGGTAAAATCGAGCAGACCGATCGCGACGAAGGCGGTGACGTAGGCCGGTAGCGCCAGCGGCAGCAGCAGCGCCCAGTCGAACAGGCGGCGACCGGGAAACTCGCACATCGCCGTGATCCAGGCCAGTGATACGCCGAGCACGCTCACCCCCAGGCCGACGCCGAGCACGAGCCAGAAGGTATTGACCAGCAGGTCCGGCAGCACGAATTCGGCGAGGTGGACGAGCACCTCGCCTTCGATATCGAGGAAGGCGGAGAAGGTCACCACCACCGGCACCAGCACCAGGGCGGCCACGGCGAGGGCGGCCAGCAGCCAGCCCCGGCGCGCGGCGCAAACAAAAGCGCCCCCGGGGGGCGCTTGGGTGGGGAGAGTGGAGTCAGCGGTAGCCGGCACGATCCATCAATCTTACGGCCTTCACCTGCAGGCGGCCAGCCTCCTTCACGTTGACGAGGTTCTGCTTGAATGTCCCCCACGCGGCGACCTGCTTGTCCGGTGCAACCCGCGGATTGACCGGGTACTCCATGTTGACGTCGGCGAACATGTTCTGTGCCTTCGCGGACGCCAGCCATTCGATGAGTTTCTGCGCGCCGGCGGGGTTGTGCGCGTGACGGGTGACGCCGGCGCCGGAAATGTTCACGTGCACGCCGGCCGTCGCGCCGCTCACGTTCTGGTTGGGCCAGAAGATCGCCAGCGGCAGGTTGGGGTTCTTTTCCATCAGACGGCCGAAGTAATAGGTGTTGACCAGCGTGACGTCACACTGGCCGGCGGCGACCGCCTCCATCGCCTTCGTGTCGTCCGGGAACGGTGCCGTGGCGAGGTTGGCGACCCAGCCCCTGGTAATGTCTTCGGTTTTGTCCTCGCCGTAGGCGTGGATCATCATCGCTACCAGGCTCTGGTTGTAGACCTTTTTCGAGGTGCGCAGGCACAGGCGGTTCTTCCACTTGGGCTGCGCCAGGTCCTCATAGGTCGTCAATTCGCCCGGTTTCACCCGGTTGGGGTTGTACACCAAGGTACGTGCGCGCACCGAGAGGCCGAACCATTCATTGTCCGGGTCGCGCAGATGCGCGGGAATGGCGGTTTCGAGCAGCGTCGAGCGGACCGGACGCAGCAGGCCTTCCTCCGCCGCCTGCCACAGGTTGCCGGCGTCAACCGTCAGCAGCATGTCCGCCGGCGTGTTCTTGCCTTCCGCCTTCAGGCGCGCCATCAATGGACCTTCCTTGTCGGTGATGAAGCGGATGGGAGTGCCGGTTTCGCGGGTGTAGGCGTCGAACAGCGGCTTGATCAACTGTTCGTTGCGCGCCGAGTAGACGACGACTTCCTGCGCCAGGGCGGGCAGTGCGGCGGCGGCGAGAGCAACCGCCGTGATGAAGTGGGCGAATGACATGACTGGAAACCTCGTGATGGAGAATGGCACCCAGTTTATATGTAATGAGAATAGTTATCAATAACAACCATCAAAAAATCTTGAACTCCGCACCAAAGAGGCACAGAGGCATGGAGAAATCCGAAAAACAGGGATTCACCGTACCTGTCCTCTCTCACCCTTCGGGTGAACCACGGAACGAACGTAAGTACATGTTGCTTCGCGCTGTTCTCTCTGTCTCCGTCGTTCAATCCAGAATGATCCAATAGCCCGTAGGTCGGGCTTCAGCCCGACATGTCGGGTTGAAACCCGACCTACATCCCGTTGATTTGTCGCGCACGGATGTTCCAATGGATTTTTTGGGTTCAATGGACTTTTTTGGTCAACTGCTTTTCCCAGGATAACAACCATGCCCCCGGATTGACTCGCTCATTCGCGGCGAAACTGGATCAAGGTCGTCAGCGCGCCTTCGAACAGCGCTTCGAGTTGCACGCTACCCGGATGCTCATCCACCGTGAGGCCGGGCTGTGTGGGGGGCGACACGTCGACGACGCTGAGCAGGCCGGCGGGGTAATCGACCCGCAGGCTGACGCGTATCGGGTAGTAGCCATCGAGAAACCTGCGCAGGTAGGGCCCGTTCTGCAGCACGTAGAAACCGTCGCCGCGGTCGCGCAGCGCGCGCGTTTCGGCGTCGAGACAGAGCCGCGCGCCGGGTGCGACGCCGGTCAGTTGCACGCTTGCACCCTCTATCCGGGCGGACTCGATGTGGGTGGCTTCGCGCACCCGCAGACTGCGCACGTGCCCCTCGCGGAAGGTGATTTGGGCGCGCGGCACGGCATCCAGGTGATCGTGACATTGCGTCAACTGCACCCAGCCGGTTTCCAGACTCGTGGCTTCGATGCGGATGCGGTTCTGGTGATGGTGCGGTGGCCGCGTGGGCGGCGTGGTCAGGAAGTGCAGGGTGCCTTCGTTGACGTTGCCGGCGCTGGCGAGTTCGGCGTCGACACCCGCATCGGCGTGCGCGGGTGACCCCGCCAGCAGTGCGAGCAGCAATACACTATTGTGCAGGCGCCATCGCGAGGTGGTCGATGCCCGTAGTGGCGACGCGCCGCGCGCCGTCGAAGCGCTCGCGCCAGTAGCGCTCGTCGAGGCTGGAAACCATGACACGGCCGGTGCGGCTGCTCGTCGCATGCACGAAACGCCGGTCGCCCAGATAAATGCCGACATGGGAATACGCCCGGTTGAGGGTGTTGAAGAAGACCAGGTCACCGGGGCGAAGTTCGGCGGATTCGAGGACTTGCGTCGCTTCGCTGAGGGCGCGGGTGTCGCGCGGCAGGACGAGGCCGGCAATCTGGCGGAAGACGTGGCCGACGAAACCGCTGCAATCGAGCCCGGTTTCCGGCGAGTCGCCGCCCAGCCGGTACGGACTGCCGACCAGGCTCACCGCGTACATCGGCACGTCTTCCGCGGATTCGCCGGCGTGCACCGCGGGTAGCCACGCGAGACAGGACAGGAGCAGGCAGGCAGGGAATTTCATGTGGGCCAATGTACTCTATATTGGAAATGAGCAACGGCCATTTGTGGCGAATCTTGAGACGAGGATCTTACCATGAACGATTCCGTGACATCTACCGGCGGCGAGTCGAGCCCCCTTGAAACCACGCAGCTTGCACAGTGGCAGTCCGAGGCCGCGCAGGCTGCAAGCGAGCCGGACCTGCGCGAACGGGTGCGCGACCTGACCGCGCGGGCGCTGCACGATCGACGCATGGCGTTTGCGGACCTGCGTGCGATCGTATCCACGATCGTGTCGGGCGTGGGTGGCGGCTTGACAGCGCGCGGAGGTGAGATTCGTGCGCATCTGCAAGAGGCGGTGACTGGGGTCGACGAGGCCGTCGGCAGTGCGGCGCAGCGCGCGTCCTACACGTTGCAGGAAGCTGCCGAGGCGGGACGTGCGTTCAAGGAGAACGAGCTCAAGGCCAGCCTGGAACAGTTGCGCGACCTCGAAGGCCAGTTGGTGGACACGCTGAAGGATACTGCCACGCAGTCGGGCGGCAAGCTGAAGGAGGAACTCGGCTACCTGAGCGACCACCTGCGGCACAGCGGCACCCACACCGGCCAGCAGGCACGCGAGGGGCTGGAGCGCTTGGCGCGCGGCCTCAAGGCGAGTGGTGCGGCCGGGCGCGCCGGCCTCAGCGAATCGGCACATGCCGCGACGGATCACCTGGCGCAGGTGGCGAGCGGCGTGCTCGAGGCGCTGGCGGACTCGCTCAAGCGGCAGAGCGAAAGGCTGCGCTCCTGATCAAAACCGACTGCGCCGGCCCGGTGTGGGCCGCTTGCAGCTAAACTCCCGGCATTGCCGCTTCCAACACCACCACGATGCTCTGGGAAACCCTGTCGGTCGTTCGCGACCTGCCGCGCCTGCACGAAATCGCCTCGGTCATGATCCGCTATGGCTGGGGCGATCTGGTGCGGCTGCTCGGTATTGGCGGCGCGCTGGAGCGGGCCGGCCGCGTACTGCACTGGCAAAGCACCAGCGAGATCGCGCAACTCGACGCGCCGGTGCGCATTCGCCGCGCGCTGGAGGAACTCGGGCCGACTTTCGTCAAGCTTGGGCAGGTGCTGGCGACACGGGTCGACCTGTTTCCGCCGCAATGGATTGTCGAATTCGAAAAAATGCACAACCAGGTGCCGGCCGTTCCCTGGGAGACGCTGCGCCCGGAACTGGTGCGCGCCTTGAAGGGCGATCCCGAGACGCTGTTCGCGATGTTCGATCCCGTGCCGGTCGCCGCGGCATCGATCGCGCAGGTGCACCGCGCCACGCTGCACGATGGAACGCCGGTGGTGGTGAAGGTGCGCCGGCCCGGCATCGAGTCGGTCATCCATGCTGATCTGCGCATTCTCGACCACGCCGCGCGCCTGCTCGAAAGCGAGGTGCCGGATTCGCGCCGCTACGATCCCGTGCGCATCGTCTCGCAGTTCCGACGCTCGCTGAACCGGGAACTCGATCTCGCCAAGGAAGCGCGCAACATTGATCAGTTCCGCCGCCATTTCGACGACGACCCGCTGGTGAAGGTGCCGCGTGTGTATTGGGCGTACACCAGCGCACACGTCAACGTGCAGGAAGAGATCGTCGGCCTCGCCGGGGCGTCGCCGGAAAAATTGCGTGCGAGCGGACTCGATCCCAAGCTGCTGGCGGCGCGCGGTGCGGAGACCGTGTTGCGCATGGTGCTGGAGCACGGCCACTTCCATGCCGACCCGCATCCGGGCAACGTGCTGTTCCTGCCGGACAACCGCATCGGCATGATCGATTTCGGCATGGTGGGCATGCTTACCCAGGTGCGCCGCCACCAGATCGTCGACCTCCTGCACGCCCTCATCCGCAAGGACGAGCAGGAGCTGCTGCAGGTGCTGCTCGACTGGAGCGGCGATTCGGTGAGCGACGAGGATCGCCTGGCCTACGACGTGACCGAACTGCTGCAGAGCTACGACGACCTGCAACTCAAGGACGTGAAGATCGGTGCGCTGCTCAACGACGTCACTGCACTGATGCGGGAGAACGACCTGCTCCTGCCGGCCGATCTCACCCTGCTGTTCAAGACGCTGATTACGCTGGAAGGACTGGGACAGCAACTCGATCCCGAGTTTCACATGATCGACCGCGTGACGCCCTTCGTCGAGGACATCATCAAGCAGCGCTATACGCCGCAGGCGCTCGTCGCGCGTGGTGGCAAGACGCTGCGCGAGGCGCTCGAGGTGGTCGCCGGCCTGCCGCGCGATCTTGCCCGTGTGCTGCGCGACATGCGGCGTGGTCGCGTCAAGGTCGACCTCGATCTGAAACGGCTCGATCACTTCGGGCAGCAGCTCGACCGTGCCAGCAACCGGCTGACCATGGGCATCCTCACCGCCTCGCTGGTGGTGGGTTCCAGCATCATCATGACCGTCGAGGGGGGGCCGCAGCTGTTTGGTTTATCGCTGTTCGGCCTGGTGGGATTCCTGATCGCCTTCTTCAACAGCCTGTGGATCATCCTGTCCATCTGGCGCTCGGGCAAGCACTGAGGAAAAGCCTACGGTGCGCGTCACGGCGGAGGTTCAGGCGCGCCGTGCCGCACCGGCCACCCCGCCGGCAAGCGCGGCCAGGGGCATGGGCCGGCCCAGCAGGAAACCCTGGGCATGGGCGATACCCAGGTGCTCGATCTTTTGCAGCACCGCTTCGGTCTCGACGCCTTCGGCGACGAGCGAGTAGCCCACGTTGCCCATCATGCTCGCGAAGTCGGCGACGATGCGTCCGGCGCGATCGTCGCGTCCGAGCTTGTTCACCAGCGAAATGTCGAATTTCACCACGTCGACCGGCAGGTCGACGAGGTAGCGCAGGGGTGAGTAGCCGGTGCCGAAGTCGTCCATGGCGATGCGGTACTTCACCGTGCGCAGCAGTTCGAGATAGGTGCGCACGTCGCCCATTTGCGTGATCAGCGAGGTTTCGGTGATTTCCAGCATCAAAGGGTGGCTGTCGTTGTGGCGGGACAGTTCGAGCAGTTGCGAGACGATTTCCGGTTTGCAGATGCTCTGCGCCGAAAGGTTGATGGAAACCCCGCAGCCGGCGGGCATCTGCCCCGAGGCGAGATCCGCGTCGACCTGTTGCAGCACCGCCAGGTCGAACGGTGTTTCCAGGCGGCGGCTGCCGATCACCGGCATGAACGCGCCCGGCATGATGAGCGCATCGTTGTAGCGGATGCGCGCCAGCGCCTCGTAGTATTCGATCTGACGCGCGGGCAGGGCGTGAATGGGCTGATAGTGCAGCTCGATCATGCCGGGCGTGGCGAGTGCCTGAAACAGGGCGCTGGTCTCGCGACTCGCCACCAGGGTCTGCGAGGCGGCATCGGTATCCTCGCCGTACACGGCGATGCGGTCGTGCCCCGGTTTCTTGGCGGTGTACATTGCGATGTCGGCGCGCTTCGGCAGGTCGTCGACCTGCGCCGCCTCGTTCGCCGGACAGAACGCGATGCCGATGCTGATGCCGACCGGTTCGTTGATGCCGAGATCGGCGAAGGCCGAGGCGTCGAGCAGGTTCTGGCAACGCTGGGCGATCTGCCGTGCCTGCGCGGGGGTGGCGCCGACGAGGAAGGTGGCGAATTCATCGCCGCCGAACCGGTACAGGCGGTCCCTGGCGCGCAGCGCCATCACCAGCGCGTCGGCCATCAGGGTCAGCACGCGATCGCCCTTGGCGTGGCCGTAGGTGTCGTTGATCGCCTTGAAGCGGTCGCAGTCGAACAGCAGGAAGGCGACGGATTGCGGCGCGCTCTTCATGTCCTCGCGCAAGGCCTCCCAGTCCTCTTCGTAGGCGCGGCGGTTGTAGCAGCCGGTGAGCGCATCCTGGCGCGCCTGGGAATGGAACTCGCGATTCTGGTGCTCCAGCGAGCCGTGTAGCTTGCGCAATTGCAACTGGTAGTCGTACAGCGAACGGCGGACGTTCTCCAGTTCGACGACGTGCATCGGCTGGGTGCGCCCGCCATCCGTGCGGAATTGTCCCTGCTGCATGGCGTCGATATCCTGCGACAGGCGGCGCAGCGGCCGCACCAGCAGGCGGTTGTAGACGACGAGTCCCAGCAGCGCCGCGACCCCCAGCACCCCGAGGAGCGCGATCAGCGTGCGCGACAGGATCGAAAGGAAACGCTCCTGGTCGGCGTTGGGTAGTGGCGCATAGGTCAGGCGTGTCGGCAGCGCCGAGGTGTCGATTTCCTCGTTGTCGGCCATGCGCAGGCGTATGCTGTCGCGGTCGACGAAATGTAGTGCATTCTGCTCGAGCAAGGCCGCCATGAAGTCGACACGCAGGATGCCGTGGCCGAGCAGGGCGTGGCGATGGGCATCGCTGAAGAGCGGAAACGCAACGTAGAGCACCGTCGCATCGCCGCTGCGGACGAGCCGCGCGACGCTGCGGTCGGCGGGCCAGCTGGCAGGAAAGACAGCGGGCATGACGGGCCCCGCGACAGTCGGCGCGAGGATGCGGCCGTCGGCGGCATACAGCGCCACGCGGCCCCCCGGATCGTTGAGCATGCGGCTTTCATAGACCCGATGATCGCGCCAGTGTGTGTAATACTCGGGCATCACCAGTTGCTGGCGCGTTTCATCCCATTCGGCGAGGGCCTGGGCGCGCGCGGTCATCTGCCCGACGAGACGCTCGACGGCGGCGGTGAGTTCCGTGCGCGCGACGTCGTGCGCATGCTGCGCCATGCTGTGTGCCACCGAACGTGTCTGATAGCTCGCGATGGCGCCGACGAAGCCGGTGAGCGCCAGCAGCCCCACAATGAAGACGAGCGCGAGATGCCGGATCGACAGGGGCAGGAAATGCCTCATCGCGGTGCCGCCTTGAGGGTATTCAGGAATGCGGTCGTTTGCTCGATGAGGTCGAATTCATGCATGCCGTCCATGAAATGATTCGCGCCCTTGACGACGACGATGGGAACCTCGACATGGCCGAGTGCGGTGAGCCAACCGGGCGCGAGCATCGGGTCGGCATCGCCCATGATGAGAAGCTTCGTCACCGGCACCTTCTTCAACGCAGCGAGGGTTTGTGGCTGGTCCCAGCGCGCGTAGGACAGCAGGCCCGCGGGTGTCGAGACGTACTTGCCGCAGAACGACAGGGGATGGGTTACGAGGGCGTGTTGCCCGCTTCGCACCCGGGATTCCAGGTCGGCGAGGAGCGGTTCGCGGGCGAGCTTGCCGGTCTGCGCTTCGATCAGCGAGGCACCGATGTAACCCTTGATGGCCGGGTCGCGGGCGTTCTGCAGATAGGCGAGCAGTTGCAGGCTGCCGAAGCTGTGGCCGAACATCACGATCGACTTGTTGCCCCGCGCTTTCAGCCATTTCACCCAGCGCGCGATTTCGTCCACGTCGTCTTCCATGGTGTGGCGATGCACGGCCTCGCACGGCAGGCTCTGCTTGCGGTGCGGAATGCCCAGGCTGAGCGTGGGAACGAGTGTGGTGTAGCCTGCGTCCTGCAGGTTGCGCGCGAGCGCGACGACGGTCGGAAACTCGCGCGTCTGCAGGAAACCGTGTATCAGCAGTATGGCCGGTTTGGCGCGATCGCCGGCGACGTAATCGGCGGTGGCGGCCACCCCGGGTCGTATGGCCTGTTCGACAAGCTCGGCCCGGGACAGGGACGGAAACGACACGCAGAACAACAGGAGGAGCAGTATGCGCATGGCGGTTAGCGATTGGACGAATTTTCGGAACTAACGGCGAAAATCCGCCGCAACTGTAGTCTCGAGTCAGGATGCGCCACTGCCACCGTTCGGCCCTGAACTTCGCGCCGCACCTCCTCGTCTTGCATTGTCGCCGGCACGGACGCATTCATGCGCTCTGTTAGAATTCTTCCCGAATATGGCTGATTTGGAAAGTTTTTTCGCACCGGACGGCGCGTGCGCACGGGTGCTTCCGGGATGGCGCGCGCGCCCGCAGCAACTCGCGATGGCGCAGGCGGTCGCGAAGACGCTGGCCGCGCACGGCGTGCTGCTCGCCGAGGCCGGTACCGGCACCGGCAAGACGCTGGCCTATCTGGTTCCGGCCTTGCTCTCGGGGGGCAAGGTGATCATCTCCACCGGCACGAAGGCGCTGCAGGACCAGCTTTTTCACCGCGACCTGCCGGCCGCCCGGCGTGCGCTCAAATCGCCGGTGAAGGTGGCGCTGCTCAAGGGGCGCGCCAACTACGTCTGTCACCACCACCTGCAACGCAACCTGGCCGACGGCCGCTTCACGCAGCGCGACGACGCGGCCTGGCTGCGCCGGATCGCACGCTTTGCCGAAACCAGCACCAGCGGCGACCGCGCCGAGGCCGAGGGAATCCCGGAGGATGCCAACGCCTGGCATTACGCGGTGTCGAGCCGGGAGAACTGCCTGGGCAGCGAGTGCGAGCATTTTCGCGACTGCTTCGTCATGGCGGCGCGCAAGAAGGCGCTCGACGCGGAAGTGGTGGTGGTCAACCACCACCTGTTCTTCGCCGACCTGTGGCTCAAGGATGAAGGCGTCGCCGAGCTCCTGCCCGCCTGCAACACCATCATTCTCGACGAGGCGCACCAGCTCGCCGACACGGCGGCGCAGTTTTTCGGCGAAACCTTCTCCACCGGACAGGTGCTCGATCTTGCCGGCGACACCAAGCGCCAGGCGGCGGTGAAGGCGGGCGATTTTCCCGCGCTGCGCCGCGCCGCCGAGGACCTCACCAAGGCCGCGCGCGACCTGCGCCTCGCCTTTCCACAGAATCCCGTCAAGGCCACCGCGACGGAACTGGGCCGCTACGACAAATGGCCCGACGCGCTGGAAGTCCTGGGCAAATCACTGGATGAGACGACGAAACTGCTGGAAACCCAGGCCGAGCGCGACGCCGACCTGAAAAACTGCTTCGAGCGCGCGCAGGTGTTGCAGGCCACGCTGGCCGGCTGGCAGCGGGCGGACGATCCCGCCACGCCGCGCGTGCACTGGCTCGAAACCACGTTGAGCTCGCTGCTGCTGCATGCCACGCCGTTGTCCGTCGGCGCCCTGTTCGGGGCGCGTCTGGGCGAGCGGGCGCAGGCGTGGATCCTCACCTCCGCCACGCTTGCGGTCGACGGCGACTTCACGCATCTGAAAGCGCGGCTCGGCATCGAGGACGCGGAAACCCTGTGCGTCGACAGCCCCTTCGATTACCCGCGCCAGGGCGTACTCTACGTGCCGCAGGGCCTGCCGGCGCCGAACACCGCTGAATTCACCGAAGCCGTCGTGCAGGCCGCGCTGCCCGTCCTTGAAATCAGCCGCGGCCGTGCCTTCATCCTGTTCACCAGCCTGCGCGCGCTGGAGAAGGCGCGCGCGCTGCTCGCCGACGCGTTCGCGGCACGCGGCTGGGAGTATCCGCTGCTGGTACAGGGCGAGGCACCGAAGAACGAACTGCTGGCACGCTTTCAGCAAGCCGGCAATGCCGTGCTGCTCGGCAGCCAGAGCTTCTGGGAAGGCGTCGACGTGCCGGGCGATGCGCTGTCCGTGGTGGTCATCGACAAACTGCCTTTCCAGCCGCCCGACGATCCGGTCGTCGCCGCGCGCATCGCCCAGGCCGAAAAAAACGGCGGCAAGCCCTTCATGGATTACCAGTTGCCGCACGCCGCGATCACCCTGAAGCAGGGGGCCGGACGCCTCATCCGCAGCGAGACCGACCGCGGTGTGCTGATGATCTGCGATACGCGCCTGGCCGACCGGCCCTACGGTCGCCTGCTGCTCAACGCGCTGCCGGCGATGACGCGGACGAGGAAGCTGGAGGTGGTGAAACGCTTTTTTGCGGCGGAGCGCTCAGTCGTGGCGCGCGCAGCGACGCCGGCCGGTTCGGGCTGAAACACAAGGCGTGATTGGCTAGGGGTGGTCATCTGCCGCGCGGAGTCTCACAGCGTGCGCACGAAAGCCAACACCTCCGCCGCATGGCCCGGCGCGCGCAGGCCGCGCCAGTTTTTTACCAGCTTGCCATCCTTGTCGAACACGAAGGTGCTGCGCTCGATGCCGCGCACCTGCTTGCCGTACATGTTCTTCAGCTTCATCACCCCGAAGCGCTGGCATACCGTTTCATCGGTGTCGGAGAGCAGGTCGAAGGGGAAGCCGTGTTTGGCCTTGAAGCCTTCGTGCGATTTCAGGCTGTCGCGGGAAACCCCGACGACGACGGTTCCGGTCTGCAGAAAATCCTCGTGCAGATCGCGAAACTCCTGGTTTTCCAGCGTGCAGCCGGGCGTGTTGTCCTTGGGATAGAAGAACACGACGACGTTCTTGCCGCGCTGCGCGGAAAGCCGAAAGACGGTGTTGCCGGTGGCGGGCAGTTCGAAGTCGTCGATGACGGGCTCGTTCATGGGCGTGTTTCCGGACGGGATGCGGATTTCAGCAGGACGATGACGGCCCCCGCACCGCCATCGATGGCGCGTGCCTGGCAGAAGGCGAGCACGTCCTCGCGCTGCATCAGCCAGTGGCGCAGCTTGTGTTTCAGCACGGGCAGACGGTTCTTCGAGCCGAGCCCCTTGCCGTGGATGATGCGCACGCAGCGGCGTTCTTCCTTCATGCAGCGGTTGAGAAAGGCGGCCAGCGCGACGCGCGCCTCGTCGCCGGTGTGGCCATGCAGGTCGAGTTCGCCGCGGGTCACCCAGCCACCGCGGCGCAGCTTCCGCATCGCGGCGGCGGGCACGCCGGGGCGCGCGAACAGCAGTTCCTCGCCGGTGGCGGTGGCGGCGTCCCAGTCCCACGGGTCGGCGAGCGCGTCGATGAGCACCTGCTGTTCGTCGCGCAGACGCTGGCGTGCGAGCGGCCGCGGACGCGGGCGGCTGATGTCGGCACGGTTGCCCGTAGGCAGCGGGACGACGTCGGCGACGGCGCGGCGGAACAGTAGCAGGCCGTCGGCTTGAGGTTTGGGTTTGTTCGGCGGTTGCGGGGCAGGCCTGGACGCCTGCTCACGCAGCGTGCGGCGCACACGCGCCAGCGCCTCGAACGAGGCGGGGGCGAGCGCACTGCCGCGGGCGCGCTTCATGCCGTGGCACGCTCAGACCTTGCCGAGCGCGTCGAGGTAGCGCTCGGCGTCGAGCGCCGCCATGCAGCCGGTGCCGGCGCTGGTGACGGCCTGCTTGTAGATCTGGTCCTGCACGTCGCCGGCGGCGAATACGCCCTCGATGCTGGTCGCTGTGGCGTTGCCGTCACGACCCGCGCGGGTGACGATGTAGCCATTGTCGAGCTCGAGCTGGCCTTCGAAGATGCCGGTGTTGGGCTTGTGGCCGATGGCGATGAAAATGCCGGTGAGCGCGATGTCGCGGGTTGCACCGTCCTTCACGCTCTTGATGCGCATGCCGGTGACGCCAGTCTTGTCGCCCAGCACCTCGTCGAGCGTGCTGTCGAGCGCGAGACTGATTTTGCCTTCCTCCACCTTCTCCATCAGGTGCTTGACCATGATCTTCTCGGCCTTGAACGTGTCACGACGATGCACCAGCGTGACATGGCGCGCGATGTTGGCGAGATAGAGCGCCTCTTCGAGCGCGGTGTTGCCGCCGCCGACGACCGCGACGTCCTGGCCCTTGTAGAAGAAGCCGTCACAGGTGGCGCAGCCCGATACACCCTTGCCCATGAAGGCCTGCTCCGAGGGCAGGCCCAGATACATCGCCGAGGCGCCGGTGGCGATGATGAGCGCATCGCAGGTGTAGGTGCCGGAATCGCCGATCAGGGTGAACGGCTTCTCGGTCAGCTTTGCCGTGTGGATCTGGTCGAAGATGATCCCGGTATTGAAGCGTTCCGCGTGGCGCTGCAGGCGGTCCATCAACTCCGGGCCCTGGACGCCGTCGACGTCGCCCGGCCAGTTGTCGACTTCGGTAGTCGTCATGAGTTGGCCACCCTGCTGCATGCCGGTGATCACCACCGGGGTGAGGTTGGCGCGCGCAGCGTAGACGGCCGCGCTGTAACCGGCGGGGCCGGAACCGAGGATGACGAGTTTGTGGTGTTGGGTGCTCATGGCCTGTTTCGGTTCAAGTGGGGGAAGTCCCGTATTCTAACCAAACTTGGCAAGGGTAATTCCATGCGGGCGCGCCGGTATAATTCCCCCTTCAACGTACTTTTCTGGACACTCCCGCTCCGTAATACATGGCGCGTCCCGCACCCCGACCGTCGACCCCGCTGCCGCCGCGCATGCAGCGCCTGCTACGTGAAGCACGTGCCCTGCTGGTAGGAGCTGGCGCGCTGCTGCTGGCAGCGATTCTTGTTACTCACGATACGGCCGATCCCGGCTTCAGCACCACGGGGAGTGGCGGAAACATAGCGAACCTGGGTGGCCGCGCGGGAGCTTACGGAGCCGACTTGCTGCTGATGCTTTTCGGCATCTCCGCCTGGTGGTGGGTGATCCTGGCGCTGGCCTATGTCGTGCGCACCTTCCGCCATCTCGACGATCCACCCCTGGCGGGTGGCCGCCAGCGCTGGTTTCGCCTCGGCGGCTTCGGTTTGCTGCTGCTGGCAAGCTGCGGCGTCGAAAACCTGCGCGCGTGGCACTGGCCGGTGGGGCTGCCCGACGCGGCCGGTGGCGTGCTCGGCACCGGCGCCGGCGAGCTCGCCGGCGCGCTGTTCGGCTTCAACGGTGGCACGCTGATCCTGCTGCTCTTGATGGCGCTCGGTTTCAGCGTCTTTGCCGGCGTGTCGTGGCTGGAAATCGCCGAGCGCACGGGTGAACTGCTGGAGCGTGGCGGGTGGCGGGCCATCGCGGCCTGGCAGGCCTCGCGCGACCGCAAGCTCGGCGAAGTCGCGCAACAGAAACGCGAAGCCAAGGTGTCGGTGGAGAAGAAGAAGATCAGCGACGCAGCGCCGATCCGCATCGAACCGGTGGTCAAGGAAATCCCGCAGTCCGAGCGCGCCATTGCGGAAAAGCAGGCGCCGCTGTTCTCCGACTTGCCCGACTCGCCGCTGCCGCCGCTGCATCTGCTCGATCCCGCCGACGCTGCGGTGGAAACGGCGAGCGCCGAAGCACTCGAATTCACCTCGCTGATGATTGAGCGCAAGCTCGCCGAATTCGGTGTCGAAGTGAAGGTGGTATCGGCCTCGCCCGGCCCGGTGATCACGCGCTACGAGATCGAGCCCGCGGTCGGCGTGAAAGGCAGCCAGATCGTCAACCTGGCGAAGGATCTCGCGCGCACGCTGTCGGTGATCAGCATCCGCGTGGTCGAGGCGATTCCGGGCAAGCACACCATGGGGCTGGAAATTCCCAATGCCAAACGGCAGATCGTGCGCCTGTCCGAGATCCTCGGCTCCAAGGCGTACCACGACAGCGCGAGCCCGCTCACCGTCACGCTCGGCAAGGACATCGCCGGTAATCCCGCGGTGGCGGATCTCGGGAAGATGCCGCACCTGCTGGTCGCCGGCACCACCGGCTCGGGCAAGTCGGTCGGGGTCAACGCGATGATCCTGTCGCTGGTGTACAAATCCGACCCGAGCATGGTGCGCATAATCATGGTCGATCCGAAGATGCTGGAACTGTCGATCTACGAAGGCATTCCACACCTGCTCGCGCCGGTGGTCACCGACATGAAGCAGGCCGCCTGCGCGCTCAACTGGTGCGTCGCCGAAATGGAGCGCCGCTACAAGCTGATGTCGGCGGTCGGCGTGCGCAACCTCGCCGGCTACAACCAGAAGGTACGCGATGCGAGAAAGGCCGGCACGCCGCTCACGCATCCCTTCAGCCTGACGCCGGACGCGCCCGAGCCGCTGGACACCATGCCGATGATCGTGGTGGTCATCGACGAGCTCGCCGACCTCATGATGGTCGTCGGCAAGAAGGTCGAAGAACTCATCGCGCGCCTGGCGCAGAAGGCGCGCGCCGCCGGCATCCATCTCGTTCTCGCTACGCAGCGTCCGAGCGTCGACGTCATCACCGGCCTCATCAAGGCCAACATTCCGACGCGCATCGCTTTCCAGGTGTCGTCCAAGATCGACTCACGCACGATTCTGGATCAAATGGGTGCCGAGGCGCTCCTGGGGCAGGGCGACATGCTCTACCTGCCGCCCGGCACGGGATTGCCGCAGCGCGTGCATGGCGCCTTCGTCTCCGACGCCGAGGTGCATCGCGTCGTCGATTACCTGAAGGCGCTGGGTGAGCCCGATTACGTCGAGGGCGTTCTCGAAGCGGCGGAGGAGGGCGGCGAGGGGGGTGGCGAATTCGGCGAGGCCGTTGCGGAAGCCGACCCGCTCTACGACCAGGCCGTCGCCTACGTGCTCAAATCGCGCCGCGCGTCGATCTCGGCGGTGCAGCGCCAGTTGCGCATCGGCTACAACCGCGCCGCGCGCATGATCGAGGACATGGAACGGGCCGGACTGGTGTCGCCGATGCAGTCGAACGGCAACCGCGACGTGCTGGCGCCGGGCGGCGAGGCATGAGCCGTTTTCACGCGCTGATTCCCGCCGCGGGCAGCGGCGCGCGCATGGGCGGCGAACGCCCCAAGCAGTACCTCGACCTCAATGGCCGGCCGGTCATCGCGCACACCCTCGCGGCGCTGGCGCGCGCCACGCGCATCGCGCGCCTCGTGGTGGTGCTCGCACCCGACGACCGTGAATGGGACCGGCACGACTGGTCGCCGTGGGCGGGGCGTCTCGACGTGCTGCGCTGCGGCGGCGCCACCCGTGCGGACACCGTGCTCAACGGCCTGGACGCGATGGCGGCATGGTGCGCCGCGGATGACTGGGTGCTGGTGCACGATGCCGCGCGTCCCTGCCTGCCGGCCGCCGCGCTGGCGCGTTTGCTCGATCTGGCCGGGGAGGATGCGGTCGGCGGCCTGCTCGCGGTGCCGGTTGCGGATACGCTGAAGCGTGCCGACGCCGACAGCCGCGTCGAGGCGACCGTGCCGCGCGCCGGCCTGTGGCAGGCGCAGACACCGCAGATGTTCCGCCATGGCCCGTTGCGCGCTGGGCTGCGGCAGGGGGGAGCCGGCATGACCGACGAAGCCTCGGCCATCGAGCAGCTCGGCCTGCGTCCGCGCCTGGTCGAATGCGACAGCCGCAATCTCAAGATCACCTATCCGCAGGACCTGCGCCTGGCAAGTCTCATTCTGGAGCGTCTCGATGACTGAAATCCGCATCGGCCATGGCTTCGACGTCCACGCCTTCGCCGAGAACCGCAAGCTCGTCATCGGCGGCGTCGAGATTCCCCATCCCCTCGGCCTTGCCGGACACTCCGATGCCGACGTGCTGCTGCACGCCGTGTGCGATGCCCTGCTCGGCGCGGCGGGTCTGGGCGACATCGGCCGCCACTTCCCCGACAGCGACATGGCGTTCGCCGGCATCGACAGCCGCATCCTGCTGCGCCGCGTCGCCCAGCACCTGCACGAGCGCGGTTGGCGCGTCGGCAACGTCGATGCGACCGTCATCGCGCAGGCGCCGAAACTGGCGCCGTATATCGCACGCATGAGCGCGCATATCGCCGACGATCTCGGTATCACCATCGAGCGTGTCAACGTCAAGGCGACCACCACGGAGAAGCTCGGCTTCACCGGGCGTGGCGAAGGCATCGCCAGCGAGGCGGTGTGCCTGATCGAGCGTGGCTGAAACGGAAGCGCCGGAGAGCCTGCGCCTGTTCTTCGCCCTGTGGCCGGACGCGGCCACGCGCGACGCGCTGAACCGTGCCGGCAAATGGCTGCACCGGCACTGGGACGGCCGTCGCATGCACGCCGACACCCTGCACATTACCCTCGCCTTCATCGGTGCCACGCCTGCCGCGCGGCTCGAGACGCTGATCGCCTGCGCGGATGCCGTGGCGGCGGATGCCTACGAATTCACGCTCGACACCGCCGGTTACTGGCGCCACAAGCGCATTGGCTGGCTGGGCGCGCAGCGGGTGCCTGCGCAGCATGCCGAACTGGTCGAGAGGCTGAACGAGAGCCTGCAGGCCGCGGGTTTTCCTGTCGATGTGCGTCCCCAGGTGCCGCATGTGACCCTGCTGCGCAACACCTCGGGCGGCGACATTCCGCAATGCCGGCCGGTATCCTGGACCGTCGGCGAGTTCGCGCTGGTGAAATCGGTCACCGACCCTGACGGCGCGCATTACACGGTGATCCGGCGCTGGCCGCTGGCGCCGAACATCGCACCGGCGCCAGCCTGACCGGGAGATGCTTCGGCCCCTCTGTGCAGTTTGCGTTTCCTTAAAGAAAACAGGGGCAATGCCGAAATAGATACTGTCTAAAACCAAACAAGACTGGGATCGATGGAGGCTTCGCCGAGGATGCCTGACAGTCGCACCGCAGCGGCACGCGCCGTGCGCGTGCCGGTCTCGTCGTGGGCGATTGCGCTGGCACTGTTCTGGACCACCGTCGTCGCCGTGTCGGTGGGGTGGAACGTCAGCCAGGTCCGCGAGTTGGTGCTCGAACAGGCGCGCATCGAACTGCGTGCCAATTATTTCAAGGATCTGTCCTTTCGCAACTGGGCGACACGCCATGGTGGCGTGTATGTTCCAGTCACCGCCGAGACGCAGCCCGATCCCTACGTGGCCGGCATGCCGGAACGCGACGTTCGCACGCCCTCCGGGCGCGTTCTGACGCTTATCAACCCGGCGCTGATGGTGCGCCAGTTCAACGAGCTGGCAAAAGAGGATTCGGGCGCGCAGGCCCATCTCAGCAGCCTCAAGCCGCTCAACCCCGGCAACCGGCCTGACGCTTGGGAGGCAAGTGCCCTGTCGAAGTTCGTCACGGGTACGGAGGAAGTGACCGGGATCGCCGACATCGACGGCCAGCCGTATCTGCGCCTCATTCGTCCCATGAAGATGAGTGAAAAATGTCTGGTCTGTCATGCCGGGCAGGGCTACCGGATCGGCGACGTGGCCGGCGGGGTCAGCGTGTCGGTGCCCCTGGCGCCCTTGCAGCAGGCGGGCGATGCGCGCATTCGCTCGCTGGTGCTCTGGCATGGTGTCCTGTGGCTGCTCGGAGTCAGCGGCATCGGTGTCACGGCGCGTCAGCTACGGCGGCGCATCGACGAACAGGGCGTCATGCACCGGCAACTGGAAGCGCACCAGGCACGCACGCGCGCGATCCTGGGTGCCTCGCTCGACGGCATCATCGCGATCGACGCCGCCAACCGCATCATCGACTGGAACAGCCAGGCCGAACAGGTCTTTGGCTGGCGGCGCGACGAGGCGCTCGGACGTTCGTTGTCCGCAACCATCATTCCCGAACGCTTCCGGGCCGCGCACGAAGCCGGCCTGAGCCGCCACCTGGGTGCCGGTGCGGACGCGCCACCGCCGACACTGATCGGCAAGCGCGTCGAACTCGTCGGCCTGCACCGGGACGGCCATGAGTTTCCCATCGAGATATCCATTGCGCGGATGGATACCGCCGGCGAACCCTGCTTCAGCGCTTACGTGCGCAACATCAGCGAACGCAAGGACGCGGTGGAAAAGATCAACCGAGACTATCACATCCAGCGCGTTCTGGCAGAGCTGCTGGAAACCGCGATGCGCCCGGCGCCTTTCGAGCAGCGGCTGCAACTCGCTCTGGAACTGATCCTGTCGACACCATGGCTGGCCCTCAAAGGCTCCGGCAGCATCTTTCTCGCCGATGCGGCATCGGGCAAGCTGCGCATGGCCGCCAGACTCGGCCTGTCCGCAGCCATCGAAAAAACCTGTGCCACGGTTGAACTGGGGCACTGCCTGTGCGGGCGTGCAGCGGCGTCCAGGGAGATCGTATTTGCCGACTGCATCGATGCCCGGCACGACGTGGTCGTTCCCGGCATGTCGGCGCACGGTCACTATTGCGCGCCCATCCTGTACGACGACAGACTGCTCGGCGTGCTGAACCTGTACCTCGACGAGCATCATCGACAGACCGCCGACGAAGTCCGTTTCATTACGGCCGCGACCCACGCGGTGGGCGGCATGATCCAGCAGCACCACGCGGAAGAACAGTTGCGCCATCATGCCTACCATGACGCCCTGACCGGCATGCCCAACCGCATGTTGTTTATGGACCGTCTCGCGCAGCGCCTGGCGTTGGGCGAACGCCAGAAGACCAGTCACTACGCGGTGCTCTATCTCGACCTCGACCGTTTCAAGACGGTCAACGACAGCCTTGGCCACGCCCTGGGTGACCAGCTCATTCTCGAGGTGAGCCGACGTCTCCATGCGTGTATGCGGCCGGGGGACACCGTCGCGCGCCTGGGCGGGGACGAATTCACCATCCTGCTCGAAGACGTCGACGATCCGACCGATGCGCTGCGCGTGGCCGAGCGTCTTCACGCCGCGCTGCAACCGCCGGTCATGCTCGAAGGACACGAAATTTTCGTGTCGACCAGCCTCGGTATCGTCGTCACCGCATGGGACGGCCGCCAGGCCGCCGATCTGCTGCGCGATGCCGACACCGCGATGTATCGTGCCAAATCCAGGGGACCCGGCCAGACCGTGCTGTTCGACGGGCAGATGCACCAGCGCGCCGTGGCGCAACTCACGCTGGAATCGGAATTGCGTCGTGCCGTCGAACGCGGGGAACTGCGCCTGCACTACCAACCCATCGTCGATGCCACAACGGGTGAACTGTTCGGCTTCGAGGCGCTGGTACGCTGGCAGCATCCCGAGCGCGGCATGATCTCGCCGCTGGAATTCATCCCGCTGGCGGAGGAAACCGGACTCATCAACGATATCGGCGAATGGGTGCTGGTGGAAGCGTGTCGCCAATTGCGGGCATGGCGCGAGGCCTCACCGGAGCGCCCCGACCTGTATATGAGCATCAACCTTTCGGCTCGGCAGTTCCTGCAGTCCGACCTGCTGGCGCGCGTCGGTACAGCGATCACGCACGCGGGTGTGGAGCCGCACCACATTGCACTGGAAATCACCGAAAGCGTGCTGATGCACAACCGCGAAGCCACGCACAGGACTTTGCGCGACCTGAAGGCACTGGGCGTGAACCTCTATGTGGACGATTTCGGTACCGGCTACTCCTCGCTCAGCTACCTGCAGAATTTTCCGTTCGATGCGCTGAAGATCGACCGCGCCTTCGTCAGTCGTCTTGCTCCGGGCATCGAGGAAATGGAAATGGTATCGACCATCATTTCCATCGCGCGCAACTTCAACATGAGCGTGATCGCGGAAGGCGTGGAAAACACCGGCCAGCTCGACCGCCTGGTCGCCCTGGGATGCCGCAAGGTGCAGGGCTTCCATTTCTCGCCACCCTTGCCGGCGGATGCTGCGGGTGCGCTGGTGGCCGCCGGCGCACCCGCCTGAGGGTGTGTCAGGCCATTGCCTGCGCGATGCGCTTGAGCGCCTTCTCCAGATTGGCCTGCGAGGTGGCGAACGAGAGGCGGATGTAGCCTTCCGCGCCGAAGGCCGAGCCGGGAACGACGGCGACGTCGGCCGATTCCAGCAGGTATTCGGAGAAGGCGATGTCGGTGCCCTGCTCGATGACGTCGCGATTGAGCAGGTTCTGGATCGCCGGGCGCACGTCGGGGAAGGCGTAGAACGCACCGCCACTGTCGACGCAATGGAAACCCGGAATGGCGTTGAGCGCATCGACCACGTAGCGGTGGCGTGCCTTGAAGGCGTCGAGCATGGGCGCCATGCAGCCCTGGTCGCCGTTCAGCGCGGCTTGCGCCGCCACCTGTGAGATCGAGGTCGGGTTGGAGGTCGACTGCGACTGCACATTGGTCATGGCGCGCAGGATGGCTTCCGGGCCGGCGGCGTAGCCGATGCGCCAGCCGGTCATCGAGTAGGCTTTCGACACGCCGTTGAGCACCAGGGTGCGGCTGTAGAGGTCGGGACAGACGTTGAGGATGTTGACGAAGGGCGCGCCGTTCAGGCGGATGTGCTCGTACATGTCGTCGGAGGCGATCAGTACGCGTGGGTGTTTTCTCAGCACTTCACCCAGCGCCGCCAACTCGTCCCGGGTGTACATGGCACCGGTCGGATTCGACGGGCTGTTGATGACGAACAGGCGCGTGTTCGGCGTGATCGCCGCTTCCAGTTGTGTCGGGGTGATCTTGAAGCCCTGCTCGATACCGGCCTCGACGATCACCGGTTTGCCGTCGGCGAGGATCACGATGTCGGGATACGAGACCCAGTACGGCGCGGGGATGATGACCTCGTCGCCGGGGTCGATCACCGCCTGCACCAGGTTGAAGAAACTCTGCTTGCCGCCGCACGACACCAGGATCTGTTTGGGGCCGTAGTCGAGGCCGTTGTCGCGCTTGAACTTGGCGATGATCGCCTGCTTCAGGGCAGGGGTGCCGTCGACCGCGGTGTATTTGGTGAAGCCGTCGTGGATCGCAGCGATCGCCGCGTCCTTGATGTGCTGTGGCGTATCGAAGTCGGGTTCGCCGGCACCCAGGCCGATGATGTCGCGGCCGGTCGCCTTCAGGGCGGCGGCGCGGGCGGTGACGGCCAGGGTGGGCGAGGGCCTGATGGCCTGAACGCGGCGGGAGAGTTCCACAGTGGTTCCTTCATGCATCCCTTGAGGATGCTACTATCGACAGGTTTTAGCCGCGAAATTCTACCTGTGTTCGTGACCTTCCCCAATAGCCCCTTCCGGCTGTTCCAGCCGTTTCCCCCGGCCGGCGACCAGCCCGCCGCGATCGACCAGCTGGTCGCGGGCATCGAGGATGGCCTGTCGTTCCAGACCCTGCTGGGAGTGACCGGCTCGGGCAAGACCTTCACCATGGCCAACGTCATCGCCCGCACCGGCCGCCCGGCGCTGATCATGGCGCCCAACAAGACCCTGGCGGCGCAGCTTTACTCGGAAATGCGCGAGTTCTTCCCGGAAAACGCGGTCGAGTACTTCGTCTCCTACTACGATTACTACCAGCCCGAGGCCTACGTGCCGGCGCGCGACCTGTTCATCGAGAAGGACTCCAGCATCAACGAGCACATCGAGCAGATGCGGCTGTCGGCGACGAAATCGCTGCTGGAGCGGCGCGACACCGTCATCGTGTGCACGGTATCGGCGATCTACGGTATCGGCGACCCGGTCGATTATCACAGCATGATCCTGCACCTGCGCGAGAACGGGAAGCTGACCCAGCGCGAGGTCATCACGCGCCTGACGCAGATGCAGTACGAGCGCAACGATTTCGAGTTTTCGCGCGGCCATTTCAGGGTGCGCGGCGACGTCATCGACATCTTCCCGGCGGAACATGCGGAGACCGCGCTGCGCGTCGAACTGTTCGACGACGTGGTGGAAACCCTGCACCTGTTCGATCCGCTGACCGGGCAGATCCTTTCCAAGGTCGCGCGCTTCACCGTGTTCCCGTCGAGCCATTACGTCACGCCGCGCGAGACGACGCTGCGCGCGGTGGAGGCGATCAAGGCCGAGCTGCGCGAGCGGCTGGAGTTCTACTACGCCAACAACAAGCTGGTCGAGGCGCAGCGGCTGGAACAGCGCACGCGCTTCGATATCGAGATGATGGTCGAGCTGGGTTTCTGCAAGGGCATCGAGAACTACTCGCGGCACCTCTCCGGACGCAAGCCGGGCGAGCCGCCGCCGACGCTCATCGACTACCTGCCGAAGGACGCGCTGATGATCATCGACGAATCACACGTCACGGTGACGCAGGTCGGCGGCATGTACAAGGGCGACCGTTCACGCAAGGAGAACCTCGTCGACTACGGCTTCCGCCTGCCGTCCGCGCTGGACAACCGGCCGTTGAAATTCGAGGAATTCGAGGCACTGATGCCGCAGACCATCTTCGTCTCGGCGACACCGGCCAAATACGAGGCCGAGCACGCCGGCCAGGTCGTCGAGCAACTGGTGCGGCCGACCGGCCTGGTCGACCCGTTGGTCGAGGTGCGCCCGGTGGCGACGCAGGTCGACGACCTGATGAGCGAAGCAAAGAAGCGTATCGCTGTCGGCGAGCGCGTGCTGGTCACCACGCTGACCAAGCGCATGGCCGAGGACCTCACCGACTACCTGGCCGAGCATGGCATCAAGGTGCGTTATCTGCATTCCGACATCGATACCGTCGAGCGCGTCGAAATCATCCGCGACCTGCGGCTCGGCGAGTTCGACGTGCTGGTCGGCATCAACCTGCTGCGCGAGGGCCTCGACATCCCCGAAGTCTCGCTGGTGGCGATCCTCGATGCCGACAAGGAAGGCTTCCTGCGCTCCGAGCGTTCGCTGATCCAGACCATCGGCCGCGCTGCGCGCCACCTTCACGGCACCGCGATCCTCTACGCCGACCGGGTCACCGACTCGATGCGTCGCGCCATCGACGAGACCGAGCGCCGCAGGAACAAGCAGCTCGCGTTCAACGCCGCGCACGGCATCACCCCGCGCGGGGTGCAGAAACGCATCAAGGACATCATCGACGGCGTGTACGATGCCGATGCCTCGCGCCAGGAACTCAAGGCCGCGCAGACCGTGGCGGCGTACAGGGTGATGGACGAAAAGGCGCTGACCCGCCAGGTCAAGAAGCTGGAAAAAGAGATGATGGATGCGGCGAAGAATCTCGAATTCGAGAAGGCCGCGGAACTTCGCGACCAGTTGAAGGAACTGAAACAGGTGTTATTCGGAGTGGAAGAGCATGACTAGGGTTTTGATGGTATGCATGGGCAATATCTGCCGCTCACCCATGGCGGAAGGCATGTTGCGCAAGGCGCTGCAGGACGCCGGCCTCGAGCGTCAGGTGGAAGTGGACTCGGCCGGCACCCACGCCTATCACATTGGCTCGCCGCCCGACCCGCGCGCGCAGCAGGCGATCCGCCGGCGCGGCATCGACATCAGCGATCTGCGCGGGCGTCACGTTGCCGACGAGGATTTCGAGCGCTTCGATTACATCCTGGTGATGGACGGCGACAACTACGAACGCGTCGTCGCACGCGCGCCCGTGCATCATCACGGCAAGGTGCGGCGCCTGCTGTCGTTCAGCCGCAGGTTTCCCAACCTCGACGTGGTCGATCCGTATTACGGCGGCCCGCAGGGGTTCGAGGAGAACCTCGACATGATCGAGGACGCAGTGCAGGGACTCATACGCGAAATCACCAGCGACCCGACGCGCGGGCGGAACTGAGCGCCCTCCCTGTAGGAGCACCCGCAAGGGGCAGGCCGTGGTTGTAATGCCAATGAATTGGCAACAACCACGCACCGGTGCCTTTATGCCCTCCGGGTGCTCGCCGCGATTGGGGCGGTGGAACCATCACGGCATCGGGCCGGGGGCGGCCCTCCTACAACAGCGTGGCCCCTGTAGGAAGCGGCGCCCTCGCCGCGATTGGGGCGGTGGAATCATCACGGCATCGGGCCGGGGGCGGCCTTCCACAGGGGGAACGCTGTATGCCCTGCCTGCCGGGGGAGGGTTAAGTGTCCTGTGTTTCCACCTGAACCAGCGGCTCGTCGACCACCGTTGCCTGCGGGCGCGGGCGGCGGCGGGTGGGGTGGGGCGCGGCCGGGGTCGCGGTGTCCTCGACCGGGCTTGCCGGTGGGGCGGCGGTTTCCACCTGCATCAGGCTGACCGCTTCGGCTTCCTGGTGCACGGTGGGGCGGCGCCGGCGGCGGGGACGCGCGGGGGCGCCCGTTTCGCCCGCTTCGCTCGCGGCGGACCGGGTTTCCACCTGCTGCAGATCCGCCTTGCTGCTTGCCAGTTCGGCCAGGATCGCCGCGGGGGATGCGGTCACCGCACCCGGCAGGGGCGCCGCGGGGGCTTCGACCGCGTCCAATTGTAGCGGCTGCTGTGCCGGCGCGGCCGCAACAATGTCGGCGGCCGGTGCGGGTTTCCGTGCGGGGGCGGGTTTGCGCGCAACCTCGACAATGGCGCGGTAGCCGGCGATTTCGATCACCGCATGCGGTGCGCTGCCGTTCGTGCCCGCGGACGTTTCCGGACGTGCCTCGCGCGGGCGGCGGTTGCCGCGCCCACGGCGGCTGCGCGGCTCGCGCTTTTCGTCACCCGCTGCTTCGCGCGGCGCTTCGGTGGTTTCCGGTGTGCGCACAGTGACTTCGGCTTCGGGACGCGGCTTGGGCTGGCGCGGTTGGCGCGGCGGCTTGGCGGGTTGCTCGGCGCGTGCTTCGCGCGGTGCCTGCTCGGTGCGACCTTCCGTGGTGCGTGCTTCGCCGTTGCGTGCTTCGCCGTTGCGTGCTTCGCCGCGCCCTTCACCGCGGCTGCGACGCTGACCGGCCGGTTTGCGCTCGCGCCGTTCGGCGGGGCGCTCGGTGCGGGAGGGGGCGGCAACCGGTGCGAGCGCTGCAGGAACGGGCTCGGCGCCGGGGGCGGTTTCCTCGCCGCGTTTTCTGAACCAGCCGAAAATGCGGTCGAACAGGCCAGGTTGCGCGACCGGCTGGGCGGGCACGGCGGGTTGCGCTGCAACAGGCATCGGCTGCGGCGGCGGGGCGATGGACTTGACGGCGGCCTCCTGGCGCGCCGGTGCCGCAGCGGCCGCGGTCTGGTAGGTCGCCTCGCTTTCCGGCACGGCCATCATCCTGTAGCTCGGCTCGCCGGCGTCGCGCTGATTCAGCTCGTCGTGGCGCAGGCGGGTGATGGTGTAGTTCGGGGTCTCCATGTGGATGTTGGGGATCAACACCACATTGACCTTCAGCCGCGATTCGATGGCGTGGATGTCGACGCGCTTCTCGTTCAGCAGGAAGGTGGCAACGTCGACCGGCAGTTGCACGTGCACCGCGCCGGTGTTCTCCTTCATCGCCTCTTCCTGCAGGATGCGCAGGATATGCAGCGCAGAGGACTCGGTGCCGCGGATGTGGCCGGTGCCGTGGCAGCGCGGGCAGGTGTTGTAGCTGGTCTCGCCGAGCGAAGGCTGTAGCCGCTGGCGCGACATTTCCAGCAGGCCGAAGCGGGAGATCTTGCTGGTCTGCACGCGCGCGCGGTCGTGGTGCAGGGCATCGCGCAGGCGGTTCTCGACCTCGCGCTGATGCTTGGCGTTCTCCATGTCGATGAAGTCGATCACGATCAGGCCGCCGAGGTCGCGCAGGCGCATCTGGCGGGCCACTTCGTCGGCCGCTTCGAGGTTGGTGTTGTAGGCGGTCTGCTCGACGTCGCTGCCCTTGGTGGCGCGCGCCGAGTTGACGTCGACCGACACCAGCGCCTCGGTGTGGTCGATGACGATGGCGCCGCCCGAGGGGAGGTTGACCGTACGCGAGAACGCCGACTCGATCTGGTGTTCGATCTGGAAGCGCGAGAACAGCGGGACGTCGTCGCGGTAATGCTTGACCTTGTTGACGTTGGCCGGCATCACGTGCGCCATGAACTGCTGCGCCTGCTCGTAGACGTCTTCCGTGTCGATGAGAATCTCGCCGATGTCGGGCGAGAAGTAGTCGCGGATGGCGCGGATCACCAGACTGCCTTCCTGGTAGATCAGGAAGGCGCCCGACATCGACTGCGCGGCGCCGTCGATGGCTTTCCACAGGCTCAACAGATAATTGAGGTCCCACTGGAATTCCTCGGCGTTGCGGCCGATGCCGGCGGTGCGCGCGATCAGGCTCATGCCGTCCGGGACGTCGAGCTGGGCGAGCGTGTCGCGCAGTTCGTTGCGCTCCTCGCCCTCGATGCGGCGCGACACGCCACCGCCGCGCGGGTTGGTCGGCATCAGCACGACATAGCGGCCAGCCAGCGAGACGTAGGTGGTGAGCGCCGCCCCCTTGTTGCCGCGTTCGTCCTTTTCCACCTGGACCAGGAGTTCCTGGCCTTCCTTCAGGTTGTCGGGGACGCGGCCGCCGTTGGGCAGGCAGGAGCGGGCGATTTCCTTGAACGGCAGGAAGCCGTGGCGTTCGCAGCCGTAGTCGACGAACGCGGCCTCCAGGCTGGGTTCGACGCGGGTGATGACACCCTTGTAGATGTTGCCCTTGCGTTGTTCCTTGCTGGCGGACTCGATGTCAAGGTCGACCAGCTTCTGGCCGTCGACGATGGCAACCCGGAGTTCTTCCGCCTGGGTTGCGTTGAAAAGCATGCGCTTCATTTTTTCTCCCGCGCGCGTGCATACGGGACAGGCCAGACTGCCGCTGGATCAGCGGCTCATGCGATCACGAATGAGGTTGTGTGAAGGGGCATGGGCGAAGTGTCCTGTTCCTGGAGCGTGCCGCCGGCAGCGCCGGACGGTTTTTTCCGGTTCCCGCCACGGAGGTTGAATCCGGGGCGTGAACACCGATGTCGTATGCTGGTTGTCGCGTCATTGATAACATCGCTGCTTTGCCGAGTGGCGCGGCGGGTGGTTTCGACTGCTCGCGCGGCGCGAGGTGCGCCGGGGGAGCAGGAATCCAGACGGGCCGGACAGGCGGCGGCCGGTGAGCGTTTTAACCGGCATGGAATCCATGTGTGCAGGCAAGCCAGGGCCTGAACCGGCAATAGTATATATGCAAATGAAGGACTTAGAGAAAATTTCGGTCAGGCGTGTCAAGGTCGGCGATGAAGCCGACGGGCAGCGGCTCGACAACTTTCTGCTGGCGCGGCTCAAGGGCGTGCCGAAAAGCCGCCTGTACAAGCTGGTGCGCGGCGGCGAGGTGCGTGTCAACGGCGGCCGCGTCGACGTCGGCCATCGCCTGCAGGCCGGCGACGAGGTGCGCATTCCGCCGGTGCGCACGGCGGCCCCCGCGCAGCCCGCCGTGGCGACGCTGCCGCCCTCGGTCAACCGGCTGCTGCCGCACGTCCTCTACCGCGACGACGCGCTAATCGCGCTGGACAAGCCCTCCGGCATGGCGGTACACGGCGGCAGCGGCGTATCGCGCGGGGTGATCGAGCAACTGCGCCTGGAACTGCCGGAATGCCGTTACCTCGAACTGGTGCACCGGCTCGATCGCGAGACCTCGGGCGTGCTGCTGGTCGCGCTGAAACGCCGCGCGCTCACCGGCCTGCACGCCGCAATGCGCGAGGGCCGCATCGAAAAGCGCTACCTCACCCTGGTGGCGGGACGCTGGCCGAACCCGGTGCAGCACGTCAAGCTGCCCCTGCACAAGCGCGTCACCGACGAAGGGGAGAAACGCGTCAGCGTGCGCAACGAAGGCCAGGCCGCGCACACTGTCTTCCGCCGTCTGCAGGTGTTCGACGGCTTTACCCTGCTGGAAGCGGAACTGAAGACCGGTCGCACCCATCAGATTCGCGTGCATACCTCGCATCTGGGCTTTCCCATCGCGGGGGACGACAAATACGGTGATTTCGAACTCAACCGGCAGCTCGCGAAGCAGGGCCTCAAGCGCATGTTCCTGCATGCCGCAAAGCTGGTGTTCGAGCACCCGATCACCGGCGAGCGCATGACCGTCGAAGCGCCTTTGCCCGTCGACCTGGCTTCTTTTCTGGATACGTTGAACCATGCCCAAACAATTTGACCTGCTGATCTTCGACTGGGACGGCACCCTGATGGACTCCGCCGGCGTCATCGTCGAGTCCATCCAGCGCGCCTGCCTGGATATCGGCGTGCCCGCGCCATCGGAGCGTGCCTCGCGCCAGATCATCGGGCTCGGCCTCGTGCAGGCGTTGCAGACGCTGCTGCCGGACTTGAGTGCCGATGCCTACCCGCATCTGGTCGAGCGCTATCGCCATCATTATCTCGGACGCGACCTCGACATTCCCCTGTTCGCCGGCGTCGACGCAGGCGTGCCGGCCCTGGCCGGGTGGGGATTCACCCTTGCGGTCGCCACCGGCAAGAGCCGCCTCGGCCTTGCCCGCGCGCTCGAATCCAGCGGGCTGGGTGGGTGTTTCGCCGCCACGCGCTGCGCCGACCAGACCCATTCCAAGCCGCATCCCGCGATGGTGCTCGAGCTCATCGACGAGCTCGACGCCGACCCCGCGCGCACCCTGGTGATCGGCGACACCAGCCATGACCTCCTCATGGCGGCGAATGCCGGCGTCGCCAGCCTGGGCGTCACCTACGGCGCGCACGAGCCCGACGACCTGCAGCCGCACGCTCCACTGGCACTGCTCGACAGCTTCACCGAGGTGCAGGCATGGCTGGCCGCGAACGCCTGATCTGCGCCTCGGACGATCTCGTCGAGACGGGACGGGGGGTGCGCTTCGCGGTCGAGCGCCACGGCAGGCCCGAGCCGGCCTTTGCCGTGCGTTTCGAGGGTGTGGCGCGCGCCTTCCTCAACCGCTGCGGCCACCTGCCGCAGCAACTCGACTGGCAGGAAGGCGAGTTCTTCGACGACTCCCGGCTATACTTGATTTGCGCCACGCACGGCGCGCTGTACCATCCGGGGAGCGGCGCGTGCGTCGGCGGGCGCTGCGCCGGGCGCGGGCTGATCGCGTTGCCGGTCACCGAGCACGGCGGCCACGTCTATGTGATGGAAGAATACGAATGAACGAATCGGAAAAACCCGCCGCCCCCAACTGGGAACGCGAGGTGCTGGAAAAACTCGCGATGGCCGCGATCAACGAGCAGCGGCGCACCCGCCACTGGGGCATCCTGTTCAAGACGCTCGGCTTTCTCTATCTGTTCATCGTTCTTTTTCTTGCCGCGGGCTGGTTTCGCGGCGACGGCGTCGCGCTGCCCAAGGCGCACACGGCGCTCATCGATCTGCAGGGCGTGATCGCCTCCGACCAGGCCAGCGCCGACACGCTCATCGGCAGTCTGCAAAGTGCGTTCGAGGACAAGAAGACCAAGGGCATCGTCCTGCGCATCAACAGCCCCGGCGGGAGTCCGGTGCAGGCCGGGCAGATCTACGACGAGATCAGGCGCCTGCGCACGCTGCATCCTAAAATCCCGCTATACGCCGTGGTCGACGACATCTGCGCGTCCGGCGGCTATTACGTCGCCGCCGGCGCCGACAAGATCTTCGTCGACAAGGCGAGCATCGTCGGTTCCATCGGCGTGCTGATGGACGGCTTCGGCTTCACCCAGACCATGGAAAAGCTCGGCGTCGAGCGCCGCCTGCTTACCGCGGGACAGAACAAGGGTTTCCTGGACCCCTTTTCGCCGGTCGACCCCGCGCAGCAGGCGTACGCCAGGCAGATGCTCGAGGAAATCCACGGGCAGTTCATCGCCGTGGTGCGCGAGGGCCGCGGCAAGCGGCTGAAGGAAACGCCGGAAATCTTCAGCGGTCTGGTATGGAGCGGCGAAAAGAGCATCCAGCTCGGCCTTGCCGATGCCTTGGGTACGGTCGAGTCGGTTGCACGCGACGTCATCAAGGCCGAGGACATCGTCGATTACACCCGGCGGGAGAGTCTCGCCGAACGACTGGCCGGCCGCCTCGGGGCCACCATGGCGAAAGCCTGGGCGCCCTTCGCGCAGCCGGGCGTGAACCTGCGTTGAATCCCGACTACCGGCCCATTCCCTGCGACGAGCACGAACGCCTGGAGCTTGCCGTGCTCAAGCGGCAATGGCTGGACCTCAGGGTGGACGGCGCGACGCAGCGCCTGCTGCCCCTCGACGTCTACACGCGCGACGGCGCCGAATGGCTGCGCGTGCAAACGCCCGAGGGCGACACGCTCACGCTCCGACTCGACCGGCTGACCTTCTGATCGCGGAGGGTCGAAGCGGTCGGCGTGCACGGGACGCATGAAGCCGTCTCCTTGTCCGGAATCGAAAATCGTGTCGAACACTCGCGTCGCCGAGACGCACCATCCCCTGCTCATCGCCTTCGTGGTGGCCGCCCTGTCAATGCTGGCGCCGTTCACCATCGACACCTATCTGCCTTCGTTTCCCGCCATCGCCGCCGATTTCGGCGCGAGCCATGCGCAGATGCAGCAGACCATGGGGGTGTATCTGCTCGCCTTTGCCGTGACGACCTTGATCTACGGACCCTTGTCCGACGGCTTCGGCCGCCGGCCGGTGATCATCGGCGCCTTGCTGCTGTATGTGCTGGGCAGTGCCGGTGCCGCGCTGGCTTCCAGCATCGGTGGCCTGCTGTTCTGGCGCGTGGTGCAGGGTTTGTCGGCCGGCGCCGGTGTCGTGGTGGGGCGGGCGATGGTGCGCGATGCCTTCAGCGGCCATCATGCCCAGCGCGTGCTGTCCCAGGCCATGCTGATCTTTGCCGTTGCGCCGGCGATCGCGCCGATGATCGGTGGCATGTTGCAGCACGGGTCCGGCTGGCGCGCGGTATTCTGGTTCCTCGCCTTGCTCGGTGTCATCGAACTTCTCATCATCGGCTGGCGCGCTCCGGAGACCTTGCCCGCCGAGCGACGCCACTCGCTGCACCCGGCGAAAGTGGCCGGCGCCTACGGCAGGGCGCTGCGCCACAAGCGCTTCATGGGGCTGGTCCTGGCGTTCGCGCTGAATTTTGGCGGATTCTTCATCTATATCGCCGGTGCGCCGGTCCTGCTGTACGAACATCTGCATCTGGGCCCCAACGATTTCTGGATGCAGTTCGTGCCCATGGTGGGCGGTCTGATGTGCGGCTCCTACGCTTCGAGCCGGCTGGCGGGGCGCATGACGCCGCAGCGCAGCATTGGCATCGGCTATGGGGTGATGCTCGGCGCGAGCGCCCTCAACGTTGCGCAGGCCTGGCTGCTGCCACCCGCGCCGGTGAATGTGCTGGCACCGCTGGTGCTCTATGCCTTCGCGGTTTCCTTCACCATGCCCAGTCTCACGCTGCTGGCGCTGGACTGCTTCCCGCGTAACCGCGGCATGGCCGCCGCAGTCCAGTCCTTCATGCAGGTGGGTTTCAATGCGCTGGTAGCGGTACTGCTGGTGCCGCTGGCCGTCGACCATGTGTCGGGGCTTGCGTTCGGCATGCTGGTCCTGGCGTGCGCGGGTTTCCTCGTCTGGCGATGGCAGGAACGCCTTCCTGTAACGGTCCTGTCCTGATCGTGCGGGGAAGCGGGATGATCCGGATGGGTTGACGGCGTGCTCCAACCAGGCACCCTGATCGCCAGATTGAAAGCGCCGCGGTGCCGTCTCTAGTTCGATGCGTCGCTTTTGGCGGGCCCGGCCTTGCGACCCGGCGCGACCGGCGGCACATAGCCGGAAATCCTGCACTGGATACCCTCGATGCGCTTGTCGCCCTTGAAGTGGGTCACGGTGCATTGGGATATTTCTCCGCGTGTCGCCAGGTCGGCCAGCGACTTGCGTACCTGGGCCAACGCGATCCCGGTCGCCGATGCGATCTCCAGGTCGAGCAACTGCCCATGCTTTTTCAGATGGCTCAGGACTTGGTCTGTCTGCATGTCGATTCCTTTGACAAGTGGAGGGGCGTGCGACCCAAGGCGGGCCTCGAGTCAATCCAGAAACAGGTAAAAGCAAAAAGCCACCCCGCAGGATGGCCTGTTTGCTTGTCGTGTCTGGCTCCCCGACCTGGGCTCGAACCAGGGACCTGCGGATTAACAGGCCTTCCGGGGCCTCTGCTAGCCGCATTTAAACACATTTAGACGCATAGACGAAGCAACAAAAAACCCGGCACGCAGCCAGGTGTCTTTGCAGCACTCGATGGCTTCAGGCCATCGCTAAAATTTGCCGCATATCAAGTTCTCCGCGTTCATGCATTGCTGACCAGCGCAGCGCCTTGGGGTCATTGTTGAGCAGACGAAGGAAGTAGCGCGTGAGTTTAGGCAGATACTCTTTTGGCACTTGCGATAGTTTTTCATACAGGTCGCGTTGCAGCGGCGAATAACCGACGCCAGTTATAAGCCAATCAATGCTGATATTCAGGTCTTGAGCAACCAAGAGCAGCGTGTAGCTGTTGCGGGGTATGGCGCCGCCTATCAGCCAACGCTATGCCGTGCGCGCCTTGCGCCCTGTGGCAGCCACCAGGCGATTGATTTTCTCTTGGGTGTCGGTAATGCCGCGATGCTTGAAAGCCTCGTTCAAACGCTCGGCAAAGGTAGAATTGGCAGCAGCCATGATCGTGTTCTCCAGTAACGCGATTGCGGTCAGGGGCTTCCAGGTGTTGACGCACTTGGACGGCCCCGCTAATCCAACAGGGTGTCGGACGTTTTTATCCTACGCCGACATGCGCCGAAAGAAAACCTCCCCGTCAGAATCGACGCAGCGCGCTTTATTTCTGCCCGTCGATACCATCATCCCAACCCAATGCATTTAACGCCGCCAGGACGTACTGCGGGTGCTGCAGCATGGCGGCAGCAAGGCGGGCTGTTTGCAGGCTTGGGAACGTGGCGCACAGGTAAGGTTCAGGGTTTGCCAGCGCGCGGTCGGCAGCGCGTGCAAAGATTCTGAAGCGGGCGGATTTCGGGAGTCGTTGCGCAGCGCCGGTGCAGCGCATGCAGATGGTGACCGCGCCATGCGTGCGGTTGTCGTTGCTGCTTGCCGTGAACACCAGCCCGGCCGTACTTGGTCGGATCGGCAGGCCACAGGCCGGACAGCGAAAAAGAAGACGCTCAGCAATGCCGAAAGGACCAGGCACGTCCGGGCGCGTCATGGGTAAAGGCTCAGCCGCGCATTTACCCCCGGTGGGCCGCATGGGTGTGGTACCAGGGTTTCCCCTGGCCGGTGCGCGCTTATGCAGGCCCTCCATCTCAGCGCGCCCCGGTGATTCAGTTCAGGCCATGCAACCGCTGCACGGCCAGCTTGATGGGCTCGATCTTTTCCGCCAGCAGCTTGTCCAGATCGGCGGGGCGCTCGGCTTCCAGCAGGCCCTCAAGCTCGAGAACGGCCTCAGAGACACTGGCACACACGTCGGCGATTTCTAACGCATTACTGGATGTGCGCTTCAGGGGCCCCATGAACGTCCTCTCGGTGAACTCGGTCGACTGGAAAGAGTCCCTGGCCTTGGCAGCGAGGTTACGCAACTGGGTGATTGCCTGGCCGATTCGAGGATCGGCCAGACGACGCAGCTTGCCCCGCAGCTTGTCGCCAGTGAAGGGCGTGATGCCCGGATCAATCTGACGCAGCTCCTGTCGGGTGGCGTTGAGCTCCGCTTCGAGCTCGGCGATCCTTTGCACCAGGGCGGGCCGCACGTTGGCCAAGGCCGCGGTGCGCTTGGTTTCATCGCGCTCGAATTCGGCCAGCCGCACCAGGAGCTTGGCGCGCTCGGCTTCGTTCTTGTCCTGGGCGGCTTCCTTCAGGCTGTCAAGCACGCCGCCAGAGCTGAGCAGTTCGACCGCTTCGTTCAAGTTCGTCGTCATAGATCAGGCCCTCACTGCGGTGGTGACGAAATGCGATTTCGTCGCGCTGGCGTTCGGCGGGGTGACCGGCGCACTGAGCGCCGGCATGCCGTCCATCCGAAAAACCAGCTTGAACGCGGTGATGTCTCGGTCGAACCACAAGTGCATCGAGCCATTGAGTTGCGGCGTCTTGGTCGCGGCAACGTAGTACCGCATATCCGCAAGGATCAGGTCGCCAGGTGTTCCCGGCGCCGCGCATGAATCGGTGGTAACGACCGGCAACCCCGCCAGGGTGCGGGTGGCGCCGTCCCAGGTGCCCAGCATGATGATCTTCGAGTAGGCAGACGGGTTCGCAAGCCAGACAGAATCCATCGGGCTCAGGCTGCGATCCAGCATGTGGGAAATGTTCGCTTCGACGATGCTGCCCGCTGCCTGGCCGCCTTCCTTGTCGACGGTGATGAGCGCATCGCTGTTGCGAATCCCGAGCGGCCGGGCCACGCCGGGGCCGTTCACTATGGAGTCATTCACCTTCAACGTGACGGCGGTTTGCAGGGCGAGCGGAAGCCATGCCGCCAGGGCGGCCGAGTCATCAAGCAGTTCGTCGGTGACCGGCACCAGCGCGACCAGCTTCTTGAGCTGGAAGCGGTCCATGTCGAGCTTCGGCTTACGTTGCGGGAGCTCGCCCCCTTCCCCCTCCCAGGCGGCGATGACGCCATCGCTGCCATACGGGGTTGCGGTGTCGAGCGGGAGCTCGATGGAGTTGCCGCGAGTGATGGGCACCTCACGACACAACGGCAGCAGCGCGCCCGTGGCAGGCATGAGAATGGCCTCGGCGGCGTCGACCGGCACGGCGTACCCGCCGGACGGACCATCCACTGTCGAGCCAAAGCTCGTGGCGAGCGCCATCGGTGCACGAATCCGCACCTCGTAGGCGATCGCCGCAATGCGGGTTTGTTGGGCTGCAGTCAGGTTCATGTCGTTTGCTCCTTGTGTGTGGTGGAGCCTTCATCTTGGGCGTGGTCGTGTGCAATTGGCAGAGCCCGATTGCACGAAAACAGCAGGTCATGAATGCGGCGTTTCTTGGGCATTTCGCCGCCCATGTCGTCCGATGCCTGGCATGCGAAAAAGTACGCGCGCCGCAATGGCGTCGCATCGGCTGGCGGCTCAGCAAGGTGGCGCTGCTGCGGCCAGACCCGCGCATAGAACTCGTGCAACGCCTCGGCCAGCACGCGCGGGCTTCCCACCAAGCGATGCGCATCACGGATGGCCCCATCCCGCCTGGCTCGCGCTTGGTCACGGTCGAGCCGAGAATGCAGCGCATCAAGCACCCGCGCCTGAGCGGCCGCGTCTACCCCAGCGAGGGATAGCGCGACGCGGGCGGCGTGCTGATAGCGTTCGATCACCTGGTGAGCCTTGTACGGTGCGACTTATTCGGCGGCTTATTCCAGAAGCGCGGCAGCGGCGATGTCGGAAGCCTCGGCTTCCAGATCGTCCAGCGTCATCGACGCAGCAATGTTGCGGGCCTTGGCAACCTCGCGGGCGATGGTTTCAATGTCATCCATCGTCAGGTTCTGATTGCGCCGCCGGATCGCACCGGGAATCGCGTCCAGGATCGCCGCCGCCCGCGCGCCCGCCGCCGCCAGCACCTCCTCCAGCAGATACGTCGGTGCCAGCTCGCGCCGCGTGATGGCGTTCTGCATGGCGATTTTGTCCGCCTGTTCCCTCGCCAGCCGCGCCCGCTCGGTCGCCAGATCAAGGTCGCCATTGGTCGCCCGGCCTGCCGCGATCTCGCGCACGTGGGCACAGTAGTCCAGCAGCCATACCCCGGCAGCATCGCCGTCCTTCAGCACCCCGCGTGCGATCAGATCGGAAACCGTTTGCTGAGTAACACCTATCAGCTCGCCAAATTCTTGCTGGCTTGATTGCAAAGACAGATCAAACATCACTTACACCCCCCTGATAAAAATTTCATAACTAGAGAAAGCGCGCGGTCCTTTGGCGCCGTGCTGAAACCTCCCCAGTAGGACCCAAGAATGGTGCAGCGTGAATACACTCGGCTGTCAGTCGTCACCCAACCAACAAACGTCAACCCGACTGTCAACACCACCAACGCCCAGCCTCTAGCCAAGCGCCGCACTCCGTCGGCCGCGTGCCTGGGTAAACCGTATAGGACCCCCACACCAAAGCGGGGAGTGGGCAGCACGCGCACTCGTGAGCTACTCCCTAACGAATTTGTCGAATAAGTCGAAAGACCTGAGTTGTTCGAGTCTTTCGACTTTTTCGTTAGGTGATTCCGCTTGCGTGCACAGCGCGTTGATAGAAAAGAAAAAGTGTTCTCAGTTGGTTTCATGGCGAATCACTCGGCTTTGTCGAAGCACTTGGGGTTGACCCGGTAGCACACGGAAGGGGGCGCGCCCCGATTGATCTCCTTGAACTCGCGCAGCACCTCACGCTGCACTAGGCGTTCGGCCGCCTTGATGAGACGGTCGACGGAGCGGAAGCGGCCTTCCATCGCCTTCTGGCAGGTGCTGCGCTTGAATGACGTCAGCCGGTGCGCCTTGGCCCACTTCAGGATGGCGGCTGCGTCACCGTCGACGCTATCGGCACCCAGCAGGCCGAATGCTTCATGCGCGTGCGGCACCAGCAGCCGACACAGATCCACCGCGCGTTCTACTGCACGATGGCTCACCACTTCCGCACCAAGCCCGACGTCTGCCACTTCAAGCAGCCCGGCGATGCGCGCCGCCGCGCCGGGCAGCTTCGAGGTCCAGTCGGTGATGGCTTCGAACTTGCCTCCGTCGCCCTGGCCTTGCTCGATCTCGTCGGCGAAGTCCAGCCACAGCTCGCGCGCTGGATCGGTGAACGGAATCACCTTGGGCGCTACCGGGATCAACGAGCGGCCGGCGAGCAGGTCGAATAGGCCCTGGTCGTATGCGCGCGCAACTGTCGCAGGAATCGCCACGCGCCGCCGCACGTCACGCTTGCCGACGTTGCTCTCTGGGATGGCGTACAGAAAACGCGCGAGCAGGCCGGAGTCGCGGAAGCGACGGCCGCTTGCCACGTCGGCGAGCACGCCGGGTTGCAGCGCAAGGCCGAAGCTGAGCGACGGCCGCTCCAGATACGCCTCGCGGTCGGCACGGTCGACGCGGACGGGACTGCCGGCGTGCCCCTGTAGGAACACGTCGAGCGACGCCTGTCCGCCGGAATACAGGCCGGCCATCACCAGGAATATCCCGGCCTCGTCGGTGAGCACTGCCATGCGTTCGCCCTGCTTCACCAGCAGGGTTTGCAGCGTCTCCGCCGTGGTGTCTCCGGTAAACAACTTCGGCGGGAATTGCTCGGCGGGCATGTCCTGTTCTTCCTGGCCGATCTCGTCGCGCAGCCGCTGCCGAGTCTTGTCGTCGTCCGCGTTGGCCGCGTCCTTCGTCAGCTTGGCGATGCGCTGCTTGGCGACAGCGCGTGCTGCATTAACTCGCGCGATCTCGCGCCGCAGCCGGTCGCGTTCGAGCTTTTCCCATCGCAGCAGCGGCGCGATCAGCGCGTTGATCACGGCTGTCTTGCGGCTCCCGCTCGGCATCGCCGTGAGCGTCCACAGGGCCAGCGGCTCGGTGTAGTCATCGCCATAGGGTGCGACTTCCACCTGGCGCTGCAGGCAGGTTGCCAACACCGCGAGCGACAGCAGCGTCGACATTGCCTCCGGTGTCTGGGTCGAGTCGGCGACCGCGTGTGCCATGTCGCCGAGCCATCCGGGCAGCAGCGCGGCAGGAATCGCCGGCACGCGGATCGAGCCGGGCAGCATGGGGTCGGGCCACTCCGGTTCCGGCGCGCCAGAATCGCCCAGGCGCGACGATCTCGGCGCGGTTGGGGATTGGGTATGTACCGGCACCGCAGCGGCCACGGATTTGCGCACGGCATCGGCGCCGGCGACGGCGGCCAGGTCGTTCATGTCTGTGCCGTTCATTTGCGCACCTCCCCGAACAGCGGCCGCGCCACGAATCCGCCCACCAGCATCGCGGCCTCGGTCGCGCAGGTCAGCCCAGGATTGCCGGACGTCTCGGAATCGTCGTCGGCGATCAGGATGATTCTGGTTCGCGGGTTGTTGAACGCCAGGTGCCGCGCGACTTCCTTCAGATTGCCGGCGTTGAAGGCCGCGGCTGTGGCGTAGCCGGTGGCCTCGTACACGGTGGCAGCGGTGGCGTAGCCCTCGGCGACGCAGATCGTGCCGGCCGGCTTGCCAATGGCGAAGTAGCAGCCCTTGATTCGGCCCCCGGTCAGGAACCGCTTGGAGCCGTCTGGCCCGATCAACTGCAGGGTGTGCATCACGCCGTCGCGCCGCGCGGGGATCAAGAGCTGTTCGCGTATCTGCCGGATGCCCCAGGCCTTGACCTGCTTCCTCTGCAGGTACGGGTGCGCCGGATCGGCTGGCCGCGATGCCTTCCACATCCTTGCGGCCTTGGCCCTGGCTTCCTCGTGAACCTTCTTTTGTGCCGCTCCGCGCTCGTATTGAATCTGACGCATGCGCTCCTGCAGCTCGCGCCGCTCCTGCCAGTTGATCTTGCGCGCGTCGGCATCGCGCCAGGCGTGTGTTTCACCTGTACGCCACGATCCAACAGCACCATGCGGGATAGGGTCCAGGTGCAGCGCATACCATCCGTTTTTTGAACCGGGCTTGTCGCCCTCGACGCGGTATCGGTGTATGCGGCCATCTGCCACCGGAACATCCTTGACCGGTCCCAGACCCAGCATGCGCATGAATTCGAGCAGCCGCTGTTCTACGCCTTGCGCGATCTCTGGATATTGCCTAGTATTTGCGCAGTAGTTTTTTGAAGCCGCCCCGTCGCTCCCCAGCTCGCGGGCGGCTTTTTCTTTGTCCTGGCTCATGCGTTCCCCTTCGCTGGCGATGCCAGCAGCAGGCCGTCTGACGCGGCTTCGCGCGCCTCTTGCACCAGGTGCGCAGGCATCCGGCCGCCATCGCGGCGAATTGCTGCAGAACAAACCCCGCAGAAGAGCCACGCCGTGGTGAACACCCGCCCGGCAGGATCGCCGTGTTTGACACGCCCGACAGCGCGCCATTTGCGGGCGCGTGTGAAAGGCTTATTGCAGCAGCCGCAACGCTTTCCGTAGCCGCTTGCAATGAGGTCCTTTGCAACAGCTTGGGAAACCTCTCCCTGCAGCGGGAGCTGCATCAGCAGCGCGTCGGCGTGGGTGCCTGATTTTGCGGTGTACATCATGACGCCGCCTTTTGGCCGATGGCCACGGCCGCCAGCTTGAAGCGGCCAGGGTGAAAGCGCAGGCGGCCAGCGACCACGATCAGAGCCCCATGCTCGACCAGGGCGTCCCGATTGCCCCGCAAGTACCAGCGGATAGACTGCTGCGTGGGGAAGGTGTTGTGCACGCTGGCATGCAGCGTTTCGAGGTCTACAAACTCGTCGAGCGAGGGAAGTTCGGCTTCAATCATCAGAATCTCCTTTAGTTCAAGCGCCTTGGCGAGCGCGTGAAGGTGATTCTGTGTGTTTGTTGCGGACATTATTAGGCAAAAAATGTCCGCATGGCGGTTGTCACAGAATCACCTTGTTTCATGCACCTTGCGAGTGCATGAAGGTGATTCTGTGTGTTTGTTGCGGAAATTTTTAGGCAAAGAATTTCCGCCCTGTGAATCCGGCCGGCCTAAACCCGGCCATCAAAAACCCGCGTCATCAATCGACGCCGGGAATCGGTGTTCAGGTGCGCATAGCGTTGCACCATGCGCAACTGGCGATGCCCGAGCGTGTCGGCGATTTCAAGCAGGCTCGCGCCGGCTTGTGCCATGTAGGACGCGGTGCAATGCCGGCAATCGTGGAAGCGGAAATTCTTGATGCCGGCCGCCTCGACAGCCTCGTTGAATGCCTTGGCGGTGGCGTAGGGTTGCGACGGCCGCAGCCGGCTGCGGAACACAAGCGCTTGGCTGGTAACCGCATCCTTCGGCGCGAAGCGATCCAGCTCGGCGATCACCTGCGGCAGCAGCACCAGGACGCGGCGGTCGCCGTTCTTGGTGTCGTTCAGCACGGCCTCGGCGCGAGCGACATCAATGTCGCACCAGCGCAGCCCGAGCAACTCGCCACGGCGCGCGCCGGTGGTGAGCGCCATCAGGACAAACACATAGAGGCGCGGCCACGGCGATTTGACGCAGGCGGCCAGCAGGCGGTCGCGTTCGTCGTCGGACAGATAGCGCACGCGGCCGCGCGTCTCGGTGTTTTTCTCGACGTGGCGGGTCGGCGAGTCAAAGCCGCGCGGCACCAGGCGCTGCCGCTTTGCCCAGGTGAACAGCGCAGCGAGTGCGACCTGATAGCGGTTGAGCGTTGCGCCACTGCGCTGGCCAGCCTTTTTCTTGAAGATCGGATTGTCGTCGGCGTCGCGGCCGCTGTAGACACGCGCCGGCTCGGTGGCGAGCGTGCGCATCGCGGCGTCGATATCGTCGGGGGTTATTTCGGCCAGCACCTTGTCGCCCAGCAGGCGAATCCAGGTGTTGATGCGGTGATAGCGAGAATTATCCCGCCCCTGGTAGGCGTCGAGATAGTCCCCGGCGATCTTCGCCAGGGTGGTGCCGGCTGCGCCAACAGCTTGGGCGTTTTGAGTTTCAGTCATGGTCGGTCTCCTGTTTCGGAAAACCCGGCTATCTGATTTAGATCGCCGGTCTTACGCAGAGGCCCGACAAGGGCTTGAAACTAAAGGATTTGGCTCCCCGACCTGGGCTCGAACCAGGGACCTGCGGATTAACAGTCCGTCGCTCTACCGACTGAGCTATCGGGGAATGGGAAGCGCGCATTCTAGAGAGGGCGGCGGTTGCGGTCAAGTCTTGCGCGTGGTTTCGCCGGTGGCCGGCGCCTGGCCGGCGACGTTCATGTGCTCCAGGCGCTGGCACAGGGTGCCGATGATGCGGCGCGAGAGCGGGGCCGAGTGGCGCATGAGCTCTTCGAGGATGGCGGGGGGCAGGGCGAGGACGGTGATTTCGGTTTCGGCGACGATGGAGGCGGTGCGCTTTTCACCCAGCAGGTAGGCCATTTCACCGAACAACTGGCCTTCGTCGAGGACGCTCAGGCGACGGGGTCCGCTTGCGGTTTGCTTGTGGACGGCAGCGTGACCGGCGTAGAGGAAATAGGCGGTTTTTGAGTCATCGCCTTCCTTGATGAGGGTGTGGCCAGCCGGATGGATCTCGCCGTATTTTTCGAGCAGGCGTGCGCTGTCGGCAAAAACGTAGCTTTCGAGTTTGCTGGCGCCGACGCCGCTGCTGCGCAGGAAGAGCTTTTCGAGGGCGGTGATGTCGGTCTTGCCGTAGGCGTAGAGGGCCTGCGCCCAGACGTAGAGAAGCAGGAAGGCGAAGAAGCCGCCAATGAGGGTGAACACGACGCCACCCAGGGCGCCGTACAGGCTGTGGTAGTTCTCCAGCTTGAAGAACGCGCGGAACAGGATGAACAGCAGGCCGAGGCTGAGCGTGGCGCCCAGGGCGAAGCGCGCGGCGTGGCGCGCGCGTGGGGGACGCCGCGGCATGCGCCAGTAGGCGGTGAAGAGCAGTGCCCACATCATGGCGAAGCCGCTGAGGCTGTTGAGTCCCTGCAACAGGCGCGCGCTGCCGATGCCGATGAAATCGTACTGCGCGAGGAAGCTCAGCGTGGTCTGTGCAAGGGCGGCCAGTCCCATGACCAGGAACAGGATGGGCAGGATGATGAGCGGCAGTACCCAGGAGATGACGATGTTGCGCTTTTGCTGGTCGGGAAAGATGACGCGGAAGGCGCCGCCGACCGCGTTCACCAGCCCGCGCGAGGAAAGGAGCAGGGTGAGGAGGCTGACGCCGCCCGCGGCGAGCTGGGCCTGGCGCGGGATGAAACCGAGTTCGGTGAGGGTGTCGAGGTGGAGCTGGCTGTACAGTGCCGCCATCAGGATGCTGGCGGGCACGGAGTTTTCCGCGATGTGGCCGAGCAGGCGCAACGCGTAGCTCAACAATAGCAGCAGGGGGGTGGCGGACAGCAGGAAATAGAACGCGGTGGCCGCGGCGTGATTCTGCAGGCTGTTCTGCCTGGTGAGATGAACGGTGGTGTAGGCGAGCTGGAGCAGCCACGCAAGGGTGCCGCGGGTGGGAGGCAGGTCGGGGGCGCGCATGGCGTTAACGTAAAGCTCGCGCAGCGAAACAGTGTCCCCCTCTCCCGCGTGCGGGAGAGGGCGGGGAGAGGGGAACGTTCATGGCGAGTTGTCGTTTCATTTTCCGGGGCGGCGAATCGCCGTGAACGTTAGTGTACTGTTTCTCCGCTGACGGCGGCGGGCGGTACACTGCTGCAGGAAAGCGAACTCCGAAGGAAAACCGGGAGATGACGGACGAGGATTACATGCGCGAGGCGCTGGCGCTGGCACAGAAGGGACAGGAGGCTGGCGAGGTGCCGGTCGGGGCGCTGGTGGTGTGCGGCGGCGAGATCGTCGGACGTGGCTTCAACCAGCCGATTTCGAGCCATGATCCGACGGCGCACGCGGAGGTGATGGCGCTGCGCGACGCGGCGGGGCGGCTGGGAAACTACCGGCTGGTGGGCTGTACGCTGTACGTCACCATGGAACCGTGCGTGATGTGCGCGGGAGCGATCCTGCATGCGCGCGTGGCGCGGGTGGTGTACGGGGCGAAGGAATACAAGACCGGCGCACACGGCAGCATCGTCGACGTGTTCGCCGAGCCGCGCCTGAATTTCCATTGCGAGGTCACGGGCGGTGTGCTGGCGGATGACTGCGCGGCGATGATTTCGGAGTTCTTCGCCGTGCGTCGGCAAGAAAAGCGGGGGGAGCCGGCTTGAACGCGTATTTCATCGACGTGGACCTGCGCTTGCAGCAACTGTACCTGTGGGAGCCCTTCCCGGACGGCGATCTGCTGATCCGGCAATACCCGGTGTCGACGGCGAGCAAGGGCGCGGGGGAGCAAAACGGCAGCTATTGCACGCCACGCGGGCGGCACCGCATTGCGCAGAAGATCGGCGCGGGCGCGCCGCTGTATGCGGCGTTCCGCGCGCGCGAGCCGACCGGGGAAATCTGGACGCCTGCGCTGGAGGCGGAGAACCCCGGCCGCGACTGGATCCTGACGCGCATTCTGTGGCTGGAAGGGCTGGAGCCGGGGAAGAATCGGGGCGGCAGCGTCGATACGCAGGCGCGCTACATCTATATCCACGGCACCAACGAGGAGCACCGCATCGGCACGCCGGCCTCGCACGGCTGCATCCGCATGCGGAATGCGGACGTGGCGGCACTGTTCGATCTGGTCGAGGTGGGAACCGAGGTGCGGATCAGCGGGTAGGCGTATCTGCCCCTGCGCTCAGGCGGCGGACAGGGGTTTGCCGGAGCGCGGGGCGACGGCCTGGCCGGATTCATCGTACAGGCCGTTGCCGCGGGTGGCGGCGTGAACGAGGACGTTCATGGCCTGGCGCGCCGCACCGAGACGCATGTCGACCAGGGCGCCGACGCGCTGGTTGGCGGCCTGGGTGGCGGCTTCGAGCTCGCCGAGCTGGCGCAGGCGGGCGCCCTGGGCCGGGTCCTTGCCGATCCAGGCAGCCATGCCCGCGGCGCTGGCGGGGTGGCCGGCGGCGGCGAGCGCCGTCTGGCGCGCGCGGATGTGGGTGCCGATGGAATCCACCTGGGCGAGCTTGATGGGGGTGATCTGGGCGACCCGGTCGGCGTCGCCGCGGACAAGCGCCTGTTCCTCGTCGCGCAGGATGTCGAGCAAGGCCTGCCAGGCGCCGATTTCGGCGTCGAGCGCGTTCTGACGGGTGGAATCAGCGTGCGGCATGGAGCATGTCCTTCACTTCGTCGATCAGGCCGTCGGCGATGTTCTCCGGCTTGACGGCGTACTGGCCGGCCGCGATGGCGGCCTTGATGGCGTCGACGCGGCCCCGGTCGACGACCGGGATGGCGGCGAGCTGGGCCTCGAGCTGCTGGAGCTGGGCGGCCTGTGGGCTTACGTTGACAGCCGTTTCGGCGCTTTCGGCGGGTTTGCCGGTGTGTGCCTTGGGGGCGCGGGTTTCCGTCGTGCCTGGGGCGGTGACGGGCTTGAGGCCGGGATCGATTTTCATGTCCGCATCCTGTCGGGTCGAATCGCGCCTGGAGGCGCATTCTTATCTATATCGGAAGTTCTATGACTTAACTTAGGGTGCGGCGTTCAAAAAGCAAGCATGACCTGCTGGTTTTCCTGCGCGACGCCGCTCACCACCTGGCCGGAGCGGGTTTTGACCCGCACCCGTTCGCCAATGCCGGCGTCGGCCAGTGCCTGCCCTTCGCTTTGCACGGCAAAGCCCGGACCCTGCACCACCAGTCGCGTGGCCTGGCCCTGCTGGACGGCGAGCGGCGGGCGCAGGGTGGCGGCGCGCAGCGGCGCGCCGGCGGCCAGGCCGGACACGGCGCGATAACCGAGGATGGCCGCCGGGTCGGTGACGACGTCCACCGGCAGGCTGCCGAGGTCGCCTTCACGCAGGACGACGTCCTCTGCGCCCAGCGCATGCCGGGCAGGCAGGGGGCGGGCGGTCGCGGCGTAGGGGGCGATGGCGCGCACCCGCGCCTGCAGGTAGACCGTCCAGGTGCCGGGCGCGAGACAGCGCACGCCGACGATGGTCTTGCCGAGCGGACGACTGCCGACCGGCAGGAACGCGTCGAGTGCGCTGCATGCGGGCAGCGTGGCGCGCGCCGGCTGGACCTCGATGCTCACCTTGCCGGGCAGCCCGGCGGCGTGGATGCGGAGGAACTGCTCGGCCTGCGTCTTCAGCGCGTCGGGGTCCTGGGCGGCACCCAGCGCGAAGGCCGGCGCGAGAACGCCCAGTGCGGCGAGCCAGCGTGCGGTCCCGGCGATGCGTCGTCCTGTCATGGCGGTCATCCAGTGATTCACATTGCGCCAGTGTAGGCCTCGCGCGCGCGGAGGAAACCGCGAAATGAGCGGGTTTCTGCCCCCTTATCGGGCAATTGGATTGCCAGGCGCGTGGCTAGGATGCAGTCATCGTAAAAGGCCTTGCGGCCCGAAAGAGGTGACGAGATGCTGACCCGGCTGGATGAAACGCTGAATTTCCACGCCCAGGCGCTGCGCGTGCGTGAGCAGCGCCAGCAGGTGCTGGCGTCCAACATCGCCAACGCCGACACCCCCAACTACAAGGCGCGCGACCTCGATTTCAAGGCGGCGCTGGAGGGGGCGCTGAAGGGCACGCCCGCCGCCGGCGGCACGCGGCTTGCCACCACCGCGCCCGGGCACCTGTCCGGCAGTCCGGCGCTGGCGGCCGACGCGCAGTTGCAGTACCGCACGCCCGCGCAGGGCAATGTCGATGGCAACACGGTGGACGTCGACGCCGAGCGCGCAGCCTTCGCCGAGAACACCGTGCATTACGAATTCAACCTCACCCGCCTCAGCATGCAGATCAAGGGTCTGCTGGCGGCGATCCAGGGTTAAGGAGACCAGCCATGTCGCTTCTCAATGTCTTCAATATCGCCGGTTCGGCCATGAATGCGCAGTCGCAGCGGCTGAACACCGTCGCCAGCAACCTCGCCAACGCCGACAGCGCGACCGGCCCCGACGGCAAGGCGTATCGCGCCAAGCAGGTCGTGTTCAACACGGTCCCCGTGGGCGAACAGGGTGGCGCGGGGGTGAACGTCGCCGCGGTGATCGAGGACGCCTCGCCGATGAAGCAGGTGTATGACCCCAAGCATCCGCTCGCGGACGACAAGGGCTACGTGACGCTGCCCAACGTCAACGTTGTCGAGGAGATGGTCAACATGATCTCGGCCTCGCGTTCGTACCAGTCCAACGTGGAAATGCTGAACACCAGCAAGACCCTGTTACTGAAGACCCTCAATCTGGGCCAGTGAGCACCGGATCACCTTAAGGAGAACCCATGAGCACGGTACAAGATGCCAGCACGGTCAGCAGCCTGTTCGGCACCGGCACGACTACCCCCACGAAATCCGGCATTTCCGAGACCGAGGATCGCTTCCTCGCCCTGCTGGTGGCACAGATGAAGAACCAGGATCCGCTCAACCCGCTCGACAACGCCGAGGTGACCAGCCAGATGGCGCAGTTGTCGACGGTGCAGGGTATCGAAAACATGAACAAGACGCTGGAGTCGCTTGCCGCCGGCATGGGCGTGAACCAGATGGCGCAGGCGGCCAACCTTATCGGACACGCCGTGCTGGTGCCGGGCGATACCGTTGCGCCGGCCGAACTGGAGAACATCGTCGGCTTCGAACTGTCCCGGTCGGCGGACAAGGTGACGGTGGAGATCCGCAACAGCGCCGGGGTTCCGGTGCGCACCCTCGATCTCGGGCCGCGTGAGTCCGGCGTCAACATGATCGCCTGGGACGGACTTGTGCAGGATGGCTCCGCCGCGCCGGAGGGCACCTACACCTTCAAGGTCAGTGCCGTGCAGGGTGGTGCGACGGTCAGCCACACCGCGCTGAATCTGGGCATGGTCAACAGTGTTTCGCAGACTAGCCAGGGGGTGCAGCTGAACCTCGCGGCCGACCGCAGTGCGGGCTACGCCGACATCCGGCAGATTTTCTGAACCGGCCTGACGGGGCCGTGACCACCATCATGACAAGGAGCAGAACATGAGCTTTCAACAAGGCCTGAGCGGTCTGAACGCCGCCGCGAAGAACCTCGATGCGATCGGCAACAACGTCGCCAACGCCAGTACCGTCGGCTTCAAGCAGTCACAGGCGCAGTTCGCCGACGTCTACGCGAGTTCGCTGACCGGTGCCGGCGGTTCCAACATCGGCATCGGCACCAAGCTTGCGGCGGTGGCGCAGCAGTTCACCCAGGGCAACATCAGCACCACCAACAACCCGCTCGACATTGCCATCAACGGCGGCGGTTTCTTCCGCATGGACAACAATGGCGAGATCAACTACCAGCGCAACGGACAGTTCCAGCTCGACCGTATGGGCTACATCGTCAGCGCCTCGGGAGCGAAGCTTACCGGTTATACCGCGGACACCAATGGTGTGCTGTCCACGGGGGCGCCGACGGCGATCAACATCAATGCGGCCGACCTCGAGCCACAGATGACCAGCCAGGTGAATGCCGTGCTCAACCTGAATTCGAGCGCCACCGCGATTGCGGCACCGTTCAACAAGGACGATCCCACCACCTTCCATAACTCCACGGCGGTGTCGGTGTACGACAGCCTGGGCAACCAGCACACGCTGCAAACCTATTACGTGAAAGTCGCGGACGGTACCTGGGATGTCTACGCATCCAGCGACGGTGGCCCCGCGTCCTCCGCCGGTACGCTGACATTCGACACCTACGGTGCGCTCACGGGCGGTTCGCCCCTGAGTATCAACGTGTCGACGACGGGAACCGGGGCGATCGATCCGCTGCCGGTGAATGTCGAATACACCGGCAGCACCCAGTTCGGTTCGGGCTTCAGCGTCAACACGCTGAACCAGGACGGCTACACCTCAGGGCGGCTGGCCGGCTTCGCCATCGGCGCCGACGGCATTATCCTCGGCCGCTACACCAACGGCCAGTCGGCGACGCTGGGGCAGGTGGTGCTGGCGAGCTTCGCCAATCCCAACGGCCTGCAGCCACTGGGCAACAACATGTGGGCGGAGACATCGACTTCGGGCGCGCCCCTCGTCGGCACACCCGACACCGGCAGTCTCGGCGTGCTGCAATCGTCGGCGGTGGAGGATTCGAACGTCGACCTCACTGCCGAACTGGTCAACATGATCACCGCGCAGCGCGTCTACCAGGCCAACGCACAGACGATCAAGACGCAGGATGCCGTGATGCAGACGCTGGTCAACCTGCGCTGAAATCGCAAGCGACTGAGGAAGAGACATGGATCGCGTCATCTACACCGCCATGACGGGCGCCAAGCACACGCTGACGCAGCAGGCGACCACGTCCCACAACCTGGCGAACGCCACCACCAACGGCTTTCGCGCGCAGATCGATGCGTTCCGCGCGGTGCCGGTGGAGGGCGCGCCGCTCGGTACGCGCGCCTTCGTGGTCGACGTCACCAGTGGCACCGACTTTCGTGCCGGAGCGATCCAGCACACGGGGCGCGAGCTTGACGTGGCGGTGCAGGGCGACGGCTGGCTGGCGGTGCAGGCGGCCGACGGCAGCGAGGCGTACACCCGCAATGGCAGTCTCAGGCTAGACGAGAACGGCGTATTGCAGACCTCGAGCGGGCTGCTCGTGCTGGGCGACGGCGGCCCGCTGTCGGTACCGCCCGGGCGCAATATTGCGGTGGCGAAGGATGGCACGATCTCGCTGGTGCCGGACGGCTCGACCGCAACCGGCGTGACCTCGGTCGGCCGCCTGAAGCTGGTCAAGCCACCGACGGGCGAGCTGGCGCGCGGCGACGATGGTCTGTTCCGCATGAAGAGCGGCAACCCCGCCGACGTCGACCCCAATGTCAACGTCATCAGCGGATCGCTGGAATCGTCGAACGTCAATGTCGTGGACGGCATGGTCGACATGATTTCCCTCGCGCGCCAGTTCGAGATGCAGATGAAGATCCTGCAGCACGCCGAGAACAACGACAACAAGGCCGCGCAGTTGTTGAGCATGAGTTGATTGTTTTGTCCGCGAAGGATGCGAAGGGGCATGAAGCAAAACCCTTTGATTTTTCTTCGTGTTTCTTCGCACCTTTCGCGGATGAAACGTTTTTGTTAAAGGAGCCGACATGATTCGCTCGCTATGGATTGCCAAGACCGGTCTGGATGCACAGCAGATGCAGATGGACGTGATTTCCAACAACCTCGCCAACGTCAGCACCACCGGCTTCAAGCGGGCGCGCGCGGTGTTCGAGGACCTGCTGTATCAGACCCTGCGCCAGCCCGGCGCGCAGTCGTCCGAACAGACGCAACTGCCGTCTGGGTTGCAGATCGGCACCGGCGTGAAACCGGTGGCGACCGAGCGCCTGTTCACCCAGGGCAACCTGCAGCAGACGGGCAACGCGCGGGATGTGGCGATCCAGGGCAACGGCTTCTTCCAGGTGCTGATGCCGGATGGCACCACGGCCTACACCCGCGACGGCTCGTTCCAGACCGATGCCAACGGCCAGTTGGTGACGGCCAGCGGCTACGCCGTGCAACCGGCGATCACCGTGCCTGCGGACGCGCAATCGCTGACCATCGGTCGTGACGGTACGGTGTCGGTCACCACCCCGGCGTCGGCGACGCCGACCGTGATCGGCAGCCTGCAACTGGCGACCTTCGTCAATCCGGTCGGCCTGCAAAGCCTGGGCGAGAACCTCTATGCGGAAACCGCCTCCTCCGGCACGCCAGCCGCCAACACGCCGGGCAGCAACGGCGCCGGACTGCTCAACCAGGGCTATATCGAGACCTCCAACGTCAATGTGGTCGAGGAACTGGTGAACATGATCCAGACCCAGCGTGCCTACGAGATCAACAGCAAGGCGATCTCGACCTCCGACCAGATGTTGCAGCGCCTGACGCAACTGTGAGCATGACCATGAACACCCTGCGATTGACCGGCGCGGCGATGCTGCTGGGGCTGGCGGCCTGCGGCACCACCCCCTCGTCCATCGTCGAGCACCCACGCACGGCGCGGCCGGAGGTGCCGACGGGGCCGGCGTCCGCCAACGGTGCCATCTATCAGACGGCAAGCTACCGCCCGATGTTCGAGGATCGTCGTGCGCGTCATGTCGGGGATGTGCTGACCATCGTCATCAACGAGAAGACGCAGGCCGGCAAGCAGGCATCGTCCAGTGGTTCGAAAACAAGCGAAGTCGATTCGTCGATCAGCGCGGTCACCGGGCTGCCGCTGAAAATGTTCCAGGGGCTCAACGTGAACGCCGGCGCCTCGAATACCTACGACGACAAATCGAAACTCGATTCCAGCAACAGCTTCAGCGGCAGCATCACGGTGACCGTGATTGAGGTTCTCGCAAACGGCAATCTGGTCGTCGCGGGTGAGAAGCAGGTCGCGCTCGACAAGGGCACCGAATACGTTCGTCTGTCCGGGGTGGTGCATCCCGACACGATCCAGGCCGGCAACACCGTGTCGTCGACGCGGGTGGCCGACGCGCGCATCGAATACCGTACCAGCGCCAAGTTCGACGAGGCCGAGGTGATGAGCTGGCTGGCGCGCTTTTTCCTGAGCTTCATTCCGCTGTGAGGGGGTGCCCATGACATTCATCCGACTGCTCCTTGCCGCCGCGCTGGCGCTGCCCGCCGCGGCACAGGCCGAACGCATCAAGGACATCGCCTCGATCGCCGGTGTGCGCGCGAACCAGTTGGCCGGCTACGGCCTCGTGGTGGGCCTCGACGGCACCGGCGACCAGACGACGCAGACGCCCTTCACCACGCAGAGCATCGCCAACATGCTGATGCAGATGGGCGTCACGCTGCCGGCCGGCATCAACATGCAGTTGAAGAACGTCGCCGCGGTGATGGTGACCGCCGACCTGCCGCCTTTCGCGCAGGCCGGGCAAGCCATTGATGTCACCGTGTCGTCGATCGGCAACGCCAAGAGCCTGCGTGGCGGCACGCTGGTGATGACGCCGCTCAAGGGAGCGGACGGACAGATCTATGCCATGGCGCAGGGCAACCTGGCGGTCAGCGGCGCGGGTGCGTCGGCCAATGGCAGCAAGGCGCAGATCAACCATCTGTCCGTCGGCCGCATTCCCGCGGGTGCCACGGTGGAACGCAGCGTCGCCACCGTACTCGGGGAATCCGGCAGCATCAACCTGGAGCTGCGGCAGAGCGATTTCACCACGGCGGCGCGCGTGGTCGACGCGGTGAACGCGAAGTTCGGCGCGGGCACGGCACGTGCGCTGAACGGACGGGTGCTCGAAGTCAAGACGCCAGTGGGTGCGAGCGAGCGCGTCGCCTTCCTTGGCGCCATCGAGAGCCTCGACGTCAGTCCTGCGCCGGGCATGGCCAAGGTCATTCTGAATGCCCGCACGGGCTCGGTGGTGATGAACCAGCAGGTCACGCTCGACCCCAGCGCCGTGTCCCACGGCAATCTGTCCGTCATCATCAGCAGCGAGCCGGTGATCAGCCAGCCGGCGCCGTTCTCGCAGGGACAGACCGTGGTCACCGCGCAATCGCAGATCGAAATCCGCCAGCAGGCAGGCGAAGTCATGCTGCTGAAGGGCGGCGCCACGCTCGCCGACGTGGTGAAAGCGCTCAATTCCATCGGCGCCACGCCGCAGGACCTGCTCGCCATCCTGCAGGCGCTGAAGGCGTCCGGCGCGCTGCGGGCGGAGCTGGAGGTCATCTGATGAGCATCGCCGGCGCCGACCTCACCGCGAAATTCGCGCTCGACGTCCAGAGCGTCAACCAGTTGCGGATGGAGGCGAAGCAGTCCTCGCCCGAGGCGCTGAAGGCCGCGGCGCAGCAGTTCGAGGCGGTGTTCATGAACATGCTGCTGAAGAGCATGCGCGACGCCACGCCGCAGGACGGCCTGTTCGACAGCGAGCAGACGCGCATGTACACCTCCATGCTCGACCAGCAGTTGAGCCAGACCCTGTCCAGTCGTGGCATCGGCCTCGCGGACGTGATGGTGCGCCAGCTGTCGACCACGCTGGGCGTGCAGCCTGGCGCGGCGCCGACCACCGGCGGGCTGTCGCTGGACAATTCCGCTGTCACACCTGGTGTTGTGGCGCCGGCGGATGGCGCACGCAGCAGTGGCGACGCCCCGGCGCACGTCGCCGCCTTCGTCGAGCGCATGCTGCCGCACGCCCAGGCGGCCAGCGCCGCCACCGGCATTCCCCCCCGCTTCATGGTGGGGCAGGCCGCGCTGGAAACCGGCTGGGGCCGCGGCGAAATGCGCGATGCGGATGGCCGCAACAGCTTCAACCTCTTTGGCATCAAGGCGGGCAGCAACTGGAACGGCCGCACGGTCGACGTGGTGACCACGGAATATGTCGACGGCAAGCCGCAGAAGCAGGTGGAACGCTTCCGCGCCTACGATTCCTATGCCGAGTCCTTCCGCGATTACGCCAGTCTCCTGTCCGGCAACGCCCGCTACCGCAACGTGATCGCCCAGGGACAGGATGCCGCGGCTTTCGCCCAGGGATTGCAGCAGGCCGGTTATGCCACCGACCCGGCCTATGCACGCAAGCTCGTGGGGGTGATCCGGCTGGTGGAAACCGCCTGACTCAAGAAAACCGCCGAACGGCCGATTCAGCAGCAAGACATCCATAGAACCCTTTTCCGGACCCCTTCGCGCACTCTGACATGGGCACCAACATCCTGAGCATCGGACAAAGCGCGCTGACTGCCGCGCAGGTCGGCATTTCGGTCACCGGGCACAACATCGCCAATGCCGCAACGCCCGGCTACAACCGCCAGGTGGTGGTGCAGGGCTCGGCGCTGGCGCAGGATTTCGGCGCCGGCTTTCTCGGGCAGGGCACCCAGATCGAGACGGTCAGGCGTGTCTACAATGAATTCCTCGGCGTCCAGGTGCAGTCGGCGCAGGCCTCGAAGAGCGGGCTGGAAACGTATTACGCGCAGATGCGGCAGATCGACAATCTGCTTGCCGACCCCGACGCCGGCCTGTCCCCGGTCATGCAGGACTTCTTCGCCAGCCTGCACGAGGTGTCGGCCGATCCGTCCTCGATTCCCGCCCGGCAGTCCGTGCTCTCCACCGCCGAAGCCCTTGCCGGACGCTTCCAGGGCATGGGCGCACGCCTGCGCGAAATCGAACAGGGTGTCAACAGCCAGATCACCACCAGCGTCACGCTGATCAATTCCTACGGCGAGCAGATCGCCCAGCTCAACGATGCCATCGGCCGTGCGCAGCGCTCCACCGGCCAGCCGCCGAATGACCTGCTCGACCAGCGCGACCAGCTGGTGCTCGACCTGAACAAGGAAATCAAGGCGACCGTGGTCAAACAGGACGACGGCGCCTACAACATTTTCATCGGCAACGGACAGCCGCTGGTGATGGGGAACAAGGCCTCGCAACTGGTCGCCACGAGCGCGCCCACCAACCCCGAGAAAATCGAAATCGGCTACAAGACGCAGAGCGGCGGTATCGTCCCCGTCGGCGACGCCGGATTCAGCGGCGGACGCCTGGGCGGCTTGCTCGAATTCCGCAGCAAGTCGCTGGAGCCGGCGCAGAATGCGCTCGGCCGCATCGGCATTACGCTGGCAAGCGAATTCAACACCCAGCACGCCGCAGGCGTCGATCGCAACGGTACCGCGGGCGCGGCATTCTTCAACGTCGCGCCGCCGGTGGTGAATGCGCATGCGGCCAATACGGGCAGCGGCGTGGTGGGCGCCACGCTCGCCGATGCCGGCCAGCTCACCACCAGTGATTACATGCTGCGCTACGACGGCACCCAGTACAGCCTGACGCGCCTGTCGGATAACACCACGTTCTCCCCGGTCGCCAACGGTGATGTCGTTGACGGGGTGCAGCTTTCCATGGCCGGCGCACCTGCTGCCGGCGACAGTTTCCTGATCCGCCCGACCGTGAATGGCGCCACGGCTTTCTCGACGCTGATCACGGATCCGGCGAAGCTCGCTGCGGCCGGCTCGACGGCTGCCGGCGATAACAGCAACGTCCTCGCGCTCGCCGGGTTGCAGACCAGAAATCTCGTGGCGGGCGACACCACCTCGTTCCAGGGCGCCTATGGCCAGCTCGTCAGCCAGGTCGGCAACAAGACGCGCGAACTGGAAGTCACCAGCGTCGCGGCAGGTGGTCTGCTGACCGAGGCGACACAGACGCTGCAAAGCGAATCGGGCGTCAATCTCGACGAAGAAGCGACCAATCTGCTGCGCTACCAGCAGGCCTATCAGGCGGCCGCCAAGGTGATGGATATCGCCAGCAAGCTGTTCGACACGCTGTTGAGCCTTGGACGATAAACCGGAGACACGCCATGCGTATCAGCACCCAGATGATCTTCGACAGCGGCGCCGCCCGCATGGGCGACATGCAGACCGCACTGAACAAGACGCGCGAGCAGATCGGCAGCGGACGCCGCATGCTGGCGCCGTCGGACGATCCGGTGGCGGCGGCGCGTGCGCTCGACGTGAGGCAGGCGCAGGCCTTGAACGAACGTCTGGCTGTCAATCGCCAGCGTGCCACCGCCGGCCTGACCGAAGCCGAAGGCGTGCTGGCGAGCGTCACCGAGCTGATCCAGAATGTGAAGACCACCGTCGTCGCGGCCGGCAACGGCCTGCTCGACGATGGCAGCCGGGCCTCCATGGCGACCGAGCTGCAGGCGCGTTACGATCTCCTGCTTGGTTACGTGAACAGCCGGGACGCCGCGGGCAACTACATGTTTGCCGGCCTCAATACGGATTCTCCCGCCTTCGACACGACCGGCACCTATCAGGGCGACGGCGGCAAGCGCCTGCTGCAGGTGGACAGTGCGCGCCAGATGGAAATGAACGTTCCGGGCGATGAAGTATTCCAGGGCGGCGGGCAGGATCTGTTCCAGACGCTCAACGACCTGATCGCGCTACTCAACACGCCGGGGATGCCCAGTGCGGCGACCCTCAACACCCACAACGCCGATTTGACCGCTGCACTCGACAACGTGTCGAAGGTGCGCGCCTCGCTGGGTACCCGGTTGCAGGAACTCGAAACCCTGGACTATGCGGGTGATGACCGCAAGCTGCAATATGCCCAGGTGCTGTCCGAACTGCAGGACCTCGACTACACCGAGGCCCTGACCCGCCTGTCGCAGCAGGAATTTGTGCTCGAAGCCGCGCAGCAGTCGTTCGCCAAAACGAGCGGCCTGTCCCTGTTCGACTACATCCGCTGAACCGATGAACGCCGGTGACCTGGCTCCTGGCGACAATGCATCCGGCCAGGCCGCGGACCTGTTCGCCGGCGTGGCCGCGCACGGCAATTGGCATCTGAATGAGGTTACGCGCGATCTCGTCCAGATGGATGCCCTGCTTACAGCGGCGATCGGCAAGCTCACCTCCGCTTTCCTGTCACTTCACGATGCCGTGGAGCGCCAGCAGGCCGTGCTCGATCAGTCCTTGCGGGCAGGATGTGCCGCAGCGGAGTGCAACGAAACCCTGCAACAGTTACGCGACGAAATCGAACGGCAGGTTGCCGCCGCAGTGACCGGCCTGCAGTTCCAGGACATGGTGAGCCAACTGGTCGGCCGCATGGCCGGTCATCTGACCGGTGTGCGCGAAATCTTCGGCACGCTCGATACGCACGCGACGGCGTTTGCCATACACGGACCCGCGCTTCCCCCTCTGACCGAACGTCTCGCGCAGCACGGCGCGACGGTGATCGCCCATGCGCCGCGTCCGGTCGTGCAGCACGGAATGGAGCACGGCGACATCGAACTTTTTTGAACATGACTACAGGACAGCCATGAGTAAAACCATACTTGCCGTCGACGATTCGGGCTCCCTGCGCCAGATGCTGGTGTTCAGCCTGAAGGCGGCCGGCTACGGCGTCATCGAGGCGGTCGACGGACGCGACGGCCTCGCCAAGGCGAAAAAACAGACCGTCGATCTAGTCCTTACGGACCAGAACATGCCCGGCATGGATGGTTTAAGTCTGATTCGTGCGCTGCGAGGTATGAAGAAATACCAAAAAGTGCCGATTCTTATGCTGACGACGGAGTCGGACGATGCCATCAAGGCGGAGGGCAGGGCCGCCGGTGCGACGGGCTGGCTGGTCAAGCCCTTCGATCCGGATCGGCTGACCGAGGTGGTGCAACAGCTGATTGGATGAAGCGCGAAGACGTATAACGAGCGAAGGGTGAAACGATGACAATAGACATGAGCCAGTTCTACCAGGTCTTTTTTGACGAGGCAGACGAACTGCTGGCCGAAAAGGAAAGGCTGCTCCTGGTGCTCGACGTGTCCGCTCCGGACCCCGAGGAACTCAACGCGATCTTCCGTACCGCGCATTCCATCAAGGGCGGCGCGGCAACCTTCGGCTTCAGCGACATCACCGATGTCACCCATATCCTCGAAACGCTGCTCGACCGTATCCGCAAGGGCGAGATGGCACTGACCGGTGAACACGTCGATGCCTTTCTCGCGGCCAAGGACGTGCTCGACATGCTGATGGCCGGCCATCGTCACGGTTCTTCGGTCGATCGCGATGCTGCAGTGGCGGTATGCCAGCGCCTGCAGGCGCTGGCCGATGGCAGTGCGGCGGCACCGGCGGCTGTCGCCGACACCGTGGCACCCGCGTCCGTACCCGATGCGGATGCGGAGCCGGTGGCCGACACGGACGACAATTTCCGCTTCCGTGTCGAACTGCCCCAGGTACCCGAGCGCGACGTCGAGGCCCTGGCCACCGAACTTGCCTTGCTTGGCAGCGTCAGCCGCGAGACCCTGCCGGACCAGCGTACCGTGTTCAATCTGGTCACCACCGAAGGACGCGACAACATTGTCGCCATCTGCGCATTCGTTCTGGACCCCGATGCGCTCAAGATCACCGCGGCAAACCCGGCCGGCACGTCGGCTGACATCGCTGCGCCCACCGCGGTTGCGGCGTCGGTCGAGCCGCCCCCCGTGGTGGCGCCCCCCGCACCGGCGACTGCGGAGCCCGCTGCCGAAGCCACGCCTGCAACCGGCGAGAACCGCAACTGGGGACGCCGCGCCACCGACAGGGAACCGGTCAATGCCGAATCGTCCTCGATTCGCGTGGGTGTCGAAAAAGTCGACCAGCTCATCAATCTGGTCGGTGAACTGGTCATCACCCAGGCGATGATCGACCAGCGCATCGGCGCACTCGATCCCATCGCCCACGAACGCCTGCTCAACAGCGCCAGCCAGCTTGCCCGCAACACACGCGACCTGCAGGAGGCGGTGATGTCCATCCGCATGATGCCGATGGATTATGTGTTCTCGCGTTTCCCGCGCATGGTGCGCGACCTTGCCGGCAAACTGGGCAAGAAGGTCGAATTCGTCACGCGCGGTGCCGCCACCGAACTCGACAAGGGCCTCATCGAGCGCATCGTCGATCCGCTGAACCACCTGGTGCGCAACAGCGTCGACCACGGCATCGAAATGCCGGAAAAGCGGCGCGCGGCGGGCAAGGGCGAGGCCGGCACACTTACCCTGTCGGCAGCGCATCAGGGCGGCAACATCGTCATCGAAGTCAGCGACGACGGTGGTGGCCTCAATCGCGAAAAGATACTCGCCAAGGCGCGCCAGCAGGACATCCCCGTATCCGACACCATGAGCGATGCGGAAGTCTGGCAGCTCGTCATGGCCCCCGGTTTCTCCACCGCCGAAGTCGTCACCGACGTGTCAGGCCGCGGCGTCGGCATGGATGTGGTCAAGCGCAACATCGGCGCCATGGGAGGCAACGTCGAAATCCGTTCCGTCCCCGGTTCCGGTACCACCATCTCCATTTCCCTTCCGCTGACCCTGGCGATTCTCGATGGCATGTCGGTCAAGGTCGGGGACGAAGTCTACATTCTGCCCCTCGGCTACGTGGTCGAGTCGTTGCAGCCCGCGCCCGTCGACGTCAAGGAGATCGCCGGCCAGGGCAAGCTCGTCAAAGTCCGCGAGGAATACCTGCCACTGATTCCCCTGTACCAGATCTTCGATATCGAGCCGGCCTTTGCCGATCCTTCGCAGGGCATTCTCGTCATCCTCGAATCCGAGGGGAAGAAAGCTGCCCTGCTCGTCGACAGCCTGGTCGGCCAGCAGCAGGTGGTGGTGAAAAACCTGGAATCCAACTTCCGCAAGGTGGCCGGCATTTCCGGCGCCACCATTCTCGGCGATGGCGGCGTGTCGCTCATTCTCGACGTTTCCGCGCTGCTGCGCTCGAGTCGCCAGCTCAGCAGCGATCCCGTATTTTTCTGATCTCGCCCAAGGACGCCCACGATGACGAATCCTGCCGCAGCTGCCGCTGAAACCCACGCCGAAGAGAGCGCTAGGGAATATCTCGCCTTTACCCTCGGTCGCGAGGAATACGGCATCGACATCCTGCGCGTGCAGGAAATCCGCGGCTACGAATCGGTCACGCGCATCGCCAACACACCCGAATTCATCAAGGGCGTGATGAATCTGCGCGGCACGATCGTCCCCGTGGTCGACATGCGCATCAAGTTCAGGCTGGGCGAAGCCGTCTACGACCAGTTCACGGTGGTCATCGTGCTCAACATCGGCGGGCGCGTGATGGGCATGGTGGTCGACAGCGTGTCCGACGTCACGACTCTGGTACCCAGCCAGATTCACGTCGCGCCGGAAGTGGGTACCGCGCTCGACCACCAGTATCTGATCGGCCTTGGCACGCTCGGCGAACGCATGCTGATCCTTGTCGATATCGACAAGCTCATGAACAGCACCGATATGGGGCTGATCGAAGGCATGGCGGCCTGACATGCATCAACTGCCCGCTGCCAGCCAACAACCTGAAGTGAAAAGAGAGTCGTAAACATGTTCGCAAATCTCAGCATCAAGTCGCGTCTGGTTTTCATGGTCGCTTTCATGTCGGTGTTGCTGTTCGCCGTCGGCGGCTGGGGGCTCGGCAACCTGAACGGCGCCAAGGCCTCGCTGAAGTCGGTTTACGAGAACCGCATGGTGGCACTGGGGCAGCTCGACCAGGTCGCGGCACTGGTCAACAAGAACCAGATGGCGGTCGCCGATACGGTGTCGGGCCAGCTCGCAGCGTTTCCGGAGGACGTGTCCATCGTCGACAAGCGTGCCAGCGAGATACGGGAGGACATCGCCCGTATCGATCAGATCTGGAAAACCTATATGGCGACAGACCTGACACCGGAAGAGGGCAAGCTGGCGGAAGAGTTTGTCGCAAGGCGGCTGAACTACGGTCGTCAGGGCATGGTGCCGGCCCTGGCTGCATTGAGCGCGCACGATTTCCAGCAGGCGAGCGAGATCCTTCAGGGCGCGATGCGCGAGACCTACCCGCCGTTGCGCGAAGCGATGGATGCGCTGGTTGCGCTGCAACTCGACGTCGCGAAAAAGGAATACGCAGCGGCAGAAAGCAGCTACGTCATCGTGCGCAACACCTCGATCGCCGTAATGCTCGGTGGGGTGCTGCTGGCGGCGCTGATTGGCGTGTGGCTGATCCGTTCCATCACGCGCCCGCTGAACGAGGCCGTGAGGGTGGCGCAGGCCGTCGCCAATGGTGACCTGAACCAGACCATCGCTCTGCACGCCAATGACGAAACGGGTGCGCTGATGAGGGCACTTCAGGGAATGAATACGAGTCTTGGTGAAATCGTCGCGCAGGTCCGCGCGGGCACCGACACCATCGCCACCGCCTCGCAGCAGATTGCCGCTGGCAACATCGACCTTTCCAGCCGCACCGAAGAGCAGGCCTCCAGTCTCGAAGAGACCGCCAGTTCCATGGAAGAGCTCACCAGCACCGTCAAGCAGAACGCCGAGAACGCCCGCCAGGCCAACCAGCTTGTCGGTGCCACCGCCGATGTCGCCGTCAAGGGTGGACGTGTCGTCGGCGAAGTCGTCGACACCATGGCCTCCATCAAGAACAGTTCGAGGAAGATTGCCGACATCATTGGCGTCATCGACGGCATTGCCTTCCAGACCAACATCCTTGCCCTGAACGCCGCTGTCGAGGCCGCGCGAGCCGGCGAGCAGGGGCGTGGTTTTGCCGTCGTCGCCTCCGAAGTCAGGAACCTTGCCCAGCGCAGCGCCATGGCTGCGAAAGAGATCAAGGCCCTGATCGAGGACTCCGTCGACAAGGTTGAAGCGGGTGGCAGGCTCGTTGACGAAGCTGGCAAGACCATGGACGAGATCGTCGGATCCGTGAAGCGTGTCACCGACATCATGGGCGAGATTGCGGCCGCGAGTGCCGAGCAGAGTTCCGGCATCGAGCAGGTGAACCAGGCCATCACCCAGATGGACGACGTCACCCAGCAGAACGCGGCTCTGGTCGAGGAAGCGGCGGCGGCGGCCGAGAGTTTGCAGGCGCAGGCGGGCAAGCTTGCCGACGCGGTGAGCTTCTTCACATTGAATGTGCCGGCGGTTCGTGCCGCACACATCGAATCCACGCGGGTCGCCAAGGTGAAGGCCTTGCCGACGCGCAGCGCGAAACCGGCGACGGCAATGCAGGCGCAGAAGCGTGCCGCAGCGGGAGGCGAGGACGAATGGGAAACCTTCTAGGGCGCACCTGGCAGCGTGCGCCCTGAGCGGGGCTGACGTGCTGCCAAAAAACTGTTGGACAAATAAAAATGCGTTGCGGAACGAACAAAATGAATATAGCCCCGGTGCTGAGCCGTATGCTGGCGAGCGGGTTGCTGGCTGCTTCGATCGAGGCGCAGGCGGCGGAAAAGCACGAAGGACCGACCGATCATCCGGACAGTCCCTACACCCTCGGTCTCCTGTATCGGGCGGACGTGCTGTCGAACGTCTCCGGCGGCCTCAAGCGAGGCACCATGGCGCTGGGCAATCTCGATGCGAAGGCCGATGTCAACCTGGAACGGCTGGCCGGGTGGTCCGGCGTGAGCGCTGGCGTGCACGCCATCTGGAGTCACGGCAGCAAGCCCAATACCTACCTGGTCGGTAGCGTCCAGGGCATCGACAACATCGAGGTCGAAACGAATACGGCGAAGATCTTCCAGGCCTGGATCGAAAAACAGTGGCTGGATGACCGGTTTTCGGCACGCTTCGGCCTGTACGATCTCAACTCCGAGTTCTATGTCAGCCACAGCAGTGGCATCTTCCTCCACCCATCGCCCGGTATTGGCTCGGAGATGGCGCAGACCGGGTTGAACGGACCGTCGGTGTTCCCGACCTCGTCCGTGGCGCTGCGCGTGCGTGCCCGGCCGACCGAGGAAACCTACCTGCAACTGGCGGTGCTCGATGGCGTACCGGGCGATCCGGACAATCCGCACGGCACGCACATCCAGTTCAACGACGGCGACGGCACGCTACGCGTGGCGGAAGCGGGATTCATCCCTTCGCTGGCCAGGAACGCGGACGCGCTGGGCCTGTCCACGACCGACAAGTATGCCGTCGGAGTCTGGTCGTACACCTCGCGCTTCGCGGATCTGACCGAGACGGATATCGCAGGCAATCCGCTGATGCGTGACAACAACCGCGGCTTCTATGTGCTGGCCGAGCGCACGATCTTTGCCGCGACCAACGGTGGCCACGTCGACGCCTTCGGGCGCTATGGTCGCGCCAACGATGATCTCAATCCGCTGTCGAGCTACACCCAGGTAGGCCTGGTGTTTACCGGCCTGATGGCGAGCCGTCCAGACGACCAGTTCGCGATGTCGTGGACGCAGGCCCACACCGGTAGCAAATATCGCCAGCTCGCCCCGGGTTCCGACCGCCACGAGTCCGTGTGGGAGCTTACATGGCGCGCCCCGGTCAACGACTGGCTGATTGTGCAGCCGAACGCCCAGTACGTCGTCAACCCCGGCGCCGATCCGGAGGCCGGTAACGCGGTCTTGCTGGGTGTTCGTTTCGAAATGCCTTTGGAGCAATGATTGCTTCGGATTTTCTAGATAGGGGAGTTGAAGTGTTCAATTCGGTTTCGATCAGGCAAAAGCTGTGGGGCTTCGCGCTGTTGGGCCTTGTCTTTACCCTGGTGATCGCGGCAGTGGGCTACTGGGGGCAGCATAAGATGCGCCTGGTGATGGACGAGGTGCGCATGAGCGGGACCGCGCAGAAGAACCACATGCACGGCGACATGATGCATGAGGGATTGCAGGCTACCGTCCTTGCCGCACTGCTGGCGGGGCATGAGGCCGCGGCGGGTGAACAGGTGGACGCGCAGAAGATACGCGATGCCCTGTCGGATGGTGCAACCGCCTTCCGCGAGGATATCGCCGCCAACATGAAGCTGCCTCTGGACGAAGGAATCCGCAAGCGTCTGGTCGAGAGCAATGTGGCACTGGAAGCCTACATCAAGTCGGCCGAAGCCATCGTCGGGCTCGCATTTTCGGATGTCGCCGCCGCGCAGGCGCGTTACCCGGAGTTCGAGCAGGCATTCAAGGCGCTGGAAGTCAGCATGGAGGAAACCAGCGCGCTCATCGAAGCCGCAACGGACCGTTCCATCGAGCACAGCGAGACGGCCGCGACGGTGGCGCGCAGCGCGATGATCGCAGGCGTGCTCATCGCGCTCGTGGTCCTGGCGCTGCTCGCAGCGTGGTTCGTTCGTGCGATCACGCACCCATTGAACGAAGCGGTGTCGCTTGCCGAATCCGTTGCCGGGGGTAATCTCGACAACCATATCGAAGTGCGTTCGAGCGACGAGATCGGGCACCTGATGCAGGCACTCAAGTCGATGAACGCCAGCCTCGCTGAGGTCGTCGCGCAGGTACGCACGGGCACCGACACCATCGCCACCGCCTCGCAGCAGATTGCCGCTGGCAACATCGACCTTTCCAGCCGCACCGAAGAGCAGGCCTCCAGTCTCGAAGAGACCGCCAGTTCCATGGAAGAGCTCACCAGCACCGTCAAGCAGAACGCCGAGAACGCCCGCCAGGCCAACCAGCTTGTCGGTGCCACCGCCGATGTCGCCGTCAAGGGTGGACGTGTCGTCGGCGAAGTCGTCGACACCATGGCCTCCATCAAGAACAGTTCGAGGAAGATTGCCGACATCATTGGCGTCATCGACGGCATTGCCTTCCAGACCAACATCCTTGCCCTGAACGCCGCTGTCGAGGCCGCGCGAGCCGGCGAGCAGGGGCGTGGTTTTGCCGTCGTCGCCTCCGAAGTCAGGAACCTTGCCCAGCGCAGCGCCATGGCTGCGAAAGAGATCAAGGCCCTGATCGAGGACTCCGTCGACAAGGTTGAAGCGGGTGGCAGGCTCGTTGACGAAGCTGGCAAGACCATGGACGAGATCGTCGGATCCGTGAAGCGTGTCACCGACATCATGGGCGAGATTGCGGCCGCGAGTGCCGAGCAGAGTTCCGGCATCGAGCAGGTGAACCAGGCCATCACCCAGATGGACGACGTCACCCAGCAGAACGCGGCCCTGGTCGAGGAAGCGGCGGCGGCGGCCGAGAGCCTGCAGGCGCAGGCGGGCAAGCTCGCCGACGCGGTGAGCTTCTTCAGGCTGGACCGGTCTGCGGCCTACGCGCCGCAGCAGAGCCAGGTAGCTGTCGCGGCGGTCAGGAGTCTGCCGTCACGCGGCAAATCGCTTGCGGTACATGCCGGGTCGAAGAAGCGGGTGGCTGCGGGTGGCAACGACGAGTGGGAAACCTTCTGAGCAACATGCGGAACCCAACGTGGCGGTGGCGATTGACACACAGGCACGGGGTAACGGACACATGGAAAACAACGGGTAACGTGAGATGAAATCATTCGTGAACAATCTGCAATTGCGCTACAAATTCACCCTTATCGGCGGCCTTGCCTTGATGATGGTTGCCGTACCGGCGTGGCTGGCTGTCCGTGCGTCGCTCGACACCCTTGCCACGGTCCGTGCCGAGGCAGCCGGCCTTGCTCCGGCGGGTGCAGTGCTCGAATTGATCCGCGACACCCAGCAGCATCGTGGCCAGTCTGCGCAGGTGCTGGCCGGCAATGACGGTGCGGCGCCCGTGCGACAGGAAAAACAGTCCGCAGTCGAGAAGGCCTTGTCGCAGTCGCGGCAAGCCATTGCGGCCCTGTCGGTGCCCGCACTTACGGAACGCTTGGCAACGATCGAGCGGAACTGGTCGCCGCTGGCCGCCGCGATCGGCAACAAGTCGCTTGACGAGGCACAGAGCTTTGCCCGGCATACCGAACTGATCAGCGGCGAATTCGCCGCGCTGGAAGGCGTCGTCCATGCCTCGAAACTCGCGCTCGATTCCAACGTCGGTACCTACTACCTCGTTGCATCCGTTCTCGGGCATCTTCCCCGGTTGACGGAGAGCCTCGGCCAGATGCGTGCACAGGGTGCGGCGGTCCTGGTCAAGGGCGTCATGAGTCCGGAAGAGTTCTCGGGCATCTCGGCGGGACATGCCACCGCGCAGTTGCACCTTCGCAACCTTCGTGCCGACATGGCCAAGGCGATGGATGCGGAACCGGCGTTGCGAAGCGCCTTGGGCGCGCGTCTCGAAGCCGCGGCCGCCGACGCGGAACGCGTACTGAAACTGAGTGACGAGCGAATTATGCAGGCAGACAGTATCGATCTGCCGGGCGCGGAATATTTCTCCGCCATGACCGGCGCAATCGATGCGCAATTCGCCCTGACCCGTGCCGCCTTCGACGGCCTGCATGCGGTATTGGCCGAGCGCGTGGCCGCCGCGCAGCGCGCGTTGTGGAGCATGATCATCGGCATTGCCGCCCTGGGTGCGATTGCGTTGTGGATCATGGCTTTGACGGCGCGGACCACGACGCAGTCGATCGGTGCCGCCGTGCGGGTCGCGGAACGCGTAGCGGCCGGCGATCTCGGCTCGCAGATCGAGGTGACCAGTACCGACGAAGCGGGGCAGTTGCTTGCCGCGCTGAAGGCGATGAACGCGAGCCTGGTGGACATAGTCAGCAAGGTCAGGCAGAGCAGCGATTCGATCGCCACGGGCAGCGCCCAGATCGCCGCTGGCAACGCCGATCTGTCTGGCCGCACCGAATCGCAGGCCTCCAGTCTTGAGGAGACCGCCAGTTCGATGGAAGAGCTGACCAGCACGGTCAAGCAGAACGCCGAGCATGCGCATCAGGCGAGCCGGCTGGTGGAGTCGACCGTTGAAATCGCATCCAACGGTGGTGAAGTGGCGAAGAAGGTGGTCGACACCATGGCGTCCATCAAGAACAGTTCGCGGAAGATTGCCGACATCATCGGTGTCATCGACGGTATTGCCTTCCAGACCAACATCCTTGCCCTGAACGCCGCTGTCGAAGCGGCGCGAGCGGGCGAGCAGGGGCGTGGTTTTGCTGTCGTCGCCTCCGAGGTTCGACATCTTGCGCAGCGCAGTGCCACGGCGGCGAAGGAAATCAAGGCACTGATCGAGGACTCCGTTGGCCAGATCGAAGTGGGTGGCAAGCTGGTTGACGAGACCGGCGAGGCGATGGACGACATTGTCACCTCGGTGCAACTGGTGGCCGAGATCGTCAATGGCATTTCCGAAGCCAGCCGTGAGCAGAGCGCCGGCATCGAGCAGGTCAACCAGGCGGTGGGGCAGATGGACGAGATCACCCAGCAGAATGCCGCGCTGGTGGAACAGGCCGCCGCCGCCTCGGAGAGCCTCCAGGAGCAGGCGCTCAGTCTGAGCGAGGCGGTGGCCGTGTTCAAGCTTGCGATGGCAGCCCAAAGCGGTCCCGTCGGTACACGCGCATACGCCCAGCCGGTGGTCACGATGCCGCCAGCCGCCAAGCCTTCCAGTATTGCACCCACCGGCACGACGGCGGAGCGTCCTAAAAAACTGGCGGCCGCGGGTGGCGGTAACGACGCCTGGGAAGAATTCTGATTTCCAATCGACGATCCATGGCGTGGACCGACGGTGCGGCGCACGTCAGGCGCTCGGGCGTGCCCTGGATCTGCCCGTATTTTCAGAGCCCACACCCTACAGTTGCCGCGCCGCAAACCGATATTTCAAAAACACGCGCGACGCGTCGAGACCGGCATTGCCCGCGGTCGCAACGTGGAAGCAGATGGCAAACGCTTGAGAAGACAGTCTGATTGACAGAAAACCGGCGCCGGCTGTGGGCCGGGTGCCGATTGCGGGATCGATACACTGAAGGGGAGATAACGATGCGGTTCATCAATAATCTGGGGATTGCGGGAAAAATGTGGCTGATGGTGGGCCTCGTTCTCGCGATCATGGCGTCGGGCACATTGATGCGGCTCGCCCAGGAAAAGGCGGCCATGGAGGCCGAGAAGCAACTGGCGACCAAGCACGTCGTCGAGACCGCCCAGGGCATCGTTGCGTATTTCGCCGCGCAGGAGCAGGCCGGAACGATGGATCGCGCCGCCGCACAGGCGGCTGCGGTGGCGGCCCTGCGCTCGCTGCGCTACGAGGGCCAGGAGTACTTCTGGATCAACGACATGCATCCCCGCATGGTGATGCATCCGACCAAGCCGGAGCTGGATGGAAAGGATCTGTCGGAAAACAAGGACCCGAACGGCAAGCACCTTTTCGTCGAATTCGTGAACACGGTGAAGAAACAGGGCGCCGGCTACGTCGACTACATGTGGCCCAAGCCCGGTTCGGACAAGCCGGTGCCGAAGTTGTCCTACGTCAGCGGCTTCACGCCGTGGGGCTGGGTGATCGGGTCTGGAATCTACATGGATGATGTCGCAGCCCAGTTCTGGGGCAGCCTGTGGAAGCTAGCCGGTCTCGGTGTGGGCGTCCTGCTGGTGCTGGGCGTCCTGGCCAACTGGCTGATCCGTGCCATCACGCGCCCGATCGCGCACGCCGTCGAGGTCGCGAACCGGGTCGCGGATGGAGACATCAGCGCGCCGATCGACACCGGTGCGAACGACGAGGCCGGTCAACTCCTCACCGCGCTCGGCGTCATGCAGGATCGGCTTGCGTCGACGCTGGCACGCATCAGGGAAACCTCCAGCATCGTCAGTACGGCCTCGCACGAAATCGCCGCCGGCAACACCGACCTGTCCGCGCGTACCGAGTCGCAGGCCTCCAGTCTCGAAGAGACCGCCAGTTCCATGGAAGAGCTCACCAGCACCGTCAAGCAGAACGCCGAGAACGCCCGCCAGGCCAACCAGCTCGTGGGCGCCGCGGTCGATGCGGCGGTGAAGGGGGGGCATGTGGTGGAAGGGGTCGTCGACACCATGGCCTCCATCAAGAACAGTTCGAGGAAGATTGCCGACATCATTGGCGTCATCGACGGCATTGCCTTCCAGACCAACATCCTTGCCCTGAACGCCGCTGTCGAGGCCGCGCGAGCCGGCGAGCAGGGGCGTGGTTTTGCCGTCGTCGCCTCCGAAGTCAGGAACCTTGCCCAGCGCAGCGCCATGGCTGCGAAAGAGATCAAGGCCCTGATCGAGGACTCCGTCGACAAGGTTGAAGCGGGTGGCAGGCTCGTTGACGAAGCTGGCAAGACCATGGACGAGATCGTCGGATCCGTGAAGCGTGTCACCGACATCATGGGCGAGATTGCGGCCGCGAGTGCCGAGCAGAGTTCCGGCATCGAGCAGGTGAACCAGGCCATCACCCAGATGGACGACGTCACCCAGCAGAACGCGGC